>Ga0207711_10000117_pt1 | contig 81970 bp, 69 predicted proteins | sample KBSS34metaG_FD_184401 | JGI IMG/M metagenome (GOLD analysis project Ga0207711, IMG submission 184401) | Switchgrass rhizosphere microbial communities from Kellogg Biological Station, Michigan, USA - KBS S3-4 metaG (SPAdes) (version 2) | ecosystem: Host-associated > Plants > Roots > Rhizosphere... | reverse complement strand
GGCCGCGGCTCGCGCCGCCCTGCGGCCCGCCGGCGGTCTGCATCCGCGCGCGACGCAGCGAGCGCAGGCGCAGCTCGCTGGCCGCCAGCCACGCCACGCCGCCGACGCCCGCCAGCACCATCAAGGCGCCCAGACCGGTGATGATGGTCTGCAGATCCATGCGCCTAGAGCCTCAAGTCGATCATGCGCCGCATGACCATGTTACCGATGAACATCCACACACCCACGACACCCAGGCCATACTTGACGACGGGTTCATGGATCACGTCGCCGTAGAAATGGGGCGAAGAGATCATGATGAAGCCCATAGCGACGAAGGGCGCTGAGGTCAGGATCAGCGCCGAGGCGCGGCCTTCCGAGGACGCGGCCTTGATCTTCAGGCGCATCTTGTGCCGCTCGCGCACGGTGTTGGCGTTGAGCTTCAGGAGGCCGGTCAGGTTGCCGCCGGTGCTGGCCTGCAGGCGCACGGTGGCGGCGAACAGGTCCACGTCAGGATGCTGGCACCGCTCGGCCATCCGCTCGATCGCCTGCTCCATGGTGGCGCCATAAGAGATCTCGTCGGCGGCCATGCCGAACTCCGAGCCCACCGGATCGCTCATTTCACGGCCCACCAGGGCGATGGCGGTGGGCACCGGGTGGCCGGCCTCCAGCGAGCGGACGATGATTTCCAGCGCCTGCGGCAACTGGAAGCCCAGCGCCTTGGCCCGCTTCCCCGCCATATACTTGAGGTACATGATCGGGCCGAAAGCGCCGATCGGCAGGGCGGCCGCGAGGCCCAGGAGCGGGTTCTTTGTCGCCACGAACGCCGCCATGCCGCCGACCAGGGCGGCGGCCACGGCATATAGCGCCCACTTCTTCGGATTGTAGGCGACGCCGGACGCCACGATCAGATCGGAGAGCCAGCGAAGACGCTTGCCCCGCTCGCCCGAGGCGTTAAGGCCGCGCTGCTTGCGCAGCTCCATGACCAGCGCCGAGACCCCGTCCACCCGGTCGGCGATCTTCAGGCGCGCGTTCACCTTGCGCTTCTGAGTGGCCACCGTGAGCAAGCCAAACGCCGCCTGGCCCGCGGTGAACACCGCGGCGAAGACCAGGATCATGACGATGACGTGCGCGTCGAGCTTCATGGTCAGCCCAGAACCTTCGAGGGGTCGAAATTGGCGGTGTCGTAGTTGATGCCGCGGCGCTTCATCTCGTCGATGCAGCGCGGCCGCAGGCCGGATGCGCGGAACTCGCCATGCACGGTGCCGTCAGCGTCGGTGTGGGTGCGGTTGAAGGTGAAGATGTCCTGCATCTGCACCACCTGGCCCTCCATGCCGGTGATCTCGGTCACGTGGGTCACCTTCCGCTTGCCGTCCGACAAGCGCATCACCTGGACGATCATCCCGACCGCCGACGCGATCTGCGAGCGCATGGCGTCAGGGCTGAGCGACAGGCCGCCCATGGCGATCATCTGCTCCAGACGGCCGATGGCTTCGCGAGGGTTGTTGGCGTGGATGGTGGCCATGGAGCCTTCGTGGCCGGTGTTCATGGCCTGCAGCATGTCGAAGGCTTCTTCGGAACGCACTTCACCCAGGATCACCCGGTCGGGGCGCATCCGCAGCGCGTTCTTCACCAGCTCGCGCTGACGGATTTCGCCCTTGCCTTCGATGTTCGGGGGTCTGGTTTCCAGGCGCACCACATGCGGCTGCTGCAGCTGCAGCTCGGCGGCGTCCTCGATGGTGATCGTCCGCTCGCCATCGCCGATGGCGGCCGAGAGCGCGTTCAGCAGCGTCGTCTTGCCCGAGCCGGTGCCGCCGGAGATGACCGTCGAGACCCGGCTACGGACCGCGCCGAACAGGAATTCGGCGACGGACGCGGGCATGGCCCCCACCTCGACCAGACGCTCTAGGGTCAGCGGCTTCTTGGAGAACTTCCGGATCGAGACCGAGGCGCCGTCGATGGCGATCGGGGCGATGGCGGCGTTCACCCGTGAGCCGTCGGCCAGGCGGGCGTCGACCATCGGCTGGCTCTCGTCGATCCGGCGGCCCACGGCGGCCACAATGCGGTTGACGATGCGCAGCAGGTGATCGTTGTCGCGGAACTTGACTGGCGTCAGCTCCAACTCGCCGCGCCGCTCCACATAGACCTGAAACGGCCCGTTGATCAGGATGTCATTGATGCTCTCGTCCTTGAGCAGGGGCTCGAGTGGCCCGAGGCCCACCATCTCGTCGTAGATCGAGGCGCCGAGCTCCTGCAGGTCGGCCGTGTTCAGCGCCATGCGCTCGGCGCGCGCGAAGTCAGCCACCAGCGTCATCACTTCGCGGCGCAGATCCGCTTCGTTCAGCTTGTCGAGCTTGGCGAGGTCGAGTTCTTCGATGAGCCGCGAGTGCAGCCGCAAGCGCACGTCCAGATGGCTCGGCGGCCCGGCGAGGACCGGACCCGCGCGGTGCATCGCAGCGGCGCGCGGCGCCTCGACCTCGGGGGTCGGCGCGGCGGGCGCTGGCGCGACCTGCGGCATAACCGCGGGCGTTGCGCCTGGCAGGCTGAAACGGCTCATCAGGCGGCTTTCTTGGCTTTGCTGGGCTTCGCCGCGGCGCCGCCGGCCAGGCCGTCAACGAGAATCTGCACGTCCTTCACGATTTTCGACTTCGGCCGGTGGGTCGCGATCGGCCCGCCCAGGTTCACCGAGGCCGCGGCGGCCTCCCAGTCGGAGCTGATGCCGCCTTCGGACTTGCGCTGCAGAGCCTTCTCGGCTTCGGCGAGTGAAGGGGCCGGACCGAACATTCGGCTGGCCACGCGGTTGAGGACGATCTTAGGTTTCGAGCCGTTGCTGAGCGAGCGCTCGATCTCGTCGGACAGCGAGCGGGCGGCGATCAGCGCCGGCACCGTCAACTCGGAAATCACCAGCACTTCGTCGCAACCGCCGAGCGCTTCCAGGGTCCAGGACCGCCGATGGCGCGGCACATCGAGGATCACCCACTCATAGCTTTCACAGGCGGTTTCCAGGACCCGCAGCACCGCCTCGCGCGAGGTGGAATCAAAGGCGACTGGATCGCGTGGCGCGGCCAGCAGGTCGAGTTTGGGCGTCACCGGCGTGATGAAGGCCTGCAGCATGGCTGCATCGATCCGATCGGACGCCGCGCCAAGATCAGCCAGCCGCATGGTCGGATGCGCGCCGAGGTAGGCGGCGGCCTGGCCATCGGCCAGGTTGAGGTCGATCAGGCAGACGCTCTTGTCGCGGGTCGCGCGCGCGCACAGCGCGGTCGCCACCTCGATCGCGACGGTCGTGGCGCCGGAGCCGCCGACCGCGCCGGTCACCGCCCAGCAGCGGGCCAACTGATGCGGCGCCGCGGGAACGGGCGCCGAGGCCGGCGCCTTCTGCACCATCAGGGCGGCGATGGCGTGGGTGATCTTCTCGTCGGTGAACGGCGCCTCAAGCACGTCGGAGCGCTCGAGCCGCAGCAGGTTGCGCACTACGGTGGTCGGCAGGTGCGTCCCGACCAGCAGCACCGGCGGCGGCGCTGACAGGGTCGCCAGAGCCTGGATGCCGTTGGCCAGATCGCCCGGCTCCCACGCGTTGGCGTCGATGATCACCAGATCCGCCGCGGACAGGCCCGCAGCGCTCAGCCGATCGAGACCGCCCACCTCAAGCAGCGCGCCGGCCAGCGGACCGCTGGCCAGACCCGACAGTGCGCTGCCTAGGGCCAGGACACGGCGTCCTGCGAGGGTCTCGGTACTCATAACGCTTACTTTCCGGTCGGTGGCGCCGTGGGATTGGTTGCGCCGTGTTGCTGCGGCGAGGCGGGGACGAGAGGCGGCAGGGTCTCGATGGGACCGCGCAGGTCGCGGCTCATCGCCTTGTCGTTCGACTCCTTGCCAAGCAACTGGACGCTGCCCGACAGGGGTTCGCGTTCGCCGATGGAGGTGGTCTTGGCGGCCCGCTCAAAGTCGTTCGCCGTGACGATGTGCGGCGTGACGATGATCACCAGCTCGGTCTCATCACGCTTCCAGCGGGAGGACCGGAAGAGAGCGCCCAGCACCGGGATGCTGCCCAGGCCAGGGTACTGCCGGATGTCGTTGGCGTAGTTGTGCAGGAACAGCCCGCCGATCGCCAGGGAATCGCCGTCGCGGATCTCGACAGTCGTGTCGGCCCTGCGGGTGATCAGTCCGGGGATCTCAACGCCCCCGATCTTGATTCCGTTGGCCTGGTCGAGCTGGCTGACCTCGGGCGCGACCGCCATGCGGATCAGGCCGTTGTCCTGCACGGTCGGCTGGAAGTTCAGCTTCACGCCGTAGGGCCGGAAATCGATGCCGATCAGTGAGCTGTTGCTGCCCGTGGCGGCCTGTTGCGGCACCGGGTAGGGGAACTCGCCGCCGGCCAGGAAGCTGGCCTTGCCACCGGACACCGCCACAAGGTTGGGGCGGGCCAGGGTCCGGACGACGCCCTTGTCCTCAAGCGCCTGCAGCTGCAGATCGATGCCGTTGCGGCCGGCATGGGTCGCGAAGCGGACCTCGCCATTGGCCGGCACGTTGCCGATAAGGCCGCTGCCATAGTTCATGGTCAGATTGCCCGCGGTGATCGAGCCGGAGAAGCCGATGTCCTGAAGCGCCGAGCGCGTGGCCTCCATGACGCGGACTTCCAGCACGACCTCCTGCGAGGCGCGCACGAGGAGGACCGAGGTCGCGCCGCCATCCGGCGCGAACTTGTCGGCCAGGACCTTGGCGCGGGTGGCGACGCTGTCGGTGGACACCGTGCCCGTGAGCAGCACACCTTCGCCCAGGGTCTGGACGCGGACGTCCTCGCCGGGGAACGCGATCGACAGGTCGCTCTGCAGTGCCTTGGCGTCGTAGCCGACGCGCACGTCGATCACCTGCAGCAGCCGCCCGCCAGGTCCGTAGACCAGCAGATTGGTCGATCCCACGCCGATGCCGCGCACATAGAAGCTGCGGTCGGTGGTGGCGACCACCTCGGCAATGTCGGGCTGGGCGACGACGATTTTGGTCGCCGGCTCGTCCAGGCGGAAGGACTGCGACTTGTCCTTGGGCACCGAGATCACCCGCGTGGGGGCCTGCTCCGGGGCCATGGCGTCGGCGAGCGCCGGGGATGCGGCAAGGCTGGCGGTCAGCAGAGCCGCGGTGGCGCAGAGCGCCGTGGCCAGGTTGCGAGACATGGTCAGGTACTCCGGAAAATCAGGTGGTCGGATGGATCGACGCGGCGACGGTGTTGGTGGCGGCCTTTTCGGTGGCGGCCGGGGCGGCCTCCTTGGCCTCAGAGGTCGCGCCCAGAGCGGGCGCGGCCATCTTCCCCGGGCCGCTGCGCTTCACGGGCTCGACGATCTGGATCAGGGCCGGGCCTGCGGGTGCTGCCGGACCGGCCGCCGTCTTGCGATGAACGGCATGGCCCGTGCGCGGGGCGCCGCCGGCGAAGGCCGACGTCGGCATGATGCCGGTCTGGGCGATCTCGGTGGAGCCGGACTTGCGCAGCGCCATGGACAGCTTGCCGAGGTCACCGGCCACGGCCAGCTTCTGGGCGTCGGGAATGCTGACCTCCAGCGTGGCGGTCGACGGGCTGACCGGCTTGTCGGAGGCGAGGTCGGCGTTCAGATCGACGGCCAGGACGCGGACGTTCTGGATGACCACCTGCGAGATGTAGTTGCGGGTATTTCCCTCCGGCGTCGTGTCGCGCATCAGCACGACGTCGACCCGGTCGCCCGGCAGGGCGTGGCCGCCGGTGCCGGTCACGTCGGTGACCTTGATGGTGTAGGCGCGGAAACCTTCACCGATCTCGGCGGCCACAGAAGCGCGGGCCCCGGGACCGGAGAGTTTTGAGGGCAGCAGCGGCTCGCGGGACGCGATTGGCGTCAGGGCCACCGGCGCGCCGCCATGGTCCTGGGCCAGCACCTGGGCGACCGTCGTGAAGGCGCCCTCCGGCACCGCGTTCGACGGCAGCTTGAGCACCTCGACCTTCGAGGCGTCCAGCCGATCGCCGAATTTCAGCGGCCCCTTGGCGACGACCACGGGCTGACCCGCGACCGGAGCGGCCGCGGCGACCCTGGCGGTGGCCTTGTTGGGGAGCATGGTCTTGGCCACGACGAGGGCGGCAAGGCCGAGGACCGCGGAGGCCCCGAGACTAACGATGGTGACGACGCGCATGATGAAACCGTTCGCCAAAAAAGCTTTTGCAGATCGTGACCTTAGCGATCCGAGACTTGCGATATCGCGAACAAACGAAGTGAATTCGCTGTCAATCATGTTGGCCGACCCGAGGCGGAGGCCCCTGGCGACGCCATGAGAAACCGTTAGGCTCCGCCCGCCGTCCGCGGCCGGATTTGCCGTGAGCGCGTCAGACGAGACGATTTTGAGAGGAAATGATTATGAAGCTGCGTCGGCTGGGCGCCTCGGGCCTGAAGGTCAGCGAGGTCGGACTGGGCTGCAACAATTTCGGGATGCGGATTGATGAAAAAGCCACCGACACCGTCGTCGGCGCGGCCATCGACGCCGGCATCACCCTGTTCGACACCGCCGACATCTATGGTGGGACCAAGTCGGAGGAATTCCTCGGCAAGGCGCTGGGCAAGCGCCGCGGCGACATCGTGCTGGCCACCAAGTTCGGCATGCGGATCGGCGACGACGAGCGCCGCAAGGGCGGCTCGCGGCGCTGGATCATGCGCGCGGTGGAGGACAGCCTGATGCGCCTGAAGACCGACTGGATCGACCTCTACCAGATGCACGCGCCGGACCCGGACACCCCTATCGACGAAACCTTGCGCGCGCTGGACGACCTGGTGACCCAGGGCAAGGTCCGCTACCTCGGCAACTCCAACTTCTCAGGCTGGCAGATTGCGGACGCGGATTGGACGGCGGCCGGCTCCAGCCGCTTCGTCTCCGCCCAGAACCAGTATTCGTTGCTTGAACGGCGCGTAGAGCACGAGGTGCTGCCGGCCTGCGAGAACTTCGGCCTGGGCTTCCTGCCGTTCTTCCCGTTGGGCTCAGGCCTGCTGAGCGGCAAGTACAGGCGCGGCGAGAAGCCGCCGGAAGGCACCCGCCTGGCCGCCTGGGGTTCGCGCGGCGCCGCCGCGCTCAGCGACAAGAACTTCGACAAGGTGGAGAAGCTCACCGGCTGGGCCGAGGAACGCGGGCACACCATCCTGGAGCTGGCCTTCGCCTGGCTGCTGGGCCACGACGTGGTCTCCTCGGTGATCGCCGGCGCCACCAGCGTCGAGCAGATCAACGCCAACGCCGCCACTGCCGCCTGGGAACTCACCGCCGAAGAGGTGGATGAGGTGGCCGCACTGATTTCGTGAGAAACCAACCCTTGCCGGCGCCTAGACCCTGTCCGGTTTTGATTGAATCAATCAGAACCGGAAGAGCAGGGTCGTCACTTAGACTTGCGAGCACGATTCAGGGTTTTGATGTTCCATCAAAACCCATCGTGCTCTAGCCGGACGCGCAGCGAAGGATAGTATGTACGACCTGCTCAAAGGCCTGCGTGTGGTGGAAGGCTCGGCGTTCGTCGCCGGGCCCACCTGTGGCCTCTATCTCGCCCAGATGGGCGCCGAGGTGATCCGCTTCGACAACATCGGCGGCGGGCCGGACTTCCGCCGCTGGCCGCTCGCCGACAACGGGTTGAGCCTCTACTGGGAGGGCCTGAACAAGGGCAAGATGTCGGTGGCCATCGACCTGGCCAGCCCCGCCGGTCGCGAGATCGCCCAGCGCCTGGCCGCCTCGCCGGGCGACGACGGCGGCCTGTTCGTCACCAACTTCCCGGTGGAGGGCTTCCTGGCCTACGACAAGCTGAAGGCGCTGCGCGACGACCTGATCTGCGTCCGCGTGATGGGCTGGGCGGACGGGTCCCAGGGCATGGACTACACGATCAACTCCGCGTTGGGCCTGCCGCTGATGACCGGGCCGGTGGACGACCCTCGGCCGGTGAACCACGTGCTCGCGGCCTGGGATCTGCTCACCGGCGCCTATTCGGCCTTCGCGATGGTCGCGGCCCTGCTCGCGCGCAGTCGTGGCGGCGGGGGGCGCGAGATCCGCGTGCCGCTGTCGGATGTAGGCGCGGCGACCATGGCCAACCTGGGCTTCATGGCGGAGACCGAACTGACCGGCCATCAGCGCCCGCGCATGGGCAACGACCTCTACGGGGCCTTCGGGCGCGACTTCGTCACCGCCGACGGCCAGCGGCTGATGCTGCTCTGCGTGACGCCGCGCCAATGGTCGAAGGCGCTTGAAGCGCTGGGCATCGTCGCCGGCGTCGCCGCTGTCGAGACCGACCTCGGCGTCTCGTTCGCGACGGATGAGGGCCTTCGCTTCACTTACCGCGACCGGCTCTACCCGCTGTTCGAGAAAGCCTTCGCGGCCAAGAACGCCGCCGACCTGACGCCCGGGCTCGACGCCGGCGGGGTCACCTGGGGCGCCTACCAGACGCTGGATGCGGCGCTGCGCGATCCGCGCCTCTTCCACGGCAACCCGATGTTCCAGGCCGTCCAGCACCCCAGCGGCCTCAACTACATCGCGCCCGGCGCCATGGGGACCGTGCTGCCCGACGCGCGGGGCCCGGTGGCGCCTGCGCCCAGGCTGGGGCAGCATACCGACGAGGTGCTGGGCGACGTGCTCGGCATGGGCTCGGGCGAGATCGGACGCCTGCACGACGCCGGCGTGGTGGCGGGAGCTGACGGGCGATGAAGCCTCTTACCCTTGTTCTCTTTGCCGCGACCCTGCTTGCGGCGACGCCGATCGCGGCGGCCGACTATCACGCGCCACGCAACGCCGCTGGGCAGCCGGATCTGCAGGGCGTCTGGAACACCCATTTCATCCTGCCGATGGAGGCGCGGCCCGACACGCCGGGCCTGACCCTGCCGGAGGCCGAGGCCAAGGCCTTCGCGCGTAAGCTGAACGCCGAAGCCGGCAAGCTCGCGATCTTCGCGCAGGACCCCGAGGTGGCCGAGATCCGCCAGGACGACAACCGCTCCGCGCCCGCGATCGTTCGCGGGCAATACCGCACCCGCCAGGTGGTGCAGCCCGCCGACGGCATGCTGCCCCTGACCCGCGGCGCGCGGGGCCAGATGCGCTTCGTCGAGCAGGCGCTGCGCACCCAGACCGAGCCGCCGTTCCCGCTGGACGGCCCGGAGGTGCGACCGAACTGGGAACGTTGCGTCGTGGGCTGGGGCCAGCCGCCGATCGCCTCCACCGGCGACATCAATCCGCGCCAGATCGTCCAGACCAAGGACGCGGTGGTGATCCTGACCGAGTATGGCCCGGACCTGCGCGTCATCCCCTTCACCGACAAGCACGGGCCGCTGCTGCAGGTCTCGGCGCTCGGCGACGCCATCGCGCGCTGGGAGGGCGACACCCTGGTGATCGAGACCATCGGCATGCCGGCGAAGGACGCGCTTCGCCCATTCCCGACCCTCTTCGTGCCGGCCAGCGCCAAGGTGGTCGAGCGCTACACCCGCGTCTCCAAGACCGAGCTGCTCTATCAGTACACGGTGGTCGATCCCTCGATCTACACGCAGCCCTGGCTCGCGGAATATTCGCTCTTCGCGACGCCCAAGCCGCTCTACGAGTTCGCCTGCCACGAGGGCAACTATTCCCTCCCGAACATCCTGGCCGGCGCTCGGGCCGCGGAAAAGGCGCAGGCGGCCGCCAGGTAGCTTTGCAAGCGCGCGCCTGGAGCCCATCTCTAAGCGGCGAGCAGGAGGCGAACATGGCGCGTGCGGCGAAGGCTCAGTCCGGCGGCAAACCCGAGGTCTGGCTGGCGGCTGGCGTGCGAACGCCCTTCACCCGCGCCGGCGGGGCATTGGCCAAGCGTGACGCGCTCGACCTGTCGGTCCCGGTGGTCAAGGCGATGCTGGCGAAGGGCGCGCGGCCGGACCTGATGGTCTGGGGCGCGGTGATCCCGAACCTCACCATTTCCAATCTCGCGCGCGAGGCGATGATCGACGCAGGTGGCGACCGCTCGATCCCGGCGTTCTCCACGGTGATGGCCTGCTCGACCTCGATGGTCGCGGCGTTCGAGGCGGCCGGCATGCTCGACGACCGCGGTCGCAGTCTCGCCCTGGTGGGCGGGGCGGAAGCCATGAGCCGCATCCAGATCGGCCTGTCGCCGGGCCTCTCTGACGATCTGCGCGCCCTGATCGAAGCGCGCGACTTCGCCGGCCGCTGGGCGGCCATCCGCGGAACCCGGGCGCGCGACATCCGCCTGTTCATCCCGCAGATCAAGAACCGCTCCACCGGCAAGTCCATGGGCGAGCATACCGAGGACATGGCCAAGGGCTGGGGCGTCACCCGCCTGGAGCAGGACGAGATCGCGCTGGCCAGCCACAAGAACGCCGCCGCCGGGTGGGATCGCGGCTTCTTCGACGACCTCGTCCTGCGCCTGGACGACGTCGGCAAGGACACCACGGTGCGGCCCGACACAAGCGCCGAGCGGCTGGCCAAGCTCTCGCCGGTCTTCGACCGGTCGAGCGGGCAAGGCACGCTCACCGCCGGCAACTCCAGTCCGCTGACCGACGGCGCCGCGGCGATCTGGGTGGCGACCAAGGCTGGATTGGACCGGTTGCCGCCTGAGGTTCCGCGCGTGCGGCTGGTCGATTTCGAGGTCAACGCCGTCGACCTGTTCGAGGAATATCTGCTGATGGCGCCGGCCTACTCGATCCCGCGCCTGCTGGCCCGCAACGGCCTGACCTATGCCGACGTGGCGCTGTGGGAAATCCACGAGGCCTTCGCCGCCCAGGTCGGCGCGCACCTGAAGGCGCTGGAGGACGCTAAGTTCCTCAAGGAAAAGGCCAAGGTCACCGCCAAGCTCGGCGCCTTCCCGCGCGATCGGGTGAACCCCAACGGCGGCTCGACGGCGCTCGGCCACCCATTCGGCGCCACCGGCGCGCGGATCCTCAGCCAGGCGGTGAAGGAGCTCGCCGCCATGTCGCCCGGCGCCTACGCCATCGTCAGCATCTGCGCCGACGGCGGCCAGGGCACGGTCGCCTTGCTGCGCAACGACTAGGCGGCCGCCAGTTTCACCAGGGCCGCGCCTTCGCTGACCTGATCGCCCAGCGCGACAGTTACGGCCTCGACCGTCCCGTCGTAGGGCGCAGTCAGCGCGTGCTCCATCTTCATGGCCTCCAGCGTCACCATGGCCTGACCCTTGGCCACCTTGTCGCCGACCTTGACGGAGAGCTGCGTGACCTTGCCGGGCATGGGCGAGCGGACCTGGCCGTCGGAGGCGGCGGCCTCGTGGTCGTCCGCCGGCGGATGCGAGGCAAACACGAAGGCCTGGCCGGACTCGAAGACCACGATCTCGCCGTCCGGGGTGATCAAGCTGGCGCGCTCGGCGGCCGAGGCGGCGGCGTCGGCCATCACCGGCTTGCCGTTCAGGAACAGGCGCACCGCGGTTTCCGCATCGGCGTTCAGCCGGAACCCGGCCAGCTGGTCCCAGGGCGAGTCCTCGCCGGTGTCGGCCTCCATCAGCGCCGCCTGGCCGGCCACCGCCAGGGCGGCGGGCGAGGGCTGGCCATCGGCGGTCAGGGTCGCCAGGTTCCGCTCGATGAAGCCGGTGTCCACGTCGCCGGCAATGAAGTCGGGCGCCTCCAGGCAGCGCGCCAGGAAGCCGGCGTTGGTCTTCACCGGCCAGACCTCGACGGCGTCACAGGCGTCGGCCAGTTCGGCCAGCGCCATCTCGCGGGTCTCGGCGTGGGCGATCAGCTTGGCGATCATCGGGTCGTAGAAGGGCGTGACCTCGCCGCCCTCCTCGACGCCGGCGTCGGCGCGCACGGTAGGCGGCAGGACGAAGTGCTCCAGCGGCCCGGTGGACGGCAGGAACATCCCGCCCGCCGTCGACTCCGCATAGAGGCGGGCCTCCACCGCGTGGCCGGTCAGCCCGATGTCCTTCTGCCTCAGAGGCAGCGGTTCACCCGCCGCGACGCGCAGCTGCCATTCGACGAGATCTAGGCCGGTGACCATCTCGGTCACCGGATGCTCCACCTGCAGCCGGGTGTTCATTTCCATGAACCAGATGCGATCGCCGCGCAGGCCCTGGCTGGCGTCGGCGATGAACTCGATGGTGCCGGCGCCCACATAGCCCACCGCCTTGGCGGCCTTCACGGCCGCGTCGGTGACGGCCTTGCGGGTGGCCGCGTCCATGCCGGGCGCGGGCGCTTCCTCGATCACCTTCTGGTGGCGGCGCTGCAGCGAGCAGTCGCGCTCGTAGAGGTGGACGACGTTTCCGTGGGTGTCGCCGAACACCTGCACCTCGATGTGGCGCGGGCGGCTGACATAGGTCTCCAGCAGCACCCGGTCGTCGCCGAACGAGGCCGCCGCCTCGCGCTTGCAGGACGCCAACGCCGCGTCGAAGTCGGCAGCCGCCTCGACCTTGCGCATGCCCTTGCCGCCGCCGCCGGCCACCGCCTTGATCAGCACCGGGAAGCCGATCCGCTGAGCCTCCTTGGCGAGTGTCGCAGGCGTCTGGTCCGCGCCCAGATAGCCCGGCGTCACCGGCACGCCGGCCTTCTGCATCAGCGTCTTGGCGGCATCCTTCAGGCCCATGGCGCGGATCGCCGAACTCGGCGGCCCGATCCAGATCAGCCCGGCGGCCATCACCGCGTCGGCGAAGTCGGCGTTCTCGGAGAGGAAGCCGTAGCCCGGGTGGATCGCCTCAGCGCCGGTGGCCTTGGCCGCCGCGATGATCTTCTCCGGAACCAGGTAGCTTTCCCGCGCCGCCGCCGGCCCGATCAGCACCGCCTTGTCGGCGTCGGCCACGTGGGCCGCGTCGGCGTCGGCTTCCGAATAGACCGCGATGGTCTCCAGCCCCATGCGCCGGGCGGTGGCGAAGACCCGGCGGGCGATTTCGCCGCGGTTGGCGACCAGGACGGATTTGAACATGGCTTGCGTCCTCAATGCGCCGTCGCCAGGCCGACCAGCACCAGGCCGCCCACCAGCAGGCCAAAGGCGATCGACGAGCCGATGAACAGCAGCGTCATGCGGATGAAGGTCCCGATCACGCTGATCCGATAGGTCCCACGCATATGGAAGAACAGGTGGATCGGCGACAGCCACAACAGGTTCGAGCCCTCGGTCACCACCAGGTCGAGAAGGAATACGGCGGTCAGCAGGAGCCCCTGAAACGACAGCGAATGCATCGAGAAGATCAGGTGGTCGAAGACGTAGGTGTCCTTCTTGAACAGGAAGAGCACTGACAGCATGAGGGCCGCGATCGGCAGCATCAGAACCGCGAAGCGCTGGGCCCACTCCATCACGGCCGCAAAGAAGGCGTCCTGGTGATTGAGCGAGAATATCAGCCGCTCCTTGATCCAGTTCGCCGTCTTGGGGTCGCCGAGCTCGGCGGATATCTTCTGCTGATCCTCGGGGCTCAGGATCTTGGCCGCCTCCGGACTGTTGGGCCCGGCCAGCCTGAACTTCTTGTGGTTCTGCGAGATGTCGAGCGATCCGGCGAAGAACACCATCAGCAGCACGATCAGGAAGATGCGGAACGGCGGCACCTGCACCGCGCGATGCCCGTCAAGATAGTCGCGCGTCAACCGCCCGGGCCGCAGGATCAGCCGGGGAAAGGTTTGCCAGATCCGGCCGTCGAGATCGGTCAGACCTTCGATGGCTTCCCAGGCCAGGCGCCAGATGGAGCGGTGGAACTGCTCGCCGCGCTGGCCGCAGGTGTAGCACCAGGGGCCCGCCAGCGTGGTCCGGCAGTTGGCGCACGGCGTGCCGATCGGCAGGCTGCGCTTCGAGGCGCGCTTGGCCTCCGTCGCGATGGTGTCGGCGGTGACGGCTTCGAGGAGATTGTCGCCCGTGGCCATGGCTACATCCGGAACACGCCGAAGCGTGTCTCGGGGATCGGCGCGTTCAGGGACGCGGAGATGGAGAGCCCCAGCACGTCGCGGGTCTGGGCCGGGTCGATGATCCCGTCGTCCCACAGGTGCGCGGTGGCGAAATAGGGATTGCCCTCGTCTTCGTACTTCTGGCGCACCGGAGCCTTGAACGCCTCTTCCTCGGCCGGCGTCCACTTGGCCGCATCGCGATGCACGGTGGCCAGAACGCTGGCGGCCTGCTCGCCGCCCATCACGCTGATCCGGCTGTTGGGCCAGGTCCACAGGAAGCGGGGCGAATAGGCGCGGCCGCACATGCCGTAGTTGCCGGCCCCGAACGAGCCGCCGATCAGCACGGTGAACTTGGGCACCTCGGCCGAGGCCACGGCCGTCACGAGCTTTGCGCCATCCTTGGCGATGCCGCCGGCCTCGTATTTCCCGCCGACCATGAAGCCGGAGATGTTCTGCAGGAACACCAGCGGGATCTTCCGTTTGCAGGCGAGCTCGATGAAGTGCGCGCCCTTCAGCGCGCTCTCCGAGAACAGCACGCCGTTGTTGGCCAGGATCGCCACCGGATAGCCCCAGATGCGCGCGAAACCGCAGACCAGCGTCGTGCCGTAGAGCGACTTGAACTCGTCGAACTGCGAGCCGTCGACGATCCGGGCGATCACCTCGTGCACGTCATAGGGCGCGCGCACGTCGCTGGGCACGATCCCGTAGAGCTCTTCCGGATCGAAGGCTGGCGGCTTCGGCTCGGCGATGTCCATGTCGACGAGTTTCAGCGTGTTCAGGTTGCTCATGATGTTGCGCACGATGGCCAGCGCGTGCTCGTCGTCGTTGGCCACATGGTCGACCACGCCGGAGCGGCGGCCGTGGGTGTCGGCGCCGCCTAACTCCTCGGCGGTGATCACCTCGCCAGTGGCCGCCTTCACCAGCGGCGGGCCCCCTAGGAAGATCGTTCCCTGGCCACGCACGATCACCGTCTCGTCGCTCATGGCCGGGACATAGGCGCCGCCGGCGGTGCAGGAGCCCATGACGCAGGCGATCTGGGCGATGCCCTCGGCGCTCATCCGAGCCTGGTTGAAGAAGATCCGCCCGAAGTGGTCGCGGTCGGGGAACACCTCGGCCTGGTGCGGCAGGTTCGCCCCGCCCGAGTCCACCAGGTAGATGCAGGGGAGACGGTTCTGGAGCGCGATCTCCTGGGCGCGGAGATGCTTCTTCACAGTGATCGGGAAATAGGCCCCGCCCTTCACCGTGGCGTCGTTGGCGACGATCATCGCCTCGCGGCCGGACACGCGACCGATGCCGGTGATCACCCCGGCGCCCGGCGCCTCGTCGTTGTATAGCCCATTGGCCGCAAGCCCGCCCACCTCCAGGAACGGCGAGCCCGGATCGATCAGCCGCATCACCCGCTCGCGCGGCAGGAGCTTGCCGCGGGCCACATGCCGCTTGCGGCTCTCCTCCGGTCCGCCCAGCGCGGCGGCGCCGGCGCGCTTGCGCAACTCCGCCACGAGCCCGCGGTTCACCTTGGCGTTGGCCGCGAAGGCCTTGCCCTTGGCGTCGATGGCGGTGGCGAGCTTCCTCATGCGGTCGGGGTCTCGGTGTGGGAGGGCAAGGCGCTAGGCGGTCTTTTCCAGCACAAGGTCGAGTTCTGCAATCATCGCCTCGCGCATGGCGAACTTTTGCACCTTGCCGGTGACCGTGGTGGGAAAGCCTTCCACGAAACGGATGTGCCGTGGAATCTTGTAGTGGGCGATCTGGCCCTGGCAGAACTCGCGTACGGCCTCGGGCGTCAGAGCGGCGCCCGGCTTCAGCACGATCCAGGCGCAGAGCTCCTCGCCGTACTTCTGGTCCGGCACGCCGATCACCTGCACGTCGGAGATCGCTTCGTGTCGATAGAGGAATTCCTCGACCTCGCGGGGATAGACGTTCTCGCCGCCCCGGATGACCAGGTCCTTGATCCGCCCCACGATGTTGCCGCAGCCCTCATCGTCGAGAGTCGCCAGGTCGCCGGTGTGCATCCAGCGGCCGGCGTCGATGGCCTCGGCGGTGCGCTCGGGATCGTCCCAATAGCCGACCATCACCGAATAGCCGCGGGTGCAGAGCTCGCCCTTTTCGCCGCGCGGGACGATGCGGCCGGCCTCGTCGATGATCTTGACCTCCAGGTGCGGCTGCACGCGGCCGACCGTGCCGACCCGCACCTCGAGCGTGTCGTCGGCGCCGGACTGGAAGCTGACGGGCGAGGTCTCGGTCATCCCGTAGGCGATGGTCACCTCGGGCATGTGCATCCTGTCGATCACCTGCTTCATCACCTCGATCGGGCAGGGTGATCCGGCCATGATCCCTGTACGGAGCGTCGACAGGTCGAAGTGGCCGAACTTCTCGTGGCCCAGGATGGCGATGAACATGGTCGGCACGCCGTAGAGCGCTTGACAGCCCTCGGCCTCGACGGCCTCCAGGACGGCCAGCGGGTCGAAGCCCTCGCTCGGATAGACGATGGTCGCGCCATGGGTGATGCAGCCCAGGTTGCCCATCACCATGCCGAAGCAGTGATAGAGCGGCACCGGCACGCACAGGCGCTCCCCGGGTGCGAGCCGGATCGCCTCGGCGACGAAGTAGCCGTTGTTGAGGATGTTGTGGTGGCTGAGCGTCGCGCCCTTCGGGAACCCCGTGGTGCCCGAGGTGAACTGGATGTTGATCGCGTCGTCGAACTGCAGGGTCGGGCCGATCTCGGCCAGCCGCGCCACGTCGGCCGGAGTTCCCGCGTCCAATGCCTGATGGAAGGCGACGCAGCCGGCGTGTTCTTGTTCGCCCAGAGTGACTACCAGCCGCAGCGCCGGCAGCCGGGTGGCCTGCAGGGCGCCGGGCCGGGCCGACGCGAGTTCCGGCGCCAGGTCGCGCAGCATCCGCAGATACTCGCTGGTCTTGTGCGAAATGGCCGTGACCAGGGCTTTGCAACCCACCTTGTTCAGCGCGTACTCCGCCTCGCTCAGGCGATAGGCCGGGTTGATGTTGACCAGGATCAGGCCCGCCTTGGCGGTGGCGAACTGGGTCACCGCCCATTCCCAGCAGTTGGGCGCCCACATGCCGACGCGATCGCCGGGCTCCAGGCCCAGCGCCAACAGGCCGGCGGCGAGCGCGTCAACGCGCTGCTTCAGCTCGGCATAGGTCCAGCGGATCTTCTGGTGGCGCGAGATCAGGGCCATGCCGGCAGGATGCGCCGCGCAGGTCGCGTCGAAACAATCGCCGATGGTCTGGCCCAACAGCGGTTTGGCGCTGGCGCCGCTGACATAGCTGAGCTGGCTCACGTCCCGTCCTCGCTCCACAACCGTGGTGGCAGATGACCACCTTTGCCCGCCGATCTCCAGCGTTCCGGGGCGCGGATACGCTACCGTATCGAAATAGTAAAGGGATGTTCCCTGGAAACGAGGGCTCTGACCCCGCTCACTAGGAAGGGTCGTGGACCATCCCTTCCAGCGGCAGCCCTGAGGAATGAGAACGATACGTGAACAATCACGATAAGCTTGGCTCACGCTGGGTGAGGCGCCAGAGATGCGACCGTGGCCTACGACAGCGAGCAAACCTTCCCCGAAATCCGCGAGGCGGTGCGCAAGCTCTGCGCCCGGTTCCCCGGCCCTTACTGGCGCGCCCTCGACCGCGAGCGGGCCTATCCCACCGAGTTCGTGACGGCGCTCACCGAGGCCGGCTTCCTCTCTGTCCTGATCCCCGAGGAATATGGCGGCTCCGGCCTGGGCCTGGGCGCGGCCAATGCGGTGCTGGAGGAAATCCATCGCTCGGGCTGCAACGGCGGCGCCTGCCATGCCCAGATGTACACCATGGGCGTGATCCTGCGGCACGGCTCGCCGGCCCAGAAGCAAGCCTACCTCCCGAAGATCGCGTCCGGCGAACTTCGCCTGCAGGCCTTCGGCGTCACCGAGCCCGACGCGGGCACCGACACGACGCGGATCACCACCTTCGCGCGGCGCGACGGCGACAGCTATGTCGTGAATGGCCGCAAGCTGTGGATCAGCCGCGCCGAGCACTCCGACTTGATGGTCCTGCTCTGCCGCACGACGAAGCGCGAGGACGCGGCCAAGCCCTCGGACGGGATGAGCGTGCTGCTGGTCGACATGCGTGAGGCCAAGGGGAACGGCCTGACCATCACGCCCGTTCGCACCATGCTGAACCACGCCACCACCGAACTGGCCTTCGATGACCTGCGGGTTCCGGCGGCCAACCTGATCGGCGATGAGGGCAAGGGCTTCCGCTACATCCTGGATGGCATGAACGCCGAGCGGATCCTGATCGCGTCCGAGTGCGTCGGCGACGCGAAGTTCTTCGTCGACCGCGCAGCCGCGTACGCCAACGATCGCGAGGTGTTCGGCCGCCCGATCGGCGAGAACCAGGGCGTTCAGTTCCCCATCGCCCGCGCCTATGTCCAGATGACCGCCGCCAGCCTTATGGTCGACCGCGCCGCGGCCCTGTTCGAGGCCGGCCAGCCCTGCGGCACGGAGGCCAACATGGCCAAGCTCGTGGCCTCCGAGGCCAGCTGGTTCGCGGCCGACATGTGCATCCAGACCCACGGCGGCTTCGGTTTCGCTGAGGAGTACGACATCGAACGCAAGTTCCGCGAGACCCGGCTCTACCAGGTGGCGCCGATCTCCACGAACCTCATTCTCAGCCACGTGGCGACCCACGTGCTCGACCTTCCCAAGAGCTTCTGATGCCCGAAACGATCCTGCTGTCCGAGCCGGCGCCCGGCGTCGCCGTGGTCGCCTTCAACCGCCCGGAGGTCGCCAATGCGCTCTCCACGAAGATGGGCGAGGAGCTCACCGAGGCCTGGACGGCGCTGGCCGCCCGCGCGGACCTGCGTTGCGCCATCCTTACCGGCGAGGGCCGCCACTTCCAGGCCGGCGCGGACCTCAAGGAACGCAACGGCATGACCGATGCGACCTGGGCCGCGCAGCACAAGGTCTTCGAGGCCATGGTCCGCGCCCAGCTCTCCGTGCCCGTGCCGATCATCGCCGCCGTCAACGGCGCGGCCATGGGCGGTGGCTGCGAGATGACCTTGGCCTGCGACTTCGCCTACGCCTCGGAGACCGCCCGCTTCGGCCTGCCGGAAGTGGGCCTGGGCATCATGCCGGGCCTTGGCGGCACCCAACTGCTGCGACGCTGCGCCGGCGAGCGCCGGGCCATCGAGCTGCTCACCTCCGGCCGCCAATTCACCGCCGCCCAGGCGCTGGAGTACGGCGTCGTCAACGGCGTCACCGCGCCCGAAGCCCTGATGGAGACAGCGCTGGGCGTCGCCGCCGAGATCGCCTCGCGCGCGCCGCTCTCGGTGCGCGCGCTGAAGCACGTGGTCCGCGAAGGTCATTCGCTGGATCTGGCCGCGGCCATGGAGATGGAGCTCTCGGCCTACAACCGCCTGTTCAAGACCGCCGACCGCCGCGAAGGCGTCGCCAGCTTCAACGAAAAACGGACACCCGCCTTCAAGGGCGAATAGCTTCAGGGAGTGAGGCCATGATCCGACGCGGCTTTCCCTATCTCGAACCCCGAACCGAGCCGGCCAGCGCGGAATCGCACCAGCTGGAGCGCGAAGGCTACGCGATCATTCGTGGCCTGCTGACCCTGGACGAAGTGGCCGAGCTCCGCGCCGAGATCGGCGCGATCTTCGAGCGCGATCCGCCGGATCGGCGCGGCAATCGACCGCCGGAAGACGCCGCCATGTTCCGCTACGCCATGCTGAACCGCAGCGCCGCTGCGCAGCGCGCGCTCGCCCACCCGGGCCTGCTGGCGGTGGTCGAGCCGCTGCTGGGCGAGGACTGCCACGTGATCGCCAACACCGCCTGGCGCAACCCGGCGGGCCATCCCGGCTCGCACGGCGGCCAGAACTGGCACATCGACGCCGGCCCGCATGTGCCCTTGCCCGAAGGCGTGCGCTGGCCCGCCGACATCCCGCATCCGGTGTTCGCCATCGGGGTTCACATCTATCTGCAGGACTGCGCCATCGAAGACGGCCCCACCGGCGTCCTGCCCGGCAGCCACCTCTCCGGCCGCCCGCCGCCCAAGGGCCGGCATCTGGACGACAGCCTCGACTACGAAGGGCGCGGGGTGGAGCCGCTGATCACCAAGGCGGGCGATGCGGGCCTGTTCGTCTCCGACGTCTGGCATCGGCGCATGCCGACCCGCGACGGCGACCACGGCCGCTTCTTCCTGCAGGTCCACTACGGCCGCCGCGACATCGCCCAGCGGATCATGCCGACCGCCGAGGCCAATCAGCTCAGCCCCGAAGCCATCGCCCGCGCCGGCGGCCCACGCGAGCGCCAGGTGATCGGCCTGCACCCGGCCTTCTTCTACGACGGCTGAAATCGCCGCGCGCGATGTCCGCGCAAACCGACGCCCGCCAGGGCGAAGCCCGCTAGCATCAGCGCCCACACGCCGGGTTCGGGTATGCCGGCGGCGCTAAGGTTCGAGCGCAGATTGTTGGTGACGTCCTCGCCCAAGGCCGGATCGAGGAAGGTCGTGAAGGAATGCGAGGCGTCGGCGAAACCGCCGCGGTTGGTGATCAGGATGAAGGCGGAGTCGATGACCACCTGTTCGCCGGGGGTCAGGATGAGGGGCCCCCCGCCGCAGCTTTGAGTCGCCACGGGCACGCTGAAGGCGCCCCCCTGCAATGTCCCGATGCCGGGCGTCAGGTAGGAGCCCAGCACGCCGGCCGTGCCGCACTGACCAAAGCTCCCGATCCCGGTGAACTGGCTGGCCGCATAGATGCCGATGTACAGCTGATATCCACCGCTGCCGGCGGCGGTCCCGTCAGCAGACCCGACGGAGGAGTCCTCGAAATGCAGGGTTCCGGCGATCGAGAAGGGTGAGGGGCCGGCGCCCTGGTAGGTGTAGGTCTCAAAGGCCTCGGCCGTGCCGTTCATCCGGGAATCGGAGCCCACCGCGTCCACTTGGGCATGCAACACGGGCAAGTTCAGGTCGCCGAAACCCGCGGATGAACTGGCGAACGAGCCATCCTGAGCGGAGCCAGGGGTGGCCGTGACACTCGCTGCGGCAGAGTCCGCTCCCGGTCCGCCGACAACCTGGATTTTCAAGGCGTTGTTGAAAGCCGGGCAGCCACCGCCCGGCGGCAGCGGCGTGCATCGATGTTCCGACGCCAAGGCTTGCGCTCCATGCGTGGGCGCAGCGGCGCACGCGCTCCCGTTCGCAAGCAAGGTCAGAACCAGCGCCGCGGGCGCGATCGTCCAGAAACGGTGACGCAAGTTCATTGGAATTCCCCCAGACCCTTAGTTAACGAAAACACAATCAGGTCTAGGTGCGAGTTGCAAGAACAAGCGGGAGTATTGGTCGGGTTCGCCTGCAAGTTGAATCTCATCTTGTAGGCGTTTGACCGGGAGCGTCGCGGTGTTTCGGACTGACGCGCGGCGGCCGTTTTCCTTTGGCTCAGCCTTGGTGCGGTCGTCGCCCAAGCCCGCCGCCGCACGAACGGCGCCGGGGCGTCGGTCAGCAGGACGTCGGACATGGAGGCTCCTTAATTTGCCGCCGGCTTGGGCGCGGAATAGCGTCGGGGGAAGCCTGCCCCGCATCGCTGGAGGACCGCCCATGAAAACCGTCGCCGCCCTTTCCCTTGCCCTCGCACTGGCCGCCGCCGGAGCAGCGGACGCCAAGGGATGCCTGAAGGGCGCGGTGGTGGGCGGCGTCGCCGGCCACTTCGCCGGCCGCCACACCGTCCTAGGCGCCGCCGCCGGCTGCGCGGTGGGTCATCACCTGGCGCACAAGAAGGAGGTCGAGCAGCGGCGGGAAGCCAAGGCGCAGGCCCAAGCCCAACCGCCCGCCCAGCCGCAACCGCACTGATCGGCGCGCCCTAACCGCTGGACCGCGCGGCCGAACTTTGGTTCGTGGTTCGGCGATGAAAATGCCGCTGCCCGACGCCGATCTCATGGCCCGCAAGGGCGAGATCGTTCGCGCGCTGCAACGGCTGGTCCCGGGCGAGGGCGTGATCGGCGACCCGGCCGGTATTGTGCCCTTCCAGTCGGACGGCCTGTCCGCCTATCGCCAGACCCCGCTCGCCGTCGTGCTGCCAGAGACCGTCGAGCAGGTCTCCGCGGTTCTGGCCTGGTGCCAGGCCAACGGCGTCAAGGTGGTGCCGCGCGGCGCGGGGACCTCTCTCTCCGGCGGCGCCCTGCCGCTGCAGGACGGCGTCGTGCTCGGCATGTCCAAGTTCAACCACATCCTGGAGGTCGATCTCGCCAATCGCTGCGCCGTGGTGCAGCCCGGCGTTACCAACCTGGCGATCACCGGCGCGGTAGAGGCTGACGGCTTCTACTATGCGCCCGATCCGTCCAGCCAGATCGCCTGCACCATCGGCGGCAACGTGGCGGAGAACTCCGGCGGGGTGCACTGCCTGAAATACGGCCTGACCACCAACAACCTGCTGGGCTGCGAGATCGTGCTGATGAGCGGCGAGGTCATCCGCCTGGGCGGCAAGAGCTTCGACGCCGCCGGCTACGACCTGCTGGGGCTGGTCACCGGCTCGGAGGGCCTTCTGGGCGTGGTCACCGAGGTGACCGTTCGCCTGCTGCGCAAGCCCGAGACCGCGCGCGCCATGCTGCTGGGCTTTCCCACGGTCGAGGCGGCCGGCGGCGCGGTGGGCGACATCATCGCCGCCGGAGTCATTCCGGCCGGCATGGAGATGATGGACAAGCCGGCCATCGACGCGGCCGAAGCCTTCGTCCACGCGGGCTATCCCATGGACTGCGAGGCCCTGCTGATCGTCGAACTGGACGGTCCAGAGGCCGAGTGCGCCGAACTCTCGGCCCATGTGGCCGGCCTCGCCGAGGCGCGCGGCGCCACCACCATCCGCACCTCGACCTCCGATGCCGAACGACTGACCTTCTGGGCGGGGCGCAAGGCCGCGTTCCCGGCGGTGGGCCGCATCTCACCGGACTACTACTGCATGGACGGCACCATCCCGCGCGGCCAGCTGCCCTATGTGCTCGGCGCGATCACCCGGATGGCTCTGGAATACGGCCTGGGCGTCGCCAACGTCTTCCATGCCGGCGACGGCAACCTGCACCCGCTGATCCTCTACGACGCCGATCAGCCGGGCCAGTTGGAGGCCGCCGAGGCGTTCGGCGCCGACATCCTGAAGCTCTGTGTCGCCGTGGGTGGCGTGCTCACCGGCGAACACGGCGTCGGCGTCGAGAAGCGCGACCTGATGGGCGAGATGTTCAACGAGACGGACCTGGCCTGCCAGCAGCGACTGAAGTGCGCCTTCGACCCCGACCTGCTGCTCAACCCCGGTAAGGTCTTCCCCCGCCTGCACCGCTGCGCCGAGCTCGGCCGCGTCCACGTGCATCGCGGCGCCGTGGCCTTCCCCGACCTACCGCGGTTCTGATGCCGGACGCCGCTGCCCCCATGCACACTCCGAAGACCGCCGCCGAGGTCGCCGAGCTGGTGGCGGCCGGCGGCACGCTGGAGATCGTCGGCGGCGGCACGAAGCGGGCGATCGGCGCCGTCCGGGCCGACGCAGTGCTGAGCCTCGCGGGCCTGAACAAAGTCATCGATTATGCGCCGGAAGAACTGGTGCTCACCGCCCAGCCGGGGGTGAAGCTCGCGGCGCTGGAAAAGCTGGTGGCCGCTCAGGGCCAGATGCTGCCCTTTGAGCCGCCGCATCTCGGCAAGCTGCTGCGCGCGAGGGGCCAGGCGACCTTGGGCGGGACCCTGGCCGCGAACCTCTCCGGTCCCCGCCGCATCCGGGCCGGGGCGGCGCGCGATCACCTCCTGGGCTTCGCCGCGGTCACCGGGCGCGGGGAGATCGTCAAGGCCGGCGGCAAGGTGGTGAAGAACGTCACCGGCTACGACCTCTCCAAGCTGGTGTGCGGCTCCTGGGGCACGTTGGCGGTGATGACCGAGGTGACGATCAAGGTTCTGCCGGCCGCCCGCGCCGAGGCGACCCTGCTGCTGTTCGACCTCGACGACCGCCGGGCGGGCGAGGCCATGGGCGTGGCGCTGAACGCCCCGGTCGACGTCTCCGCCGCCGCCCACCTGCCTCGGGCCGCCGCCGCGCGGGCGCCGCTGAAGGCGCAGATGTCGGTCACCGCGCTGCGGCTCGAGGGCTTCGAGGCGTCCGTCGCCGCGCGGTTCGACACGCTCGCCGAGGCGCTCCGCGGCTTCGGCCACGTCCAGCGCCTCGAGGGTCCGCTCAGCCGCGACTTCTGGGGCCAGGTCCGCGAGGTCGAGGCCTTCCACAAGGACCCGCTTCCGCTTTGGCGTCTGTCCGTACCGCCCGCGTCCGGCTGGCAGGCGGCGCAGGCCCTGGGCGGCGAGGCGCTTTACGACTGGGGCGGCGGCCTGGTCTGGTTGCTGAGCGACGAGCCGGCCGAGAAGGTGCGCGCGGCCGCTCGCGCGCACGGTGGCCACGCCGCGCTCTATCGCGGCGACGGCCCCGCCTTCGCGCCTCTGGACGGTCCGCTGGCGGCGCTCACCGCGCGGGTCAAGGCCGCCTTCGATCCGAACGGCGTCCTGAACCCGAGCCGGATGGGGCAAGGTTGATGCAGACCTCCTTCACCCCGGCCCAGCTCGCCGACCCGGAAACCGCCGCCAGCCATGCGGAGATCCGCAAGTGCGTGCACTGCGGCTTCTGCACGGCGACCTGCCCGACCTATGTCCTGTTGGGCGACGAGCGCGACAGCCCGCGCGGCCGCATCGAGCTGATCAAGGCCATGCTGGAGGAGGGTGGCGCGCCCTCGGCTGAGACCGTCACCCACGTCGACCGTTGCCTGTCCTGCCTGGCCTGCAACACCACCTGTCCGTCGGGCGTGAACTACGCCCAGCTGATCGACCATGGCCGCGCCCACATCGAGGCCACCTATCGCCGCCCGGCCTTCGAGCGGTTTCTGCGCTGGGCGATCCCGCATGTCCTGACGCGCCCGCGCCACCTGCGGTTCGCCCTCGGTCTCGGCCGCCTGGCCCGGCCGCTGGAGCCCCTGTTCAAGGCGCTCAACCTGACCCCGCTGGCAGCGCTGCTCCGCCTGGTGCCGAAGTCTGTCTCGGCGCCGACCCGGGCCGGCGTGCATCCGGCTCAGGGCAAGCTGCGCGGCCGGGTCGCCCTGCTGAAGGGCTGTGTCGAGCCGGCCATGGCGCCCTCCATCCGCGCCGCCGCCATCCGGCTGATCGCGCGCGCTGGCTACGAGGTCGTGCTGGTCGACGGCGAGGGCTGCTGCGGCGCGCTCTCCGAGCACCTGGGCCGGGTCGGCGAGGCCGCCGCCTGCGCCAGAACCAACGTCCGCGCCTGGGCCGCCGCCGGGCCGTTCGACGCTATCGTCACCACCGCCGCCGGTTGCGGCACCACGATCAAGGCCTACGGCCATCGCCTGCCGGGCGACGCCGACGCCGTCCACGCCGCCAGCCGGACCCGCGATGTCCTGGAATTCATCGGCGAGATCGGCCTGCCGCCAGTTACCCGGCCAGGCGCCAGGAGCCTCGCCTACCATGCGCCCTGTTCCCTGCAGCATGGCCAGCAGATCAAGTCCGGGCCCGCGGCGCTGTTGGCTGAGGCCGGGTTCGAGGTGCGCCAGATCGCCGAGGGCCACCTCTGCTGCGGCTCGGCCGGGATCTACAACATCCTGCAGCCGGAACTGGCGGGGCGTCTGCGCGACCGCAAGGCCGCCAACATCGCGCGCACCGGCGCTGCCGTGGTCGCCGCGGGCAACGTCGGCTGCATCGCCCAGATCGCCGGATCGGTCGCCCAACCGGTCATCCACCCGGTCGAACTGCTCGACTGGGCGACCGGCGGCCCGAAGCCTGAGGGCCTGGGCTAGCGGCCGCTATCGCAGAGGCGCGTTGACCGCCCTTAGGGCGCCCTCCTAGGGTCCCTGCCAACTCAAGGGGAGACACCATGAAGCTGCATACCTCCGTCGGCCCGAACCCGCGCGTTGTGAAGATGTTCCTGGCCGAGAAGGGCCTGGATATCCCGTTCGTCGCCGTCGATCTGATGGGCGGCGAGAACCGCAAGGCGCCCTACACCACCAGCGTCAATCCGGCCGGCCAGACGCCGTCGCTGGAGCTGGACGACGGCAGCTGCATCACCGAGATCACCGCCATCTGCGAATATCTCGAGGAACGTCAGCCCTCGCCGCCGCTGATCGGGACCAATGCCGAGGAGCGGGGCCAGACCCGGATGTGGACCCGTCGCGTGGACATCAAGATCTGCGAGCCCATGGCCAACGGCTTCCGCTACTCCGAAGGCCTTCGCCTGTTCGAAAGCCGCATGCGCTGCCTTCCCGATTCCGCGCCCGGCCTGAAGGCGCTCGCCAAGGACGGCGAGGATTGGTTGGAAGCCAATTTCAAGGGCCCCTGGATCGCCGGCGACCGCTTCACCCTGGCCGATATCCTGCTCTATTGCTTCATCGATTTCGGGGGGCAGGTGGGCCAGCCGCTCGATCCGGGCCTGGCCAAGATCAACGACTGGTTCGCCCGGGTCGCGGCCCGTCCGAGCGTCGCGGCGAGCGCCTGATGGGCGCTATCGCCGGCTGAGGGGTTTGTCGGTTGATGCGCAAGCCGCCCACGGCCGAACCTGATCCAGACGCCGACGTCGACACCGACGCCCATGCGCCGGGCGCCATGCCCGACGGCCTGCCGGTCCCGCGCCGCTACTGGTCGGTGGCGGCGATCTGGCTGGCCATGACCATGTCGGTGCTCGACGGGGCCATCGCCAATGTCGCCCTGCCGACCATCGCGCACGAACTGCACGCGACGGCCGCCTCGTCGATCTGGATCGTCAACGCCTACCAGCTGGCGATCACCGTCACCCTCCTGCCGCTGGCCGCGCTCGGCGACCGGCTGGGCTATCGGCGTGTCTACATGGTCGGGCTGGCGGTCTTCACCCTGGGTTCCCTGGGCTGCGCGCTCTCCCACACCCTGACGACACTGACGGCGGCCCGCGTGCTGCAGGGCCTGGGCGCCGGCGGCATCATGAGCATCAATTCCGCCCTCGTGCGCTTCACCTATCCCAAGGCGCAGCTCGGCCGCGGCATCGGGCTCAACGCCCTGGTGATCTCGGTCGCCGCCGCCATGGGGCCGAGCGTCGCCGCCGCGATTCTGGCGCGCGGGTCGTGGGAGTGGCTGTTCGCGATCAATGTGCCGATCGGCGTCCTGGCCATCGCCATCGCCGCCCGCGCCCTGCCGCGCACGGTCGGATCCTCCCGCCCGTTCGACTGGCTCTCGGCTCTGCTCAACGCGGCGACTTTCGGGTTCCTGATCACCGGCGCGGAGAGCATCGCGCGTGAGGGCCTGGCGTCGGGCCTGCCGAAGCTGGTTGTGGGCATGACGGCCGGCGCCCTGCTCACCTGGCGCGAGCTGCGCCGAGAGCATCCGCTGGTGCCCTTCGATCTGCTGCGCATTCCCATATTCGGCTTGTCGATCGCCACCTCGATCGTCGCCTTCGCCGCCCAGATGCTGGCCTACGTGGGCATGCCTTTCTATTTCCAGCAGGTGATGGGTCGCTCGGCGGTCGAGACCGGCCTGCTGATGACGCCGTGGCCGATCGCCGTGGGTGTCTCCGCGCCGCTGGCCGGACGGCTGGCCGACCGCTATCGCGCCGGCGCGCTGGGGGGCATCGGCCTGAGCGCGCTCGCCGTCGGGCTCTTCGCCCTGTCGCTGATCCGGCCCGGCGCGAGCAACCTCGACATCGCCTGGCGCATGGCGCTCTGCGGCGCGGGCTTCGGCTTCTTTCAGTCGCCCAACAACCGCGCCATGATCACCTCCGCGCCGATGCACCGCTCGGGCGCGGCCGGCGGCATGCTGGCGACAGCGCGGCTGCTGGGCCAGACCGCCGGCGCGGTGACCACGGCGGTGTTCTTCCACCTGGCGGGCACCCGCTCGGTACCGACCGCGGTCGCCACCGCCGCGGCCCTGGCGGGCATCGCCACGGTGGTCAGTCTGTCGCGCCTGTCGCTGCCGCCCCGGCCGCGGCCTGAGCCGCTCGACCGCGAAAGCCAGGTCGCCGCCGGGCCCTGATTAGAAGAAATACTTCGCCGTCACGATGAACCCGGGCCGGCTCTGGTTCGGGTGCGCCAGAGGCTTCGGACCGCTCGCGGCCCACGCCAGGTCGATCTCGGCCTTGCCGAACTCGCGCGCCACGCCGAGCTGGGTGTCCATGCGCCAGCGGCGGCCGTCCCGCTGGGGCGTTCCGCCCAGCCGCTCATGAGCGCCCATGTGGCCGGTCAGCCGCCAGACGTTGGCGAAGCGGTGCGAGGCGTTCAGGTCGACATAGGCCGAGTTCACGCCCTGGCGCGGGTAATCCGGCGCGAAATAGACGTGCGCGCTGACGTCGCCCTGGACGACGCCGACGTAGGCCTCGGTGTAATGCAGGGTGACCCTGTGCTCATAGTCGATGGTGTAGGCCAGGTTGCTCACGCCGACGTCCCAGGAGCGGTCGGACCCGAGCGGGCCGGTGAAGCCCAGGTATTCGTTGTGGCCGACATAGCGGTGGTCACCACTCCGGTCCTCGGCAGCGAAGCCGGCCCGGCCGAGCAGGCCGCCGCCGGCATAGACGCCGCTAGGATGATCGTAGGAGAGGTTCAGGGCTATCGCGGCGCTATCATCGGTCAGCGACAGGCCGCGCAGCCGCGCGTCGGAGGCCAGCGACGCGCTGACGCCGACCTGTGCGCAAGCGCAGGTCGGCAGGGCCAACAGGAAAAAGGCAAATCCGAGTGTCGGCCTTAACGCCGCGACCTGCCCCCGCTCCACCTTATGGGCGGGCCATCGCAGCGAGGGTGGCGGGCCGGCCGCAGGCGCAGTCATGGCACGCACTTGGGGCGGCGATGAGCGTCGCGCAAGCGTCAATGCCCCCAGAACGCAGCATCGTCAGTGTTGGGGGCCGATGCGACCGAGGGCTCTTTTCCCGGGCCAGCGCCACCAGGCCGCTGACATGGGCCGCGGCGAAGGAGCTGCCGTTGACCAGCGACCAGCCGCCGCCGGGCGCGGTCGTCGGCACGTCCCGCCCCGGGGCCAGGTAGACCCCGGGTTCGAGGCCGCGCGTCGGATCGTCGGTCACGGCTATGACCCCTGGGTGAGAGGCGGGAAAGCCGCCGTGCGCCAGCTGGGGGTCGACCGCGCTGACCACCACCGCGCCGTGGGCCAGGGCCGCGTCAATCAGCTTGCTGAGCAGCAGGTCGGGCGGGCCGGTGAGGCTGAGGTTGATCACCTGGGCGCCGTTGTCGATGGCGAAGTGGATCGCCTTCGCCAGGCTCAGGGTGTCGCAGACCGTCGCCGGGCCGTCCGCGGCCTGCCAGCAGGCGCGGAGCGCCATCAGCCGGGCGCCGGGCGCGATCCCGGCGATGCCCTTGCCATTGTCGGCCACCGCGGCGATCACGCCGGCCACGCCGGTGCCATGCAGTTCGGGGCGGCCCGGATGGTCGAGGACGAAATCCTCGTTGATCTGGACCTGGCCGGCGAGGTCGGGATGGCGGGTGTCGACCTGGCTGTCGACCACGGCGACCCGCACGTTACGCCCTGTGGCGATCTGGTGCAGGTCGGCCAGCCGCCACGCAGCGGCCGCCGGTTGCAGGCGATAGAGCGGATCGTTGGGCGCGGGCGCTCCACTCGGCGTCGCTGCTTGGGTGCGGTAGACCTGCACCGGCTCGGACCACTCCACATCATGCTCGCGCGAGAGCGCAGCGGCCACGTCGGCGGGCGACTGGCCGGCGGGCACCGCCATGATGAAGCAGTCGACGCCGACCAGAGGCATCGGCCAGCCGCTGACCAGGGTCAGGCCGTGGGCGTGGGCGAGGCGGTCGGCGATCCGCCGCCGCGCCGCGCGCGCGCCGCCGCCGCCGTAGCCGTCGGAGTAGCCCTCCGAGGTGAAATGCTGAGCCGGCAGGCGGAGCATCACCAGCACCTGCTGGTCCGCCGCATGCGCCGCGCGGACCGGAACGTCCGCGGCGCGCGCAGGTCCGAGCGCGCACAACCCCAGCGCGAGGGCGAGGGCAAGCCAATGGGTGAGACGACGCATGACCATCACTCTTAGCGCGCGGGGCCGGGATCGAGCGGCGCGGCCAGGACCACATCAGCGCGGCCGCGCAGGGTCGCGAGCGCCGCCTGGCGCTTGGCCGCAGGCACGCGCAGAACGTAGGCGTCCGTCGCGGTGGGCCCGTCCACCAGGCGTGCGTCCGTGGCGACCAGGGCCTCGCGCATGTCGCGCTCACGGGTGTCCGGCCGGAAGATCACCACCACATTGCCCGACGCTGCGCCGGGCGCCGCGCTCAGGGTGTGGTAGGTCGCCGGTTGCATCGACGGCAGCAGCAGGACGCCGCTGACCAGCAACAGGAAACTCGCCGCGGCCCAGCCGGTCCAGGGGGCGGGCGTGGCGATCGCGCCGGCGAACTGGCGCAGACGGCCCAACGGGCGGTCCCGGTCCATCCGTTTCTTCATGCGCGACCAACTGCGGTCGATGTCGACCGGCATGCGCGCGACCTCGTCGTCCAGCCGCCGCTCGAACTGGACCTCAGCCTGGCAGTCCGGGCAGTTGGCCAGGTGCGCCTCCACCCGAGCGCGGTCGGCCGCGTCGAGCTGGCCGGTCGCATACCAGGGCAGCAGGTCACGCAGTTCGCGGTGACGCTCTGCGTCGAGTCGAATGATGTGTCCCATCGGTCTTCGCCTTACAACCAATCGGTCAGCTGGCCCGCCAGCATCGCCTTCAGATGCCTGCGAGCGTGATGCATGCGGGTTTTCACGGTCCCGACCGGGCAATCGAGGATCTCGGCGATCTCACGATAGCCCACGTCGTGGAAATAGGTCAGGTCGACCACCGCGCGGTGGTCGGCCGAGAGCTGCGCCATGGCGCTCATCAGGATCGCCTGGGTCTGGCGCTGGCCGAGCTGCTGCTCGGCGCCAACCTCTCCGCTCGGCCGCGTTTCGAGGCCGTCGTCCTCGACCGGCTCGTCATGGCGCGAACGGGCCTTCAGCGCCGTCCGGTAGGCGATGGCGAAGATCCAGGTCGAGACCTTGCTGGCCCCGTTGAACCCCTCCGGCCGCTTCCAGACCACCATCATGGTGTCGTCGAGCGCCTCTTCGGTCAGCTGCGGGTGGCGCAGGATGTTCATCAGGAAGCGGGTCAGCCGCGGGTGGTACCGTCGATAGAGCTCCTCGAACGCCTTCAGGTCCCGCTCGGCGATCCGCGCCAGCAGCGCGACCTCACCGCCCGGGTCACGGCTGAGCTCCGGCGGCGTCGGCGCGCGCGCCGACGTCCCGCGAGGGGCGGCGGTGGGCCGTTCGTCATTGGCCGGGGGCCGCCGCAGAAGCATTTGGCTCTCTTGCATAACGTCCGTGGATGCCGGCCACGGGCGAAAAGGTTCAATTTGAAGGGGCTTTTATAGTGACGCTTGGTCAGCGCCGGACGACCCCATCCGCCATCTAGGCATTCGCTGCGTCGGTCTCCACCTCACCAATGAACCTTTTTCCGGCGGTCCGGCATCAACCCTTCACCAGTCGCTAACCATGTGGGCTTTCACGGGGGCGACCGGGCGTGAGGAGTAACTTGATGCGGAAAGCTCTCCTGACCGCCGGCGTCGCTCTTGCCCTGTTGGGCGGAGGTGCGCATGCCACGGTGTTCACCAACCACCGGATCGACAAGGCCGGCGACTTCCTCGCTGGCATCCCCGAGGCTGACCGGGCCGCCAACGGCGACCTCGACTTCACCGATATGTCGGTGTCCTTCGACGACGCCACCGGCGTGTTCGATGTCACGGTGACGCTGGCCGACGACATCAACACAACCCAGGCCGGCGCCTATGTGATCGGCATCGACACCGGCAAGGGCGCGCATGGTCCGTTCGGCGGGGTCGGCGAGCCGAACGTCTTGTTCGATCAGGCTCTGACCCTGCAGAAGGACGGCACGGGGACGCTCTCACTTATCGATGCCGACGGTAAAGCGGCGGGATCCAAGGGGCTGAACGCCGTCATGGGTCCCCAGGGGTTTTCGGTCGAGATTAAGCTGGCCGACCTGACGCCGACCGGCCTCCTTGCCCCACAGGATTTCGGCTTCAACGCCTGGTCGAAGAAGGGCTCCGTGCTCGCCGATTTCGCTCCCAACAACAGGCTCCTGTCGGCGGCAGTCCCCGAACCCGCCACCTGGGCCATGCTCGTCGGTGGTTTCGCCGTTATCGGCGGATCCCTTCGCCGGCGACGGGCGTCGAACGCGCGGCTGCTTACAGTCTAGCCGCGCCGTCGACGTCGTAGGCCAGGGCCCCCACCCGCACCCCCCAACCTGCCGGTGGGGGCCCTGGTTTGCACCTCTTCCCTGATCATCTTCCCAGGAATCCGGAGTTCAGTATGAGTAAGCGTGTTGCCGGCGGGCATCTCCCCGCCGTTCGATCCCTCGTGGCCGTCGCGGCCATGGCCCTTGGCGCCGCCGGCGCGGGGCACGCACTCGCCGGCCCCCTGGGTGGCGATGTCAAATTCACGCTGGCGGGCGGCGCGCTCCCGAACCCCGGCGTGAACGAGGTCATCAAGGGCGATCACCAGACCGGCGCGGCCGGCAGCGGGCTCAGCATCGGCGATACGGTGCACAACGGCGCGCCGAACGGCGCCGGCGACACCAGTCACCTGACCGTCCAGGTGCAGGCCGGCGGTCGGCCGGGCAGTAACGTCATTCTCGGCGCCCGGGCTGAGGCGGTCGTCAACGTCAACGATCCGACCGGTCCGGTCAGGCAGGACTCCTTCAGCGGAGCGATCCTGGCGACGGCCACCGTCAACGATCACATCACCGCCCTCGGCTCCGCGGCCGAAGCCGGCCGGATCGTCACCCTGCACACCATTCTCACGCTGGATAACTCGTCGATCAATTTCGACGCCGAAGAAGACCAGCCTGGCGGTCATGGCCCCTGGTCGGCGCACAACACGTCGCAGTTGTCGCTGTTCGGGACGGTCAACGACACCGACGGCGGGCGAGCCATTTCGATCCTCGGATCGGGCGCCAGCGGGCAGACCAACGACGGCGAAACCTTCGCCTCCCTCGACGTCACCCACACCGAGATTGGAGTCTTTCCGGAGCCCAGCGTGCACGGGATCACCCGCGTCGAACTCGAGACTCAACTGACCGTGGGCCAGGCTGCGGACTTCGCGCTGGAGATGCTCCTGCTGACGAACAGCTCGATCTTCGACGGCAACGGCTCCAACAATACGCTGGCGGCCCTTGAGCAGTCCTTCGCCCTCGAAGGGGGCGCCGGCGCCAGCTTTTTCACCGATCAGAACGGCGCCCGGATCAACGATCTGTCGCTGCAGTCCGACGCCGGCTTCGACTTCCTGCGCGTCCAGGCTCAGGAGACCGGCGGTGGCGGCGCAGCCGGGGTGCCGGAACCGGCGACCTGGGCCCTGATGATTTCGGGCCTTGGCATGGCCGGCGCATCCCTGCGCCAGCGGCAGCGCAAGCGCCTGACGGCCTGACCGGCCGTCAGCCGACGTTGCGGCCGCGGCCTTCCCAATACGGCTTGCGCAGTTCGCGCCGCAGCACCTTGCCGGATGCATTGCGCGGCAGGAGGTCGATGAAATCGATGCTCTTGGGCGCCTTGTATCCGGCGATCCGCGTGCGCGCGTAGGCGATGATGTCGGCGGGCTGCGGATCGGCGCCGGCGGCGGCCACGATGATCGCCTTCACCGCCTCGCCCCAGCGCTCGTCCGGCACCCCGATGACCGCGGCGTCGGCCACGCCGGGGCAGCCCAGGATCGCGTTCTCCACCTCGGCCGGATAAATGTTCTCGCCGCCGGAGACGATCATGTCCTTCACGCGGTCGTGGACGAAGATGTAGCCGCGCTCGTCGGAGAAGCCGGCGTCGCCGGTCTTCAGCCAGCCGTCGGCAGTGATGGTCTCGGCGGTGGCCTCGGGGCGATTCCAGTAGCCGGCCATGACCATGCCGCCCTGGATGGCGATCTGGCCGATCTCACCCACCTCGGCGTCGCTGTCGTCCTCGCGGATGATCTTCACCGCCATGCGCGGCCAGGCCTGCCCGCAGGAGCGCAGCAGCTCGCCCACATGGTCGCCGGGTTTCAGCGAGGTGCCGGCCCCCGTGCTCTCGGTCATGCCGTAGAACTGGATGAAGCCGCAGCCGAAGCGCTCCGTTGCGGTCGCCAGCACGGCCTCGCTGATCGGCGAGGCGCCGTAGGCCACGGTCTTCATGCTGGAGAGATCGGCGCCTGCCAACTCTGGCGCCTGCAGGATCATGTTGATCATCGCCGGCACCAGGAAGACGTGGGCGACCGTCTCGGCTTCGATCAGCTTGAGCACAGACGCCGGACTGAACTCGGGAAGGATCACCACGCGCCCGCCCGCAGCGAGCCCGGAAAAGCTGATGTTGGTGCCGGCCACGTGGAACAGCGGCATCACGATCAGCACGGTGTCGTCGGCGCCGTAGTCGAAACCCTCTACCTCGGTGCGCAGCTTCAGGAATTCCGCATAGTTGGCGTTGTTCAACCGCACGCCCTTGGGCAGGCCGGTGGTGCCGGAGGTGTAGAGCTGCAGGATGTCGTCGTCGGCCAGCGGCGCCTGGACCAGCGGCGGCGGCGCGCTGTCTCGCAAGCCCGCGTAGCTGTCGAAGCCCGCGCAGTCGGCGCCGACCCCGATCAGGCGGATCGGCCGGTCGACCTGGCTCACTACCATCTGGGCGGCCTCATAGAATTCGGGCGTCACGAAGAACAGGTCCGCGCCGGAATCCTGCAGGATGAAAGCGATCTCCGGGATCGCCAGGCGCGCGTTGATCGGCGCCAGGCACACCCGGGCCCGCGTGGCGCCGAAGAAGATCTCGAAGAACGCCTCGTGGCTGCGGCCCAGCCAGGCGATGCGGTCGCCGGGCTTGGCGCCGGCCTTGGCCAGCAGCCCGGCCACCTGATCGGCGCGGCGGTCGAGCTCGCCATAGGTGAGGGTACGGCCCTCGCACTGGACGGCGACCTTGTCGCCGCGTTCGGCGGCGTGCACGCGGGGAAGTTCGGAGAGAATGTCGATCGTCTGGCCCATGGCCTGATTGCTAGCGCAGCTTGGCGCGCGTGAACACCACCACCGTGCACAGCCGATCGCGCCAAAGATTCACGATGGCGCCCAGATTTTGAACCGCTGCCAGAACGGCCGGCATGAACCCTTCGCCAGTCGAGTACCGCGCGGACCCCGCGTACGACCGGTCGCTCCGCGCAGCGCGTTCAGGCCCTAGTTAAGGACCCTTTTTATGAAAGCTTTTTCGACCTTAGTTCCGGCTGTGCTGGCGGCTTCGCTGTGCGCGGCGTCGCTGCCGGCCCATGCCGCTGTGATCGCGCAGTTCCAGCCGGCCGCCGGCACCGCCGACTTCAGGTGGGTGAAGAGCGACGGCGGCACCGGCGGCCACCTCTTCTCCGTCAGTGACCCGACGTCCAACGTCAAACAAGGTGTCGCCAGCCACTTCACCTTCTTCGATCCGGCGCTGGCCGACATGGTCTTCCTCCCGGCCGTGTTCACGATTGACGCCACCGTGGACGAAGGCAACGCGGCGACCTTCAACGACGCGTCCAAGACCTTCACTCAGACCGGCCTCACCGGTTCCTTCCACTTCACCTATTCCGGGGCCGACACCACCATCGACGGCATCGCTCTGGTGAACGGGGAGGACCTCCTGAGCGGGGATTTCACCGACGCCTGGATCCAAGGCTTCAACACGTCGGGCTCGGTCAACCTGACGGTCGGCAATGGCGGGTCGGCGACCTTCAAATCGGCGGTGGCGGACTTCAGCCATGCGGTCGATGGGAGCCAGGCTTTCGCCCTCAACCTGCTTTCCGTGACGCCGGGCTTCGGTGCCGCGAAGGGCAAGGCCCTCGACTCGTTCGTGGGCAGCGGCGGCGGAAATCTTGCGCAAGACGTGGCGGCCGGCGTGCCGGAACCGGCGACCTGGGGCCTGATGATTGTGGGCTTCGGCGGCGTCGGCGCCCTGATGCGCAGCAAGCGTCGGCGCATGGCCGGCGCGCTCGCCTAGGCCTTAAGTTCAGCTCTGCGTCAGCCGGCCGCCCGGCCGGCTCGCCGCAGGGTTGACAGGTCGCGGGCCACGCGGATCCACAACAGCACCAAGCCCGTCAACACCACGAACAGCGTCGCTGCGGTGACGATCACGATGACCGGGTGGTTGTAGGTGCGCGTGGCGCCGAAGTTCATGATGTGGATCTGGTAGAAGAAGTCATAGACGTCCCACAGCGATGAGCGGCGGCTGAGCACCTCGCCGGTGAAGCTGTCCAGATAGAGCCGGCTGTGTTCGGCGTCGGAGAAGCTGGCGCGCCACAGGGGGCCGGAGACCTGGGCTTCCTTCGGCGCGGTCTCCTCGTAGTCGACGCCGGTCAGCTTGCCCGCCCCCTTATAGGCCATTTGCGCGTAGCGCCGGGCCTCGGGCGCTTTGATCTCATCGACGTTCTCGCCCGTGTAGGCGTTCCACCAACCCTCGCTGCCGGCCGCCGACTTCAATACCCAGATCGGGCCGCGCGGCGTGTTCTTCAGGGTGGCGCTGCCCACATCGGTCTGGTCGGCAAGCGCCAGTTGGCGCTCCAGCGGCACCAGCCGCTTGAGGTCGATCGGCGGCAGTTGCGGCGTGGCCGCGTGTTGTTCGCCGCGCACCGTCTCGATCGGAATGGCGGTCATCACCAATCCGCCCACCACCCAGCCCAGCACCTGGATTGCGACCACCAGGGCGACCCACTTGTGGATTTGCAGCGAGAGTCTCAGCACGGCGGTCTCCAGGCCCTAGCGCAGCTTCAGACGGCCGAACAGCATCGCCCCGCGTGGATCGTTGCCGTAGGCGGCGTCCAGGGCGTTGGGCAGGAAGTCGAAGGCGTAGAGTGCGCCGAGCCCGACGCTGATGTGCGCCGAGACCGGCCAGTCGCGGACCGCGCCCAGCGAGACCTTGCCCACCGTGTACGTCGGCCCGGCATGGCCAGCCGCGAGGGTCAGCTCGTTGTTCTCCACCCGCTCGGCGCGGCCGAAGATCGTCCAGCCCGCGTTGGGCTTGACCGCACTCTCCAGCGCCCAGGCCTGCAGTGCGATCCCGTCACTCTTGCGCCAGCCCCAGGCCGCGGTGGTCGACCACCAGCCCTCGGTTCCGACCGGGACGGTGTAGATCGCGCTCGCCGACCATTTGGTCTGGTTGGCCTCCGGCTCCAGTTGTTCCGGGCTCTTCTCGTCGGCCCAGGAGGTCTGCAGCGACCAGTTGGCGCTCGGGTTCCAGGACAGACGCACCGCCGTTGAATCCAGCGCCCCGGTCTCGATGTTCCAGCGGTGCTGGTCCGGCTCCCGGCCGTGATAGCGCGAGGCCTCGACCTTCCAGTCATCATGCACATAGCCGGCGGTCAGCACGCCGAAGGTGATGTGGGTGGAGTCCAGCCAGTGGTGGGTGATCGGCGCCTCGGGCGAGTCCATGATCGACATCCGATGCATGAAGGCCGGCGGTCCGAACGCCGGCTCGCCCGGCAGGCCTGCGTAGATGAAGGCGCTGTCGCTGTCCGACAGCCGCTGGCTGTAGGACGCGGAGAGTTCCATGATTGCGTCATGCGGATGCTGGCGGTCGACCAGCGGCGTCTTGCCGTCGGCGGTCTCACCGGTGGCGAGCAGCAGGGGATAGCCCGCCGCGCCCATGGCGGGATCGGGGCTCACCATGCCGCGCAACTGCAGGGTCCCGGCCTCGCCGACCGCGCGCTTGGCCATCACCATGAGCATGCCGGAGACGAAGGTCTTCTCATCGCCACGCGGCCCCGACTGCCAGTCGTACACGCCGTTCGCCACGCCGTGGATCATCAGCATCCAAGGGCCTTGCATGATGTGCAGCCCCTGGTGCTGCGAGGCGTCCGGCTGCCAGGACGTGCCCGAGGCCTCGCGGGTCGTCGGATAGGGGCCGAGCACGCCCTGCATCATCGCGCGCGGATCCATTCCGGCCATGGCGGCGGGCTCTGCCGGCGAGGTCGCCGGCGCGGGCTGCGCATGGTCCATGCCGGGCATGCTCGGCATATCCTGGGCCGAGGCTTGGCCCGCGGACAAGATCGCCAGCACGGCGACAGACGCCAACAACAGACGGCTCATCGCGCGGCGCGCTCCAGCAGATGGATCAGTTCGGCCGCCTTGCGGCGCTGCTCGTCTGCGTCGCCGCTGACGATGGCGCCCTCGACGCAATGACCCAGGTGCGTCTTCAGGAGTTCGGTTTCCACCCGCGCAAGCGCGGCCCGCGCCGCCTGCAATTGGGTCAGGATGTCGATGCAGTAGCGGTCGTCCTGGACCATGCGGGCGACGCCGCGCACCTGGCCCTCGATCCGGTTGAGGCGGTTGAGCAGCCCCGGCTTGTTCTCGCGGTCCATCCTCACCTCTTTTCGTCGAGGGTGACCTTATACCCTCCCAGGGTATTTGCAATATGCCCCCTAGGGGTATAGGCCGTCAGTCTGGGAGACCGGCCATGAGCGAGCATCACCAGCACCATCACAACCCGGCTGCGGGCGCGCCCGTCGATCCCGGCGCCATCTACACCTGCCCGATGCATCCGCAGATCCGCCAGGTAGGGCCGGGACATTGTCCGATCTGCGGCATGGCGCTCGAACCGCTGATCGCCACTGCGGAGGATGGACCGAATGCGGAGCTCGCCGACATGAGCCGCAGATTCTGGATCGCGCTCGTGCTCACCGCGCCCGTCTTCGCCTTGGAGATGGGCGGGCACCTCTTCGACCTGCACGCCTGGATTTCGCCGGCGGTTTCCGGGTGGGTTCAGTTCGTGCTCTCGACGCCGGTCGTGATCTGGGCGGGCTGGCCGTTCTTCCAGCGGGGCTGGGCCTCGCTGGTCACCCGCCAGCTCAACATGTTCACTCTGATCGCCATGGGCGTGGGCGTGGCTTGGCTCTACAGCGCCGCGGCCATGCTGGCGCCGGGCGCCTTTCCGCCGGCGCTCAGGATGCACGGCGTTGTCCCGGTCTATTTCGAAGCCGCGGCCGTGATCACCGTGCTGGTCCTGCTCGGACAGATGCTGGAGCTCCGGGCCCGGGCGCAGACCTCCGGGGCGATCAGGGCGCTGCTCAAGCTCGCGCCCAAGACCGCACGCCGGGTCCGCGACGACGGGAGCGACGAGGAGGTCACGCTCGATCTCATCGGCGTGGGCGATCGCCTGCGCGTGCGCCCCGGCGAGAAGGTCCCGGTGGACGGCGAGATTCTGGAGGGTCGCGTCTCGATCGACGAGTCGCTGGTCACCGGAGAGTCCATGCCGGTCACCAAGGAACCGGGCGCGAAGGTCATCGCGGGCGCAATCAACAGGACCGGCTCCTTCGTCATGCGGGCGGAAAAGGTCGGTGCCGACACCCTGCTGGCGCGCATCGTCCACATGGTCGCCGACGCCCAGCGCAGCCGCGCGCCGATCCAGGGCATGGCCGACCGGGTCTCGGCCTGGTTCGTGCCGACGGTGATTGTTGTCGCCATCCTGGCAGGTGTGGCCTGGGCCCTGGTCGGGCCGGAACCGCGCCTGGCCTACGCCCTGGTGGCCGCCGTCTCCGTGCTCATCGTCGCCTGTCCCTGCGCGCTCGGCCTCGCCACGCCCATGTCGATCATGGTCGGCATCGGCCGCGGCGCCCAGGCGGGTGTCCTGATCAGGAACGCCGAGGCTCTGGAGCGCTTCGAAAAGATCGACACCCTGGTGATCGACAAGACCGGCACCCTGACCGAGGGCCGTCCCGCGGTCACCGCGATCACGCCCGCGCCCGGCGTCGACGAGACCGAACTCCTGCGACTGGCCGCAAGTCTCGAGCGTGGCAGCGAGCACCCGCTGGCCGACGCGATCCTGCGCGCGGCGAAGGAGAGGGGCCTGACGCTGTCGGAGGCGCAGGGCTTCGACTCGCCCGTCGGCAAGGGCGTGCTGGGGACCGTCGACGGCAAGCGCGTCGTGCTGGGCGGCGCGCGCTTCATGGCCGACGAGGGCGTCGATGTGACGCCTCTGGAGCGCGAGGCTGAGGCCCTGCGGCTCGAGAGCGTGACCGCGATCTTCGCCGCCATCGACGGTGCGCTCGCGGGCCTGCTCGGCGTCGCCGATCCCATCAAGCCGACAACCCCCGACGCCGTGCGCGCCCTGAAGGCCGACGGTGTTCGCCTGGTGATGATGACCGGGGACAACCGCACCACCGCGCTGGCGGTGGCCGGGCGCCTGGGAATCGATGAGGTCGAGGCCGAAGTCCTGCCGGAGGACAAGGCCAAGGTCGTCCAAAAGCTTCGCGCCGAGGGCCGCTCCGTCGCCATGGCCGGCGATGGCGTCAATGACGCCCCGGCGCTCGCCGCGGCCGAGGTCGGGATCGCCATGGGCGCCGGCTCCGACGTCGCCATCGAGAGCGCCGGCGTGACCCTGTTGAGGGGCGATCTTCAGGGCATCGTACGGGCGCGGCACCTGTCCCGGGCGGTGATGCGCAACATCCGCCAGAACCTGGTCTTCGCCTTCATCTATAACGTCGCCGGAGTGCCTGTGGCGGCGGGCGTGCTCTATCCCGTGTTCGGGTGGCTGCTCTCGCCGCAGCTCGCGGCCGCCGCGATGGCGCTCTCCTCATTCAGCGTGATCAGCAATGCGCTTCGTCTTCGACTGGTGAAGCTCTGACCGCCGGTACGGCGTCCCCCCTACGTAGCCATACGGACGTGACGCCAGCCTCGATTCGTAAGACCCTGCGGGCGAAAAGCCAGCGATAATCATGGTTTACGGGGAGTAAATCCAAGATGCTTGGTCTGCTTGCCGATGCCGGACTGGTCGTCGGCGCGCTCGCCGCGGGCGCCGGTCTGGGCTACCAGGCGCGCGCCTGGCAGGGTCGCCTCGCCGCGCCGCAGGCCGCAGCGTCGTCGATGCCGCCGCCGCCGGAAACGATCCCCGTAGATCGCGCCACCGCCGCTTTCCTGGCTAACATCAGCCATGAGATCCGCACTCCGCTGAACGGCGTGCTGGCCATCGCCGACGTGCTGAACCGCACCGGCCTGTCGCCGCAGCAGCAACAGTTGGTGTCGGTGATGCTGAACGCTGGCCGCAACGTCAACGAGGTCCTGAACCGCCTCCTCGAACTGGCCGAGCCTGACCCTGCCGCCACGCCGGCCCCTGCCGCCCCGCCGCACCAGCCCGACATCGAGCCTGAAGAGTCCCATCGCGCCCTGATCGTCGACGACAACGCCATCAACCGCCAGGTCATCGAGATGATCCTCGACAGCGCCGGCATCGAACATCACTCGGTGGAGAACGGCCTGGAAGCGGTGGAGGCGGCCCGCCGGGAGCGCTTCCCGGTGGTGCTGATGGACCTGCAGATGCCGGTGATGGACGGCTTCGAGGCCACCCGCCAGATCCGCGAGTTGGAAGCGCGCCGCGGCGGGCCACGGTCCTCGATCATCGTCGTCTCGGCCAACTGCTTGGACGAGCACATCGCCGCCGGCCGCGCCGCGGGGGCCGACGACCACATGGCCAAGCCGATCTCGGCGGCCGCCCTGATCGCGGCGATCTCCGAGCCGCCGGCGCGCGCGGCGGCCTGAACGTCCTGACCGAACGTGGTATCGAGATTGGCGAATCCGTTAACCGCTCGCTGCTAACCTGCGGCTTTCCTGGATGAAAGCCCGTTCGTGTTCGCCGTACTGACCTGCATCTTCGTGCAGCACGATCTGCGTCTGGTCGTGCTGGCCGCCCTGATCTGCGTGACCGCCTCCGGGGCGGCATTCGGATTCCACGCGCGTGGCGTGAAGGCGGCCGGCGGCCTGCGCTGGGCCTGGCTTGGATTGACCGGTCTTGTGGCGGGCTCCGGCGTCTGGGCGACCCACTTCCTGGCCATGCTCGCCTATCAGCCCAGCTTGCGGATCGGCTACGACCTGGCCGAGACCGGGGCGTCTTTGGCGGCCGCGGTGCTGGGCATGGGCCTGGGCTTCGCGCTGCCGGCCCTGCGTCGCGACCGCAATCTCGACCTGATCGGCGGCGTGCTCACCGGCTCCAGCGTCGCGGTCATGCACTACATGGGCATCGACGCCATCCGCACTCAGGCGCACGTCGTGTGGGATCCGCGCTTCGTGGTGGCCTCGGTGCTGATCGGCGCGGCCGGCGGCATGGCTGCGTTTTCGGTGCGCGAGCGGGTCAAGGGGCTCTGGGCCTGGGCGCCGCCGACCGGGTTCCTGGTGCTGGGCATCGTCGGCCTGCACTTCACCGCCATGACGGCGATCAGCCTGATCCCCGATCCCAGCCTCGCCATGCCCGACCACGTCCTGGGGCGCGGCGGCCTGGCCCTGGTCACCAGCGCGCTCGCCGGCTTCATTCTGCTGGCCGGCGGCAGCCTGATGCTCATGGAGCGCCTGGGTCAGCACAACACCTTCACCAGCCTGCGTCATGCGCTGAACGCCGTGCCCGCCGGCCTCGCCTTCTTCGACACCTCCGACCGGGTGAAGGTCTGGAACGGCGCGTACGCCGCGCTGATGGCCGATTGCGGACTAGAGGTCGAAGCCGGCCAACCGCGCCGCACGCACATCGAAGCCGCCGGCGCCGCGGGCTGGTTCGCCGAACTGCCGGACGGCGCCGAGCGCTGGGTCGTCGACCTGGACGCGCGCGCCAGCCAGCCCCGGTCGGAATTCCACCTGCCGGACGGGCGCTGGATTCGCCACGAATCCTTCAGGACCGCCGAGGGTGGCGGGGTCGCGGTGCTCACCGACGTCACCGAGCAGAAGGAAAGCGCGGCCGCCATGGCCGCGGCCCGCGACAGCGCCGAGGCCGCCAACCGCGCCAAGAGCGAATTCCTGGCCAACATGAGCCACGAGATCCGCACCCCGCTGAATGGGGTGTTGGGCGTCGCCGAGGTCCTGACTGCCACGCGGCTCTCCAAGCAACAGCGTCAGCTGGTGGGTGTGATCAAGCAGTCCGGCGGCCTGTTGAACGGCCTCCTGGAAGATCTCCTCGACCTGGCCAAGGTGGAGGCCGGCACGGCGGAACTGCGCCCTGAGCCGGTGCCGGTGGACCGGCTGATCGAGTCCGTGACCGACCTCTTCAAGGGCGCGGCTGGCGGCAAGGGGCTGGAACTCCACGCCGTCGTCGACGCGGCCGCCGGCGTCGTCGACTGCGATCCCCAGCGGTTGCGCCAGGTGCTGAGCGCGCTGGTCTCCAACGCCATCAAGTTCACTGAGACCGGCGAGGTGGTGCTGAGCGCGCTTCGCACCGGCGCGCGCCTGCGCTTCGAGGTTAGCGACACCGGCTGCGGCTTCGACGCGGAGCGCAAGGCGACCCTCTTCCAGCGGTTCCGCCAGGCCGACTCCTCGGCCACCCGCAAGCATGGCGGCGCGGGCCTGGGCCTGGCGATCTGCGACCAGTTCGTCCGGCTGATGGGCGGCGAGCTCACCTGCCATTCGACGCCCGGCGAAGGCTCGGTGTTCAGCTTCACCCTCGACCTGCCCGCGCATGTGGCGGCGCCGCGCGTGGCCGCGCCCGCCGAGCCGGAGGCGTCCGCTGCCGGCAAGGTGCTGATCGTCGACGACAACCCCGTGAACCGCCAGGTGCTCGAGCTGATCCTCGGCAGTGTCGGGATCGAACATGCTTCCGTCGAGAACGGCCGCGAGGCCGTCGAAGCCTTCGAGACCGGCGCCTATGACGCGGTGCTGATGGACATCCAGATGCCGGTGATGGACGGGCTGGAAGCCACGCGCCGCATCCGTGCCTGGGAGCGCCGCGAGCAGCGTCGCCGCTCGCCGATCCTGATCGTCTCGGCCAACTGCCTGAAGGAGCACGTCGACGCCGGCCGCGCTGCGGGCGCCGACGCGCACCTCAACAAGCCGATCTCGGCCGCCGAGCTGATCAATGCGCTCGACCAGCAGATGCGGCTCGCTCAGGCGGCCTAAGCGCTACTTGCCGTCCACCGAGAAGGCCATCAGCACGATCCCCGGCTGGCCGGAGCGGCCCTGATAGCCGGAGCTCACATAGACCACGCCGCCTGCGATGGTCGGGCCCGCGCCGTCCATCACCCCGCCCGTGACCTCCTTGCCGGTGAGGCTGGTCACCTTCGCGCCGGTATCGAAGTCCCACAGGATCTTGCCGCTCGCGGGGTCCAGCGCGCGGAAGTGCCCGTCCATCGAGCCCGCGAACACCGCGCCCGGCATGGCGCTGACCGCCTGCGACACCGCGCCGGAGCAGAACGGAACCTTCCAGGCGCAGGTGACGACCGGCGAGAGCGCTGACCACGCGGGCTTGCCGTCGGCTATGTTGAAGGCGAATACGCCGCGGGAGGGCTTGCCCGACACGAAGATGTCGGAGATCGGCGCGTAGAGGGTCTTGCCGTCGGCCGCCATGCCGAACTCGACGCCGCCCAGGGGTCCGCCCTGGCTCAGCCGCTGCTGCCAGATCACCTTGCCCTCGGCGTCGGGGTCCAGCCCATAGACCTGGCTCGACTTCTGGCCGGCCAGCAGCACCTGCTTGCCTGACGCCAGCGTGTGCAGGATCGGCGAGGCGCCGAAGTCATAGTCCGGGCCGACCGGCGAAGGGCAGTTCACCGGCCCGCTCTTGGGCCCGCAGCCGACGATGTAGTTGTCATGCTCGGCGAGCTGGTTGGCCCAGCGGATCGCGCCGGTCTTCAGGTCCAGCGCCAGGATGGCGTCGGAATTGGGAAACTCTACGTCGGTGTAGCTGTCGCCGGTGGCGACGTAGAGCACGCCGCGCTTGGCGTCGATGGTCGGCGCCGACCAGATCGCGCCGCCCGCCGGGCCGAACATCTGCCCACCCCTGGCGTTCTTCTTGAACGGCTTGGCCGGCGTGGTGACGTAGGTCTTCCAGACGATCTTGCCGGTGGCCGCGTCGACCGCCGCCACCGCGCCGCGGAACTTGCAGCACTCGTGGTTGGGATCGTCGGCGATCGCCTCCTCGGCCGAGGACACCGGGATGTAGAGCCGGCCTTCGTGCAGCACCGGCGAGCCGGTCATCTGCACCTCCTGCTGGTCGTCCACCAGGGTCTTCCAGATCAGCTTGCCGGTCTGGGCGTCCAGCGCGTAGGCGGTGCGCTCGGTCCAGCCGGTGGTGTAGGCGGCGTAGCGCGCCGGCCCCTTGCCGGGCAGCCTGCCAATCACGATCGAAGCCCGCGATCCGCCGGGGATGTCGAAGCGCCAGTAGGCGCAGCCGGTCTTGGCGTTCAGCGCATAGACGGCGCCGGAGGCCGAGTTGATGAACAGCCGGTCGCCGATCACCGTGGCCTGGCCGTTGCGGCTGCCGGAGTAGGCGAAGGCCCATTTCAGCTTCAGTTTCGGCACGTCGGCCGGGGCGACGCCGGGCTTCGGCTGATAGCGCGCCTGGGCGTTCGTGCGACCCCAGCCGTTCCATTGCGACGCGGCTCCGAAGTCCAGCGGGCCGGGCTTGTCCTTGCAGGCCGGCGCCTCCAGCGCGCCGGCGCCCAGACCGCCGTCCTTGCGAGTCGACAGATAGGCCGCCACCGAAGCCATGTCGTGCGGCGTCATGCCCACCGCCATGGGCCGCATCACGCCCTCCAGCAGGGCCGACATGATCATGGTGGGCGTGTTGTTGGCGATCGTCGCCTTGGTCGGAATGCGGTCGCTCGGGTGGTCGTGGCAGTTGGCGCATTTCTGCTGGTAGAGGGCCTCGCCGGCCTTTGCGTCGCCGCCGGCCCCGGTGAACATCCCCATGGTCCCGTTGCCGCGCTCGGCCATCGCCGCGCCCTCAGCAGGCGTAGGCTGTGTGGCCGGGGGCTCGGCGAGCGCCGAGGTGGCCAGGCTCGCCAGCGCGGCGAGGGCGGCCAGGATCAACGGTCTGAACGTCGACGTCACGGCAAGGCCCCTCTCATGAGCAGTCGATACGACTGAGTTCTCGTCCCGCCACGCCAATAGCTCGCGGCTTGGGAATGCCCACCTTATGGATTGTTTAGTCTATAATGTAAACTAGTCTGCAACACGGCGGCGATGAGCGCGCTGCGGCGGCTTGCGGCAAGGGGTGCGGTCCGCGGTGACCGGACTCTAGGGGAGGGGCGGCGTCGCGCAGGCGCGCCGGGCGTCCGCCGCATCGACGTCGGGCGCCGGGCTGTCGACCCCGCGGGCCTGGCGGCAGCGCAGGTTGCCCGGCCCTTGGACTCCGTCGCCCAGCGAGAGTCCGAGGCCGAGGCTTTGCCGTCCGAAACCGCCGAGCCGCCCGCCATACGGGCTTGCGAAGCGGGACCCGAACTGGGTGTCCTGCACCGCCACGCTGAGCGTGCCGGTCTTGCCCACCGGCAGATCGGTGCGGACATCGGCGCTGCGATAGCCGCCGGTGCCGACGGCCACGTCGACGATGCCATGAATCTTGCGCGGCTGGTCGGTTCCCGGCGTAACCCCGCTGGCGCCCTGCGCGGGCAGCACCAGCGGCGAGGTCTTCAGGTAGGTGTCGATCTGCTCGGCCACGGTGGGCGGCGCGCCGGCCCCGCTCGGCGCCGCGGTCGACACCTCTTCCGGCTCGCCAGCCCAGGCGTGTGCGGCGGCGGCGATCGAAAGGGCGGTGAGGGCCAGGGGTGCGAACGCTCGGATGCGGGTCATGCGCCGACCATGCGCTCCACGACCGCGCCGGAATAAGGCGGAACTGTCTCGAGTTTGTATTGCAGCCTCGCGGCCCGGTTGCGCTTCACCGCGGGCTGGGGTTTTGTCCCCCCTCGATTGCAGCTGGGGTGTTGTCCGCATGATCCGTCCGACCTTGTTCGCGCTCGCCGCGTTGAGCTTCTCCGCCACCGCCGCCCTGGCGCAGACGGCTCAGCCCACCAGCCCCAGCGCCGCCGCGCGCGCCTCACGGCCCACCTCCGATGAGCCAGGCGCCGCCGGGCCGGTGGTCGAGCGCCGCTCGGAGCGGGCCGCCCAGGCCAGCGAACACAAGATCAGCGACGCCGATATCGCCACCGCCCCCGTCGTCGAGCAGGCCAAGTCCAGTCATCACACCGTGACCATCGGCGGCAAGGTCATCGCCTACACGGCGACCGCCGGCACGCTGACGCTGCGCGACGATGACGGCAAGCCGATCGCCAGCATGTTCTACGTCGCCTACACGGCTGACGGCCCCAAGGACGCCAACCGCCCGGTGACCTTCAGCTACAACGGCGGCCCGGGCTCGGCCTCGCTGTTCGTGCACATGGGCCTGGCGGGTCCGGTGCATGTGATGACCGACAGCCCGAACGCGACCCACGACGCGCCCTTCCAGATTGTCGAGAACCACGAGTCGCTGCTCGACAAGTCGGACATGGTCTTCCTCGACGCCATCGGCGCGGGCTATTCGCGGCCGCTCGGCGACACCAAGGGGACCGCGTTCTGGGGCGTGGACCAGGACATCGACGCCTTCGCCCGCGGCATCCAGCGCTACATCACCGTCAACCACCGCTGGAATTCGCCCAAGTTCCTGTTCGGCGAGAGCTATGGCACCACGCGCTCCGCGGGCCTGGTCTACGCGCTGCAGGAGCGCGGCATGCAAGTGAACGGTGTCCTGCTGCTGTCCTCAGTGCTGAACTACGGCGCCCACGACTCGGGCTTCGACCACAGCTATGTCAGCTACGTCCCGAGCTTCGCGGCGACCGCCGTCTACTGGAAGAAATCGGCCACCCAGCCGGGCGACCTCAACGCCTACCTCAACGAGGTTCGCGCCTGGGCGTCGGGGCCCTATCTGACGGCGCTGACGAAGGGGTCGGGCATCTCGCCGCAGGAGTTCGATGCAACGGCCAAGCAGCTGTCCGCCTACATCGGCCTGCCGGTTGACTTCATCAAGCGGGCGAACCTGCGGGTCGACCTGTCGCGCTTCCGCACAGAGCTGCTGCGTGACCAGGGCCGCATCCTGGGCCGGTACGACACCCGCTTCACCGGCCTCAACACCGACAACGCCGCCGAGAACCCGGAGTACGATCCCTCCGACACCGGCATCCACGGCGCCTATGTGGCCGCGCTGCACGACTGGCTGGAACAGGGCCTCGGCTACACGAGTGAGCTGAACTACTGGCCGTCGGGCCCCGGCATCAACCAGGCCTGGGACTGGAAGCACAAGCCGCCGGGCGGCGGCTTCGGCGGCAATACCCGCAAGGAGCCGGTGGCCAACACGGCGGCGGACATGGGCATGGCCATGCGCGAGAACCCGCACCTGAAGGTCTTTTCGCTGAACGGCATCTACGACATGGCGACCCCGTTCTTCGGGACCGAGTACGACATCGCTCACCTGTGGCTGGACCCGTCGATCCGGAGCAACGTGCGCTTCGCCTACTACCCGTCCGGACACATGGTCTATCTGAACCAGGACGCGCTGAAGCAGATGAAGGCCGACGTAGCAAAATTCTACGACGACGCGCGCTGAGGCCTCAGGGCTTCAGGACCCCCGCCGCGACTTTCGCCGAGCCCTTCAGGCTGGCGGTCGCGGCGTTGGGGCCGACCGCCACCTGATAGGCCCCGGCGTCGACCTTCCAGCCATGGTCGGCCCAGTTGGCCAGCATCCGCTGTGGCGCGGCGACGGTGACGGTGCGGCTCTCGCCAGGCTTCAGCGTCACCTTCGACCAGCCGATCAGGCGCTGCTGATGACGCTTGGGGCCTGAGGTCAGATAGACCTGCGGCGTGTCGGTCCCGGCGGTCTTGCCGGTGTTGGTCACCGTGAAGGTGGCGCTCAACGTCTTGCCGCCCGCGACCTTCAGCCCCGCGTACTTGAAGCTCGTGTAGGCGAGCCCGTAGCCGAACGGATAGAGCGGCGTCTGGCCGGACTTGGCGTAGCCGCGATAGCCGATGTCGGAGCCCTCCGGATAGCGTACCTCGAACGGCGCCGGATTGGCCGCGCCGAAGCCCTCGACCACGGCCTGGTCGGCGCCTGGCAGCACCGGCCGCGCCAGCTGCGCCTCGCTGGCCGGGAAGGTGGCCGGCAGGCGGCCCTGCGGGTTCACCTCGCCGAACAGCACGCGCGCGATCGCCTCGCCGCCGCGCGCGCCGGGATACCAAGCCTCCAGGATCGCCCCGGCCTTGTCGCGCCACGGCATCAGCACGGGACCTGCGGTCTCCAGCACCACGATGGTGTTCGGATTGGCCGCCGTCACCGCCGAGACCAGCCCGTCCTGGCCGTCCGGCAGGCTCATGGAGACGTCCATGCCCTCGGTCGACCATTGCGTGACGAACAGCACGACCACTTCGGCGTTGTGCGCCAGCGCCGCGGCCGCGGCGTGATCGGCGCCGTCATTGAACGCCACCTTGCCGCCGCCGGCCCGGGCCTGGATCGCCGCCAGCGGCGCCGACGGATGATAGATCTGCCCGCCGCCCCAGGTCGGCGCGCCCTTAGGCTTGGGGAAGCTCACCGAACCCAGCGGGATCACCTGCGAGGACCCGCCGCCCGACACCACGCCCACGTCGGCGTGGCCGCCGATCACCGCGATCTGCTTGGCGCCGGCCAGCAGCGGCAAGAGGCCGTGTTCGTTCTTCAACAACACGATGGCCTGTTCCTCGGCGCGCTGCGCCACCAGCCCGTCGGCCTTGGTGTTCAGCCCGCCGGCCTTCGCCGGATGATCGAACACGCCCACCGCGAATAGGCTGCGCAGATAGCGGTGGGTCATCTCCCGCACGCGGTCCCTGGAGACGCTGCCGTCCTTCACCGCGGCCTTCAGCGGCGCGTCGAAGAAGGGCTGTTTGTCGAGCTGCTGGCCGCTCTCCTGGTCGAGCCCGGCGACTGCGGCGTTCACGCCGTGCACCGCGCCCCAGTCGCTCATCGTCCAGCCCGGCCACTTCCAGTCGTCGCGCAGCACCTTGGTGAGCAGGAATGGGTTTTCGCAGGCGTAGGTCCCGCCCACCCGGTTGTAGGCGCACATCACCGAGCCCGGATGGCCGGTCTCGATGGCGATCTCGAAGGCCAGCAGGTCGCTCTCGCGGAACGCCGCCTCGTCGATCACCGCGTCCAGCACCATCCGGCCGGTCTCCTGGTCGTTGATGGCGAAGTGCTTGGAGGTCGAGACCACGTGGTTCGACTGGATGCCGCGGATGGTGGCGCCGGACAGCGTCCCGGCCAGCAGCGGATCTTCGCCGAGGTACTCGAAATTGCGCCCATTGCGAGGATCGCGCAGCAGGTTCACGCCCCCGTTCAGCAGCACGTTGAAGCCCTTCTGCCGGGCCTGCTTGCCGATCATCGCGCCAGCGTCGAAGGCCGCCTTCGCGTCCCAGGTGGCGGCGAGCGCGACGCCGGAGGGCAGGGGCGTCGCGTCATCGTCCTTGCGGCCCGCGTTGGCGACGCCGAGGCTCGCGTCGCTCTCGGTGAGGTCCGGGACGCCCAGCCGCGGCACGCCGGGAACCCAGCCCGCCGACTGCTGGACATGAGCCGGTTTCTTGGTCCCCATCAGCGTCGGGAAGTGGCCGTGCAGCAGGCCGATCTGTTCGTCGAAGGTCAGTTCCTTCAGCACCAGGTCCGCGCGCGCGTCCGGGCTGAGCTTGGGGTTCATCCACGGCAGCGCCGGCTCGGCGGCCTGCGCCCCACCCGCCAGCGCCAGGGAGAAGGCCGCCACACAGGCGCCGACCATCAGACCACGTCGCATCATCGCTCCCTCCACCCTGTTCTTGTGACCAGTGGTAGCCCAAGCCCGGCTGCGCCGACAGACCTCTGCCGGTTGCAAGACTTGCGAATCACAGCCTTTGGGCGCGCACTCGTCGTCAATAGGGAATCGGGGAGGATATCCATGCGTAGCGTGATCCTGGCCGCCGGCCTCTTTGCCGTCCTCGGCCTCTCAGCCTGTGATTCAAAAACCGACGACATGCCCGCGCCGCTGGCCACCAAGTCGATGGCGCGCCCGCAACAGATGTACGCGGGCCAGGAAAACATCGCCAAGGTCGACACCGCCTCGGTCAAGCTCGGCGCCGACGGGGCGCTTGAGATGCAGGCGGCGGGCTCCGTGCCCTCGGCCGGCTACACCAAGGCGGGCTTCCTCAAGCGGATCAACGCGGCGCCGCCCAAGGACGGCGTCTATGAAGTCGACGCGGTGGCCGACAAGCCGGGCACGCCCAGCGCCCAGGTGATCACCCCCATCGACGTCAAGGGATCCTGGCCGGACTATCCGAAGGAGCACCTGAAGGGGATCAAGGTGTTCTCGAAGACCAACTCCGTCGTGGCCATGCTGCCCGCGGGTTGAGCGGGTCTCGCTTACCCGCTTCGCGGGCGCGGCCGACGCTGCTAGCTTCAAGCGGCCCGCGCAGTCCGCGCGGGCGAGGGGGATCTGGTTAGCGTGGGGTCGGACGCCGCCAACGCGTCGGAACAGAAGCTTGCGGCGGCGCATCAGGCGCTGCTGCACACGCGCGGCATGCAGCTCGACTTCAAGGCCATGCCCAAGCCCCCGCCGCCTCCGGGCTGGGTGGAGGACCTCTTCCGCGCCCTGGCCGACCTGGGGCCGATCCTGCAGTTCCTGTTCTGGGGCGGGGTGGCGCTGGGCGTGGCGCTGTTCCTGTGGTTTCTCGCCCGAGAGCTGATCGCCACACGGTTCCAGACTCGCGTGAAGGCCGAGGCGCCGGTCGACTGGCGGCCGGAACCGGAGATGGCGCGCGCCCTGCTGGAAGAGGCCGACCGGCTGGCTCAGGCCGGCCGCTTCGGAGAGGCGATCCACATCCTCTTGTTCCGCAGCATCGACGACCTGGTCGGCCGCCGCCCGGGCTTGGTGCGTCCGGCGCTGACCAGCCGCGACATCGCCCGTCTCGACCAGATGCCGGAGACCGCCCGCAGCGCCTTCGCCCGGATCGCCGAGCGGGTGGAGAAGAGCTTCTTCGGCGGCCACGCGGCGGGCGCGGAGGACTTCGCCGGCGCGCGGGGCGACTACGAGGCCTTCGCCTTTTCCGAGGGCTGGTCGTGAGCGCGCCCGACATCAGCCCCGCTTCGGCGCCGGCCGGACCGCCGGCGTTCTCGCCCCGCACGATCCTGGCGCTGGTGGTGGTGGGTCTGGTCTCCTTCTCGGGCCTGGCGGTGCTGGCCGCCTACGCCCCCGAGCTGCGCGGCGCGGGCGACCCCGGCGCGCACGCCCTGTCGGCCTCGGCCGTCGGGTTCAAGGGCGCGGTGATCATGTTGCAGGCCGAGGGCGTGCCCGCCGTAGTCAGCCGCGCGACGCCGAAGAAGAACTCCCCCGACCTGCTGGTCCTGACGCCCGAGATGACCTCGGGCGAACGCAACCTGGAGCCTTTCGCGCTGCAGAGCCGCAAGCTGATCGTGCTGCCGAAGTGGGCGGTCGCTCCCCAGCCGCTGCACCCGGGCTTCGTGAACAAGGTCGGCGTCTTTGAGAACAGCGTCGCCGCCACGGCCCTGCTGAACCGCTACGCCAAGACGACGGAGATCCTTCGCCGCGCCGGCGTCTCGCGCCCGGTGCTGCGCGCCGACCCCGCCTTCGCCGCCGATCTGGTCCTACCGCTGGGCGACGTCGACCGGCTGCAGACCGTTGCGCCCGGCGGCGAGTGGGATCCATTGCTGTCGGACGAGCAAGGCGACATCGTGCTGGCGGCGTCGCGCACGCAGGCCGGCGTCTTTCTGCTCGCCGACCCGGATCTGCTCAACAACCAGGGACTGTCGCGGCTCGACCGCGCCCGGGCCGGCATGGCGATCCTCAACACTCTGCGCGCCGGCCAGGGCGTCGACTTCGATGTCACGCTCAACGGCTTCAGCCGCGGGCGCGGGATCGGGCGGCTGGTGCTGGAGCCGCCGTGGCTGGCCGCGACGCTCTGCGGAGTCGCTGCGGCTGTGCTGATGGGCTTGCACGGCCTGGCGCGGTTCGGACCGACGCGGGCCGGCGGTCGCGCCATCGCGCTCGGCAAGCGCGCCCTGGTCGACAACTCGGCGGGCCTGGTGCGCATGGCGCGCCGCGAGCACGAACTGGCGCCGGCCTACGCCACGCTCACGCGGGCGCTGATCCGCCGGTTCGTGGGGGCCGGCGACCGCGCCGCGACCGGCGGTGAGAACGACCGCTGGCTGGCCGACCTGGCGAGCCAGCGCGGGGCTGCGGCCCCCGAAGATTTGACCCGTGAGGCTGAGCGCGCTCAGACCCGCGACGACCTGCTGGCCATCGGCCGCAAGCTGTACCTCTGGAGAGTGGAGATCACCGGTGAACGTCGATGAAGTCAGCGCGCTGGCCGCGCGGGTGCGAACCGAAATCGGCAAGGCGATCGTCGGTCAGACGGAAACCGTCGACCTCTTGCTCACCGCCCTGTTCGCCCGGGGCCACGTCCTGCTGGAAGGCGCGCCGGGCACCGCCAAGACCTTCCTCGCCCAGTGCTTCGCCCAGACCCTGGCGTTGCAGTTCGGCCGCATCCAGTTCACGCCCGACCTGATGCCCGCCGACATCATCGGCGCCAACCTGTTCAACTTCCAGACCTCCAGCTTCACCCTCAGCCAGGGCCCGGTGTTCTGCGAGCTGCTGCTGGCCGACGAGATCAACCGCACCCCGCCCAAGACCCAGGCCGCGCTGCTGGAGGCCATGCAGGAGCGCCAGGTCACCATCGACGGCAAGCCGCACAGCCTCAGCGACCGGTTCATGGTGGTCGCCACCCAGAACCCGCTCGAACAACAGGGCACCTATCCGCTGCCGGAGGCCCAGCTCGACCGCTTCCTGTTCAAGCAGTCGCTGCAGTACCCGAGCCGCGAGGAGGAGCGCCGCATCGTCGCCACCTACGGCGCTCAGGGCGGCCAGACCTCGCCCGCCGACATGGGCGTCGCCCGAGTCGTCACCGCCAAGACGCTCGCCGCCGCTACCGCTGCGGTCGCCGCCGTCAAGCTCAGCGACGAAGTGGTCGGCTACGTCCTCGATCTGGTGCGCTCGACGCGGGAGACCGCCGACCTTCAGAGCGGCGCCTCGCCGCGAAGCGCCGCGCAACTGGCGCTCGCCGCCCGGGCCCGCGCTGCGCTGGACGGCCGCGACTACGTGATCCCCGACGACGTCAAGGCGCTGGCGCTGCCGGCGCTCCGCCACCGGGTGATCTTGTCGCCGTCCGCCGAGATCGAGGGCCGGCGCACCGACGAGGTGATCCAGGGCCTAGTCGACCAGGCCGTGGCCCCGCGTTGAGCGCGTGAGGGTCTACCCCACCCGTCGCGCGATCGGCCTAGCCGCCCTGGGCGCGCCGGTGGCTCTGGTCGTGGCTCTGGCCGCGCCGAAGCTGTGGACCGCCGCGGCCGCGTGGCTGCTGATGACCGCCGGCCTGATGCTGGCCGACCTGATGCTGGCAGCGTCGCCGGCGCGGCTGACGCTCAGCCTGGCTTTTCCGCGGATCATGGGCCTCGGCCGCGCGGAGGCGGCGAGCGTCGATGCGACGTTCGAGGGCCAGGCCCCGCGCGAGATCGAGATCGCGGTCGGCGTCGATCCGCGCCTTACCGCGACCCCGGTGCGCCAGCGGCTGCGCCTGGCCGGCGGCTGGGCCAGCGCCAAGCTGTCCCTGACCCCCATCCGGCGCGGCGAGAGCCGGCTGGAAGGCGTCTGGGCGCGCTGGCATGGCCCCTTGGGTCTGGTGTGGCTTCAGCGCTCCGAGGCGCCGGACCGGGCGGTGGCCATCACCCCGGACGTCGAGCGGGTGAAGGAGCAGGCGCTCCGCCTGTTCTCCCGCGACGCCCTGTTCGGCCTGAAGGCCCAGATGGAGACCGGCGAGGGCGGCGACTTCCACGCGCTGCGGGACTTCCAGACCGGCATGGACCTGCGCGCCATCGACTGGAAGCAGAGCGGCCGCCACGCCAAGCTGGTGGCCCGCGAATACCGCACCGAACGCAATCACCACGTCATCCTGGCTATCGACACCGGCCGGTTGATGAGCGCGCCGACCTCGCGCGGCCCCAAGGTCGACCAGGCGATCGCCGCGACCCTGCTGCTCGCCTTCGCCGGCCTGAAACTGGGCGACCGGGTCGGCCTCTTCGCGTTCGACGCCAAGCCCCGGGTATCGTCAGGCGTGGTCTCCGGCGCCCAGGCGTTTCCGCTGATCCAGCGACTGGCGGCCGGCATCGACTATTCGACGGAGGAGACCAACTTCACGCTGGGCCTCACCACGCTCGCCGGGCGCCTCGATCGCCGCGCGCTGGTGGTGATCTTCACCGACTTCGCCGACCCAACCAGCGCCGAGCTGATGATCGAGAATGTCGGGCGGCTGATGCGGACCCACCTTGTGCTCTTCGTGGTGTTCCGCGACGAGGAGCTGGAGGCCTTGGTCGAAGCCGAGCCGGCTGAGCCGGACGACGTCTCGCGCGCGGTGATCGCCGCGGGCCTGGTGCGCCAGCGCGACATCGTCATCGCCCGCCTGCAGCGCCTGGGCGCCCGGCTGGTCGACGCCCGCGCCGACGACCTCGGCATCGCCCTGCTCGACGCCTACCTCGACGCCAAGCGCCGGGAGCTGATCTGACATGGCTGAGCTGCAGCTCAAGAGCCACCGCTTCCGCGCCGAACGCGAGGCCGACTGGCGCAGGCTGGAGACCCTGCTGAACCGGGTGGAAAAGGGCGGCGCGCGCCGGCTCGACCGCGACGAACTGGTGGAGATGCCGGTACTCTATCGCCAGGCGCTGTCGTCGCTGTCGATGGCCCGCGCCATCTCGCTGGACCAGGGCCTCATCGCCTATCTGGAGAGCCTCTGCACGCGGGCCTATTTCTTCGTCTACGGCGCCCGCAGCCGCCCGCTGGAGCGGTTGGCCGGCTTCTTCCTCCAGGAGTGGCCACGCGCCGTGCGCGGGCTGTGGCGCGAGACCGTCGTATCGGCCGGGCTGATGATCCTCGGCGCCGTGGGCGCCTTCCTGCTGGTCGCCCGCGATCCGGACTGGTTCTACAGCTTCATCCCCGAGGCGCTGGCCCACGGACGCGATCCCACCGCTACCACGGCGTTCCTGCGGGGCACGCTCTACGAAGGGCCCGACGCCCACCACGCCCTGACGACGCTGGCGGCCTTCCTGTTCACCCACAATGCGCAGATCGCCCTGTTCGCCTTCGCCCTGGGCTTCGCGCTTTGCCTGCCGACCGCGGCCCTGGTGACCATGAACGGCGCGATGCTCGGGGCCTTCCTGGCCTTGTTCTACGCGCATGGGCTTGGGCTGCAGTCGGTGGGCTGGCTGATGATCCACGGGGTGACCGAACTCTTCGCCGTGACCTTGGCGGGGGCGGCGGGATTCTCCATCGGCTGGTCGGTCGCCTTCCCGGGGGACCGGACACGGGTCGACGCCGCGTCTGAGGCCGGTCGGCGCGCCGCCATGGTCATGGCCGGGGTCGTGGTCATGCTGTTCGTGGCCGGCCTGCTGGAGGGCTTCGCGCGCCAGCTCATTCAAAATGACATCGCGCGGCTGTCGATCGCCGGCGCGACGGCGCTGATCTGGGGCCTCTATTTCTACTTCCCGCGGCCGCGCTTGCGCGCCGGGAGCTCGGCATGACCGCCGCCGCCGAAGCCCGCCGGCGCAAGCCCCCGCGTCCCCGCCGCCCGCCGGACGATGGCTGGCGCGAGTTCGTCACGCCCGAAGGCGTAGACCTGCGGCTCAAGATGGCCGCCTACGCGGAGCGCTGCGGCGCCTTCCTGATCGACCTGCTGATCATCGCCGGCCTGCTGATCGTGCTGACCATACTGGCGGCCGTCGTCGCCTGGCGCACTGGCTCCACCTACGGCGGCGAGGCCGCCATGGCGATCTGGCTCCTTGGCGCCTTCGCGCTCCGCAACTTCTACTTCATCGGCTTTGAACTGCGTCCCGGCGGCGCCACGCCGGGCAAGCGCGCGACCGGCCTGCGCGTAGCGGCCCGTGACGGCGGACGGCTCACGGCCAACGCGGTCTTCGCCCGCAACGCCATGCGCGAGATCGAGGTGTTCCTGCCGCCGATCTTTCTGTTCATGGGTGGTCAGGGCGTCGACGCCGGCCTGGCCGCGCTGAGCGCCGTCTGGAGCGGCGTCTTCGTGCTGTTCCCGCTGTTCAACCGCGACCGTCTGCGCCTGGGCGACCTGGCGGCTGGGACCATGGTGGTCAAGGCCCCCAAGCGCGTGCTGCGCCCCGACCTCGCCAAGGACGGACCGACCATCGTCGGCGGCCTGGCGTTCACCGAGGCGCAGCTCGACGCCTACGGCGTCAAGGAACTGCACGTGCTGGAAAGCGTGCTGCGCAGCGGCCAACGCGGCGCCATCACCGAGGTCTCCGAACGCATTCGCCGCAAGATCGGCTGGGACGCGCCGCTCGAGGTCTCGGACCGCGCCTTCCTCGGCGCCTACTATGCGGGCCTGAGGGCGCGGCTGGAGGCCCGCATGCTGTTCGGGCACCGCCGCGCCGACAAGTTCGACCGGCCCTAGGTTCTCGTCAGTCGAAGATCGCCGCCAGGCCCTTGGGACCGACGCCATCCTTGATGCGCCGCAGTTCCACATAGATCACGGCCGCGCCGGTCGTGCCGATCAGGGCGCCGATCACCTGGATCAGGGGCATCACCACCAGCCGGGTGATCGGTGAGAACCCGCCGATGGTGATGAAGTTGGTGATCCCGCCGACCACGCCCAGCACCAGCTCGACAACCAGCACGGCGACGAAATAGAGCACGAACAGGCCGAAGATCGCGCCGCGGCTGCCGCGGGTCAGTTCCGCGCTACGCTCGAAGCTCGCGAACACGCCGCGCTGCTCGATCACGTAGGAGGGCACCGCCACGCACCAGGCCAGCGCCATCAGCACGCCCGGCACGATCAGCAGCAGGAAGCCGAGACCCACCGCGATGCTGAGGCAGATGGCGATGCCGAACAGCGGCAGGAAGGCGCGCAGCCCCGCCGCCAGGCCGTCGGCGACCGAGACCGGCCGCTCGTTGAGGTCGGCGACCGTGCCATGGATGATCGCGGCCTGGAGGATCAGGCCGGAGACCCCGGCGACCAGACCGCCGAGGACCGCCCAGAGCAGTCGTGGCCCGAAGAAGGCGCTGATATCGCCGGTCGTAAGGAAGGCGCCTTGCGCGCCATAGAGTATCGCGGTCGGCACGCCGGTCATGATCACCGCCAGCAAGGCGAAGGTCGCGAAATTCCGGCCCAGGACGCTGAATATCTCCCGGATGACCCTTCCGATATCGAGCGTCGACGTCAGCTCGCTGGTAGCGCTCATGATCTGCAGCCCCTTCCTGTCCTATTCCCCGGCGTCAGGCTAACCACCCGCGGCCCGTCCTGTCATCCTGACTTATTGGGGGCGCCGCGCGCGGCCGGGCCGGGGCGCCGGCGATTGCTGATTGCCAATCCGCCGGTCCGCGGGCCAGATGACCGGCCGGGCACAGGGGCTTTGGACCACCCATGGACATCGGCGTCTTCATCCCGATCGGCAACAACGGCTGGCTCATTTCCGAGACCGCGCCGCAGTACATGCCGACTTTCGAGCTCAACAAGCAGATCGTCCAGTCGGCCGAGAAATACGGCTTCGACTTCGCGCTCTCGATGATCAAGCTGCGCGGTTTCGGGGGCAAGACCCAGTTCTGGGAACACAATCTGGAGAGCTTCACCCTGATGGCCGGTCTGGCGGCCGTCACCAGCAAGATCAAGATCTACGCCACCGCCGCGACGCTCACCGTGCCCGCGCCGATCGTGGCCCGCATGGCGTCCACCATCGATTCGATCGCCGGACCGGGACGCTTCGGCATCAACCTGATCACCGGCTGGCAGAAGGCCGAGTACGACCAGATGGGCCTGTGGCCGGGCGAGAGCCACTACAAGGACCGCTACAACTACCTGGCCGAATACGCGACAGTGCTCAAGGAGTTGATGGAAACGGGTCGCTCCGACTTCAAGGGCAAGTACCTGCAGATGACCGATTGCCTAGTCAGCCCCAGGCCGCACGACGTGAAGATCATCTGCGCCGGCTCCAGCGACGAGGGCCTGGCCTTCACCGCTCAGTATGCGGACTATTCCTTCGCGCTCGGCAAGGGGACCAACACGCCCACCGCCTTCGCTCCGGTCAATGACCGCCTGGCCGCCGCCAGGGCCAAGACCGGCCGCGATGTCGGCTCCTACATCCTGTTCATGATCATCGCCGACGAGACCGACGAGGCGGCCATGGCGAAGTGGCAGCTCTACCGCGAGGGCGCGGACCAGGGCGCGCTCGCCTGGCTGACCAACCAGGCCGCGCCCAACGCTCAGGGCGGCACCAGCAACACCAATACCACCCAGCTCGCCGCGCCGGAGTCGGCGGTGAACCTCAACATGGGGACCCTGGTCGGCTCGCACGCCAGCATTGCGCGGATGCTGGACGAGGTGGCCGCCGTCCCCGACACCAAGGGCGTGCTGCTGGTGTTCGACGACTTCGTGAAGGGCGTGGAAGAGTTCGGGACTCGCATCCAACCGCTGATGAAGAGCCGGGCGGGCGTCAAGACCGATGCCTGATCATCCGACCATCCCGCGGGAGGGTGCGGTCACTCTGCCGGCCCGGCCGGAGAACTTGCCGATCAATCCGCAAGAGACCGCGCTGATCGTCGTCGACATGCAGAACGCCTATGCCTCCGAAGGCGGCTACCTCGACCTCGCCGGCTTCGACATCGACGGCGCCGGGCCGGTGATCGACAAGATCGCGCTGGCCATCGAGGCTGCCCGGCGGGGCGGCGTGCAGATCGTGTTCTTCCAGAACGGCTGGGACCCTGACTACGCCGAGGCCGGCGGCCCGGGCTCGCCCAACTGGTGGAAGTCCAATGCGCTGAAGACCATGCGCGACCGGCCCGAGCTCGAAGGAACCCTGCTGGCCAAGGGGACCTGGGACTACGCCCTGGTCGACAAGCTGAAGCCGCAGCCGGGCGACATCGTCATCCCCAAGCCGCGCTATTCGGCCTTCTTCAACACCGCGCTCGACTCCATGCTCCGCGCCCGCGGGATCAAGAACCTCGCGTTCTGCGGCATCGCCACCAACGTCTGTGTGGAGAGCACGCTGCGCGACGGCTACCACCTGGAATACTTCGGCGTGCTGCTGGAAGACGCCACCCATCAGGCGGGCCCGGCCTTCCTGCAGGAAGCCTCCGTCTACAATGTCGAGAAATTCTTCGGCTGGGTGAGCAACACCGCCGATTTCTGCGGGACCATCAGCCAGTCTCCGCCTCTAAAGTAAGCCTCCAACCAGGAGCCAGATCCCATGCCCAAGACCATCGTCCTGCCGCCCGGCACGCAAAAGCCCATCGCGCCCTTCTCGCCGGGAACCCTGGCCGACGGCGTGGTCTATGTCTCGGGCACCCTGGCCTTCGACAAAGACAACAACGTCAATCACGTGGGCGACTGCGAGGCCCAGACGCGCCAGGTGCTCGACACCATCAAGTCGGTGATCGAGACGGCCGGCGGGACCATGGACGACGTCACCATGAACCACATCTTCGTCAAGGACTGGGCGGACTACGCCACGGTCAACAGAGTCTATGCGGAGTACTTCCCGGGCGATAAGCCGGCGCGGTTCTGCATCCAGTGCGGCCTGGTGAAGCCCGACTTCCTGGTCGAGATCGCCACCATCGCCCACATCGGCAAGCCGTAACCGCGTGCCCGCGACCGGCCGCACCGCCGACCACGACGTCGACCCACAGTTCCTGGAGCGCTGGTCGCCGCGCGCCTTCACCGGAGAGCCGATCCCCGAGCCCACCCTGATGTCGATGTTCGAGGCCGCGCGCTGGGCGCCCTCGGCGTTCAACGGCCAACCCTGGCGCTTCGTCTACGCGCGGCGCGAAAAGCCGGCCGACTGGGATCCGCTGTTCGGCGCGCTCATCGAATACAACCAGCTCTGGGTCGGAACCGGCGCCTCGGTGCTGGCCTTCATCGCCTCGGACCGCTTCCGACGCGTCGATGGTCGCGACCCCGCCGCGCACCCGACCCACGCCTTCGACGCTGGCGCCGCCTGGGGCTACCTGGCGCTGCAGGCGCACAAGCTCGGCTGGGCAGCCCACGGCATGGCCGGCTTCGATCCCCCGCGCGCCTACGCCGCCACGGGCCTGCCGGAGGTCGAGTTCCAGATCCACGCCGCCATCGCCATCGGCCGTCCGGCGGACCCCGCCGTGTTGCCGGAACCCTACCGGTCCCGCGAGGTCCCGAGCGGGCGTATGCCCGTCTCGGGGTTCGCGTGCGAGGGTCGCTACAGGGCTTAGGCGGGGACGCTGGCGCCGGCCAGGAAGTCCATCTTGCCCAGCGGCACGCCCTGGCTGCGCAGGATCGCGTAGGCCGTGGTGACGTGGAACAGGAAGTTGGGCAGGGAGAAGGTCAGCAGGAAGCTCTGGCCGGTGAAGTCCATGGTCCGGCCGGGGAAGGTCAGCGTAACCTTGCGATCCTCCTGGCCGTGCACCTTGTCGCGCGCCACGCCTTCGACGAAAGCCACGGTCTTGGCGATGCGGTCCTTCAGCTCGGCCCAGGTGGCTTCGGTGTCGGGTATCGCGGGCGACTCGACGCCCGCAAGGCGCGCCGCGCCGCCCTTGGCCGCGTCGCTGGCCAGCTGGATCTGCTTGGTGAAGTTGGCCATGCCGTGGCCGAGGCTGGCTTCCATCAACGCCTCGACCTTCGGTCCGCCGGACGCCGCGTGGGCCTCGGCCTTGTCCATGAAGTGGGAAAGGTTCTTGAGCATCGAGACGTAGACGGGGATCGAGGCGTCATAGAGCGAGGGCAAAGGCGTTTCTCCAGTGGCGAAGTTTGTCCTGCTCAGATAGTGCGGCGAGGGGGCCGCGGCCACCGCGGTCGCGCAAGTTTCACGAAGGGCTGCCGCCATGCGCATGATCGAAGCCGACGAAGTCCATGCGAAGCTGACCTACGAGGTCTGCATTCCGGCCGTTCGCGCCGCCATGATCGCGCTGTCGGCCGGCGAGACCCGCCAGCTGCTGCGCTCGATCATGCACTTCGAGGACGGCCGCATGTTCGGGGTGATGCCCGGCGCCATGGGCGACACCGCGATGTTCGGCGCCAAGGTGCTGAGCGTCTTCCCGCGCAACATCGACGTGGGCCGCCCCTCGCACCAGGGCGTCGTGCTGACCTTCGATCCGGTCACCGGGGAACTGGCCTGCGTCGCCGACGCCCGCTCGATCACCGCCATCCGCACCGCCGCCGCCAGCGCCGTCGCCACCGACGCGCTGGCTCGCCCCGAGGCGAGCCGCCTGGCCCTGCTGGGCTACGGCGAACAGGCTGAGACCCACCTGCGCGCCATCGGCAAGGTGCGCAAGCTGACCGGCGTGTCGGTCTGGGGCCGCTCCCCCGAACGCGCCCAGGCCTTCGCTGAGCGCGCGAAGCACGACCTCGGCGTCGAGGTCCGCGTGGCCGCCACCGCCCGCGAGGCCGTCGCCGACGCCGACATCATCTGCACGGTGAGCGCGTCCAGCGAGCCGGTGCTGCACGGCGCCTGGGTGGCGCCCGGGGCCCACGTCAACCTGGTGGGCTCCAGCTTCGCCGGGCCGGTCGAGGTCGACAACGACTTGGTGGTCCGCTCACGGTTCATCGCCGACTACCGCGAAGGTATCCTCAAGCAGGGCGCCGAGTTCCTGACAGCCAAGCAGGCTGGACTGATTGGCGACGACCACATCGTCGGAGAGATTGGCGAGGTGCTGTCCGGCAAGATCGCCGGCCGCCAGTCCGCCGACCAAGTCACCGCCTACAAGTCCATCGGCCACATCGTGCAGGACCTGATCAGCGTCCAGGCCCTGCTGGACGCCTAGGCCTTCTGGGCCGCCATCAGCTTCAGGAAGTTGCCGCCCATCACCTTGGCCACATCGGCTTCACCCAGGCCCCGGGCCAGCAGCGCCGACGGGATCAGCGGCCAGTCGGCGTAGTCGGCGAATACCGGCATGAAATTGGCGTCCATGTCGGTGCCGATCGCCACGTGGTCGACGCCCACCGTCTCGATCAGCCGCAGGATGGATTGGATCCAGTCCGCCACCGTCTTCTGCCCGATGCCGGAGGGCACCGAGCCGATGATCCCGCCGTGGCTGGCGACCAGCCTGGCGTGCTCGACGCTAACCAGCCTGGGGTGATCCACGTCCGGGCGCTTCAGGTTGGTGTGCGAGATCATCATCGGCCGGGTCGAGACCTCGACGGCGTCCTTGGTCACCCCGAACGAGCTATGCGCCAGGTCGACCACGATCCCGGATTTGTTCAGGGTGCGGACGATGTCCTTGCCGAGCGGTGTCAGGCCCGGCGTGCGCGGCGCCTCGGTCTGCGGGTCGCCTATCTGATTGGGATGATAGTGGACGATGGTGATAGAGCGCACGCCATCGGCGTAGGCGGTGGCGATCCGCTCCAGCTTGTCCTCGATGAAGTCGCCGCCCTCGACGGCGAACACCGCCGCCGTACGATGCGCCTTCAGCGCCTGGGCGATGTCGCGCCCGTCCAGGCCGCGGGCCGCGTCGCCGCGCTTCACCATGGCCTTCAACACGCCGATCTGGCGCTGATAGTCGGCCCAGGCCTCGCCCGGATCGAACTGGCGCGCGAAGGTCAGCCCGCCGGTCTTCGACGCCTCCAGCAGCACCGCGTCCGACACGCAGTTGAACAGGGCTGCCGTCACGTGGCCCACCGACATGTCGGTCAGCGCCTTGGCCTCGAACGGCGCGCCCATCGCCTTGGTGGTGGCGTTCTGCCGCATCAGGTCGCGCAGGAAGAATCGGCCCGGATGGGCGTGGACGTCTACGGACGGATGCCTGGCCAACAGCGCCTGGCCCGCCGCGATCTGCACCTCGCTGAGATTGAGGCCGGAGGCTCCGCCCACCGGATCGAACATCTGCTTCTGGGCCAGGGCCGGCCAGGCCGCCAAGCCCGCCCCGAGCCCCGCGAGCGCGCCGCGCCGGGACAGGGTCACGCCAACGTCTCCAGCACGGAACGCACGATGCCGAACAGCTTGTCGATCTCGTCTTCGGAGATGATCAGCGGTGGCGAGAAGGCCAGCGTGTCGCCGGTGAACCGCACCATGGCCCCGGCCGCCAGCGCACCCACCATCGCCTCATAACCGCGCTTGCCCGGCGCATCCGGCCGGGGCGAGAGCTCGATCGCGGCCATCATGCCGAGGTTGCGGATGTCGATCACGTGCGGGCAGTCGGCCAGCGCGTGCACCGCCGCCTCCCACTTAGGCGCCAGCTCCGCGCCGCGGGTCAGCAGCCCCTCGCGGCGATAGATGTCCAGCGTCGCCAGCCCGGCCGCGCAGGCCGCAGGGTGGCCGGAATAGGTGTAGCCGTGGAACAGCTCGATGGCGTTCTCCGGCCCGGCCATCATCGTGTCGTGGATCTCGCGCTTGGCGAACACCGCGCCCATCGGGAAGGCGCCATTGGTGATCCCCTTGGCGGTGGTCATCAGGTCCGGGACGACGCCGAAGTACTGAGCCGCGAACGGCGCGCCCAGCCGCCCGAAGCCGGTAATCACCTCGTCGAAGATCAGCAATATGCCGTGCTTGTCGCAGATCGCGCGCAGACGCTCGAGGTAGCCTTTGGGCGGCGGCAGCACGCCGGCCGACCCCGCCACCGGCTCGACGATCACCGCGGCGATGGTCTCGGCGCCATGCAGGGTCACCAGCCGCTCCAGGTCGTCAGCGCGCTCGGCGCCATGCGCCGGCAGGCCCTTGGAAAAGGCGTTCCGCTCCAGGTCGTGGGTGTGGCCGATGTGGTCGGCGCCCGGCAGCGTCAGGAAGCTGCGGCGGTTGTTCACCAGCCCCCCCACCGAGATGCCGCCGAAGCCCACACCGTGATAGCCCTTCTCGCGCCCGATCAGCCGGGTGCGCGCGCCCTCGCCGCGGGCCCGGTGGTAGGCCAGCGCGATCTTCAGGGCGGTGTCCACGGACTCCGACCCGGAGTTGGTGAAGAATATCCGGTCCAGCCCGGCCGGCGCCAGTTTGGCCAGCTCCGTCGCCAGATCGAAGGCCAGCGGGTGGCTCATCTGGAACGAGGGCGCGTAGTCCAGCGTCAGCAGCTGCTGGCCCACCGCCGAGGCGATCTCCGTCCGCCCGTGCCCGGCGTTGACGCACCAAAGGCCCGCGGCGCCATCCATCACCTCGTGGCCGTCTTCGTGGCGGTAGTACATGCCGCTGGCGGCGACCAGCAGTCGCGGGTCGGCCTTGAACTGGCGGTTGGCGGTGAACGGCATCCAGAAAGCCGCCAGGTCTGGTCGGTTTCTGCGGGGGTCGATGTCGTTCATGGGAGCTCGCCTCAGGTTGCGTCCCCACGAAATCAGGTTCGCGGCATGCCCGCCACATGATTGAGCCTGGCCCAGCTGCGGCCATGCGCGCCGCGGCCCGCCGGACCGGCCTTCTGCACGGCTAAGAACCACCGCTGCTCGGCCGACGCCGCCTCGGCCCAGCATTCGGCCACGGCGCGCCGGGGCGCCTCGCCGCCGGCGTCCAGCGCCGCGTCCATCCGCTGGGCGAACCCCGCCTCTAGGGCGTCGCGTTCCGGCTCCAGGGCGTCCAGCGCCAGGTCGAAGTCGGCCAGCATGGCGCGGTGCAGCCGCTCATGGCGCCACCACAGCGTCTCGCCGTCGAACCGGTCGCTGGGCGCCGGTCCCTGGGCGGGTAGCCCAGTCTCGAACAGCCCCCTCTCGAACAAAACCGGCTTGAACAGGCTGACGCAGGGCGCCGAGGTCCCGGTCACCCAGTGCACGCGCCGCGCGGGCGCGAGTTCGCTGACCATCGAGGCCACCGACTGGCTGCGCCGCGCGCCCTGCGCCGCGTGCATGCAGATCGTGCGCCCCTGCGTGTTGGCCGGGGTCCAGTCCGCCGTCTCGCCGTGGTCGCGCAGGATGGCCATCATCGCCGCCGGCGTCAGGCCTGGTGCGCCTTGCTCCAGCAGGGCGTTGCCCCGCGCGCAACGGCCCCGCCCGAAACTCACCGCGTCGCGGTCCGCGTCCAGCAGTTCGCCCGCCACGTCGAAGCGGCCGTCGGCGCCGACCCAGCCCGCGGCACGGGCCTGCGCCGCCAGTCCCGCACTCACCGCATCATAGCCGCGCCCGATGGAATAGGCGTTGGAGAGCGCCCGGTGCGTCGCCACCCGCTCCACCGCCCACCCGCGCCCTGCGGTCTCCAGCACGAAGGCTTCGGCAGGGTCGGCGATGATGAAGCCGTTGTTGTAGAAGAACCGTCCCAGGTGCCCGCAGTTGCCGCCCTGGCCGTGTGCTTCCAGCAAGCCGGTGATCACGTCGACCGCCTCCGCCGCCGAGGCCGCCCGCTCCAGGCCCAGCCGCACCAGGTCCATGCCAGTGAGCGCGCGTTTGCGCTGCGCCGGGGTCTTGGCGTGCAGCGCCTCGTTGCCGATCACCACGCCGTGCTCGTTGGCGCCCATCTCCGCGCCCCACATCCAGAACGGCCGCGACAGCAAACACGCGTGGGTCGCCGAAGCGTCGGCGATGGTGATGTAGGTCAGCCTCAGCGGCGCGCCCTGGGCGTGGCGCCGGGGCGTCATCTCCAGGCCCTGGGCCTCGTTGCGCTCGCGGTCGCTGTTCTTGGCGAACAGCAGGGCGCCCCGAGCGGTCGAGCCCGGCCGGGCCACAAGCGTGTCGCACATCTCCGCGGGACCTCGGCGCTGCCTGGGCGTAGGCCCGAGCGTAAGCTAGCATGATGATCGCGCCGCGGCGCAGCTTCGAGTCCGCGGGCGCTCTAGAACCGGGCGAGCAACGCCACGCGCACCAGGTCCGAGAGGCTCGCCGACCCGGTCTTGCTCATCACATGCGCCCGGTAGACCTCGATGGTCCGCGGGCTGATGCCCAGGTCGCGGGCGATCTCCTTGTTGGACTTGCCCTCGACCACCCCATGCAGCACCTCGGTCTCGCGCGGCGACAACGTGGCGAGCATGGCCTGGAACCGCCGCCTGTCGGCGTCCTCGTGGGCAGTGCGCAGGCCGCTGTTCAGCGCCTGGCGCACGGCGCGCAGAAACAGCTCGTCGTCGAAGGGCTTCTCGAGGAAGTCGATCACCCCTTCCTTCATAGCCTCGACGGCCAGCGACACGTCGCCATGTCCGGTCATTACGATCACCGGGATGCCGACCCCCATGCCGCGTAGCCGGCGCACCAGCTCCAGGCCGTTGACGTCGGGCATCCGCACATCGGTGACGACGCAGCCGGAGACCTCCGGGCCGCAGGTCTCGAGAAAGCGGGTGGCCGACTCGTAGGTCCGCGCGGTCAGGCCGGCCGAGTCCAGCACGAAGGCCAGCGACGAGCGGACGGCGTCGTCATCGTCGACCACATGGACAATCGGCTCAGTCATAGCCGGCGAGCTCCTCTTCGCTGAAGCCGCGCAGGGTGAAGCGGAACACCGTCCCGCCCGCAGGGTTGGGCTCGGCCCAGATGCGGCCTCCATGCGCCTCGACGATGGTGCGCGAGATCGACAACCCCACACCCATGCCGCTCTTCTTGGTGGTCAGGAACGGCTCGAACAGCCGCAGCGCCACCTCCGGCTTGATGCCCGGACCGCTGTCGGTGACGAATACCTCGACCATGCCCTCCTCGGCGTTGCGCGCGCCCACCACCAGGTTGCGGTCGGCGGTGGTCTCCATGGCGTCGATGGCGTTGCGGATCAGGTTCAGCACCACCTGCTGGATCGGCACCTTGTCGGCCAGCACCTGATCGACGCCCTCGTCGATCCGGAACCTCAGCTTCACGCCTCGCTCCTTGGCGCCGACCATGGCCAGCGCGCCGGCCTCCTCCAGCAACTGCGGCAGGCTTTCCACGCGGCGTTCGGCGTCGCCCTTGGAGACAAACTCGCGTAGCCGGCGGATGATCTGGCCGGCCCGCAACGTCTGCTCGCCCGCCGCCTCCAGCGCCGCGCGGATCTTCGCGGGGTCGGCGGCAAGTCCGCCCTGGTCGATCAGCCGCACGCAGCCCTTCACGTAGTTGGCGGTGGCCGACAGGGGCTGATTGAGCTCGTGGGCCAACGCCGAGGCCATCTCGCCCAGCGCGGTCAACCGGGTCACGTGGGCCAGCTCGCCCTGCAGCTGGTGCAGGCGCCCCTGGGTTTCCTGCCGCTCGGTGATGTCGCGCACGAAACCGGTGAAGAACCGCTGCCCGCCCGACGCCATCTCGCCGACCGACAGCTCCATCGGGAAGGTCGAGCCGTCGCGGCGCTCGCCCACCACCACGCGGCCGATGCCGATGATCCGCCGCTCGCCGGTGGTCAGGTAGCGGCGAAGATAGTTGTGGTGCGCATCGTGGTAGGGGTTGGGCATCAGCATCGAGACGTTGCGCCCGATCGCCTCTTCCGGCGTCCAGCCGAACAGGCGCACCGCCGCAGCGCTGAACGAGTGAATGACCCCGGCCTCGTCGATCACCACCATGGCGTCGGGCACGGTGGCGATGATCGACTGAAGGTGCGCCTCGCGGGCCTCCAGGTCGGCCAGCACCTTGGCGGCCTCCTGCGTGCGCCGCAGGGTGGCTGAGCCCGCCAGGCCGACGGCCACGCCCACGATCACGAAGATCGCCGCCGCGCCGCCGTTCGCCGGATGCAGGTGCAGCGTCGGGCCGCTGGCCAGCAGTCCGCCGGCCAGGCTCAGGGCCGTGGCGGTCAGCGCTGGGCCCAGGCCGCCGTACGCCGCGCTCCACAGCACCGCGGGTATGAAGACGATCAGCATCGGCCGGTCGCCTTCCCCGACGCCCATCAGCAGCCGGACCATCAGGCACGCCAGCGTGGCGGCGACGGCAAGACCATAGGTCGCCACCGGCCGCCGCGACCGCAACAGGTCTCTCAACGAAGGCTGGGCGGGTTGCATGTCCAGGGCCAGGTCCGCGGACTCAACCACCCGTCAGCATTGGAGCTTGGGACGCCATGTCGGTGACTTCTCCCCCCAGAGAACGATCAAGCGCGCCGTCCCCAGGCCCTGCAAGGCCCTGGCGCCCCGTAGTTGTGCGGCGCCACGATGCAATCGTGAAGGGAGTTTCGACAATCGCGACGCAATTGCGCACCGCAGAGACTGGGACATGGCGCCGCAGGACGGCCTGCCGAGGGGTCGATTTGTTTAGGGCAGAACTGGCGGGCAGCCGACACCCTCCGCCCGGCCCGCCGCCCCAGCCGACGCCAGCGCTTCGGTGTCGCTCTCGTCCTTCAGGGCGACTCCGGTCAGCCCGAGCCGCAACGCCTCGCGCGCCAGCCAGGCGATCTTGAAGGCGGCGGCCTCATAGCTCAGGCCTTCGCCGCGGATGTTGGAGATGCAGTTGCGTTCGGCGTCAGTGCGCTCAAGGCGCGGCCGGAAGGTGATGTAGGCGCCCAGGCTGTCCGGCGAGGACAGGCCCGGCCGCTCGCCCACCAATAGGATCATCAGCTTCGCGCCCAGCAGCGCGCCCACCTCGTCGCCCAGCGCGACCCGGGCCTGCCGCGCCACGACCACGGGCGCCAACCGCCAGCCGGCGGCCTCGATCGCCGGCTTCAGGGCGCTCAGGAGGCCGACGGCGTGGGCATGGACCGCTGTGCTGGAGAGGCCGTCGGCGACCACCAGGGCGATGTCGCACGAGCCTTTCGCGGCCTTCTCCACGCGCGCCCGGCTGTCCGGCGACAGCCGCCGCCCCAGGTCGGGTCGGCGCAGATAGGTCGGCCGGTCCGGCGCGGCGCTCTCGACCTCCAGCACCGCAAGCCCCAGCGCCGCGATCTCGCCGGCCAGGCGCGCGCGGTCGAACGGCGTCGTGACGGCGTCGCGGGCCTGGGCGTGGGCGTGGGCGAAGGCCAGGACTTCGCGAGTCGGCAGGCTGGCCCCGGTGCGCCCCAGCGCGATCCGCGCCGGGGTCAGGCGGCGTAGCGCCGCCCAGGGGTCGGCGGGGATCGGAGCGCTCATGCCAGGCTCTGCAGCAGGGGCGCGCCGAGGGCGCCGGCGCCAGGCGCCCGTCTGCGCCGGTGATCCCCAACCCCGCGAGCCAGGCTTCGAATTCCGGGGCCCGCCTCAGGCCCAGAAGTTCGCGGACATAGAGCGCGTCGTGGAACGAGGTGGACTGGTAGTTGAGCATGATGTCGTCGGCCCCCGGCACCCCCATGATGAAGGTCACCCCCGCCGTCGCCAGCAGGGTGAGCAGGGTGTCCATGTCGTCCTGGTCGGCCTCGGCATGGTTGGTGTAACAGACGTCCACGCCCAGCGGCGCGCCCAGCAGCTTGCCGCAGAAATGATCCTCCAGCCCGGCGCGGATGATCTGCTTTCCGTCGTACAGGTACTCGGGCCCGATGAAGCCCACCACGGGGTTCACCAGCAGGGGCTCGAACGCCCGGGCGACGCCATAGGCTCGGGCCTCCAGGGTCTGCTGGTCGACCCCATGGTGCGCGCCTGCGGAGAGCGCCGAGCCCTGGCCGGTCTCGAAGTACATGACGTTGTCGCCGACGCTGCCGCGGCCCAGCGACCGTCCCGCGTCCAGCGCCTCCGCCAGCAGCGGCAAGGTGACGCCGAAGCTGTCGTTCGCGCCCTGGGTGCCCGCGATCGACTGGAAGATCAGGTCCACCGGCGCGCCGCGCCCGATCAGCTCCAGGGCCGAGGTGACGTGGGTCAGGACGCAGGACTGCGTCGGAATCCGATAGCGCGAGATCAGGTCGTCCATCAGGCGCAGCAGGTCGCCGATGACCGCCAGGTTATCGCTGGCCGGATTGATCCCGATCACCGCGTCGCCGCAGCCGTAGAGCAGCCCGTCCAGGATCGACGCGGTGATGCCGGCCGGGTCGTCGGTGGGATGGTTGGGCTGCAGGCGCACGGCCATGGTCCCGGGCAGGCCGATGGTGTCGCGGAAGGCGGTGGTCACCCGCAGCTTCGACGCCGCCAGGAGCAGGTCCTGGTTGCGCATCAGCTTGCTGACCGCCGCCGCCATCTCCGGCGTCAGGCCGGGGGCCAGGCGCGCCAGGACGGCCGGGGTGGCGACGTCCGACAGCAGCCAGTCGCGGAACTCGCCCACCGTCATCGCCGATACCGGCGCGAACGCCTCGGCGTCATGGCTGTCGCAGATCAGGCGGGTGACGTCGTCGAGCTCATAGGGAACGATGGGCTCGGCCAGGAACGCCTTCAGCGGCAGGTCGGCCAGCGCCAGCTTGGCCGCGACGCGCTCTTCCGCCGACCCGGCGGCGAGGCCGGCCAGCAGGTCGCCGGAGCGCAGCGGCGTCGCCTTGGCCAGCACCTGCGCCAGGCTCTCAAACGTCCAGGTCGTAGCGCCCAGTGTCGTGCGAAGTCGCATGGTTGCTCCGCCGCCAGCTTGGGACCAAACAACGCCCAGCCCAAGCGGAACTCTCGCCGAGCGGCCGGCCCTGCTACCTCGGGCCGTCCCGTTCCCGGTCTCGGATGTCCCGCTTCGCACGAAACCGCCGTCGAGCGTGGCTTCCGCGCCCCGGCTCGCCCGAAAATGAGGCGCGCGACGCGGAATTCCACCGGTCTCCCTTGCGTCAGACTTGCGGCATATCGCCGTTCGAGGTCACTTGCTGTCCCCAGGACTTGATGGCGGCCAAGTCGCGCAGACGTCGATCCGTCTCCGTGCGCCGCCGCCGCCGAGGTGGGAGGCTTAGGCGATGGCGTCAACACCCCTGGTGTCGTTCATGCAACCCGAGGCGGACGCTCAGTTGGCGGGCGCCCGGGCGCTGGGTTTCGACAAGCTGATGTATGGCGTCGATGTCCTGGACGGGGAAATCGACCCGCCGCTGGAAATCGTCGCGGCGGGGCTCACCCCGGCCTACATGGACACCTACCTGCGCCGCATGCGCGAGGACCCGATCCGCCGGTTGGCCGCACGCGGCGAGATCACGGTGACGAACACCCCGCTGACCTACGAGAACAATGGCGCCAGCTTATCGATCGCCAAGGACCGGCTGCTGACCTCCGGCGACACCGCCATGCTGCGTTGGTACCTCACCCAGGGCGTGCGCACAGGCGTGGGCTTCCGGATCAGGATGTCCGGCGGCCGGCACGCCTCGATCAATTTCTACAGCGCGCTTGGTCACGCCGACCTGGACCTTGAGGCGGCATTGCCGGGCCTGTTCCTGATCGGCCACCAGCTGCACGCGCGGATCGAACCCAGGCTGTCGAAGTGGCGCAGCAACCTGCTCTCCGGCCGCGAGGCGGAGTGCCTGGAGTGGATCGCCATCGGCAAGAGCAACCGTGAGATCGCCGAGTTGCTGGGCATCTCCCTCGACACCGCCAAGGAGCACGTCCAGAGCCTGTTCCAGAAGCTGCGGGTGCATGGCCGCGCTCAGGCGGTGTCGCGCGGCCACGTGCTGGCCTACCTCGGCTGACCCCCCCGTCTGGGGGGATAGGGCGTGTGCTGACCTTCGCCTAACCTTTTTCCCAGGCCGCTTCTTGGGGAAGCGAGGGGGAAATCATGGCTGATACTGGGGCGCGGAACCGTCTGCTGGGTTCAACGGCCGCCTGGATCGCGGCGATCGCCGGCGTAGCCTTCGCGGGGCCGGTCCTGGCCGCCGACGCGGCGGCCCCCAAGACCGAGGCCGCCTCCAGAGCCGACGTCGCTGTCACCGAGATCGTGGTGACCGGCTCGCGCATTCCGAGGGCCGGCTTCGAAACCCTGCAGCCCGCCCAGACCATCAGCGCCGACACCTTCGCCGACCGCGGCATCCTGAACGCCGGCGATGCGTTGAACGAACTGTCGGCCTTCGGGCCCGCGGGGTCCAACAACACCGGCCAGCAGACGGGCTCGAACGTCGGCCAGCAGTTCGTCAATCTCTACAACCTCGGCGCCCAACGGACCCTCGTTCTGGTCAATGGGCGCCGCTTTGTCTCCGGCAACGCCCCCACGCCGCCCGGCACGTTCGGCGGCCCGCCGCCCGGCCAGGAAGTCGACCTGAACGACATCCCGGCGGGTCTGATCGACCACATCGAGGTGCTCTCCGTCGGCGGCGCGCCGATCTACGGCGCCGACGCGATCGCCGGCACGGTCAACATCATCCTCAAGAACAACTTCCACGGCATCCAGGTCGAGGCCCAGGCCGGCGCGGGCAAGGAAAGCGGGGGTAATTCCTACGCGGGCCGGCTGCTGGCCGGCGCGAACTTCGACGAGGACCGCGGCAACGTCACGGCCACGGTCGAATACACCCAGCAGGATGGCCTGACCTACGCCGACCGCAAGGACCTGCCCTACGCGACCTTCCAGCCCTCCGACGCCTGCACCAAGCTGGGATTCGGCGCCTGCTATGTGCCCAACGCCCACGTCCCCAGCATCTTCACGGGCGGCATTCCGGCGCTCGACGCGGGCCTGGCGAACGCCGGCTCGCCGGCCTATCCGAGCGCCATCCACAACGCGGCCGGCCAGGTCGTCGCCTTCGCGCCGGACGGCACGTTGCAGCCGGTGGACCTGGGCATCCAGAACAACGGCTTGGTGTTCGGCCAGGGCGGGAATTCCGACGACCTGCGCCCGCAGTCGTCCTATATCGCGCCCATCAAGCGCGTGCTGATCGACACCCTGGCGCACTACGACTTCACGCCCAACATCCAGGGCTACCTGGAGACCGAGTTCTCGCACGCGGACGGCAGCCAGGTCGCCGCCCAACCGTCCTACCAGTCGGCCTTTTTCGCCGGCCAGAAGGGCGCCGGACCGATCCAGTTCAGCACCACCAATCCCTTCCTGAGCGCCCAGGCCCGGGGCGTGCTGAACGCCGCCGGCGCCTCCACCTTCTTCGTGTCACGCGCCAACCTGGACCTGGCCCCTCAGACCTTCACCAACACGCTCGACACCTACCGCGTGGTCGCCGGCTTCAAGGGCGACCTCGAGCTCCTGGATCGCAAGGTGAACTGGGACGCCTCGTTCAACTACGGCCGCGCGCAGGGCAGCGAGGTCTACTTCGATATCAACGAGGAGAACTTCCTCAACGCCATCGACGTGGTGACCAATCCGGCCAACGGGCAGATCGTCTGCCGGGTCACCCTGACCCCACCGCCGGCGCCGCAGGGCGGCCAGCCCAGCTCGGTCAGCGGATGCCAGCCGCTCAATCTGTTCGGGGCAGGCGCGCCCAGCAAGGCCGCGCGGGATTTCGTGACCGCGCGCGACGAGGCGACCTCGCTGCTGACTCAGCGCGACGTGCAGATCAACCTCAATGGCTCGCCGTTCGATATCTGGGCCGGTCCGGTCAAGCTGGCCGCCGGCTTCGAATATCGCGAGGAATCGGGCGCCTTCACGGTCGACGCCTTCGCCAAGGCGGGCCTGGGCCGCAATGCGCCGTCCAGCGACGTGTCGGGCAGCTACACCTCCAAGGAGTTCTACGCTGAGGCCAATGTCCCGCTGATCTCGCCGGAGATGAACATCCGCTTCGTGAAGTCGGCCGAGCTCGACGGGTCCTACCGCAGGATCTCGAACAGCCTGGCGGGCGATTCCGACGTCTACACCGTCGGCCTGAAGTACACGCCGGTCGAGGATCTGCAGCTGCGCGGCAATGTCACCCACTCGGTCAGGGCGCCGTCCATCGAGGAACTGTTCCTGCCCACGACCAACACCCAGTCCTTCGCCCAGGACCCGTGCGACCCCAACTTCATCAACGGCAAGGCCAATCGCGCGGCCAACTGCGCCAAGATATTCACGGCCCTGGGCGTGCCGCTGGCGACCTTCAAGTCCAACGTCGTCAACGCTTCGGTGCTGGGCACGACGGGCGGCAACCAGTCGCTGCTGAACGAAAGCGCCAATGCCTGGACCGCCGGCTTTATCGCCCGACCGCACTGGGTTCCGGGCCTGACGATCGCGCTGGATTGGATCAATATCCACCTGAAGGAGCCGATCACGGCCCTGACCCTCACCCAGGTGATGGACGCCTGTTTCGACTCCCCGGGCTTCCCCAACAACTTCTGCAACCTTTTCCAGCGCGACAAGAGCGGCCAGGTCGTCAACTTCAGCACGCCGCTGGCCAACGCCGGCGCCCAGGAGTTCGCCGGCGCCCAGCTGGATTCGGTTTACACCGTGCCGGTCGGCGACCTGCCCCTGATCTCCCATCTTGGGCTCACGCCGGGCGGCGACTATGGGCGGCTGACCTTCGACCTGAACGGTTTCTTCGAGGAGAAACACAACTTCCAGATCCTGGGCGTCGTCACCAAGACGCGCGGCAACATCGGCGACTCGCTGTGGCGCTTCAACGCCTCGACCCGGTACCGCAAGGGTCCGCTGATGCTCTACGTCAACACCCGCTACATCAGTAAGGGCGACCAGGACGTCACCCTGCAGCGGACAGCTCAGTCCGTGCTGACGGTCGGCGAGTACTGGGTGACCAACGGCGCGGTGTCCTACGACGTCAATGAGCACGTCACGGCCGAACTCAGCGTCAGCAACCTGTTCAATCAGAACCCGCCCCGGTACGCGATCACCATCGGCGCGGGGGCGCTAGGGACCTACGACTACTTCGGCCAGGCGGCGACCTTCAAATTGCGGGCTCGTTTCTGATCGGCCGCGGCGCCTGCCCTCGGCGATGCGCGCCGGGGAGGCTGCCGCGCCCCCAAGGCGGCAGCCTCCCGCTCCTCATCTTGTCGACGTCTCCGGGAGGGGTGCTGTGTTGAAACGAGCAGCGGTTGCGACAACCCTGGTCAAGGCGCCCGGCGCGTTCCACGACAGGGCGGCGCGTCCGAGTCAGTCCGCGGCGAAAGCCAGCGCGGTCCTGGCCTGGTTCGCCCGCTACGACACCGGAGCCGCCAAGCCATGAGCCCTCGCACCGCCGCCGCCCTCTGCCTCGCCTTCGCCCTCCTGATCCCCGCCCGTGCGCTCGCTGCTGACGGCGACCGGTCGGCCTTCGTGATCGACAACTTCAAGACCGAGAGCGGGACCGTCCTGCCCAAGGCCACGGTCATGTACGCCACCTACGGCAAGCTGAACGCCGCGCGCGACAACGCCATCCTGTTGCCCTCGCACTACATGGCCGACAGCCACGGCTACGAGTGGCTGATCGGGCCGGGCAAGGCGCTGGACCCGGCCAAATACTTCCTGGTGGCCACCGAACTCTTCGGCAACGGCAAGTCGTCCTCGCCCAGCAACACGCCCGAGCCGTTCCACGGGCCGCGCTTCCCGGTCACCACCATCCGCGACAACGTCGAGGCCACCCACCGTCTGCTCGGCGAAAAGTTCGGCGTCACCCACCTGAAGGCCGTCGTCGGCTTCTCCATGGGCGGCCAGCAGGCTTTCCAATGGGCGGTCAGCTATCCCACCTTCGCCGACCGCATCGTCGTCACCTCGGCCACCGCCAAGACCTACCCCCACGGGATCGTGCGCCTGGAGGGCCAGATCGCCGCCATCGACGCGGATCCGACGTTCAAGGGCGGCGACTACGTCGACCAGCCGAAAAAGGGCCTGGAGGCCTTCGGCATGGTCTGGGCCGGCTGGCTCTATTCGCAGGAATGGTGGCGCAGGGACCTGTGGAAGGTCGGCGCGCCGCCCGGGACCACCTTCGAGTCAGTCGTCGACCGCTTCCATCACAACTTCATACCCGGCGCCGACGCCAACAACCTGATCCTGCAGATGCGCACCTGGGAGAAGCACGACATCGGGACAACGCCGGGCGTCAGCGGCGGCGTCGAGGCCGCCCTGCGCGGGATCAAGGTCCCGCTGCTCTACATGCCGTCCGAGACCGACCTCTACTTCCCCATCGGCGACGCCCGCTACGAGGCCCAGTTCATCCCGCACGTCACGTTCGCGCCGATCCACTCGCTCTGGGGCCACACCGCCGGCGCGGCCAGCAATCCGGCTGACGCCAGGACCCTGAACGAGACCATCGGCCCCTTCGTCGCGGGCCAGGCGCCGGCCCGCAAGCGCCGTTCGCCCCCGCGTGGCAAACCAGCCCCTTAGCTCAGTTCCTTGAGGAGCCAGCGTTGAAGAAATCCGCCCTTGTATCCCTCGGTTTGATGCTGACGGCGGCCGCCGGCGGCGCCAGCAGCGCAGCGCCGGCGCCCTATACGGTGGTCGAGAAGTCGCTCGACCAACTTCAGGCTGACCTGGCTAGCGGCCGCACGACCTCGGCCCAGCTGGTGAAGCTCTACGAACAGCGGATCGCCCGGTTCAATCCGAAACTCCACGCGGTGATCGCGCTGAACCCCGAGGCCGCCGCCCAGGCCGCAGCTTCCGACGCCGCGCGCAAGGCGGGGCGCCCGCTCGGGCCTTTGGCCGGCGTGCCGATCCTGGTGAAGGACAACATCGAGACCGCCGATCCGGTCGCCACCACCGCCGGCTCGCTGGCGCTGGCGAATAACATCACCGGCCGCGACGCGCCGCTGGTCGCCCGGTTGCGCGCCGCCGGCGCCATCATCCTGGGCAAGGCCAACCTCTCCGAGTGGGCCAATATCCGTTCATCGCATTCGATCAGCGGCTGGAGCGCCACTGGCGGCCAGGCCCGAAATCCCTACGCCCTGGATCGCAACACCTGCGGCTCCAGCGCCGGCTCGGGCGCGGCCGGCGCGGCCAGTCTGGCGGCGGCCACGGTGGGCACCGAGACCGACGGCTCGGTCACCTGTCCGTCCTCGATCAACGGCCTTGTCGGCCTGAAGCCTACCGTTGGCCTGATCCCGCGCACCTATGTGGTGCCGATCAGCCACAGTCAGGACACCGCCGGGCCCATGACCCGCAACGTCCGTGACGCCGCCCTGCTGGCCCAGGTCATGGCCGGCGCCGATCCGATGGACGCCGCCACCGCCCACGCAGACCTTGCCGGCCACGACTTCCTGTCCGGCCTGAAGCCCGGCGCGCTCCGCGGCGTCCGTGTCGGCGTCCTGCGCTTCGCCGCCGGCTTCCACCCGGAGACCACTGCGGTCTTCGACAAGGCGCTGAAGACCCTGGAAGCCGCCGGCGCGACCCTGGTCGAGATCAAGCAGTTCCCGACGGACCAGAACATCGGCGCCCTGGAGCAGGTCGTGTTGATGACCGAGCTGAAGGCGGACCTGAACGCCTATCTGGCCTCGACGAAACCCCATCAGGTCCCCAGCCGCACGCTTGCCGACCTTATCGCCTTCGACAAGGCCCACGCCGACAAGGAAATGCCGCTCTTCGGCCAGGAGGAGTTCGAGATCGCCGAGGCGACGAAGGGGCTCACCGATCCGGCCTACCTCAAGGCCGAGGCCGACGCTCACCGCCTGGCCGGCCCCGAGGGTATTGATAAGCTGTTGGCGGACAACAAGGTCCAGGTCCTGGTCGCGCCCACCATCGGCCCGGCCTGGCTGATCGACCCGGTGCTGAAGGACCAGTTCGTCGGCGGCGGCGCGGGCGGCCCGGCCGCGGTCGCGGGCTATCCGCACCTGACCGTCCCCATGGGCCAGGTCGACGGTCTGCCGGTCGGCCTGTCGTTCATCGCCGCGGCCTGGACCGACGCGAAACTGCTGGCCTATGGCTACGCCTACGAACAGGCGGCGCACGCCAGAAAGCCGCCGAAGTACCTGCCGACCGCGGCGGTCGAAGGCAAGGCCGCCTGGAACGCCCAGCGGGCCCCGGCGAAGATGTAGGCAAATGCTCGTCTCGCGAGACTCGCGGAGCGAGGCCGGCTGGCGGTGCAGGCAGTCGGACAGCCACAAGTCTCCCCTCTCAAGCCAGCAGGATGTAGTGCTTTCGGATGTTCTCGACCCTGCTTAGCAGCATCTTGCGTGCTCCCGCGTCGGGGCCACCGGGATCGGGTAGCTATCGGATAGATCTCGCCCCGCCAGGACATTGTCCGCCCAGTTCTGCGCGATGGCGCAGTAGAGCCGGAGGGCGATGGCCGGGGTGGGCGAATCGTCCGTCTCGAAGTGCATTGACGGCAAGTCGCCCACGACCACCCATCGCTCGGCGTCACGCGGATCGCCGCCAGGCGCGAAGCGCATCAAATAGAGTCCGATCATTGGCGCGATGCCAAAGGCCAGAACGAGGTCAGCGATGGGCGGCATCCAGCGGTAGCTTCGTACGAAGCTCCAGGCTTGATCCGTCAGTTTCTTGAGGAGTTGGATCTCCTCCTCACTCTCGTAGTCGATGTCGTCGCCGGTCGGGAAGGCAGAGGTGTCGATGAGATGGCTCACAGCCGGAATGCTAGTTCGTGCGCTCCGGGCGTCAAGAACATCATAGCAACAACCGGACCCGCGGTCCGCGAAGCATGAAAGTCCCGCGATCGCTCTGGCTCGATGAGGGTTTCAATGTTGGCGATCGTTGGCCTCCACGCCAGGCGGAACGAGTTCCGCTGGGCCACCGCCCCAACGGGTGGCTCTAGAACTTCGTCGTCAGTTGCACGTACCAGAGCCGGCCTATCGGATTGTAGGTCGACACGTCCGCGCCGTTGTCAGGGAACGCTTTGGGCGCGGCCACAGGGCGGACGTCGCCGATGTTGTTCACCCCCGCGGCCAGACGAGCTTCCTGCAGCCCGGGAACACCGATCGCGCCGAACTTGTAGGCCAGGCGCGCGTCGAAGGTCGAATAGCTGCCGACCGGAAGCGCCGCGACCCCGGCGTTGGCGAAAGTGAAGCCGCCTGCGCCCTGGTCCTCGACGCCGTCGATATAGTTGTTGGCCAGCACCGCGTCCCACGGCCCCATGCTCCATTCCACGGAGGAATAGGCGCGCCACTTCGGCTGGGTGCCGCCGGCCTGCGGGCTGTTACTGACGGCGCCCGCGAACTCGAAGAATGGCTGCGACGGCAAGGCCTGGTACTTGTAGGAGTCCAGGTAGGTGACCGCTGTGCTGAAGGCGAAGTCGCCGTAAGCATCGGTGTGCAGATTGTAGTCGACGGTGACGTCGAGGGTCCGCAGCTTGATGCCGCCCAGGTTCCGGAACTGGTCGATCACGTAGAGGTTGTTGTTGTTCACGCCGGGCGCGGCGTTGAGGAACGCCAGCAGGTCGCCGGGGTTCTGGAACTGCACGGCCCCGGGTTGGCCCACGAAATTGCCCTTTGAGGCGTTGGCGAAGAAGATCGAGGCCGATCCCAGGCGGTTCACGTCCACCAGGATGTTGTTGAAGCCGATGCCGCCGGCGATGTTGCGCTGGTCGATCGATGTGTACTGGACGGTGGCGCGCAAGCCGGGGATGGCGTTCGGCTGCGCCACGAAGCCAACGGAATAGATGTTCGCGGTCGCGGGCTGCAGGTTCGGATTGTTGCCATCCTCGGCGTTGAAAGGACTGCTCGGCTGGCCCGGGAAGGCGCCCTGGATGATCGCACCGCCCGCCTGACGAGTGTCGGTCGGTCCGTACTCCGCATAGAGCGATGGCGCCGTGAACGACTTCGAGAAGGTGCCGCGGATGACCAGCTGGTTGTCTACCGGCTCCCAGCGGATGCCCACCTTCGGCACGGTCGAGTCTCCGGCGTCGCTGTAGTGCTCGAAGCGCACCGCGCCGATCAGGTCGAGCGCATGGAAGCCCGTTGGGCTCCAGCCCTCGCCCGTGATCGGGATGCGTACCTCGCCGAAGCCGGCCTGGATGGTGCGGCTCCTCGAGAAGGGATCGAAGAACTGGCCGCCGATCCAGCGCTGGGCTGTTGGGCCGGTGTTGCGGCCATTGAGGTCGGCGCTGGCCGACAGGGCTTCCCGGCGCCACGCCGCGCCGAACGCCAGGCCGACGTTCCCGCCGGGCAGGCTGAACAGTTCAGTGGTGTTGAATTGGATGTCGCCGCTGTCCAGCGTGCTCTTCCCGCTGATCAACTCGGTCCCGAAGATGTTGGCCAGCGAGTCGGCGCTGCGCCCGCCGCGGGCGAACGGATCGAGCGCAGGTGTGAGGACCAGCGCCGACCCCGTATCGAAGTTGCTGAACACCTTGCTGAATGCGCCGCCGGGTGTGGCGACGCCCGCTGAGTTGAAGCCACCGGCGATCGCCAGCGGCAGGTTGGGCCCGTAGATGACGTTCTTCTGCTTCTGGTCGAGCTTGTCCTCGCTGTGGGTGTAAGCGGCCTCCCAGCGCCATGGATGGCCGACAAAGTCGAACTCGCCCTTCAGGCCGCCGGTCACCCGGAACTTGTCGGAGGTGTTGAAGTACTGCTTGGGCAACGAAGCATCGCCGAACTGCACGCCGGAGACCGCCCCGGTGGTCGGATTGAACGGCGCGCCGGCGGCCACCGTCACCGCCGAGATCCGCGGCAGGAACTGGGTGAAGCTCTCCGCATGGGCGTATTCGAAGTCGCCGAACGCCTGGACCTTCCCATCTTCGGTCAGTCGCGCATTCAGGCTGCCGCCAAGCGCGCTGGTCTTCTGCTGCATCAGCAGGGTCTGGAACTGCGACAGTGGATAGGTCGCGCCGATGCCGGCGGCCGATGAGGCGGTGTAGACGCCGGGAATCAGCGCGGCGATGTTGGGCGCCGTGGCCGCGAGGCCGACGCCCGTCGCTTGGCTGGGCGAGTTGAAATTGAGGTTCAGTAGGTTGTTCCCGACGGCGCCGGGCACGGCGGTGGTCGAGACGATGAACGGGTTGGTGAAGGCTCGGTCCTTCTGGAACAGCGGGTCGGTGTTCGAATAGGAGCCGTCGAGCACGAGGTCGACTCGATCGCCTAGGCTGTGCCCGGCGGTGAAATAGACAGACCGCTCAGTGTAGCCCTTCTCCGCGCCGGCATAGCGGCCGCCGACCTCGAGGCCGTCGAACTTCTGCTTCAGGACGAAGTTGACCACGCCGCCGATGGCGTCGGAGCCGTAGATGGCCGAAGCGCCGTCGGCCAGCACCTCGACCCGCTCGATCGCGCTGGGAGGGATCTGATTGACGTCCACAAAGATCTTGCCGCCGATGCCGGCGATGGCGTCCACCGCGACGCGCCGGCCGTTGATCAGCACCAGGGTGTCGAGATCGCGCAGCCGCAGCTGCGATCCGCCGCCGGTGTTCTGGTTGGTGTTGTTGGCGTTGCTGGCGCCGATGTTTCCGCGGCCCTGGAAGGCCGGCAGGGTCTTGCGAAGAATTTCCAGCGGCGTTGTGCCGACGCCGGCGCTCTCGATCTTGTGCTGGTCCACAACGCTGACCGGGGCCGCGATGCGATCCGGCGTGGTCGGCAGGTAGGAGCCGGTGACGATCACCTCGGCGACAGTGGCGTCCGCAGGCGCGGCGGCAGCGGCGGCGGCGTGGGCCGCGCCGGCCCAGGCCAGAGCCAGGCCGGTCGAGGCCATCAGTGTGGTGGCGAGCGTCCTGCGAGCGATAGTCATCGGTTTCCCCCAAGTTAGATTGTTTTGGTTGTGCTTGGGTCCGGCCTGCACAACGGCGGCGCCCGGCCCCGGACGGGCGCGGTCATCCGCGGCGATGCAGGTCGAACGGCGTAGACTCCCTGGTGCGGGAGTCGCGTCGAAGGCGCGGCTCCTCATTGTTGGGGCCAGCGTTGACCCAGAAGCTAACGAAAACCTGTCGCAAGCCTGAACGGAAATTCAGGTGAAGCTGGCGTCGACGGCTATGCCGCCAGAGTGGCCGATGTCGTGGCGGTGGGAATCTCGAAGGTAGCTTTCAGTACCCCCG
>Ga0207711_10000116_pt1 | contig 83390 bp, 74 predicted proteins | sample KBSS34metaG_FD_184401 | JGI IMG/M metagenome (GOLD analysis project Ga0207711, IMG submission 184401) | Switchgrass rhizosphere microbial communities from Kellogg Biological Station, Michigan, USA - KBS S3-4 metaG (SPAdes) (version 2) | ecosystem: Host-associated > Plants > Roots > Rhizosphere... | reverse complement strand
TGAACGCTTTGTCGTAGACCTGGTTGTTCGGAACCTTCTGCCAGCCGGCGAAAAAATCGATGGGCTGCGGCACATCCGGGTTCCATACCGGCTTCGGCGTATTGGCGCGCGCCTGCGTCCAGCAGTCGGTCAGGCCCGCGACCGCGGAGCCGAGCATGCCGTCGACGTGAAAGGTGACGAGATCGTCGCGTCGGACGCGCGTGGTCCACGAGCTGTTGATCTGCGCGATCACCGGACCGCCGGTGCCGGAGAGCTCGAACGTCGCATAAGCGGCGTCGTCGGCCGTCGCTTCATACGGGCGTCCGCGTTCGTCCCAGCGCTTCGGGATATGGGTCGCGCCGAGGCACGAGACGCTCTTGACCTTGCCGAACAGGTTGTCGAGCACGTAGCGCCAGTGGCAGAGCATGTCGATGATGATCCCGCCGTCGTCTTCCTTGCGATAGTTCCAGGACGGACGCTGCGCCGGCTGCCAGTCTCCTTCGAACACCCAGTAGCCAAACTCGCCGCGGACCGACAGGATGCGTCCGAAAAAACCGGACGCGATCAGCATCCGGAGCTTGAGCAAACCCGGCAGCCAGAGCTTGTCCTGCACGACACCGTGCTTGACACCGGCGCGGCGCGCCGCCGCGCAGAGCGACAGTGCCTGAGCCAGCGTCGGCGCCACCGGCTTTTCGGTGTAGATGTGCTTGCCGGCGGCGATCGCCTGCTCGATCAGCTGCGGCCGCAAGCCGGTCGAGGCTGAATCGAAATAAAGCGTGTCGTCGCGATCGGCCAGCGCCGCGGCGAGGTCGGTCGTCCAGCGCGCGATGCCGTGCTCGCGCGCGAGCTGCTCGACCTTGTCGCGATTGCGTCCTACCAGGATCGGATCGGGCATGACGCGGCGGCCATCGGCCAGCGCGACACCGCCTTGTGCGCGGATTGCACAAATCGAGCGTACGAGATGCTGGTTGGTGCCCATCCGGCCGGTGACGCCGTTCATGATGATGCCGAGTCGTACGGTTTCCACGTTCAATCCCCCCGAGACTGAGGTTCTGCGCCGTTCATCGCGCAATTGAAGATGCGATCGGCGGATCCGCCAGCAGCGGCGCCAGCGACGTCCAGTCGGGCTCGGCGCGCGAGCCGAAGCCGGGCGCGCCCAGCGAGCTCAAGTCGAGCATTCCGTCGCGTATCGCCAGACGGACATTGCCGCCGTCGTCGCGGTAGAGGTCCGGGTACGCAGCGAGGAACGCCTGTTGCTCGGACGCGCCGGCGCGTTGGCCGGCGAAGCCGTCGACGTAGTGATGACCATTGCGCTCGACATGCGTGAGACCGAGCAGGCCGACCAGCGCCAGGTCCTGCTGGACGGCAAGCCCGGCCTGCGCGGTCAGGTCCTCGCCGGACAGAAAAGTCCTCGGGCCGGGGAGGGCGTTCGCCTGCGCGCAGCGCGCGGCGTTGAGCAGCGATTTGTAGAATCCCTTGCAGCTCTTGCTGGAGACGCCCCGATAGCCGTACCGCCGCGCGGCCGGGAAAGCTTCGAGCGTCGCATCGGATTCGTCGATCAGCAGCGGCAGCGACGAATCCAGCGTCGACACGTCGGTCACCAGCGTCGTGGCGCGCGGCAGCGGCTGCTCGAGGTAAAGCGCGACGGCGGCAAGGCGATCGAGTGAGCGCGTCGCGCCGACGCGGCGCCAGAAATCGTCGACGGCCGCCACGGTTTCGAATTGTTCGTTGCCGTCGAGCGTCACCGCGTACCAGGGCAGGCGATCGAGGACCGTCGCGATCCGCAGAAGTCGCGCAACGTCGCTCTCGGCGTTGCCGCCGAGCTTGATCTTGAAATAGCGATTGCCGTATGTGGCGATGACTTCGCCGAGCGTCGCCGGCTGGCTGTCGTTCGGGCGCTGCAAATCGTCGCCGGCGTCGATCGGGTCGAGGATGCCGACCGTGTGCCGCGCGGCAATCGCCGGCGTCGCTTTAAGGGTGCGCAGAAATCGGCCGAGGTCGAACCCGGCGAGATCGGGAGTCAGGCGCGCGTCGATGCCGGCAAGATTGGCGCGGATGGCGTCTGCAAATGAAACATCGAGTGCCCGGCAAAGCGCATCGAGCAGCGCGCGGTCGATCAGTGCCGCTCCATAGCTTGCCGTCAGCGGGTTGAGTCCCGCGCCTGCTCCGCTGTCGATGAGCGCGTGATAATGCTCGGCGGCGTGACCGAATGCGGTCGATGGACGCCGCTGCGACGTGTAGGCGCCGGCCGCGGCGGCCAGCGACGCTCTCAAATCGGCGATGTTGTCGGCATTCGACCGCTGCGGCGACTTGTCGAACCATTTGGGAATCATCAGCTCGGCGGCGGCGCCGGTCGTATCTCCGTTCCGCGCGCCCCCTGCAAGGCGTATGCGCGCGCGGACGAAAGCCTGCGGCGCCTCTGTCACGGTCGCGGCGCCGAAGCGGAACGGCAGGCGCAGGCGAACCGACCGCTCGTACAGCTCGATTGCGACGATGCTGAAGGTCGGCTGCACGAAAGGCGAGGGCTCGCGTCGACCGCCAACGGCCTAGACGTCGAGCAGCCCTTTCGAATAGAAGTGCGCCCGGATCGTCTGCGCAAGAACGGCGAATTCCGGGCTTCCCATCATCGCCAGCGTGCGCGGGCGCGGTAGCGCGACGTCGTAGATTGCGGCGATCGATCCGGGGCGCTCGCTCATCACCAGAACCCGGTCCGACAGGAAGATCGATTCCGGAATGCTGTGCGTAATCAGCAGAACCGTCTTCTTCGCCGCGGCCCAGATACGCTGCAATTCGAGGTTCATCTTTTCTCGCGTCATCGCGTCGAGGGCGCCGAAGGGCTCGTCCATCAGCAGGATCGCCGGATCGTGCACCAGTGCGCGGCAGATCGAGGCGCGTTGCTGCATGCCGCCGGACAACTGCCACGGAAACTTGTTCTCGAAACCCTCGAGGCCGACCATCGCAACCAACTGGCGGGCGCGGACAAGGCTCTGCTCGCGGGGCAGGCCTCGCACCTCCGCCTGCAGCAGGATGTTGGCCAGCACCGTCCGCCACGGCAGCAGTACGTGGCTCTGGAACACAATGCCGATCCCTGGCGGCGGACCGTCGACGCTCGCGCCGCCGATCTCGATCGAGCCGCTGGATGCAGGCAGCAGGCCCGCGATCAGTTTGAGCAGCGTACTTTTACCGCAGCCGCTGGGACCGACGACCGAAACGAACTCGCCTTCGCCGACCTCGAATTCGAGCGGCCGCAGCGATTCGACTTCGCCGTCGCCGGTCTGATACGACTTGGCGACGCCGCGCGCATGGATCAGCGTCCGTGCGCGCGCCTTGCCGGGCTCGACGGCGGCGCCGGCCATCACCGCATCAAGGAAGATAGTCGACAGTGAACCAATCCTCCGCCTTGCCCTTGGTGGCCGGATCGAGCCCGCCGTACTGCGCCAGGAGGTCGAGCGACTCCGCGACGTTGGCCATCGACGCGCGCAGCGGCCGCTGCTTGGCTGTATCCTTGGTGTGATAGAGCGCCGTCGTCTGCTTGAGGCCGATGATCAGCGTCTCGCGTACGCCGGCCTTCGGATTCGCCTTCAGCATTGCGTCGACCGCCGCTTCGGGATTCTTTTCCGATTCCTCCATCGCCTTGGTCGTCGCGCGCAGGAAACGTCGCACCATGTCGGGCTTGTCCTTGAGCGTGGACGTGTTGGCGATGATGCCCGAGCTGATCAGGTTGACGCCGTAGTCGGCGAAACGGATCGGATAAACGGCCCGGTGCGTCGCGTCCTGCAGCTTGATCGCCTGGTCCATCACGTACCCCAGCAGCAGGTCCGCCTGGCCGTTCATCACCGCGTTGAGCTTGGTCTGCGCGTCGCCCGCGACCGTCTTGAATTCGGATTCGTTCAGGCCGGTCTTCTTCAGGAACAGCGGCCATATCTGCGACATGGAGTCACCGGGCGTGACCGCGACCGTCTTGCCGACGATGTCCTTGGGCGTGCGGATGTTCTTGTCGGCAAAGCCCATGACCGACATCGGCGAAAGCTGCAGCGCGACGCCGACGGCTTTGACCGGCGCGCCTTTGGCGGAGGCTTTGATCATCGTCGCGATGTCGACATACCCGAACGTGGCGGTGTTGGCCGCCACCGCCTGGACCGAAACGCCCGAACCGCGCCCTTCCTGGATGTCGAGGTCGATGCCTTCCTGGTCGTAGTATCCGCGCTCCTTGCCGAGGAAGAACGGGGCGTGCTCGCTGTACAGGTACCAGTTGAGCAGCAAAACGACCTTGTCCTTGGTTTGCGCCTGCGCGGTGCCGGTGCCGAAAACCAGCGCCATGCTTGCGATCGCGAGTGACTTCAGCAGCAATTTCATCAGCTCCTCCTTACGGTGAATAGCCAGCGGAATCGGAGTTCAGGCGGTCGCGCCCATCGCATCCGGCCGCCTCGACTGGTGCCAAGGGATCATCATCTTCTCGGCGATGTCGACCAGCGCGAACAGGATCACTCCCATCATCGACAGCACGAACAGCGCCGCGAACATCAGCGGCAGGTCGAAGTTGCCGTTTGCGATCTGCAGCACATAGCCGATCCCCGAATTCGACCCGACGAATTCGCCGACGACGGCGCCGACGACTGCCAGGGTGGCAGAAACCTTGAGGCCGCTGAAGATGCTGGGCAGCGCCTGCGGCAGGCTGAACTTGACGAACATCTGCCAGCGCGACGCCCGCATCGAGCGGGCCAGATCGATCATGTCCGGCTCGATCGATTTGAATCCCATCACCGTGGCGACGACGACAGGGAAAAAGCCGAGCATGAATGCCGAGATGACCTTCGGAAATATGCCGAAGCCGAACCACACGACGAACAGCGGTGCGATCGCGATCTTCGGCACGCTCTGCGAAAAGACCAGCAGCGGGTAGACGTAGCTTTCGACCAGCCGGGAATACGCGATGAGCATCGCGATCGGTATGCCGATGAGGATCGACAAGGCGAACCCGCCCAGCGTCGCGTACGCGGTGAAGAGCCCGTTCTGCCAGAGCCTCGGCCACTCGGCCACCAGCATTTTGGCGACCGCCAACGGCGCCGGTATCAGGTACGGGGGGATCCGGAAGACGCGAATCACCAGCTCCCACAAGACGAAGATCGCAACGATGAGCAAAATCGGCCGCGCGATCTGCGATTCGAGTCCGCGCCGGATCCATGAACGGGCAACGGCCATCTTTTGCGCTCCTCCGGGTAATGCCCCTGTTTCGAGGCTATGTAACTAGTTGGTTAATACTCTAGGGTCGTCGGACCGCGCTGTCAACGCCGGGTCGCTGCGCCGGAGTGCGGCCGGGCCAGGTATCCCAGCACCAGCGAGGTCATATGCTCGAGGCGAGCGTCGCGCTTCTCTGGCGAGAACAGCGTCGGCCCGAACACCCGGGCGAGCGTATGCCTGTTCGACAGGAAGAAGTAACTGAGCGAGGCGATCGAAATGTAGAGCTGCAGCGGGTCGACGCCGGAGCGGAACGAGCCGTCGCGTCGACCGCGGGCTAGCACAGTCGCGAGCGTCTCGATAAGCGGTGAATTCATCTCGCGGACACGCTTCGAGCGTTTCAAGTGCCGCGCCTGGTGCAGGTTTTCACTGTTCAGCAGCGTCAGAAATTCGGGGTGCGCAATGAAGTATTGCCAGGTGAACTCGATCAGCCGGCGCACGCCTTCGGTCGGCGTGGCGTCGAGCAGATTCAGCGCCTGTTCGGCGGCGCGAATGTCGGCGTAGGTCTTTTCGAGCACCGCGAGGAAGAGCTTTTCCTTGCTCGAAAAATAGTAATAGAGCATCCGCTTGTTCGATCCGGCCAGCTTGGCGATGCGATCGACGCGGGCGCCGCCCAGGCCGTGCCGGGCGAACTCGCGAACGGCTGCGGCAAGTATCTTGGCCTTCGTGCGCTCGGCGTCGCGCACCGGACGGATGAGGGCGCGAGGCGACAGCGCCGAAGGCGTCGAGGTTTTTTTCATCAGCGCCTAACCGGTTGGTCGCGTCAGGCTAGCACGGCGGGGTGCGCGGCGCTCGAATCGAGAGACGTCGCCGCGCGCCGGGCGTTCGGTTTTCAGCGAAGATCGCCGACCCGGACGATCTTGATCGCGTTGGTGCCGCCGGACTTGCCCATCGGCTCGCCGATCGTCAGCACGATCAGGTCGCCGCGCTGGACCTGCCCGCGGGCAACCAATAGATCCTCGGCGGCGCGCAACACCGCATCGCGATCCTCGCCCTGCTCGAGGTACAGCGGCTGGACATTGCGATAAAGCGCCATCCTGCGCTGCGACGATACTTCCGGAGTAAGTGCGAAGATAGGGCAGCCGCAGTTATGCCGGGACATCCACAACGCAGTCGACCCCGACTGCGTCAGCGCGGCTATCGCCTTGACCTTAAGGTGGTACGCGGTGAACAGAGCGGCCATCGCGATCGACTGATCGATGCGAGTGAATGTGCGATCGAGGAAATCGCGATCGAGCTCGCTCGACTCGGTCTTCTCCGCCTCGGCGCAGATCTGGCTCATCGACTCGATCGTCTCGACCGGAAACCGGCCGGCGGCGGTCTCGGCCGAAAGCATGACCGCGTCGGTCCCGTCGAGGACTGCATTGGCGACGTCGGACACCTCGGCGCGGGTCGGCACCGGATTCTCGATCATCGACTCCATCATCTGCGTCGCGGTGATCGTCAGCTTGTTGCGCTCGCGGGCGAGCTTGATCATCCGCTTCTGCAGGCCGGGAACGGTCGCGTTGCCCACTTCGACCGCGAGATCGCCGCGGGCAACCATGATGCCGTCGGACGCATCGATGATCTCCTCCAGCGCGTTGATCGCCTCGGCCCGCTCGATCTTGGCGATCAGGAATGCCCTCCCGCCGGCGGCGCGCAGCAGCTGGCGCGCCATGTACATGTCTTCCTTGTTCTTCGGGAAGGACACGGCCAGGTATTCCGCGTCGATCGCGACCGCGGTTTTCATGTCGTCCATGTCCTTGGCCGTCAGCGCGGGCGCCGTCAGGCCGCCGCCCATGCGGTTGATGCCTTTGTTGTTCGACAGAGCGCCGCCGACCTCGACGCGCGTGACGATCGCGGTGCCGCGAACCGACTCGACGCGAAGGCGGATCAGCCCGTCGTTGAGCAGCAGGATGACGCCGGGCGCGACATCGTGGGTCAGCTCCTTGTAGTCGAGGCCGACGCCTTCCTCGTCGCCCAGGTCCCGCGCGGCGTCCAGCGTGAACTGCTGGCCTGTCTTGAGCACGACCTTGCCGGCGGCGAACTTGCCGATGCGGATCTTCGGGCCCTGCAGGTCGGCCATGATTGCGACCTCGCGGCCCAGCGATCGCGCCGAATCGCGCACCATGCGCGCGCGCTCCTGGTGGTCCGCCGCGGTGCCGTGCGAAAAGTTCAGCCGTACGACATCGACGCCGGCAGCGAGCATTCGCGTCAGCACGTCGGCGGAGCTGCTGGCCGGACCGAGCGTGGCGACTATTTTGGTCGAGCGTTGCATCGAGGGTCTCGCTTGAAAAGGATCGTTGTCCCGCGCTTCATCGCGAGGCGCGCTGCTCGAGGATCGCGACGGCAGGAAGCGTCTTGCCTTCGAGAAATTCGAGAAACGCGCCACCGCCGGTCGAGATGTAGCCGATGCGATCGGCGACGCCGTACTTCGCGATCGCGGCCAGCGTGTCGCCGCCGCCGGCGATCGAAAATGCGTTCGAATCGGCGATCGCATGGGCGAGCTCGCGCGTCCCGTCACCGAAGGCATCGAACTCGAATACCCCGACAGGTCCGTTCCAGACGATCGTGCCGGCCTTGGCGATGATCGCCTTCAGCGCCGCCACCGTCCGCGGCCCGATGTCGAGGATCATGTCGTCGGCGGCGACGTCGGCGATGGCCTTCAACGCAGGCGCCGCGGTCGCCGAAAACTCCTTGGCGACGACGGCGTCGACGGGAATCGGCACCTTGCCCGGAAACGCGTCGAGAATCGCCTTCGCCTCATTGGCGAGATCGGCCTCCGCGAGCGACTTGCCGATCCGGCCGCCGACCGCGAGGATGAACGTATTGGCGATGCCGCCGCCGACGATCAGACGATCGACCCGCGCCGCAAGCGACTTCAGTATCGTCAGCTTGGTCGACACCTTCGAGCCGGCGACAATTGCGACCAGTGGCCGGGCTGGATGCGCGAGTGCGCGCCCCAGCGCATCGATCTCGGCGGCGAGCAGCGGACCGGCACAGGCGATCGGCGCAAACCGGGCGATGCCGTGCGTCGTCGCCTCGGCGCGATGCGCGGTTCCGAAGGCGTCGTTGACGTAGACATCGCACAGCTTCGCCATCTTGCGCGACAGCGTCTCGTCGTCCTTTTTTTCGCCGACGTTGAAGCGACAGTTCTCGAGCAGGACCAGATCGCCCGGCTTGAGCGCCTCATGCCAGGCGCCGCCGTCGACCCAGTCTGCGATCAACGGCACCGGCCGCCCGAGCAGCTCGCCGAGTCGCTGGGCAATCGGCGCCAGCGAATCGGCGGCGCTGAATCGACCTTCGCTCGGTCGACCCAGATGCGAGGTAACCATCGTCGCGCCACCGCGCGACAGCGCGTCGCGGATCGCTGGCACCGAGGCACGGATGCGAGTGTCATCGCTGATCGCGCCTTGCCCGTCGAGCGGCACGTTCAGATCGGCGCGGATGAAGACGCGCTTGCCGGCGACGTCGACGTCGGCCAGGCGCAGGAACGTTGCGGCCATATCAGACATGCGCCATCGTCAGCAGTTGCCGCAAACGATCGCGCGACTTTCGCAGCGGTGCTATTTGGCCGCCATCAGCGCCACCGTGGCATCGAGCATCCGGTTGCTGAAGCCCCATTCGTTGTCGTACCAGGACGAAACCTTGACCAGGCGTCCGGAGACCTTGGTCAGCGTCGCATCGAAGATCGACGAGCGCGGGTCATGGTTGAAGTCGATCGATACCAGCGGCGCGGTGTTGTAGCCGAGCAATCCATGCAGCGGTTCGGACTCGGATGCCGCCTTCATCACTGCATTGACCTCCTCGACCGTCGTATCGCGCGCGGCGATGAACGACAGGTCGACGAGCGAGACGTTGATCGTCGGAACCCGGATCGCATAACCGTCTAGCTTGCCGTTGAGCTCGGGCAGCACCAGCCCGACGGCAGCCGCGGCGCCGGTCTTGGTCGGGATCATGCTCATCGTCGCCGAACGGGCCCGGCGCAGGTCCTCGTGATAGACGTCGGTCAGCACCTGGTCGTTGGTGTAGGAGTGCACGGTCGTCATCAGGCCGCTGACGACGCCGATCTTGTCGTGCAGCGGCTTGACCAGCGGAGCGAGGCAATTGGTCGTGCACGAGGCGTTCGAGATCACCGTATGCGCCGCCTTCAGCGACTGGTGATTGACGCCATAGACGATCGTCGCGTCGACGTCTTTGCCGCCGGGCGCCGAGATGATCACCTTTTTGGCGCCGCCCTTGAGGTGAGCCGACGCTTTTTCCTTGGTGGTGAAAAGCCCCGTGCATTCGAGCACGACGTCGACGCCCAGCGCGCTCCATGGCAGCTCGGCCGGATTGCGCTGCGCGAAAACCTTGATGCGGTCGCCATTGACGACCATCGCGTCGCCGTCGACGTCGACCTTGCCCGGAAACTTGCCGTGCACGGTGTCGTGCCGGGTCAGATGCGCGTTCGTCTCGGGGCTGCCCAGGTCGTTGATCGCGACGATGGCCAGCGGATGCTTGCGTCCGGTCTCATAGTGCGCGCGAAGGATATTGCGACCGATGCGTCCGTAGCCGTTGATGGCAACCTTGATCATCATCCTGCTCTCCTGTCTTCTCTTGTCGATTCGGTTTCGGGCAATAGCTGTCCTGCGCGGCACGCCGCCGCCAGCGCATCCAGATCGCGCCAGCCGTAGGCCGCTTCCAGCAAATCCATCCCATCCCATTGGTACGCCTGCTCGACCAAAAGCTCTGCACCCAGCGCTTCATAGAAAGCCCGCGCCGGCTTGTTGGCAGCGATGACCCAGACGATCATGCCGGCGGCGCCGAGAGCACGCTGCGCATCGACGACGGCCGCGATCAGGCGCCGTCCGAGTCCGACGCGCTGAAATTCGCGGCGCAGATACACAGCGGTGAGCTCGGTGTTGAGTCCGAATTTGGGCTCGGCGAGCAGGCTGCCCGCGGCGAAGCCGATGACCTCGTCACCGTGGCTCGCGACAAACACACTGGCCGGGTTCGGTCCCGCGGCAAGTACCTTGTCCCACAGCGCGGTGCTGGCATCGACCTGCATGCCGTCGAGGTAGGCGGCCGGAATCAGGCCGCGATACGACGTCCGCCAGCCATCGATGCGCACGCGAGCGATCGCCTCGGCGTCGCGCGGCGCGGCGCGGCGGATGACGATGCCCGGCGCGTCACCCAAGGACGTTGCGGACGGCGGCGACGACATGGTCGACGGTGAATCCGAAATGCTTGAACAGGACGGCCGCCGGTGCCGATTCGCCGAAGCGGTCGATACCGACGACGGCGCCGGTGGGATCGTCGATGGCTCCGACGTATTTGCGCCAGTAGTCGGTGACGCCTGCCTCGACAGCGACCCGCGGCAGGCCGCGGGGCAGCACGGTGTCACGATAAGCGGCGTCCTGGCGATCGAAGACGCTGCAGCATGGCATCGACACGACCCGCACCGGCACGCCGGCGTCGGCGAGCGCCTTCTGCGCGCCGACGGCGAGCGCGACCTCCGAGCCGGTGGCGATGATGGTCGCGCGCGCGCCTTCGGTGTCGACCAGGACATAGGCGCCGCGGCGGATCGCGGTAATCTGGTCGGCGCGGCGCGGATTGAACACGACGTTCTGCCGCGTCAGCAGCAGGCAGCTCGTGCCGTGCCGGTGCTCGAGCGCCGCCGTCCAGGCCAGCGCCGTCTCGACGGTGTCGCAGGGCCGCCACACATCGAGATGCGGGATCAGCCGCAGCGCGGCCGCATGCTCGATCGACTGATGCGTCGGTCCGTCTTCGCCGAGCCCGATCGAATCGTGCGTGTAGACCAGAATCGAGCGAATCCGCATCAGCGCCGCCATGCGCACGGCGTTTCGCGCGTAGTCGGAAAAGGTGAGGAAGGTGCCGACGTACGGGATGAATCCACCGTGCAGGGTGAGGCCGCTGGCGATCGCGGTCATCGCGAATTCGCGGACGCCAAAATTGATGTAGTTGCCCGGAGAATGCGCGCTCACCGGCCTGCTGCCCGACCAGTTGGTGAACACCGAGCCGGTCAGATCGGCTGCGCCGCCGATCATTTCCGGCAGCAGCGGCGCGAAGGCCTCGATCGCCTGCTGCGAGGCCTTGCGCGTCGCGATCGACTCGGCCTTTTCGTTCTGGAGGGCCGCAAACGCAGCGGCTTTCGCGGCGAAATCCGCCGGAAGGTCACCGGAGAGGCGGCGCCGAAATTCGGCGGCGAGCGCCGGATATTCGGCCTCGTAGGCGGCAAAGCGCGTGTTCCAGTCCGATTCGAGCAGTTCTCCGCACTCGCGCGCGTTCCAGCCATCGTAGGCGGCCTGCGGAATCTCGAACGGCGGATAGCTCCAGCCTATCGCCTCCCGCGTCAGCGCGACTTCCTTTTCGCCCAGCGCTTCGCCGTGTGCCTTCTGGGTCCCGGCGCGGTTCGGCGAGCCGCGGCCGATGATCGTCTTGCAGCAGATCAGCGTCGGCCGGTCGGTGGTCGCGTGAGCGGAGCGTATCGCCGCATCGACCGCGTCGACGTCGTGGCCGTCGACATCGGCGATGACGTGCCAGCCGTACGCGGCGAATCGTGCCGGCGTATCGTCGGTAAACCAGCCGGCGACCTTGCCGTCGATCGAGATACCGTTGTCGTCGTAAAAACAGATGAGCTTGGACAAGCCCAGCGTGCCGGCGAGCGAGCAGGCTTCGTGCGAGATGCCCTCCATCATGCAGCCGTCGCCGGCGAACACGTAGGTCCGGTGGTCGACGATCGTGTGGTCGGGACGGTTGAACTCGACTGCAAGCAGTCTTTCGGCCAGCGCCATGCCAACTGCGTTGGCCAGCCCTTGGCCGAGCGGCCCGGTAGTCGTCTCGACGCCGGGAGTGACGCCCAGCTCCGGGTGGCCGGGCGTGGCCGAGCCGAGCTGACGAAAATGCTTGAGCTCGTCGAGCGGAAGCGCGTACCCCGTCAGGTGCAACAGCGCGTATTGCAGCATCGAGCCGTGGCCGTTGGACAGGACGAAGCGATCGCGATCGGGCCAGTGCGGATTGGCCGGGTTGTGTCGCAGGTGTCGATTCCACAGCGCGACGGCGATTTCCGCCATGCCCATGGGCATCCCCGGATGTCCGGAGTTGGCGGCCTGCACCGCGTCCATCGCCAGCGCGCGAATCGCGTCGGCGAGCAAACGCGTGTCGGGCGGTGTCTTATGCGTCGTTGAAGCCGGATGCGGCACGGAAAGCGATGCGGTCATGGACTTGTGGGAGCGGAATCGGGCGCGCTAGGACCGGCGAACGCACCGGGTGTGGAACGCTGCGGCAAAGCGGTAAAATTATCGCCCAAGCGCTGGTTTTGGGCAATAATAGAGAGTTTAGCGTCTTCGCAAGCGTTGAGTCGCGAAGCCGCGCCTGGAGAACGCGATGGAAGGCATCCACCTGCTCGGAGAATGGTACGGCTGCGCGGCCGACACGCCGGAAATGACGCGCTCCGCATCGCTGCGCGCTCTGTGCGTGCGCCTGGCCGAAGCCTCTGCGATGACGATCGTCGGCGACAGCTTCCATCAGTTCGAGCCGCAGGGCGTAACCGGGACGGTGCTCCTGGCCGAATCGCATCTGGCGATTCACACTTGGCCCGAGCACGGCTTCGTCACGATCGACGTCTACGTTTGCAACTACACGACCGACAACACGGCCAAGGCCGAGAAGCTGTTCCGCGCGATGCAGGACGCAATGCGGCCGCAGCGCACGAAATTCCAGGCCATCCACCGCGGCGGGAGCGATGCCTGAGGAAAAGCCCTCGGATCTGCTGCCGGGCGTGCTGACCGAATATCTGACCGACGATACCGGCTTTTTCGTCCGGTCGACGCGCGAGTTCGAGCACTTTCAGTCGCCGTTCCAGGCAGTCGAGGTGCACGATACCGCCTCGTTCGGAACGCTGTTCCGCCTCGACGGCCATTTCATGACGTCGGAAAAGGACGAGTTTTACTACCACGAGAATCTGGTTCACGTCGCCGCGATCGCGCACCCTGCGCCGACGACCGCCTTGATCATCGGCGGCGGCGACGGCGGGTCGGCCGAGGAATTGCTCAAGTACCCGACGATCAAGTCGGTAACCCTGGTCGAGATCGACCTCGCCGTCGTCGACATCGCGCGCAAGTATCTGGCCAAAGTCCATCGCGGCGCACTATCCGATCCGCGGCTGTCGCTTCGCGTCGAAGACGGACTGGCTTTTGTACGCGCTTCCGCAGAGACCTACGACCTGATCGTCCTGGATCTGACAGATCCCGGCGGACCTTCCGCGCCGCTGTACGACGCCGACTTCTATCGCGCCTGCGCCGCGCGTCTCAAGCCGTCGGGCGCGATGAGCTTGCACCTTGCCTCGCCGGTATCGCATCCCGATCGCATCCGCGCCGGCATCTCCGATCTGCGCGCGGCTTTCGCCATCGTGGTGCCGTACCTGGTGTCGATTCCACTCTACGGCGGGCTCTGGATGATGGCTTGCGCTTCGGCGACGCTGAATCCGTCCTACCTGACGCCGCTCGACGCCGACCGGCGCCTGTCGCAGCGCGGCATACGCGATTTGCAATATTACAATGGCGATGTCCACCGCGCCTCGATGGCGCTGCCCAACTTCGTCCGCGAGCTGGTCCAGACCGCCGTTTGACCCGTTGTCGGCCGGAACGCTTGAACCTCTCCGGCGCGCCCGCATCTTAGTAAGGGACACCCGAACGGGGGGTCCGGGACACCGGGGCTGCAATCACAATGGGGTATCCGCTATGACACTGACCGAAGCCATGCACGGAGCCGATTTTGTGCAGCTCAACGGGGTCGTGTTCGCGACCGAGTACCTTCGCGTCCCGGACGAGTCGACCGTGCCCGACGACGTCGTGATGGAACTGAGATTGGGCAACACCGAGCTCGAGTTCACCCGAGGCGAGCTCGACGACGCCGCGTACGTCGGAGAGGGAACCTACCGCCTGAAGTCCGGCGTGCTGCTGCGTTTCCTGTCGTCGGCAACGATACATTAGAGCTGCACCGCCGATCGCCGCCGCGCCGCCTTTTTGAGTGGCGTTAGCTGTGCGCTAGAATCGCGCCCGGCCGAGGCGGGCGCGACTGCTTCCCCGACAATACTTTCCGGAGGCTTCCCGCCGAATCAGACCAGAGAAGCCAAATCCCCTATCGCCAGCGTGCCGACGCGGCTTTGTCGATGGCCGGAACGAAGTCGGAGTCGGAAACTGCGGCAAATGGATTAAAATCCCGCATCGGCGCGACCGCTGACCGAGGGCAGGAATGAATCGCAGGCGAAGGCAAGTGTTGAAATCGGGTAGTGGCGTGACGCTGCTCGCACTAGTTGCTGCGGCCGGCTGGCTCAAACCAGGCGATGCGAGCGCGCAGTCGTGGAACAAGGCAGCGTTCGATACCAAAAGCATGGCCGATACGATGAAGGCGCTGGGCGGCGGCGAGCCGGCCCAGAGCAAGGACATCGTTTTCTTCCAGACGCCGGACATCGCCGAAAACGGCGCCGTCGTCCCGGTCGGCATCATCAGCAACATCCCGAAAACTGAATCGATCGCCGTGCTGATCGAAAAGAACCCGAACATGCTGGCGGCGGTGTTCGACATTCCGGCGGGCACCGAGCCGTCGATTTCCACCCGCGTGAAAATGGGCCAGAGCTCGAACATCTATGCGCTGGTCAAGGCTGACGGCAAGTATTTCGTCGCGGCCAAGGACGTCAAGGTCACGATCGGCGGATGCGGAGGCTGACGATGGCAGACCCGATGAAAATCCGTGCCACCCTCGTCGGCGACGCGACCGAGATCAAGGTTCTGATGAGCCACGAGATGGAGACCGGCCAGCGCAAGGATGCGCAAGGCGCAGTGATACCGGCCTGGTTCATCCAGAACGTCACTGTCGCACACGGTGGCACGACGGTGCTGGCCGCGCAGTGGGGGCCGGCGGTTTCGAAGAACCCGTTCCTCTCGTTCAAGTTCAAGGGCGGTGCGAAAGGCGACAAGGTCACGATCGTCTGGACCGACAATCGCGGTGATAAGCGCACCGACGAAGCTACGATAGTCTGATGGAAGCTGACCGCGCATCCGGAACCAGGCGCTCGGCGATTGCGGCGAAGGCTGACCTGCGCGGAGCGCAGGTCAAGCGAGCGACAGCGAGCGGCCGTAGCCACAACTGTGGCGACAAGCGCACCGATGAGGCGACGCTAGCGTGAGCCTCCACCGGGTGACCGTCGTGGCCTTGTTGGTCGCGGCATTTTCCGCGTTCGCCCAGAACACGACGGTAGACGGCATAGCCAAGTATCGCGAGGCGCTGCAGGACGGCAATCCCGCCGAGCTCTGGGAGGCGCGAGGCGAAGGGCTGTGGAAGGAGCCGCGCGGGCCGAACAAGGTCTCGCTCGAGCGGTGCGATCTGGGACTGGGGCCCGGCGTCGTCAGGGGGGCATACGCGCAGCTGCCGAAGTATTTCGCCGACGCCGACCGTGTGATGGATCTGGAGACGCGCGTGGTCTGGTGCATGGTCAAGCTGCAGGGCATCAGCGAGGCCGACGCCAAGAAAAATCCGTTCGGCAACGGCAACGACAAGAAATCGAACATCGAAGCGCTGGTCGCGTACATCACCAGCGAGTCGCGCGGCGTGAAAATGAACGTGTCGCTCGCGCATGCGAAGGAACTCGAGATGTACAAGGTCGGCGAGAAGATGTTCTATTTTCGCGGCGGACCGCACGATTTCGGCTGCGTGACCTGCCATGGCGCCGACAACCAGCGGATCCGCCTGCAGGATCTGCCGAACCTGACCAAGCTCGAGGGCGCGCAAAAGGCATATACGACCTGGCCCGCGTATCGCGTCTCGCAAGGCGAGCTGCGCACGTTCCAGTGGCGCCTGAACGACTGCTTCCGCCAGCAGCGTTTTCCGGAGCTCGAATTCGGCTCGGATGCGTCGATCGCGCTGACGATGTTCCTGGCGAAAAACGCCAATGGCGCCGCGTTCGATGCGCCGGCGATCAAGCGTTGAAGAGCGCGCGGATGACCGCCAGAATGATGGTGTCCGCGGCACTGTTCGCGGCAATTCTCGTCGGCTGCGCCACCGCACCCTCGGATGAGCGCATCTCGGCCGAGACCAACGCGATGATCAAGGCGTCGTTCAAGGCGAGAGGCCAGGCGGGGCTCGATCGGCTCGACCAGGACGATACGCAGAGGCTTTGCAGCCAGGCCGCCGGCAAGGCGCCGCCGAAGGACGTCGCCGACCGGATCGAAAAGCAAAATCTGGCGACGATCAAATATCCCTCCGACGGCAAGTTGATCGGCGACTGGAAAAATGGCGAAAAGATCGCCCAGGACGGCCGCGGCAAGCAGTACTCGGACGATCCTGCGGGGCCGGTCGGCGGCAATTGCTACGCCTGCCATCAACTGGCGCCGCAGGAGCTCGCCTACGGCACGATAGGGCCGAGCCTCTACCGGTTCGGCAAGCTCCGCGGTTACGGCGCCGAGACGCAGCGCTACGCCTACGGCAAGATCTTCAACTCGGAGGCGTTCGCCGCCTGCTCGACGATGCCGCGCTTCGGCCATAACGGCATACTGTCCGAGCAGCAGATAAAGGACGTCACCGCGCTGTTGATGGATCCCGCCTCGCCGGTCAACCAGTGAACCCGATGCGGCGGCGCGCGTGGCCGGCGTCGCGGGCTCTCGCAACCATCGAATCGTGAAGCGGCGCGAATTCCTGCAAGGACTCGCTGCTGCCGCCGTCGCCGGATTGCCGATCGATGCCAGCTGTGTCGCCGATGGCGCGGACGGCGAGCACCTGTACGACGCGCTGCACCCTTTCGGCAATGTCGGGTTGCTGCATATCACCGACTGCCACGCCCAGCTGAAGCCGACGCGTTTTCGCGAGCCGAGCGTCAACCTGGGCATCGGCGCGGCGCGCGGCAAGCCGCCGCACCTGGTCGGAGAAGCGCTGCTCAGGCACTTCGGCATCGCGCCGGGAACGCGCGCCGCGCATGCGTTCACCCACCTCGATTTCGAACGTGCGGCGCGGGTCTACGGAGCGATGGGCGGATTCGCGCATCTTTCGACGCTGATCAAGCGCCTGCGCAGCCAGCGCCCCGGCGCGCTGCTGCTCGACGGCGGCGACAGCTGGCAAGGCTCGGCCACCTCGCTGTGGACGCACGGCCAGGACATGGTCGATGCCGCCAAGCTGCTCGGGGTCGACGTGATGACCGGCCATTGGGAATTCACCTATGGCGCGCAGCGGGTCAAGGAGGTCGTCGACCGCGACTTTGCCGGCCGCGTCGATTTCATCGCCCAGAATGTGCGCACTGCCGACTTCGGCGATCCGGTGTTCGAGCCTTACGTCATCAAGACGATCAACGGCGTCGCGATCGCGATCGTCGGTCAGGCATTTCCTTATGTACCGATCGCCCATCCGCGCTACTTCGTTCCCGACTGGACGTTCGGCATTCAGGAAGAGACGATGCAAAAGGCGGTCGACTCGGCGCGCGGGAAGGGTGCGCAGGCCGTCGTGCTGCTGTCGCACAACGGCATGGACGTCGATCTCAAGCTCGCATCGCGGGTCAGCGGCATCGACGTGATCCTCGGCGGCCACACGCACGACGCCGTGCCTCAGCCGACGATCGTTTCGAACCGCGTCGGGCGAACAGTGGTGACCAACGCCGGATGCAATGGCAAATTCGTCGGCGTGCTCGACCTCGAAGTCGGCAGCGGGAAGGTCGTCGATTTCCGCTACCGGCTCGTGCCGGTATTCGCCGATCTGCTGCCCGAGGACAGCGCGATGGCCGCGCTGATCGCCAAGATCCGCGCGCCGTTCGCCGCCAGGCTCGACGAGCCGCTGGCGGTCAGTGAGGCACTCCTGTATCGCCGCGGCAACTTCAACGGCACGTACGACCAGTTGCTGCTCGATGCCTTGATGGCCGAAAAGAACGCGGAAATCGCCTTGTCGCCCGGGTTTCGCTGGGGAACGACGCTGCTTCCGGGCGACGCCATATGCTACGAGCAACTGCTCGATCAGACGGCGATCACCTATCCGTACGTGACCGTCAGCACGTTGCGCGGCGAGACGATCAAGACAATCCTCGAGGACGTTGCCGATAATCTGTTCAATCCAAACCCGTACTACCAGCAAGGCGGCGACATGGTGCGCGTCGGCGGCATGCGCTACACGATCGAGCCCGCGGCTGCGATCGGCCAGCGCATCACCCGGATGGAACTCGACGGCAAGCCGATTGATGCCGACAAGAAGTACAAAGTCGCCGGGTGGGCGCCGGTGTCCGAAGACGCGAAGGCCGCGGGCGGCGAAGCGATCTGGGAAGTGATCGAGCGCTACCTGCGCGACCAGAAGACGATCAAGCCGCCCACGCTGAACCTGCCGACGCTCGCCGGCGTGGCAGGCAATCCCGGAATCGCGGCGAAGAATTCCTGATTGCAGCGGCGCGAGCCATCAGGCGATCGTCACCCGCGCGAACTTTCGCTTCCCGGCCTGGACGACGACGGTGGTGCCGGGTGCTACGACCAGAGACTTGTCGCTGACGACCTCGCCGTCGAGCTTCAGGCCGCGCTGCTCGATCAGGCGCATCGCCTCGGACGTGCTGGCCGTCAGCCCCGCCTGCTTGCAAAGTTGCGGCAGCGCCAGGCCCTTGCCACCGCTGTGCAGTGTGACTTCGGGCATGCTCTCCGGCATCGCGTGGTCGCGGAACCTCGATTCGAATTCGGCGAGCGCCGTTTCCGCCGCCTCGCGCGAGTGGAATCGCGCGACGATTTCCTGCGCGAGCTCTACCTTGGCGTCGCGCGGATTGCGCCCGTCGGCGCATTCGCGCCTGAGCCGCGCGATTTCGTCGAGCGGCCGGAACGACAGAAGCTCGTAGTAGCGCCACATCAACTCGTCGGAGATCGACATCAGCTTGCCGAACATCTCCGCGGGCGCCTCGGTGATGCCGACGTAGTTGTCGAGCGACTTCGACATCTTGTTGACGCCGTCGAGCCCTTCGAGCAGCGGCAGGGTCAGGATGCACTGCGGCTCCTGGCCATAGTGGCGCTGCAGTTCGCGGCCGACGAGCAGATTGAATTTCTGATCGGTGCCGCCGAGCTCGACGTCGGCCTGCAACGCGACCGAGTCGTAGCCTTGCGCCAGCGGATAGAGGAATTCGTGTACGGCGATCGGCTGCCCGCTGGCATAACGCTTGGCGAAGTCGTCGCGCTCGAGCATCCGCGCCACCGTGTATCTGGCCGCAAGCCGGATCATGCCGTCTGCGCCGAGTGCGGACAGCCATTTGGCGTTGAACGCCACTTCGGTGCGGTCGCGGTCGAGAATCAGGAACGCCTGGTCGGTGTAGGTCTTGGCGTTGGCTTCGAGCTCCTCGCGCGACAACGGCGGCCGGGTGACGTTGCGCCCCGTCGGGTCGCCGATCATGCCGGTGAAGTCGCCGATCAGGAAAACGATGTGGTGGCCGAGATCCTGCAGTTGCTTGAGCTTGTTGAACTGAACCGTGTGACCCAGATGCAGATCGGGACGGGTCGGATCAAAGCCTTCCTTGATCCGCAGCGGCTTGCCGCGCTCGAGCTTCGCGGCGAGCTCGGCTTCGACGATCAGCTCGTCGGCGCCGCGCTTGAAGACGGCCAGTTGATGGGGGATGTCAATCGGCATGGAGGAGGGGTCTGCTACAATCCGCCGGTCCGCGCACAGGCTTGGGAGGCGGTTCGAGCGTGAGCAAGCTCGCGATTCTAGCGCAAAGGGCGGGTGCAGGCCGCATCGCGGCGGTGTTCGTCATGATGGTCATCGGCGGCGTTGCCGCGTTCGGGTTCGTCCCCGGAATGATGGAGACGGACATGGCGACGCGGCTGGTCGTCCGCGATCTGGCGCTTCCGGCGCTGGCGCCCGCGCCGATCGGCGAAGGCTACTGGCGCGAAGCGCGCATCGAGCGAGGCGACACGCTCGGCAGCGTGCTTGCCCGCCTGTCGATCACCGATAGCGCCGCGCAGCAGTTCCTGCGCACCGACCAAGGTGCGCGCCCACTCTACCAATTGATGCCCGGCAAGTCGGTCCGGGTCGAGACCGATGACGACGGGCGGCTGATCTCATTGCGCTACCTGGCGCAAGGCGGCGCGCTGCTTCGCGTCGACCGCCGTACCGACGGCTTCGTCGCCGCAAGCGCGCCGCCTGGTTACGGCGTGCGCACTGAAGTTCGCGCCGGCGAAATCCGCTCGTCGCTGTTCGGTGCTGCCGACGCCGTCGGACTGCCCGATGCGGTGACGATGCAGCTGGCCGAAGTCTTTTCCGGCGATATCGATTTCTATCACGACCTGCGGCGCGGCGATCGCTTCGCCGTCGTCTATGAAATGCGCGAGGTCGACGGCGCGCCCGCCGGTGCAGGCAAACTGGTTGCCGCCGAGTTCGTCAACAAGGGCGTCCCCTATCGCGCTTTCCTCTGGCGGGGCGCCGACGGCAGCGAAGCGTACTACACGGAGGACGGCAAGAATCTGCGCAAGGCCTTCCTGCGCTCGCCGGTCGAATTCACGCGTATCACGTCCGGCTTTTCACTGGCACGGTTTCATCCGTTCCTGCAAACCTGGCGCGCGCACAAGGGTGTCGATTTCGCCGCGCCGACCGGCACCGCGGTGCGCGCGGCCGGCGACGGCAAGGTCATCTTCGCCGGCCGGCAGAACGGTTACGGCAACGTCGTCATCCTGCAGCATGGGGGAGCCAACTCGACCGTGTATGCGCATTTGTCGCGGTTTGCCGCTGGGACGAAGCCCGGCGCGCGCGTCGGCCAGGGCACGGTGATCGGCTACGTCGGTCAGACCGGCTGGGCGACCGGCCCGCATCTGCACTACGAGTTCCGCGTCAATAGCGTGCAGCGCAACCCGATGACGATCGCGCTGCCGGATGCGCCGCCGCTGGCCGCCGCGGACAGGCCGGCGTATGTCGCGCGCATCGCGCCGCTTGCCGATGCGCTCGCGCTCGGCCAGGTCGTCACCATCGCTGCCGGCGAGTAGCTGTCAAGCAGCGGTTGCCCAGCGAGCTCTACATCGGCCTGATGTCGGGCACCAGCGTCGATGGCGTCGACGCGGTGCTGGCCGATTTCGCCGCCGCGCCCTGGCGAGTCCGCGCGCGCCGCCACGTTGCGTTCGGTCCCGCCCTCCGGGCCGAGCTCGATGCTCTGCAAAAAAGCGGCGCCGATGAATTGCACCGATCGGCGCTCGCCGCCAATGCGCTGATGGATTGCTGCGCGGCTGCTGTGTCGGGGGTTCTTGCCGACGCGCGTCTTGAATCTTCGGACATCGCCGCGATTGGCCTGCACGGACAGACGGTACGTCATCGGCCGGAGCTCCAGTTCACGACCCAGCTTGCCAATCCGGCGCGACTCGCCGAAGCCTGCCGCATCCCCGTCGTCGCCGATTTCCGCAGCCGCGATGTCGCCGCGGGCGGGCAGGGCGCGCCGCTCGCGCCCGCGCTGCACGCCGCGCTGTTCCGGGACGCTGCGCGGCACCGCGTCGTGCTCAATATCGGCGGCATCGCGAACATCACCGACCTGCCGCCGGATGGGCCGGTACGAGGCTTCGACACCGGACCGGGCAACACCCTGCTCGATGCGTGGTGCATGCGGCACCGCGGCGAGGCGTTCGACCGCGACGGCGCATGGGCGGCGACCGGCCGGCCGATCGCGGCATTGCTCGAGGCGCTCGCGGCGGATCCGTATTTCACGCTGCCACCGCCGAAGAGCACCGGGCGCGATCACTTCAACCTGCGCTGGTTGGAGTCGCGGCTGCAATCGTCATACGCGCCGGCCGACGTGCAACGAACCTTGCTGGCGCTTACCTCCGCGACGATCGCCGAAGCGATAGCGGCGCATTGCGCGGGCGCGTCCGAGGTCGTGGTATGCGGCGGCGGTGCGCACAACGGCGCGCTGTTGCGCGAGCTCGCCCGCGATCTCGGCGGTCGAGCGCTCACGACGACCGCGGCGTATGGCGTTCCGGTTGGCGATGTCGAGGCGCTGGCGTTCGCGTGGCTCGCTCGCGAATCGCTTGGCGGGAGGCCGGGCAATCTGCCGGCGGTGACCGGCGCGCGGGGCCCGCGTGTGCTGGGCGCCGTCTATCCGGCGTAGCGCCGGCTGTCGAACGCGGAATGAAAAACGGGCGCCCTGCCAGGACGCCCGTCGATGTCCGGACGGACCGAAGCTCTAGGTGGTCGAGAACGACGAGCCGCAGCCGCAGGTCGTCGTGGCGTTGGGGTTCTTGATCACGAACTGCGCGCCCTCGAGTCCTTCGGTGTAGTCGATCTCGGCGCCGACCAGATACTGGTAGCTCATCGGGTCGATCAGCAGCATCACGCCGTTCTTTTCCATCGACGTGTCGTCTTCGTTGACGGTTTCGTCGAAAGTGAAGCCGTACTGGAAGCCCGAGCACCCGCCGCCGGTGACGAACACCCGCAGCTTGAGGTCGGGATTGCCTTCCTCGTCGATCAGCGTCTTGACCTTCGCCGCCGCGGCGTCGGTGAACACAAACGGGGCGGGCATTTCGGTCATTGCATTCATCATCTACTCCGGTTCATTGCACCGCTATAGCACTGGCTCATTATCGGCCGCGTCGCGGATGCGGTCAATTTGCGTCAACCGGGCTCATTCGCCGGTCGCGCGCTTCAGTTCCACCACTTCGGCGGTCTCCTGGCCGACATGCATCAGCTTGCCCTGGACAATGGCGCCGACGTGCATTTCCAGCGTTCTGTAGACCACGTCTCCATGGACCTGCGCCTTGGCCTGCAGTTCCAGGTGATCGCTGGCCGAAACCGGACCGTCGACCGCGCCGTTGATGACCACGTGTGACACGCGGACTTCGCCTTCGATCCTCGCTCGCTCGCTGATAACCAGCGTGCCGGGCTGATTGTCGACCGTCGACACTTTCCCATGCACGGCACCATCGATGCGAAGACCGCCGGAAAAAACAAGGTCGCCATCGACCGTCGTCCCGGCGCCGATCAGGCTGTCCAGTCGCTTTTGTGTCGGACGGGTCTTCTTGTGTTCGAACATATGAGGCCTCCCTACGAAAGAATCAAGTTGCGCGTCGCTTTCGGGCTCGCCTGGCCCGGCTCGAGCACTTTCGCCTCCAGGCTCTTCAGCTGGCTGCCCGGGGGCACGCTGATCGTTCCTTCAACCCTCTGATAATACTTGAATTTCAACTGCAGCGCTGCTGCGTTCTCCGGCTGGCCTTCGGGCAGCTCTATGGTCATCGGTCCGTTCTTGTCGACCAGATTCGCCTGCATGCTCAAGCGGCCGGAAAATTCATCGGTCGGCTTGCCGCCGCGCACGATCAACAGGCTGAAGCGATAGCTGTCGTCGCTCGCGCGCTCGGCCGAGAGCCGCTGTATCGAAATCGCGCCCTGCTTGCCGCTGTCGCTGAATAACTGCTGCAGGAAGGCGAGCTCCTCCTTGATCTGGGTATTCTCGCTCTGCAGATCGAGCGTCTGTCTGGAAAGCGTGCTTTGCGCGCCGCGAGCCATGCCCAGATCGCTTTCGAGCTCGGTCGTCCTGGCGCGCAGCCGCGCGTTTTCTTCCTTCAGCTGGTCCCGTTCGGCCTGGAGCCTCGCGCGCTCCTGCGCGACTTCGTTCCGGTTGAGCCCGCCGAGGAATTGACCGAAGTCGAAGCCCCACCACCACATGCCGCCGATCAGCGCGAGAACGATCAGCAGCAGCGGGATCTTCAGCCGCCAGCTGTGCTCGATGCGCACGGCCATCCTGGCCGCGCTGATGCCGAAGGTCTGGCGGAGCTTTCGCCCGACGGCGCGGGTCGTCACCATCGGTTCAAGGCATTACCGGGGGAGCGGTAAGGCCGGTCGTCTCGGCCAGGCCGAACATCAGATTCATGTTCTGAATCGCCTGGCCAGCGGCGCCTTTGACCAGGTTGTCTATGACCGCGACGACGACAGCGGTGTCGCCGCCCTGCGGCCGATGCACGGCGATGCGGCAGACGTTGGATGCGCGCACCGATCGCGTCTCCGGATGGCTGCCGGCCGGCATCACATCAACGAAGGGCTCGCTGGCATAGCGCTTTTCGAACAGCGCCTGCAAGTCGACGCCACGATCGGTCAGACGCGCATAGAGCGTCGCGAGGATGCCGCGGACCATCGGCACGAGATGCGGCGTGAACACGACCGTCACCGGAGACCTGCTGCGGCCGTTCAAGCCGTGCACGACTTCGGGATGGTGTCGGTGGCCGCCGAGGTTGTAGGCCTTGAAGTTGTCGGAAGCCTCGCTGAACAGCAGACCGAGCTCGGCCTTGCGCCCGGCGCCGGAGACGCCGGACTTGGCATCGGCGATAAGGTGGTCGACGTCGACGATGCCCGCCTCGACCAACGGCAGGAACCCCAGCTGGATCGCGGTCGGATAACAGCCCGGATTGCCGACGATGCGGGCCTTGCGGATCGCATCGCGGTACATCTCGGGCAGCCCGTATACCGATTCGGCCAGCAGATCGGGGCAGGCGTGCGGCATCTTGTACCACCGCTCGAATTCAGCCGTATCCTTGAGCCGGAAGTCGGCCGCCAGGTCGATGATCTTGACGCCGGCGCCGACGAGCTCGCGCGCCTGTGCCATCGCGACGCCGTGCGGCGTGGCGAAAAAGACGACGTCGCAACGCGAAAGCCCGGCGCCGGCCGGATCGCTGAATTGCAGCTCCGACAGTCGTTCCTGATCGCGCAGGCTCGGGAACATCGTTCCGACCGGCACCCCCGCCTCGGAACGGGACGTGATGGCCTGGACGCGTGCCTCTGGATGCACGGCCAGCAGCCGCAGCAATTCGACACCGGTGTAGCCGGTCCCGCCGACAATGCCTACCTTGATCATGCCCGCCTCATCAAACCGGCGATGATTCTACCACCCCGGCTCTATTGTATGACATTGGAATAATCCGGTCGAAGTCCCAAATGCAAAGGCCGCCTTGCGGCGGCCTTGGGCTTGTCGTCGGGCGTGAGCCGCTAGCGCTTGGAAAACTGCTTGCGACGTCGCGCCTTGTGCAGGCCGACCTTCTTCCGCTCGACCTCGCGGGCGTCGCGGGTGACCAGGCCCGCCTTGGACAGCGGCGGCTTGAGCTGTGCGTCGTAATCGATCAGCGCGCGCGTGATGCCATGGCGGACCGCGCCGGCCTGGCCCGATTCGCCGCCGCCGATGACGTTGACCATGATGTCGAATGTCGCCTCGTGATTGACCAGCTTCAGCGGCTGGCGGACGACCATGCGGCCCGTTTCGCGCGTGAAAAACTCATCGACCGGCTTGTCGTTGACGATGAACTTGCCCGAGCCCTGCTTGATGAATACGCGGGCCACGGCGCTCTTGCGCCGGCCCGTGCCGTAGTAATAGCTGCCGATCATGGTGAGCGAGCCTTTAGAGGTCCAGCGTCTTCGGTTGTTGGGCCACATGCGGATGCGCGGTGCCGGCATAGCATTTGAGCTTCTTGAGCATCGCATAGCCCAACGGGCCCTTAGGCAGCATGCCCTTGACCGCCTTTTCCAGCACCCGGCCGGGAAAGCGCTGCTGCATCTTGCTGAACGACGTCGTGCGGATGCCGCCTGGATAGCCGCTGTGCCGGTGGTAGAGCTTGTCATCGGCCTTGTTGCCGGTGACCTTGATCTTTTCGACGTTGGTGACGACGATGAAGTCGCCGGTATCGACGTGCGGCGTATAGATCGGCTTGTGCTTGCCGCGCAGCCGGTGAGCGATCGCGCTGGCCAGCCGGCCCAGCACCTTGTCGCTGGCATCGACGACGTACCAATCCCGCTTGACGTCCTCGGGCTTGGCGGAATAGGTTTTCATGGCGAAATTCGCGTCCGGTTCGACTTTACAAAGTCTTAGATGATAATACGCGGCTGATACGCTGTCAAACCAACACGCCGCGCGCCGCAAGCTTCCCGCGCGCTCCCGCCATGCACGCAAGGGCGATAAAAAAAGCGCGGCCAAGGGCCGCGCTAAGTATTCCACCATAGGAGGAGAATGGAGGAACGATCTGCGCGCCGGGAAGGAGGAGATCCCGGTCGCAGACAAGGCCAGTCTGTCATATTGCGCCGCACAATGCAAGTGGCATAATGGTTTACGGCCGGCGTTGTCCATGACGGCGGGCGGCAAGCCGGATCTTCGGACTCGATGGAAGGCCTCGATTGAAAGCCACGATCAAATGGATCGACCAGGTCAGCTTCGTTGCCGAAACCGGCAGCGGCCACGCGGTTGTCGTGGACGGTTCGCCGGACGCCGGGGGGCGGAACATCGGGCCGCGGCCGATGGAACTCGTACTGGCGGGCACCGCAGCATGCACGGCATTCGATGTCGTCTGGATCCTGAAAAAGGCGCGCCAGCCGATCACCGGCTGCATCGTCGATGCCGAGGTCGAGCGCGCGCCGACCGAGCCCAAGGTGTTCACCCGCATGCACTTCGTCTATCGGATTAGCGGCGAAGGCTTGAACCCGGCGCAGGTCGAGCGCGCGGTGCAGCTGTCGAAGGAAAAATATTGCTCGGCGACGCTGATGCTGGCCAAGACTGCCGCGATCAGCTACGAGATCATCATCAACGGCGAGCCGCTCGAGCCGACCCCCTAGCCCCGCAACAGACGAATCAGGCTCGACGTGTCCCAGCGTCCGCCGCCCTGCGCCTGAATTCGCGCGTAGAACTGGTCGACCAGCGCAGTCACCGGCAGCGCCGCGCCGTTGCTCCGCGCTTCGGCCGCGCATATCGCGAGATCCTTGCGCATCCAGTCGACGGCAAAGCCGAAGTCGAACTTGTCGGCAACCATCGTCTTGCCGCGATTGTCCATCTGCCAGGATTGCGCCGCGCCTTTGCCGATAACGTCGAGCACGCGCTCGGCGTCGAGCCCGGCCTTCTGGGCGAAGTTGATCCCTTCCGACAACGCCTGCACCAATCCGGCGATGCAGATCTGGTTGACCATCTTGGTCAGCTGACCCGAGCCCGGGCCGCCCATCAAGGTCACTGCGCGCGCGTAATGCGCCAGCACGCCTTCAGCACGGGCAAAGGTGTCGGCTTCGCCGCCAACCATGATCGTCAGCTTGCCGTTTTCCGCACCGGCCTGGCCGCCGGATACCGGCGCGTCGAGGAAGCCGACGCCGCGAGCCTTCGCCGCCGTGTGCACCTCGCGCGCAACGGTCGCCGACGCGGTCGTGTGATCGACCAGGACGCTGCCGGCGCGCATCGCTGCAACCGCGCCTTTGGGGCCCAGCGCGACGGCGCGAACGTCGTCGTCGTTGCCGACACACATCATCACCAGCGCCGCATCGGCTGCGGCAGCGGCGGGGGTCGGCGCTGCGCTGCCACCGTACTTTTCGACCCACTGCGCGGACTTGGCCGGCGTGCGGTTGTAAACAACCACCGAATGTCCGGCGCGCGCCAGATGTCCGGCCATCGGAAAGCCCATTACACCCAGGCCCAGAAACGCCAGTTTGCCGCTTTCCATCGCTGCTCCTTGCTGGTTGAGACGGGGCCGGTGCGGCCCGGTGGCTGGCCGCTAGCGCGCCTTGCCGGGTTCAAGCGAGGACCGCGCGGCTCGAATCGCCGCGCGCACCTGCGCCGGGGCCGTCCCGCCGGGATGATCGCGGCTCGCGATCGAGCCTTCGAGCGTTAGCACCGCATAGACATCGTTTTCGATCAGCGGCGAATAGCGCTGCAGCGAGGCGAGCGACAGCGTGGCCAGATCACACTGCTCGGATTCGGCATGCCGCACTGCTTGCGCGACCGCCTCGTGCGCGTCGCGGAACGGCAGCCCCTTCTTGACCAGGTAATCGGCAAGATCGGTCGCGGTCGCGTAGCCCTCGCTGGCCGCCGCGCGCATGCGCTCGGCATCGACTTCGATGCCGTCGGATACCAGCGCGGCAAGGACGCCCAGCGTCGGCAGCAGCGTGTCGACGACGTCGAATACCGGCGCCTTGTCCTCCTGGTTGTCCTTGTTATAAGCGAGCGGTTGCGCCTTCATCAAGGTCAGCAGCGCGACCAGGTCGCCGTAGACTCGTCCGGACTTGCCGCGCACCAGCTCGGGAACATCGGGATTTTTCTTTTGCGGCATGATCGAGCTGCCGGTGCAGAAGCGGTCGGCGAGGCACACGAAACCGAAGCGCGGGCTCGACCACAAAACGAGCTCCTCGGCGAAGCGCGACAGGTGCATCATCAGCATCGCTCCGGCGGCGGCGAATTCGATCGCGAAGTCGCGATCCGACACGGCGTCGAGCGAATTGGTGCACAGGCCCTCGAAGCCGAGCTCGCGCGCCACCTGGTCGCGGTCGATCGGAAAGCTGGTGCCGGCGAGGGCAGCGCTGCCGAGCGGAAGCCGGTTGACGCGCCGCCGGCAGTCGATCAGGCGCTCGGAGTCGCGTGCGAGCATTGCTTCGTAGGCGAGCAGGTGATGGCCGAAGGTGACCGGCTGCGCAACCTGCAGATGCGTGAAGCCCGGCATGATCGTCGCGGCGTGCGGCTCGGCCAGATCGAGCAGCGCGCTGCGCAGCGCGATGATCGCCCTGCCGATGTCGTCGATCGCAGCGCGCACGTAAAGTCGCAAGTCAGTGGCTACCTGATCGTTGCGCGAGCGACCGGTGTGCAGCCGCTTGCCCGCATCGCCGATCAGCGCGGTCAAGCGCTTTTCGATGTTCAGGTGCACGTCCTCGAACTCCGGCGACCAGGGAAATGCGCCGCGCTCGATCTCTTCGGCAATCGCTGCCAGCCCTCGCTCGATCGCGGCAAGGTCGGCGGCGGAGAGAACGCCGACCGCGGCCAGCATGCGCGCGTGCGCGAGCGAGCCTGCGATGTCGGCGTCGGCGAGTCGCTTGTCGAAGTCGACCGACGCGGTATAGCGCTTGACGAGCTCGGCCACCGGCTCGCTGAATCGGCCGGACCAGCCGGTAGCCGCCGCGATGGCCGGATCGGATTTGCGCGTGGACATGGCTTGCCTCACCCGGACGTCTTCCGCACAATAGCCGGGCGCCGACATTCTGCACCTCGGTCCCGCGACCGAGGCCGGTCGATTTTCGCTCGCGCCGGGCCGGAAGCAACGAACAATGCGACCTAGTATAAATCAAAACACGGTCCGACTCTCGCTGCCGGAACTGCGCAATCTCGGCACCATCCTGCGGATACTGCTCGCGGTCAACGCGATCGTGCTCGTCGCTGCGCTGCTGCGCGAGACGCGCTGGGCGGCGCTATGGGCGACCTGGCTGGAGATGATGTCGATTGTCGAGCCGCAATTGCTGTTGCAGCTGCTGGTCCTGTACGCCTTCGCTCCACAGCTCTCCCGACTGCCGTATCGCAGCGGCGCGATCGTCGTGCTTCTGCTGACGCTCGCCGTGGCGCTGGCATTCAATACCGCCGTCGCCGCGCTGGTCGAGGATGTCACCGCCAGCGCGATGTTGCGCGACGTCGTCTTTTCGATGCTGATCGCCGCTGCGCTGCTCGTCTACTTTCAGCTTCGCGCCAAGGCGCTCTCGCCCGCAATCACCGAGGCTCGGCTGCAGGCCCTTCAGGCCCGCATCCGGCCGCACTTCCTGTTCAACAGCATTAACGCGGTGCTGTCGCAGATGCGGACCGATCCGCGCCGCGCCGAAACCGCGCTCGAAGACCTCGCGGATCTGTTTCGCGTGCTGATGCGCGACAACCGCCAGCTCGCGCCGCTGGAGAACGAAGTCGAGCTGTGCCGTCATTACCTCGACCTCGAGAAGCTTCGGTTGGGCGACCGGTTGACCGTCGACTGGCACATCGACAACATGCCGAAGGACGCGATGGTGCCGCCGCTGGTGCTGCAGCCGCTGCTCGAGAACGCCGTCTACCATGGCATCGAGCCGAGTAGCGCGCCGGGGGTCATCGCGATTAATATCTTCTTGAGCCGCGGCGAGGTGCACGCCATCCTGCGCAATCCGTACCAGGAGGGCCCCGGACGCGGCGGAGGCAACAAGATGGCGCTGGCCAATATTCGCGAGCGGCTGGCGCTGCATTTCGATGCCGAGGCAAGTCTCGAGAACCGTTTGACCCGGGACAGCTACGAGGTGCACATACGCATGCCGTACCGCACGAAACACAGAACGGGAAAGCCGCGTGGCTGATGCTCCGCTGAAAGTGCTGATCGTCGACGACGAGGCGCCCGCACGCCGGCGGCTGCGCGAGCTGCTCGACGATTGCACGACCGCGCTGCCGCTGGTCGTCGTCGGCGAAGCGGCCAGCGGGCGCGAGGCGCTGACCTTGCTCGGCAGCACGCCGACCGATCTGGTCCTGAGTGACATCCACATGCCCGACATGGACGGCATCGAGCTGGCGCGGCACCTGCTCAAGCTGCCGGTGCCACCGGTCCTGATTTTCACCACCGCCTATCACGAGCACGCGATCGCGGCGTTCGAGGTGCACGCCGTCGATTACCTGGTCAAGCCGGTCCGCGTGCAGCGCCTGCTCGCCGCGCTGCAGCAGGTGCCGCGGCTGCGGCCGCTGTCGGAGGGAAAGCTCGATCGGCTGCCTGCCGCGGCGCGCCGATTCCTGTCGGTGACCGAACGATCGCGGGTCGTGCTGGTGGCGATCGAGGAAGTCATCTATCTGAAGGCAGAGCTCAAGTACATCACCATCCGGACCGCGGATCGCGAGTTCCTGCTCGAGGAGTCGCTGACCCGCCTCGAGGAAGAATTCGGGCAGCGCTTCGTTCGCGTCCATCGCAATTGCCTGGTCGCGCGCGAAGCGATCCGGGGATTCGAGCGCCGCGTCAGCGCCGACGGCGACGCGCACTGGGAAGTCCTGCTGCGCGGCGTCACCGAGGCGCTGCCGGTGTCGCGCCGGCAGCAATTCATCGTGCGCGAAATCGGCCGCGAGTCGTCGGCTTGATCCGGCGACCTCGCGATCGAACTCGCGGTCTGCCCGGGACACGGCCTGTCGCAGCAATCGTGGTTTAGACTCCCGGTCCAGCAACCCTTTTCTCGATCCCAAGATGGCCCCACGCACGCTGATTTGCGGGTCGCTCGCCCGCGATACGATCATGGTGTTCCCCGACCGTTTTTCGCGGCACATCCTGCCCGACCAGACGCGCGTGCTGTCGGTGTCGTTCCAGATCGGCGAAATGCGCCAGGAATGGGGCGGGTGCGCGGGCAACATCGCCTATAACCTGAAGGCGATCGGCGGTGAGCCGGTGGTCATGGCGACCGTCGGCGACGATGGCGGCGCATACGAAGAGCGGCTAGCTTCGCTCGGCATTGCGCGCGACGGCCTGCGTGCGGTGGCCGGCACGTTCACCGCGCAGGCGTTCATCATCACCGATCTCGACGACAATCAGATCACGGCCTTTCATCCCGGCGCGATGAACCGCTCGGAGCTCAATGACGTCGGCGACGTCGAGGGAATCGCGCTGGGCATCGTCGCTCCCGACGGCAAGGAAGGCATGCAATCGCACGTCCGCGGCTTTGCCGCCGCCGGGATTCCTTTCATCTTCGATCCCGGTCAGGGACTGCCGCTGTTCACCGGCGAGGAGCTTGTTTCGATGATCGAAGCCGCCGACTATCTCACCGTCAACGATTACGAGGCGCGCCTGCTTTGCGATCGCACCGGGCTCACGCTGCAGGACATCGCGGCGCGTGTGCAAGCGCTGATCGTGACGCTGGGCGCCGACGGCTCTCGCATCCACAGCGGCGGCAAGCTGATCGATGTGCCTGCGGTCCGTCCAACCGCGCTGCTCGATCCGACCGGTTGCGGGGATGCCTACCGTGCCGGATTGTTGTATGGCATCGCGCACGACTGGGAGTGGCTGCGCACCGGGCGACTGGCGGCGCTTTTAGGCTCGGTCAAGATCGCCTCGCGCGGCGGTCAGAATCATGCGGTCGACCGCGAGCGGCTGGCCGAGCTATACGACGCGCATTTCGGCGGCTCGCTCTGGTAGCGCGGCGCGCGCACAGCGGCGAGGCGCCACAGTCGACATTCTCGCGCGCGAGGCCGACGATGCTATCCGGCAGGTCTCGATGTCGCCGGCGAGCGGCCGGGCACCTGGAACAGTCGCCGGTCGCCAAGCCTGAGCGCGGTCAGGCAACCGCCCCACAGGCAGCCCGAATCGAGCATCAGCACGTTCGGCGCCAGCATCAGGTCGAGCGTCGACCAATGCCCGCAGAGCACGGTGACGCCGGCGGACCTTCGCTCCGGATGCATGAACCACGGTGCGAACCCTGAGGGCGTGTGATCGGGTCCGCGCTTTTCGTGGAGCTCCATCGTGTCGTCGGCCGCGCAAAAGCGCAGGCGCGTGAAGGCGTTGACGACGACGCGCAGACGATCGTGGCCGCGCAGCGTTTCGTCCCAGCGCGCGGGCTTATCGCCATACAGGTCGCGCAGGAAGTCGTCGTGCCGGTCGGAGGCCAGCATCGCCTCGACCTCGCGCGAGAGCATCAGCGCGGTCGCCGGGGTCCACGATGGCAGCAGGCCGGCGTGCACCAGCAGCCATTCATCCTCGAGCACGACCAGCGGCCGCGTGCGCAGCCACGCGAGCAGTTCGTCCCGGTCCGGCGCGTCGAGAATCCCCCCCAGCGTGTCGCTGTCGTGTGCGCGGCGGTGGCCGGCGGCGACGGTAAGCAGGTGGAAGTCGTGGTTGCCCAGCACAGTCACGGCGCTGGCGCCGAGCTCGCGTACCGTGCGCAGTACCGAGAGCGATTCCGGTCCGCGGTTGACCAGATCACCGACCAGCCATAACCGGTCGTGTACTGGATCGAACGCAATCAGGTCGAGCAGCTGTCGGAATTCGGCGTAGCAGCCCTGGATGTCGCCGACGGCGTAGACGCTCATCGGCGGCGCGGATCGCGTCGAGGCCGCACGGAGACGGGGGCGAGTGCCAATTCGATGTCGGGTCGCACGGTGGGCCCTCGCGCGCCGCTCAAGCCGCGCTGCAAAATCGTCGATGCTAGAATCCGGCGCATTCTAGCATCTGCGTCACGATGAAATTTCCGCTGAACGATCCACAGCGCACTGCGGTGCGCTACCTCGACGGACCTCTGCTTGTACTGGCCGGCGCCGGCAGCGGCAAGACGCGGGTGATCACCGCCAAGATAGCGCACCTGATCGAGCAGGGCGCCGATCCGGCCGGCATCGCGGCGATCACCTTTACCAACAAGGCCGCGCGCGAAATGCGCGAGCGAAGCGGCGCGGCACAACGCCGACGCGAAACCGCGCCCGCTGCGCCGACGATATGCACGTTTCACGCCCTGGGCTTGAAGATTCTGCGTCGCGAAGCCGCCGCAATGCAGCTGACGCCGCGGTTTTCGATTCTCGATCCTGCCGACGTCGAGCCGATCGTCGCCGAGCTGCTGGCCACGACCGACCGAGCGCGCGTGCGCGCCGCGCAGTGGCAGATCAGCGCGTGGAAGAATGCGCTTGTCGCCCCTCCCGAGGCGCTGGCGCGAGCCTCGACCGAGGCGGAACGCGCGGCAGCTCGAGTCTATGCGCGCTATCGCGCCGCTCTGTCCGCTTATCAAGCGGTCGACTTCGACGATCTGATTGCGTTGCCGGTTGCCGCGCTCGAATGCGACGCCGGCGCCGCAGAGCATTGGCAGAAGCGCCTCCAGTACCTGCTGATCGACGAATACCAGGATACCAACCCGGCGCAATACCGGTTGCTGCGGCTGCTGACCGGAGCGCGCGCGGCATTCACCGCGGTCGGGGACGACGACCAGGCGATCTATGGCTGGCGTGGCGCGACGGTGGCCAATCTCGAGCGGCTGCCGCGCGATTATCCATCGCTCAAAGTCATCAAGCTCGAGCAGAACTATCGCTCGTCGATCAGGATCCTGCGCTCGGCGAACGCGCTGATCGGGCACAACACCAAGCTCTTCGACAAGGCGCTATGGAGCGATCTCGGGCTCGGCGAGCCGATCCAGGTCGCGCCCGCTGCCGACGACCAGGCCGAGGCCGAGAACGTCGCGAGGACCATCGCCGCGCTCAAGTTCGAGCATGGCACCCGCTTCGATGATTTCGCGGTGCTCTATCGGGGAAATCACCAGGCACGCGCGTTCGAGCAGGCGCTGCGCGCGCAGAACATGCCCTACTCGGTCAGCGGCGGCCAGTCATGGTTCGACCGCACCGAGATTCGCGATATCGTCGCCTATCTGCGGCTGATCGCCAACGATGAAGACGATCCCGCGTTCGTGCGCGCGGTGACGACGCCGCGCCGCGGGGTCGGTGCCCAGACGCTCGAGCACCTCGGTCGCGCCGGCGGATTGTTTGCTGCCGCCTGCGATGACGGGCTCACCAGTGCGCTGCCGGCGCGGCAACGCGAGGCATTGACCGAGTTCTGCAGAATGATCAATGGTCTTCGCTATCGGGCCGAGCGCGAGCCGGCCGGCCGGCTGATCGACGAGCTGATCAAAACCATCGGTTACGAGGACCATCTGTGCTCGACCTGCGACAAGCGTGAAGCGCAAACGCGATGGGAAAGCGTTGTGGATTTCGTTCGCTGGCTTTCCACCAAGGGCGAATCCGATGGACGCAATCTTCTCGAGCTGACGCAATCGATCGCGCTGCTGACACTGCTCGACGGCGAAGAGGGCCGGGAACCGGACGCGGTGCGTCTGTCGACATTGCACGCAGCGAAGGGCCTCGAATTCGCGCACGTTTTCCTGGTCGGACTGGAGGAAGGCGTGCTGCCGCATCGCGAGGCGATCGTTGCGGGCAACATCGATGAGGAACGCCGGCTCATGTATGTCGGATTGACGCGTGCGCAGCAGAGTCTGCGTCTGTCGTGGTGCCGGCGCCGCAAGCGAGCGGGGGAATGGCACGGCGCCGAGCCGTCGCGCTTCATCGGCGAGCTCGCCCAGGAGGATTTGCGCCACGCCGAAGCGGCGCTCGGGCCGGCCGATGCCGCGCGCGAGAAGGAAGCAGGCAACGCGCGCTTGCGGCAACTGCGCGCTATGCTGACGCGCTAAGAGCCTAATCGTGCCCGCGGACGAGCCCGCGCTCGTTTACGTACGCCCAAAGCTTGCGGTCCTCGACGTTGCAAGATTCCAATCTGGCTAGCAGTGCAGCGTCGAGATCGCTCCTCTTCGGGTGCTCGAGCGTGCTCCGATTTTCCACGCCCAGATCCAGCGGCACGCCGAGCCGCTCGCCGAGGTCTTTGGTCAACATCGCGATAGCTTCGACCGAGCCCAGCAGGTCGATTTGCTTTCGCGCCATTTCCCTTGCCGCCAGAAAGTCACCGCTCCCGCAAAGAGAACGACATTGACGGTTGTGGCGGGCAGTTTCTGCGACGTAGTGGTCGACAAACCCGGCGATCCCCATGTTGCGGACCATCGCGTGCCGCGGGTGGCCTGTAAAGCTCATCGTATAGCGATACGTGGACAGGGCCCGCTCGATGGGCTCCCTCACCAGGGCCACGATGACACGCCCGCCCAGATCACGCTGAAGCCAGAACGGCAGATCGAAGTGACCGGAGATCAGCCGATACCGGTGCAGTTCTTCCTCGGACAGTCGCAGGAACTGCTGTTTGAACGCTTCGGTGGAGCGCGGGTATCGCAGCGAGTGCTCGGGCCCGAACTCCTTGGCCATGGCGGTGTACAGCGATATCCCCGCGGTTTTCGGGATATGCACGAACAGTACGTCGGCGCGGGGCGTTGGCGAACGTGACGTGGGTTCGCTCTCGATGGTGCTAGGCATCGTCGGACAAACGTGACTGCATTTGAAACCGCAGGCTAACCACCAGCGCAATCGCTGGCCACGCGTGCTTGGCTACTTCCCGAGCGTCAGGATCCAGCTGACCAGCGCCTTGATGTCGGCATCGGGCACAGTGGCGTTCGGCGGCATCGGCACGGCTCCCCACACGCCCGAGCCGCCTGCCTTGACCTTCTGCTCGAGCTTGGTCGCCGCGCTTTTGTCGCCGCGATATTTCGCCGCGACCTGGCTGTACGCCGGGCCGACGACCGGTTTGTCGATCGCGTGGCACGCGGCGCACCCGTACTTCTGCATCATCGCCTGACCGGACTGCAGATCGAGCGACGCACCAACCTTTGCTGCGGGCGCGGCAGCAGCGGCCGGCGGAGTCGCGGCGGCGGCAGCACTTGCCGCACCGGCGGCCGCGGGAGCAGCGGCGGCAGCAGTTGCCGCGCCGGAAGCCGCGGGCGCAGCAACAGCCTGTGGCGCGGCAGCAGGTGCAGCGGCAGCCGGTGGCGCAGCAGCAGGTGCAGCGGCAGCGGCCGTCGTCGCGGCCGGCTCCTTGAAATTCGCACCGGAACGATTGGCCATGTAAACGAGCGCGCTCTCGACTTCGATGTCGGAAAGGTCCGGATTGCCGCCCCGCGGCGGCATCACCTTGCCCGCCTCCTGGAAACCATTGAGCGCGTGCTGCACCAGAGTTTCGTAGCCTTTTTTGATCGGGCCAGCCCAGGCAGCCTTGTCGCCGACCTTGGGGGCTCCGGCGATGCCGGGCTCATGGCAGGTCTTGCAGACCGCCTGAAAGACCTGCTCACCGCTCATGCTGGCGCGTGCGCCTGTCGCACCGGCGAGCGTGACTTCGCCGACCGGCTTGATCCGCGAAAGCACCTGCGCGTCGGTCGCGCCGGTGTCCTCGCGTCTGACGCCGGTGACTAGTTGCGACAGCAGCAGAAAAAGCGCGATCGGAACCAGGAATGCAAGGACCAGCACGATCGCCAGTTGCTTGGGCGTTTTTATCGGTGAGATGTGCTCATCGTGCATCGTGGAATTCCCGGCAGGGTTGGCTGAGTGGACAGGGCCTCACGCAGCGGCATCGAAGTCTTCGTTCGCGCGCACCGCCGCAGCACGAGGCGCGCATTATAGCGCGCGTCCACGCTGCGCGAAAATCCACCGGCGATCGTGTGCCGCACCCGTGTGCGCGATGGACGCTCCGCTGCGCTGCGGGTAGAATCCGGCTGCGTGCGCCCGTAGCTCAGTTGGATAGAGTGTTGGTTTCCGAAGCCAAAGGTCACAGGTTCGACTCCTGTCGGGCGCGCCACGATCCTCGCTCGCACGCGCGAGGCACTCGCTGCCGAATCGCATAGCGCGGCGAAAAGTCCCCTAGCATCAATCGTACGATCGGCTGTAATAGAGGCCGAGGCCGCTGACCACGCCGGCCTCGACGCGCACGGTCAGCGTGCGCGTGAGCGAATATTCGAGCTTGATCGCGTTGTTCGCGACCGAAAGGCCCTGTTCGTAGACCATCGTCAGCTTGTCGCTCAGGCGCTTGCTGAAGGCGACGACCTGGCCAGCGGTACCGGTGCGCGTGGGATCGGCGGAGGAACGCACGCTTATATCGTCGATGCCGATCGTCTTCGCGACGCGCTGCCCGAACGGCGTAGCGTTCGGACCGCCGAGCGCCGCGAGCCCGGCCTGCAGCACCGAGGCATCGGCGCTGCTTGCGCTATCGAGTCCATGGCCCAGCACCAGCCAGGAGAGCTTCTCGTTGTCCGGAACCGGCGGATTCGACGTCAATTGCATGTGCGGAACGCGCACGGTGCCGGTAACCTCGAGCCCAGCCTCGACCTGCAGATTCTTGCGCACTGCCACCACGTCGAGCCCCGGATTGTCGAGCGGACCGTCGAAGGTGAGGCGGCCGCGCTGGATCGTCAGCCGCTGGCCGAACGTCGTATAGGTGCCGCGAACGGCCTCGATGGTCCCGTTCGCGACCAGATCGCGCGTTTCGGTGGTCTTGACGCGGAGCTTGCCGCTTAGACCAGTATCAAAACCTTGGCCGACGAACCTGAGGCTATCGCCGAAATCGAGATCGAGGTCGACGTTGAACGGCACGCGCTGCGTGATTTTGCGCGAGGGCGGCCTTTCGCGACCGCGCACGATCACGTCGTCGCCGGGCGCGTCGGTACCGGTGGGTCTGAATTCAAAATAGCCTTCGTCGGCCTTCAGCGCGCCGGCGACGGTCACGCCGCCACGCTGGAATGCCAGCGTGCCGGCGCCGGTCAGTGTCAGTCGCATATCGGGGCGATTGAACAGTGCAAGCTTGTCGGCTTTCCATGTGAGACGGGCGCCTTCGATGTCACGCGACGCCGGCAGCGTGCCGCTGGCGGCGAACCGCCCTTCGCCCGCCGCGAACGAGAATTCGCTGACATTGACCACATCGTCCGACAGCCGCGCGCGCAGCCGACCATCCTTCAGCGCAACGCCGTACTGGGCTGCTTCGACCTTGAGCGCATCGCCTTCGACGGTGCCCGTGAAACGCGCACGGTCCAGTGTGCCTGTGCCGGTAAGGTCGAGCTTCAGCCGGCCGTCGACGATTGCAGTGGTACCTGCGACCCCCTGCAGTGCGCGCAACGACTTGGCATCGACGCGCGCTGAGAGACTGAGCGGCGAGTCGCCGCGAAAGCGGCCGCCCGATGCGGGGGACGGAGCGAGGTCGGCGCTCATGTCGGCATCGGCAAGGCGTGAACGCGCGATCAACGTCGCATGCACGCGATCGTCGGCGAATTCGGCGGAAAGCTCGGCGCGCGTGAGGCCGAGCGCCAGGTCCGGGGCATCGACCGGCGCGAGATCGCCGGACTCGCGCGATACCGACAGCGAGCCGGTGATGCGGGGCGTCGCAGCGAACGACCAGCGCCCGGCCAGCGTCAGCGTCGATGACAGCCGGGCCGCTGCTCCGGTGAAAGCGAGCACCGGCGCGGCCGGCAACGCGGCGAATTCGCCGCGACTCGACAAGCGTCCGTCTTGCCAGCGTAGCTCGTCGACGGCGAAGCGACCGCCGGCGAGGGTGCCGCGCAGACCGGCGACGTGGAACGCTTGCGCGCCGGCTTCGAGGTCGGCGGGCTGCGCCAGCGCGAGCGGATATTGTCCTTTGCCTTGCAGTGCGACGACCTGGCCGCGCCACGCGCCGGTCGACAGATCGCCCGACCACCCACCTTCGAATCGGCTGACGAACTCGACATCGACATCGGCGGCATTGCCCGCTCCCTCGATCGTCGCCTGGTGATGCGCCAGTGTCCCCGCAATATTCGCGCGCAGGCTTCGTGCGGTAAAGGCGTCGCTGCGCAATGCGGTCGCGGTCAGCGAGACGCGCAACCCGCGATCCGCCGTGTCGCCGCCGATCTCACCATCGGCAGCGAGGCTCGCCACGACGAGGGCAGTTCCGGCGCGGAGGTTCTCGCCAGTCGCCTTGAACGCGAGCGTCGGTCGATCCCAGGTGCCGCCGATCGTGCCGCTGGCATGCAGACGGCCGCTTACCCGGGGATCGAGCGCGGCGGGATCGCGTGCATCCAGCGAGAATGCGAGCGCGTCGCCGACGCGGCCGAAGCCTCCGGTCAGGTTCAGCTGATTCGCACCGGCACTCAACTCGATGTGCGCGTCGCGTACGTTGCCGGGCGAGAGCGCGAGCTTGCCGGTTCCGGCGAGCGGACGTCCGCGCAAAGTGCTGTCGCGGCCTAGCTCGAACGAAATCGCGGCCGACCACGCGGGCTTGAGCGCGCCCTGCGCGCTTGCCTTGCCGGAAAGCGATGCGACCGGATAGTTGCCAAAACTCGCCGGATTGAGCGCCGTCGCGGTCGCGTTTACCTGGAAGGGTCGAGTGCCCGACATGGCGAAGCTTGCCGTCCCCTGGAGCGTGCCGCCGCGTACCTGTGCGCGGAAGGTGCTGACGTCGACAACGCCGCGCGTGACGGCGGCACGGAAGGCGAGCGCCATGTCCGATTGCTTTAGGTCGCCGCTGATCTCGCCGTCGGCGTCGTCGGTGTCGACGCGCATCCGGCCGGCGAAGGCGCCCGCGAGCCGCGTCGGCTTCAAGTCCGCCACGATGCGATGGAGGTCCAGGTCGCGCACCGCAAGCTGCCAGGTCGCGGCGCCGCGATCGATGCCTGCGGCGCCGGTGACGCGGCCCGCATCGCCGAGCGCAGCATCGAGTCCGTCGAGCTGGACGCGCTCGCCGTCGGCGGCGAAGCCCGATGTCAGACTCACCACCGGCAGTCGTCCGGCCGACCATGGACCGGCGATGGCATTGCGCGCCGTCAATGCGCCGCGCACGCCGCCGTCATCGCGTCCTGTGCCGGCGAGCGTCGCCTGCAATTCCGTGCGCGGCAGCGCTGCGTCGAAGCGAGCGAGGTCTACGTTTTCGACACGAAGCTCGAAGTCGCGCAGCCGGCGCGCTTCGAACGGCGCGATGCGCGCGGTGCCGGTCGCCCGCGCGTCGTCGACGCTTCCGTCGCCCGACAGCGAGAGCGTCGTCATGTCGCCGCCGACCACCACCGTCGCGATCGCGTGCCTCGCCGCCTCGCTGCCAGCGAAGACGATGCGGCCTTCGGCGGCGAACGGCGCCGTTGCCCCAATGGCCACCTTGCCGCGCACCGAGCCCCATACGCTATCGAGCGCCAAGGCGTCGAGCGTGTGCCGCTCGATCGCACCGGTGTAGTGGAATCCGAGCTGCGTCACGCGCCAGCGGTTTGGCCCACTGACAACGGCCAGCGCCGCGATGTCGGCGCGCCGGACGTCGATCGGCCAGGGCAGCGCGAGCGATGCAGGCGGTGCGCTTGGCCCGGCGCTGGGCTTGAACTCCAGCGTGACGGTCGCGGCCGACAAGGTATCGACGATGACAGCGCGGGAAAGCAGCGCGCGCGGCGACCAGGTGAACGCGACATCGTCGGCAACGAGGCTCAGGTCTTCGTCCGCGTAGCGAAGCCGCGCGATCCGTACGATGCCGCCTAGGGAGCCGGTAGCACCCTCTATCGTCAGCCGCCCGCCGCTGCGCGCGGCCGCTTCATCGCTCGCCCAGCGCAGCCCTTGTTCGCTGCTCGCGAACCACAGCGCGCCGGCGACGATGGCCAGCGCCAGCACCGCTAGGATCGCAAGCGTCCTTGCCGCGCGAATGGCAATGACCGATGCGCGCATCAGAATGACAGCCCCACCGAAAGATGCAGACGGACCGAGTGCGTCTCCTGGCCGTAGGCGACGTCCATTCGCATCGGACCGATCGGCGTGCGCAGGCGGACGCCGGCGCCATAGCCGTAAACCGGTTTCAGATCCCGGGGTTGATCCGCGGCGTTGCCGGCGTCGACGAATGTCGCGATGCCCCAGAAATCGCCGATCCAGCGCACGACTTCCGCGCTGCCGAGTGCGTAGTAGCGTCCTCCGACCGTTGCATCGCCGATGCGCGGTCCAAGGCTGTTGAATTCGTACCCGCGCACGGTCGTATCGCCGCCGGTGCGGAAGAGCAGCTGGATCGGTACGTCGCGCGCCTCGCGCGCGGCGACGGCGCCGCCCTCGAGCTTGAATACGATCTGTGTCTTGGTGTCGACCGGCAGCCATGCCGCGAATTGCAGGATGCCGCGGCCCATCGCGGCGGTCGAGACACCGGGCGGCGCAGCGCCGACGCGCGCGTTGATCGAGTAGCCGCGGTTTGGTGACAGCAGGTCATCGACGTTGCGCCAGGTGCGGCCGTATTCGAAGTAAAGCGCGAACGCATTGGCCGATTCCGCATTGGTCGGCATCTGTTGCGAGGCGTAGAAGCCCGCGCTGTAGGTGACCTGGTCGCGCTCGACCGCCGTCTTGCGCTGCCAGCCAGCCATGAACTCGTTGGTCCGCAGGCCGGAAATGTCGGTGTGCGCGACGCTGGTCGAGTAGCTGTCGGTGTATTGCGGCACGCGCGGCGGCAGGGTCAGGCGCATGGTCACGCCCTGGATCTTGCTCTCGACATCGAGGTCGGTGTGGAAGCGCAGTCCGGCATCGTCGATGTTGAAATCGTCGTAAGTTAACTGGGCCCGGAACAGCGTGTCGGTCGAAAAGCCTGCGCCGGCGGTGATCTTCTTTTCCGGGGCCTCGATCACGCGAAGATGGACTGGCGCGGCATCGGCTTGCGCGGGGTCGGACTCGACTGTCGCCTGCGCGCTGGCGAAATAGCCCGAGCCGTTGAGCCGGCGCAGGAAAACCTGCAGCGCTTCCGCCGTGTAGGGCTCGCCCGGGCTGAAGGTCACCAGATTCCTGACCAGCGCCTCGCTGTATTTCTGCACGCCGGTCACATCGAGCGCGCCGAAGCGGAACGGCGGGCCGCTGTCGACGGTCAGGCTGAGCGCGGCGGTATGCGCTTCCGGATCGACCTCAGCGCGGCTGACGACCAGGGCCGCCGCAGCGTACCGTTCGACGGTGAACACGCGCACCGCACTGGTTTTGCCGGCGGCCCAGTCTTCCTGGCGGAATACCGCGCCTTTGGGCAACGGCCATTCCTGCCGCATGCGCGCGGCGATTTTCTCGCCCTCGGGACCGCCGCTGGCTGCCGCGCCGGTGACCAGCAATTCGACCGACGCGACGGTTGTCGGCTGGCCCGGTTCGATCCGCAGGCGCACGGTCTCGGGTTTGGTCGATCGGTCGATTTCGCTTGTGACCACCGCGGAGAAGTAACCCTGCGCCGCCGCCGCGTCGCGCGCCTGTGCTCTTGCATCGGCGACCAGGAGATCGAAAAACTCCGGCGTGATTTCGGCATACGACTGCCAGCGCACCAGATCGAGGCTGCGCTCGACGGCGGCCTTGACCGGCGCCGGCGCGACGACTTCGACCCGGTACGCTTCCACCGCGACATCGGCGGCCGCCGGCGCACAACGCAATGCCATCGCCACGCCGACGGTGACCATGATCGCGCGAGCAAACGCGCACGTCGCGGTGACGAGCGTCGCGCGAGGCGGAAACGGAATGCTAAGCCGACGCGCTGGATTCACTCGTCTGGAAGCGATGCGGTGGCGGCGACTCGAGCATGCGAACGCCGCCATTGGAACCCGAAGCGGGGAACGCGTCGAGCGTAGCGGCAGCCGGGCAGCAACGTCAAGCCAGCGCCGCGCGCCAGCCTGCGAACCTTGTCAGCCCATGAAGCCCAGGTCGGCGGTCGAAAAGCTGGCCAGATTGGAAAAGACGCTGTCCAGGTCGGTCGTGGCGACGCCGAACCAGCGGGCCAAGGTCGCGCCGTACTGATCGACCGAGCAGGAAGGCAGCCAGCGGCCCTCCTTTTCCGCGTCGTCCGGGCCGCCTAGCGAGAGCTGGGGATAGCGACCGTATATTTTTCCGCCCTGTACCGCTCCGCCGATGATGAAATGGTGACTCCCCCAAGCGTGGTCGGTACCACCGCCGGATGCGGGCTGCAGCGTGCGGCCGAAGTCCGACAGCGTGAACGTCGTGACTTGCGAAGCAACGCCCAGCGCGACGGTCGCATCGTAAAAGGCCTTTAACGCCGGTGAGAGCTCTTCGAACAGGTTTTGCTGCCGGTTCAACTGGTCGCCATGAGTGTCGAAGCTGCCCAGCTGGACGAAAAATATCTGCCGCGCTGCGCCGGTCGCCGCGCGCGCCTCGATCAGTTTGGCGACCTGGTAGAGTTGATTGGCGGTAGATGTGTTCAGGTTCGTGAACAGGGGCGCGATCGTAGAGTTTGCGTTGGCGAGAATCGGATTGACGGTAGCCGACAAATCGAGCGCCTGGGCGCCGATGTCGGATGCGCCGTCGACCAGCGCGTTGCCCGACGCTTGCGCCAAAAGCTGCTGCACCGCATTCATGCGCGCTGCGGCTGCTGTGCTGCCGCTGTAGCCGGACAGGGCGAACGAGCCGGTGACGGGTATCGACAAGGGAATGGCCGACGCGCCGCTGGTGAACAGCACGGCCCCATCGAGCGAGGTGACAACGGGAAAGCCCGACGCCGCGTTCATCGGCGCGACCTTGTCGGCGATGCGGCCACCCCAGCCGGTTCCCGACGCGGCGCTCGAAACTGCGCTTTGCCATTGCGCCTGTTGGTCGGCGTGCGAATACAGCGACAAGGGTCGCAACCCGGCCGCGTATTGCGCCTGTGTCGTCGGCTGCAGCAAGGTGCCGACGTTGGCAAGGATCGCCATGCGGTTCTGGTTGAACAGCATCTGCAGATCGGTGAGCGACGGGTGCAGCCCGAACGGCGAGGCGGAGTCGATCGGTTGGATCGGCAGCAGCGATGCCTGCGACAGGTTGATCCCGGATGTGGCCGGACGAATAGCGGCATACTGGCCGTAGCCTGCCGCATCGAGCGGAATGACCGTGTTGTTGCCGTCGTTGCCGCCGAAAAGGAACACGCAGACCAGTGCCTTGTAGTCCGGCTGCGTCTGTGCGCTGGCCTCGGCGGCGAAACGGATCAGGTCCAGGCGGGAAGCGAGTCCTAAAGCGGACAGCGCGCCCAGTTGCCGAAGAAATGCGCGGCGCGGTATGGCGATGGCTTTCATTTCAGCGCTCCACCTGGTATTGCGGCGATGTGACGACCAGATAGACGGCGGTCTTCGCGCGCGTCAGCAGGTCCGTCGCCGGAACGGCGGCGAGCGCCGTCAGGATCGCGCCGCGCATCGACGGGGGCATCGTGCTATGCAGCAATTGCGCGTCAAGCCTGTCGAGCAGCGCTGCCGGATCCCCGGCGATCGAGGACAGGGCCGCCAGCGCGGGTGTCGTGCCAATCGCTCCGGGCAAGGTCGGCAGCGGCGCTATCGTGCCGAATAGCAGCGTGTTGGCAAAATTGTAGCGGTTGATCGCCGTGCTCGAATTGGCGAGCGCGAATTCGGGTGCGACGATCGCGGTGTCGGGCAGCAGATAGGTGGGCGGGTAATAGTTGAACACCGACGGCGGATAGAAAAGATTCTGGCCGAGCCCCCTGGCCTGTTGGCCGAAGTAGACGCCGTCGCTTTGGGTCGCGAGAGCGCGCGCCGCGCCGGTCATGAACAGCACTGGTTCGCGAAGCTTGCCGTACGCGGGATCGAGCTTGACCGCCCCTCGCGCCTCCGGATCGGTCAGGATCGCGCGTACCACCGCTTTCAGGTCGCCGCGCACCCCGAGGCCGTTGTCGTTGAAGACCGCTGCGATGCGGGCCACGTATTGCGGCGTCGGGTTGCCGGTCACCAGCTTCTGGATCAGCTGCCTGCCGACGAACGGACCGACGTTCGGATGCATGAACACGTTGTGGATCGCCTGGGCGAGATCGTCCTGGATCGTCTGTCCCGCGGGAAGCACGGTGCCGGCGAGCAATTGCTTGGCGCCCTTGTCGTGGTTGGTGTCGACCGGGCTCATGTCGGCCAGATAGTTCTTTGGATTGTGCGTGCGCGGCAGCACCCCGGGCAGCGGCGGATAGGTCCAGCCGGTCAGGACATGCGCGAAGCCCTCGATCGTATCCTGGTCGTAACTGGGCACGGGCGCGCCTGACGCGTCGCGCATCTGCGTGCCGTCCGCATTCAGCATCCAGACGCCGATCGAAAACAGCTGCAGCAGCTCGCGCGCGTAGTTTTCGTTCGGCTGCACGGTGGCGCTGGGCTTGTCGTTGTTGACCATGTTCAGGTAGTCGCCCATCACCGGCGACAGCGTCACGCGGGTCAGAATGGTCTCGTAATTGCCGAACGCGTTGTCGCGGAACAGCTGCTGGTAGCCGCGCATTCCGTAGGCGAGGTTTACGTCGAGTCCCGAGGTCACCAGAATCTGCGACAGCGCGAACGCAACGCGTTGCCGCAGCTGATCATTCGCCGAAAGCGCCTGCTGGAAGAATGCGTTCTGCAGCAGGAACAGCGAGTAATAGTCGCGACCGCATTGAGGATCGGGGTCGGTCGGACAGAAGGTCGCCTGCTGGCCGGCGGGCACGTAGGGCAGCGCCGGGTAGGTACTCGCAGTGGCGGCGAACTGCTCGTCGAGGAAGGCCTGGCTGCCGACCGCGAAGACGTGCGCAATGAGGTCGTCGTTCGGACCGAATGTCGCCTGCTCGAGCAGCCGCACCGCGTCGGCCGCTTTCTGCGTGGAGGACAACGGCGAGCACATGACGACGCCTTCGAGGATCGACGAAGGCGCCATGTGCTCGTGCATGGTCATGTCGACCAGGTAACGGTGATTCATGTCCGTTAGCCCGGCGCCTGGAGCGAAGCTGCGGTACACGGGAGTCGTATCGGCGCCGCAGTTGCCGTCTTGCGGCACGTCGATGTAAAAGGCGATCGCCTCGAAGCGCCATGCCGCATCCTGTTTGACGAACGCGCACTCGGCAGGGTCGGCGGTGTAGAAGTGGGAGTTCGGACCGATCGATGAGCCGTAGAACCGGCAGACCGGAACCGCGCTGGGATGGTCGGTTGCGCTGGCCCACGCCTGCCACTGCACGCCGGTTCGGGTCCAGCCGGGCACGACGACGCCTTGATCGAGCATCGCCGCTTCTTCGGGAAAGCCCGTGATGAAATAGTGATTGAGCGACGCGTTATAGAACTCGATCACCGTCGCCGTCGGCTCGAGCGCTGCCGCGCGGAACGCCGAAAGCAGCGCCGCGAGTGCCGTAACGAAAGTTACGGCCCGGCGCATGCGCGCTGTCTGGTCTCGCACGCTCGAAGTCCCTCGGTGATTCGCTGCAACTGCACGCGTCAACTGTACGCGCCACACTTTCCGGCGCGTGTCCGTCTGGACGGAACAACGGGCGCCTCGTCGGCGCGTTGACCACCGAGGTTGTAACCGTTTGTGATCCCGGCGTCCGGGCGGGCCCCGGGGACGGCCATGCCGGCGTCATGAAGCCGCCGGACAGGCGGTTTTGGCCCCTCCACCGATCGATCCGGCGGATGTTACGGCGTAATATTATTGCAATACATTCAAAAAATAGCATAAGTACTTATTTTTTAAGTAATTTAGCCATGTATACAACAAATGAGCTAAGTCCTTGTTCGGAAAACGAATTTAAGTTGACCGGTCCTGCTCGTTTCCTTATAGTGGCCAAGTGGTAAAAAGTGGGTGAAAGTGGGTACCCACGGCGGCGCGGTGCAAGGCAAGGGAGGAGCAGGTGTTTCGAGGCGTCACGCAACTGGCACTGGACAACAAGGGCCGGCTGGCGATTCCGGCCAAGCACCGCGAAACACTGGCTGCGCGCGACGACGGCCATCTGGTGCTCACCGCCGACCCGGGCCACTGCCTGCTCCTGTATCCGTTGTCCGAGTGGGAGCCGATTCAGCAGCGGCTGATGGCGCTCTCGAGCTTCAACGACAAACTCCGCAGCCTGCAGCGATTGCTCGTCGGACACGCCGACGACGTCGTGCTCGACGCGGCCGGCCGCATCCTCGTGCCGCCGGCGCTGCGCCAATACGCAGCACTCGACAGACGCGTGATCCTGGTCGGCCAAGGCAACAAGTTCGAGCTTTGGGACGAAGCGCGATGGCTCGAGCGAACGAGTTCCGCAGTGGTATTCCCGTCCGGCGATCTGCCGCCCGAGCTCGATGGTTTCTCGCTCTGATGCCGGATGGGAACCACGCGCCGGCACTGCTCGAGGAAGCCGTGGCGGCGCTGCAAATCAAACCGGATGGCGCTTATGTCGACGCGACATTCGGGCGCGGCGGACACGCCAGCCGCATTCTCTCGCTGCTGGGTCCGCGCGGCAGACTGGTCGCGCTCGATCGCGACCCCGCGGCCGAGGCGGTCGCACGCGGATGGAGCGACTCGCGCTTTGTTTTTCGGCGCGCATGGTTTTCGGAGCTTGGCTCCGCACTCGATGCCTGCGGCATCGCGCAAGCCGACGGCGTGCTGCTTGACCTCGGCATCTCTTCACCTCAGATCGACGACCCCGAGCGTGGATTCTCTCTGCGCGCGGATGGACCGCTCGACATGCGCATGGATCCGACGCGAGGAATCAGCGCGGCGGAGTGGATCGCGCATGCATCGGAACGTGAACTCAGGGGAGTGATCGCGGACTATGGTGAAGAACGGTTTGCTCAACAGATTGCAAGAGCGATTGTTGCGGCTCGCACGGAGCGGCCGATCGTCCGGACGCAGCAACTGGCCGCACTCGTGGCAAAAGCCCTCGGCGCGAGGGCGCGGGGTGATTGGAGTCAGGATCCGGCCACGCGGACTTTCCAGGCTGTACGGATTTTCATCAATCAGGAGCTTCAGGAATTGTCGCTAGCGCTCGAACGCGTCCCGGCGCGACTGGCGGTCGGCGGCCGGTTCGCCGTGATCAGCTTTCACTCGCTCGAGGATCGGCTGGTGAAGCAGGCTTTCCGACGCGGCAGCCAGCCGTACGGCGGTGACGCCCGGCTCGCCCGCCTGGCGATCGCCAGCGCGTCATTGCCAAAGCCGCCGCTGAAGACCGTCGGCCGCGCGATACGGCCGAATGATGCCGAGCTCGCGGTGAACCCGCGCGCGCGAAGCGCGACCTTGCGCGTAGCCGAGCGCACCGAAGGGCAGCTAGGGCCTGACTGATGGCGCGTCTCAATCTCGCACTGCTCGCGCTGCTGGTCGTCTGCGCGTTGTCGCTGGTCACTTCCCGCTACCAGGCGCGCAAGCTATTCGTCGATCTCGAGCGCGAGCAGGCGCAAAGCCGCGCCTACGACGTCGAGTACGGACAGCTGCAGATCGAGCAATCGACCTGGGCGATGCCAGCGCGCGTCGAAAAGATCGCGCGCGAGCAGTTGCGCATGCAATTGCCGGCGCCGGCGCGCCTTCGCATCGTCGAAGCGGGGCCGCGATGAGATTCGCGCACACGTTCAAGACCAAAGCGCCGGCTGCGCCCCGGCTGCCGCGGCTGCGGGCGCCGCTGGTCTTCGGTGGCCTGCTTCTGCTGTTTGTCGGACTGCTGGGTCGCTCGCTCTATCTGCAGAGAATCGACAACGGGTTCCTGCAGGAGCAGGGCAGCTCGCGCTACAGCCGCGACATCGAGGTGCCGGCGCATCGCGGCCGCATCGTCGATCGCTTCGGCGATCCGCTCGCGATCAGCACGCCGGTCAAGGCGGTATGGGCCTGGCCCGACCAGGTCGATGCAACGCCGGACCAGCTGAAGGCGCTGGCTGCGGCGCTGGACCTGCCCACGACGGCGCTCAAACAGAAGCTCGCGCAGGGCGGCGACTTCGTCTACCTGAAAAAGCCGGTTGCCCCGCAGGCGGCTGCCCACATCGCCGCACTGAAGATCGACGGTATTCACGACGAAAACGAATACTGGCGCTATTACCCGGGCGGCGAAGTGATGAGCCAGATCGTGGGGTTCACCGGCGACCGCGACGTCGGTCAGGAAGGCATCGAGCTGGCGCAACAAAGCTGGCTGGGCGGGCACCCCGGCAGCAGGCGCGTGATCATCAATCGCCGGGGCGAGATCGTCGAGGATGTGGCCAGCATACGCGCGCCGCAGGAAGGCCGCGATCTCGCACTCTCGATCGACAGCAGGCTGCAATACCTGGCCTTCCGCGAGCTCAAGGCCGCGGTCGAGGTGAACAAGGCGCGGGCCGGCGCGCTGGTCATGCTCGACGCCAAGACCGGCGAGATTCTGGCCCTGGCGAACTGGCCGGCGTTCAATCCGAACAATCGCCAGCGGACCACCCGCGACCACATGCGCAACCGCGCGCTGATCGACACGTTCGAGCCCGGGTCGACGCTGAAGCCGTTCACCGTCGCCGCCGCGCTGGATGCGGGCAAGGTGAGTCCGCAAACGATCATCGACACCGCTCCGGGCACGCTGACGATCGGCCACGCGACGATTCACGACGCGCATCGCGAAGGTGCGTTGACGGTCGAGCAGGTGATCCAGAAGTCCTCCAATGTCGGCGCGGCCAAGATCGCACTGTCGCTGCCGGCAGAAACGATGTGGCAGATGCTCTCGGGCGCGGGCTTCGGCGCGCAGCCGCGGACCGGATTTCCCGGCGAAGTATCGGGCCGGCTGCGAGCGGCGAAGACGTGGCGGCCGATCGAGCAGGCGACGATGGCGTACGGGCACGGCATTTCGGTCAATCTGGTGCAACTCGCGCGCGCGTACACGGTGTTCGCCAGCGATGGTGAACTGAAGCCGGTGTCGCTGCTCAAAGTCGATGGCGCGGTCGCCGGCCGTCCGGTGGTCACGCCGCAGACCGCGCGTGCGGTCCGGCACATGCTCGAGATGGTCGTCCAGCCCGGCGGCACCGCGCCGAAAGCCCAGATCTCCGGTTATCGCGTCGCGGGGAAGACCGGCACCGCGCACAAGCTCGACGGACGCGTGTACGGCGACAAGTACGTCTCGTCTTTTGTCGGCTTCGCCCCGGTGTCGAATCCGCGCCTGATCGTCGCGGTGATGCTGGACGAGCCAGGTGCTGGACAGTACTACGGCGGCACCGTCGCGGCGCCGGTGTTCGCCGACGTGATGGGCGGCGCGCTGCGACTGCTCGGCGTGGCGCCGGACGCGCCGGCAAACACCGTCGTTGTGCCGGCGGACGCCGTTGCCGTGCGCGAGGAAACGTGAACATCGCGACCGTCGCCGATTTCGACGCCGCCGAGCTGCTCGGCCGGCTGAGCGCACCGATCTCGCGGATCAGCTCCGACAGCCGCCGGCTTGGTCCGGGCGACGCATTCGCCGCGTATCCCGGCGCACATCGCGACGGCCGCGCGTACATCCCCGATGCGATTGCGCGCGGCGCCGGCGCGATCCTCTGGGAGACGCAAGGCTTTCACTGGAATCGCGCGTGGAAGCTGCCGCATCTGCCGATCGACGAGCTGAAGGCCAAGCTCGGGTTCATCGCCGATGCCGTGTACGGGCATCCATCGCACGACCTGTGGATGGTCGGCGTCACCGGCACCAACGGCAAGACATCGTGCGCGCACTGGATCGCCGCGGGCCTAGATGCCGCGGGACGGCGCGCCGCGGTGCTCGGCACGCTGGGCAATGGATTGATCGGTGCGCTCGAGTCGGGGGCGAACACGACGCCCGATGCGGCGCTGCTGCAGCAGATGCTCGCCGATTATCGTGCGGCGGGCGCGCAAGCCGCGGTGATGGAAGTCTCCTCGCATGGCATCGACCAGGGACGGGTCAACGGCGTCGCGTTCGACGTCGCCTTGTTCACCAATCTGTCGCGCGATCATCTCGACTATCACACCACGATGGCGGCGTATGGCGCCGCGAAAGCGAAGCTGTTCGCATGGCCGGGGCTGCGCGTCGGCGTGATCAATGCCGACGACGCGTTCGGGCAGAGCCTCCTCGACAGCGCTCGCGGCCACGGCCACAAGGTGCTGAGCTACGGTTTCGGCGCCGCCGACGTCGTCGGCAGCGGACTCACATCGCTGCCGGCGGGAGGCCTGGCATTCACCGTCGAGACGCCGTGGGGCAAGGGCCGGATCACGACGCCGCTGGTCGGTGCATTCAATGCGGCGAATCTGCTCGGCGTTCTCGGCGTTCTCCTGGTCAGCGGCGTCGCGTTCGAACCGGCGCTCGCCATCCTCGCCGGCGTCGAGGCGCCGCCGGGACGAATGCAGCGCCTCGGCGGCGGCGACCGGCCCCTCGTGGTGATCGATTACGCGCATACGCCGGACGCGCTGGACAAGGTCTTGACGGCGCTGCGTCCCGCGGTCGGCGAAGGCAGCGAGCTCATCTGCCTGTTTGGTGCCGGCGGCGAGCGCGATCGCGGCAAGCGCCCCGAAATGGGCCGGCTTGCGGCCAGGCTTGCCGATCGCGTGCTGGTCACCAGCGACAACCCGCGCGGCGAAGACCCCGCCGCGATCGCCAGCGAAATCGTGCACGGCATTCGCGACACGGGCAATCGGCGCTATTCGGTCGAGCTCGACCGCGCGATTGCCATCGCCAGCGCGATCGGTGAGGCCGGACGCGGGGACATCGTGCTGCTGGCCGGCAAGGGTCACGAAACCTATCAGGAGAGCAACGGCGCGCGGCTGCCATTCAGCGATGCCGAGCATGCGGCGCGCGCGTTGATGTCGTGGAGCGGCAAATGATCGATGCGGCGACCGTGGCGCAGGCGATATCCGCCCGGCTCGAGGGGGGCAATGCCTGGTTCGACGGCGTCAGCATCGATTCGCGCGTCGTTCGTCCGGGCGAGCTCTTTGTCGCGATCAAAGGCGAGCGCTTCGACGGACACGAATTTGTCGCGCAGGCATTTTCTCGCGGCGCCGCCGCCGCCATCGTGGCGGCCGATCACGCAGCGGGGATCGCCGCGTCGGCTGCAGGCGGCGGGAGGAGTCTCCTCGCAGTCGACGACCCACTGCAATCGCTGGCGAGCCTCGCCGCGTTCTGGCGCCGGCGCTTTACGTTGCCGGTCGTCGCCATTGTCGGCAGCAACGGCAAGACGACGGTCAAGGAAATGACGGCGGCGATCCTGCGCGCCGCGAACGGCACCGATCGGGTGCTGGCGACTGCGGGCAATCTGAACAATCACATCGGCCTGCCGCTGATGGTGTTGCGTTTGCGCGCCATGCATCTGGTCGCCGTGTTCGAAATCGGCATGAATCACGTCGGCGAGACCGCGCAGCTCGGCGAGATTGCGCAGCCGACGATCGCCGTGCTCAACAACGCGCAGCGCGAGCACCAGGAGTTCATGAAAAGCGTCGCCGACGTCGCGGCTGAGCACGCGACGATCCTCGGCACGCTGCAGCAGCGAGGGATCGCCGTCATCAATGCTGACGACGACTACGCTCCGTTCTGGAACGAAGTGGTCGCGAGGCGCAACGCGGAGGGCGCGGCGCTCACCGTGCGCGATTTCGGCTTGCGCGCGCCGGCCACTGTCATCGGGCGCGTGCGTGCGCAATCCTGGGGCAGCCTGGTCGACGTTGCGGCGCCCGAAGGATCGGTCAGCGTCGACCTCAAATTACCGGGCCGGCACAACGTGGTCAATGCGCTGGGAGCGATCGCCGCTGCGACGGCGGCCGGCGCGAGCCTGGACGCGGTGGCGCAGGGCCTGGCCGAGTTCCGGCCGATCGCCGGCCGACTGCAGGCCAAGACCGGCCGCAACGGCGCGACCCTGATCGACGACACCTATAACGCCAATCCGGATTCGGTTCGCGCGGCCATCGCCGTGCTGGTCCACGCCGCGGGCTCGAAGTGGCTGGCGCTCGGAGACATGGGCGAAGTGGGCCAGCAAGGGGTGGCCTTCCACCGCGAGATTGGTGAATGCGCGCGCGCGGCCGGGGTCGACCGCCTGCTGACCCTGGGGGAACTCACGCCGCACGCGGTCGACGCTTTCGGGGCGGGCGGCGAGCATTTTTCGAGCGGCGAGGAGCTGGTCGCAGCCATCGAGCGCGACCTGGGGCCCGACGTCACGGTACTGGTCAAGGGCTCGCGCTTCATGCGCATGGAACGCATCGTCGCGGCACTCGGCGGCGCCACGGCGGCCGCGCACTGATGCTGCTCGCGCTCGCCAACTGGATCGCCATCGACGTTCGCGCGTTCAATGTCTTCACCTACATCACGCTGCGCTCGGTGCTCGCGACGATGACCGCGCTGGTGATCTCGTTCGTCATCGGCCCGAGGATGATACGCAAGCTGACCGAATACAAGATCGGCCAATCGGTGCGCGACGACGGCCCGCAGACGCACCTGATCAAGGCCGGCACGCCGACGATGGGCGGCGCGCTGATCCTGGTCTCGATCATCGTTACGACCCTGCTGTGGGCCGATCTTCGCAACCGGTTCGTCTGGGTCGTGCTGCTGGTGACGCTCGGTTTCGGGACCGTCGGCTGGGTCGACGATTACCGCAAGGTCGTGCAGCGCAATCCGAAGGGCCTTTCGGCGGGGAAAAAGCTGCTGCTACAGTCGTTGATCGGCCTGGTCGCCGCGATCTATCTCGCTTTCTCGGTCTCGGCGCCGTCGACCTCGCAATTCCTGCAGCTGTTTCAGGCGTGGCTCGCGAGCGGCCTTTCCGTCGACCTGTCGCCGAAAGCCGATCTGATCGTGCCCTTTTTCAAGACCGTGTCGTATCCGCTCGGCGTGTGGGGCTTCATCATTCTTTCGTACTGCGTCATCGTCGGCTCGAGCAACGCGGTCAATCTGACCGACGGCCTCGACGGCCTGGCGATCATGCCGACGGTGATGGTCGGCGCCGCGTTGGGCCTGTTCGCCTACGTCGCCGGCCGCGCCGACTTCTCGACCTACCTTTTCATGCCGCACATTCCCGGCGCCGGCGAGCTGACCGTCGTCTGCGCCGCGATCGCCGGAGCGGGCCTGGGCTTTCTCTGGTTCAACGCGTATCCGGCCGAAGTGTTCATGGGCGACGTGGGTGCGCTGGCGCTCGGCGCCGCGCTCGGCGCGATCGCGGTGATCGTCAGGCAGGAGATCGTCCTGTTCATCATGGGCGGCGTGTTCGTCGTCGAGACGCTGTCGGTCATGATCCAGGTCGCTTCGTTCAAGCTGACCGGCAGGCGCGTCTTCCGAATGGCGCCGATCCATCATCACTACGAATTGAAAGGCTGGAAGGAGAACCAGGTCGTTGTGCGTTTCTGGATCATCACCATGCTGCTGGTGCTGTTCGGCCTTTCGACCCTGAAGCTGCGCTAGTGATCAAGAATCGCGACGTCGTCGTGCTGGGCCTGGGTCTGACCGGGCTCTCGGCCGCGCGCTGGGCAGCGCGCCACGGCGCGCGCGTTCGCGTCGCGGACACCCGCGCCGAGCCGCCGTTTGCAGCGAAGCTCGCCGCCGAGCTGCCGCATGTTCCGCTGTTGCGCGGACCAATCACCGACGCGACGCTCGCTGACGCCGCGACGATCGTGATCAGTCCGGGGCTGGCGAAGAACCAGCCGCCGATCGTCGCCGCCGTGGCGCGCGGCGCCGAGCTGGTCGGCGACGTCGAGCTCTTCGCGCGTGCGCTGCGGCCGGCGCAACGCGTGCTGGCGATCACCGGTTCGAACGGCAAGAGCACGGTCGCATCGCTGTGCGGCGAGCTCGCGCGCGCAGCAGGCCTGTCCGTCTCCGTCGTAGGCAACATCGGCGAGCCGGTACTCGACGTGCTTGACGGACACGAGGGTGGCGCGCCGTGGCCCGACGTCTTTGTCATCGAGTTGTCGAGCTTCCAGCTCGAAACCACATCGAGCCTCAAATCCACCGCAGCGACCGTGCTCAACGTCAGCGCCAATCACCTCGACCGTTACGCCGGGATCGACGCCTACGCGCGCGCCAAGGCGCGGATATTCGCCGGCGCCGGCGAGCAAATCTTGAACCGCGATGACTTCCGCTCGCTCTCGATGCGGCTTCCCGGCCACATCGTGCAGACGTTCGGCGCGGGCGTTCCCGAGGCCGAACTCGACTGGGGCCTGGTACAGCGCAGCGGGGCGCCCTGGCTCGCGCGCGGCGGCGCGCTGCTGCTTGCCGCCAGCGACCTGGCGCTGGTCGGGCGACACAACGCACTCAATGCGCTCGCGGCGCTGGCGCTCACCTCGACGGTCGCCAAGATCGACGGCAAGGTGGTCGCCGCGCTCGCCGCGTTTCGCGGCCTGCCGCACCGGATGGAACGCGTCGCCGAAATCGGCGGCGTCCTGTTCGTCAACGACTCGAAGGGCACGACGGTCGCCGCGACGCAGGCCGCGCTCGAGGGCCTGGGCCGGCCGGCGGTGCTGATCGCCGGCGGCGATGGCAAAGGCCAGGACTTCACTCCCCTCAAAGCCGACGTCGTCAAATATTGCCGCGCGGTGATCCTGCTCGGACGCGACGCGCCGGTGATCGCCGCGGCGCTGTCCGGCGTCGACGCGGCGATCGAGTTCGCGCCGGCGCTCGAAGTCGCCGTTGCGCGCGCGATCGCGCGGGCGCGGCCCGGCGATGCGGTGCTGTTGTCGCCGGCTTGCGCGAGCCTCGACATGTTCCGCGATTACGTCGAGCGCGGCGATCGCTTCAAGGCGGCGGTGGCCGCGCACGAGCGCGAGGTGGCCCATGCCTAGAGATCCGGGCTTCCTTGCCGCGCTGCCCCGGCTGTCGTCGATCGCTGCGGCGCCGCGCGAGAGCCGTGTGCTGACGTCCTACGACGCGACGCTGGCCTGGTCGGCGCTGATACTGCTGGCCCTCGGCCTGGTCATGGTCTATTCGGCGTCGATCGCGACCGCGGAAGCGCTGGCATACACCGGCTACCGGCCCTGGTATTTTCTGGTGCGCCATGCGGCGTTCGTCGCGATCGGCCTCGTCGCCGCGCTGTTCGCGTTCCAGATCCCGCTCAAGATCTGGCAGAGGCTCGCACCATACCTGTTCATCGCCGGCGCGGCGCTGCTGATCGCGGTGCTGATCCCCGGCATCGGCAAGAGCGTCAACGGCAGCAAGCGCTGGCTGTCGCTCTACATCGTCAACCTGCAGCCGTCCGAGCTGATGAAGCTCGCCGTCGTCCTTTATGCGGCGAGCTACGCGGTGCGCAAAGCGGCGTTCCTGCACGCCGAGCAGCCGCTGAAGCAGACGCTGTTGCGCGGCTTTCTGCCGCTGCTCGCGGTGATGGTGCTGGTCAGCGCGCTGTTGCTGCACGAACCGGACTTCGGCGCCTGCGTGGTGATCGTCGCCATCGCGTTCGGCATTCTCTTCCTGGGCGGCCTCGACTGGCGGCTCCTGATTGGCCTCGGGTTTCTATTGCCCGTCACCTTGTGGATCCTGATCTGGATCGCTCCCTATCGGCTGCAGCGCTTTACCGGCTTTCTGGATCCGTGGGCGGACCCGTTGGGCAAGGGCTACCAGCTGTCGCATTCGCTGATCGCCTTCGGCCGGGGCGAATGGTTCGGCGTCGGGCTCGGGGCCAGCGTGGAAAAGCTGCTCTATCTGCCCGAAGCGCACACCGACTTCCTGCTGGCAGTCATCGCCGAAGAGCTCGGTTTCGTCGGTGTCGCGCTGGTGATCGGCCTGTTCGCATGGTTGCTGATACGCGCCTACGGCATCGGCCGGCAAGCGGCGCGCCTCGAGCGGCCATTCGCCGCGCTGGTCGCGCATGGCATCGGCCTGTGGATCGGCGTGCAGACGTTCATCAATGTCGGCGTCAACATGGGTGTGCTGCCGACCAAGGGTCTGACCCTGCCGCTGTTGTCGTTCGGCGGCAGCGGCATCGTCGCGAATTGCGTCGCGCTGGCAGTCCTTCTGCGAGTCGATTACGAAAATCGACGGCTGCTGCGCGGGTTCACCGTATGACTACCGTCGCGCCGTCGATTTCGGTGAAGGCTAACGCGCGCGTAGCGCGCGGTAAGGCCGCGGATGCGGCCGGCCGCAGCCAAAATCGACGGCTGCTGCGCGGGTTCACCATATGACCGGCACCGTGATGATTACCACCGGCGGCAGCGGAGGACACGCGTTTCCCGGGCTTGCGGTCGCCGCGCGCCTGCTCGCCAAAGGCTGGCATGTCTTCTGGCTGGGCACGCACGACGGTATCGAGTCGAGGCTCGTCCCCCAGCACGGCATCGACTACGAGCCGATCCGCTTCGCCGGTGTGCGCGGCAAGGGATTCAAACGCCTGCTGCTCGGGCCTTTCGCGCTGCTGTCGGCTTTCTGGCAAAGCCTCGGCATCATCCGCCGTCGGGCGCCGGACGTCGTGCTGGGACTCGGCGGCTACGTCTCGTTTCCGGGAGCGCTGATGGCGGTCGCGTGCAACCGGCCGCTGGTGATCCACGACGCGAACGCGGTCGCGGGGCTTGCCAATCGCATCCTCGCGTACGGCGCCGACCGCATCCTGCTCGGATTTCCCGGCGCCCTCGGCAACAGGCACGCGCGCAAGGTGGAATGGGTAGGCAATCCGCTGCGCGCGGAGATCGTCGCCGTCCCGCCGCCCGAGCAGCGCTTTGCCGGAAGACACGGAACGATGAGCTTGCTGGTCGTCGGCGGCAGCCTGGGCGCCACCGCGTTGAACGAGCGCGTGCCGGCGGCGCTTGCGCTGCTCGATCGCGAATCGCGGCCGCACGTGGTGCACCAGGCAGGCGAGCGCCACATCGACGCGCTGCGGCGTGCCTACGAAGCGGCCGGCGTCGAGGCGGTCTGCCTGCCTTTCATCGACGACATCGCACGCCAGTACGCCGACGCGGATCTGGTGATCTGCCGCGGCGGCGCATTGACGATCTCCGAGCTCGCCGCCGTCGGCGTCGGCAGCGTGATCGTGCCGCTGCCCGGGGCATTCGCCAACGAGCAATCGCACAACGGGCAATTCCTGGTCGACGCGGGCGCGGCGGTCATGCTGAAGCAGTCGGCGATGACCGCACAGGGCCTGGCCGACCTGCTGCTTGCGATGAATCGCGGCCGAATGCTGGCGATGGCGATCGCCGCGCGACGGGTCGGCCGCACCGACGCCAGCGAGCGGGTTGCCGATGCCTGCATTGCGCTGGCGCAAAGGTCGGCCGCATGAAATTCAAGGTCAAGCGCGTGCACTTCGTCGGCATCGGCGGCGCCGGCATGAGCGGCATCGCTGAAGTGCTGCTGACACAGGGTTACGAGGTCAGCGGCTCGGATGTCGCGCTCTCCGCGACGACGCGGCGCTTGAGCGAGCTCGGCGCAAAGATCGCCGCCGGACACGACGAGCGCAACGTCGCGGGCGCCAACGTGGTCGTCGTATCGACAGCGGTCGCCGCCGACAATCCGGAAGTCGTCGCCGCGCGCGAGCGCGGCGTGCCTGTTGTGCCGCGTGCGCTGATGCTGGCCGAGCTGATGCGGTTGAAGCAGGGGATCGCCGTCGCGGGCACACATGGCAAGACGACGACGACCAGCCTGGTCGCCAGTGTGCTGGCCGAGGGCGGACTCGATCCAACCTTTGTCATCGGCGGTCGGTTGCTGTCGGCGGGTGTCAACGCGCGCCTGGGCAAAGGCGACTTCCTGGTGGCGGAGGCCGACGAGTCCGACGCGTCATTCCTTGTGCTGCAACCGGTCGTTGCCGTCGTGACCAATATTGATGCCGATCACATGGCTACCTACGGCCACGACTTCGCGCGCCTCAAGGATGCATTCGTGAATTTCGTGCAGCGCCTGCCGTTCTACGGCGTCGCGGTGCTCTGTGTCGACGACGCCAACGTGCGCGATATCCTGCCCGCGATCGCCAAGCCGACCGTCACCTACGGTCTCGAGCCCGATGCGCAACTGCGCGCGATCGACGTCGCGCACGCCGCGGGACGCATGCGCTTCGTCGCCACCGGCGCCGGCGGCGCCGACTTGCCGGTCGAGCTCAACCTGGCCGGCGTGCACAACGTGCAGAACGCGCTTGCCGCGATCGCGGTCGGCCGCCAAACCGGCGTCGCCGATGCCGCAATCGCGAAGGCGCTGGCCGAATTCAAGGGTGTCGGCCGCCGCTTCCAGCGCCACGACGACGTCGCGCTGGCCGACGGCGGGACCTTCATGCTGATCGACGACTACGGACATCATCCGGCCGAAATGGCGGCGACGATCGCGGCGGTGCGCGGCAGCTTTCCCGGACGAAGAGTGGTGCTCGCGTTCCAGCCGCATCGCTACACGCGTACGCGCGATCTCTTTGAGGACTTCGTCGCCGTGCTGGCCACCGCCGACGTCCTGCTGCTGGGCGAGGTTTATCCGGCGGGCGAGCCGCCGATCGTCGCCGCGGATGGCCGCGCGCTGGCCCGCGCGCTGCGGGTCGCCGGCCGGATCGAGCCGGTGTTCGTCGACGACATCGCGGACATGGCGGCGGCGATACGCGCCGTCGCTGCAGACGGCGACGTAGTGCTGACCATGGGGGCGGGCTCGATCGGCGGCGTCCCTCATCAACTGGTGCCTGCATGATGATGCTCGAGCCGCTGCGCTTCACGGGCCTGCGCGGCGAGCTGCGCCGGAACGAGCCATTGGCGAAACACACGAGCTGGCGCTGCGGTGGCGCGGCTGACGTCGCGTTCTTTCCGGCCGATCGCGAGGACCTCGCGACGTTCGTGCGGCAGCTTCCCGACGATGAGCCGGTGACTGTCATCGGGCTCGGCAGCAACCTCTTGGTGCGCGACGGTGGCGTGCGCGGCACCGTCGTGCTGCTGCACGCGGCGCTTAACCAGATCGGCTTCGATGGCAGCCGGATACGCGCCGAGGCGGGAGTCGCCAGCCCCAAGGTCTCGCGCTTCGCCGCGCTGCACGACCGGGCCGACGCGGAATTCCTTTCCGGCATTCCCGGCACGATCGGCGGTGCGTTGGCGATGAACGCCGGCTGCTACGGTGGCGAGACCTGGCGCGATGTCGTCGAGGTCGAAGTCCTGACCCGACAAGGCGCATTCGAACGCCGCCCGCCGGAGGCCTACGTCATCGGCTACCGGAGCGTCGTCAGCCGCCGCGGTGCGGACGACATCGCGTTCACCGCGGCGTGGTTCGACTTTCCGCCGGGCAATGGCGCCTATGCACGCGGACGCATCAAGGCGCTGCTGACGCAACGCATCGCGACCCAGCCGCTCGGCCTGCCAAACGCGGGATCGGTATTCCGCAATCCGGAAGGCGATCACGCTGCGCGCCTGATCGAGAGCTGCGGACTCAAAGGATTTGCGATCGGTGGCGCGCGCGTTTCGGAAAAGCACGCCAATTTCATCGTAAATGAGGAAGGGCTCGCGACCGCGGCCGACGTCGAGGCGCTGATCGGTCACGTCCGCGCTGTCGTCCGGCGCGAAACCGGCGTCGATCTCGAGCAGGAAGTTCGCATCATCGGGGAGGCCCGATGAGCGAATTCGGCAAAGTTGCGGTGTTGATGGGGCGAGCCCGACGCGGTGCCGCGCAGCGGCCGGTGCGGGAGGGCGAAGCGGCCCATCAACTCGATGTCGCAGGCAGCATCGCATGAACCACGGCGATGAATTCGGCAAGGTGGCCGTGTTGATGGGCGGCCCGTCGTCGGAGCGCGAGATCTCGCTGTTGTCCGGCAACGCGGTTCTCGCCGCGCTCAAGGGCCGCGGCATCGACGCGCATCCGTTCGACCCGTCCGAGCGCTCGCTGTTCGAGCTCGAGCGCGACGGATTCGGGCGCGCGTTTATCGCGCTGCACGGCCGCTTTGGCGAAGACGGCACCGTGCAGGGCGCGCTCGAAGTGCTGAGGATTCCGTATACCGGCAGCGGCGTGATGGCATCAGCGCTGGCGATGGACAAGTGGCGCACCAAGCTGGTGTGGACCAGCAGCGCGATTCCAACGCCGCGCTATCGCGTCGTCGACGCCGCCTCCGACTGGTGGGCGATCGTCGCCGAGCTCGGCCTGCCGTTGATCGTCAAGCCGGCGCGCGAGGGCTCGACGATAGGCATCAGCAAAGTCGCCAAGGTCGACCACGACGAAATGGCGATCGCCTATCGCGCCGCCGCCGAGCACGACGACCTGGTCATCGTCGAAGAGTTCGTCGCCGGCGTCGAGCTGACGGTCGGAGTCCTCGGCGAGCGCGCGCTGCCACTGATACGCATCGAAGCGCCGCAGGGCAACTACGACTACCACAACAAATATTTTTCCGACGAGACCAAGTACTTCTGTCCGTGCGGCATCGACGCCAAAGTCGAAAGCGCGATCCAGGCGCAGTCGATGGACGCTTTTCGGATCATCGGCTGCACCGGGTGGGGGCGGCTCGATCTGATCCTCCGGCCCGACGGCAAATGGACATTCCTCGAGGTCAATACCTCTCCCGGCATGACCGGTCACAGCCTGGTGCCGATGGCGGCGCGCCAGGCCGGCATGGACTTCGCCGAGCTCTGCGTCCAGATCCTGCGAGGCGCCCATGTGGGATAACCCGCGGCAGCTCAACGCCATCGCGCTCATCATTGCCTTCGCGGCGACCACAATGCTGGTCTGGGGCGCTGTGGCGTGGGCCGTGCGCCAGCCGGTGTTCGCGTTTCACAAGGTCGTCATCGACGGGCCGCTGCAGCGCGCCAATCCGGCACATCTGGAAGCGGTGCTGCGCGAGGAGGTCAAGGGAACGTTCTTCACGCTTCGTCTTCCCGACGCGCGCTCGTCGCTGCAGCGCGTGCCCTGGGTGCGAGGCGTGGCGCTGCGCCGCCAGTGGCCGGACCAGCTCGAGATCGCGGTCAGCGAGCACCAGCCGCTCGCCCGCTGGAACGACGCTGCGCTGATCGACACCGAAGGCGAGGTGTTCAGCGCCGACTTCGACGGCGACCTTCCGCAATTCACCGGGCCGGAGGGGACGGCCGCGGAAGTCGCCGCGCAGTACCGCGCCTTTGTCGCGGCGCTCGCGCCGACCGGGCGCGGGATCAACGCGATTCGCCGCTCCCCGCGCGGCGGCTGGCAGCTGGTCGCGGCCGGCAGCCCGCCATTGACGATCGAGCTGGGGCGCGCCGACCCGGGCGAGCGCCTGGCGCGCTTCGTCGCCTACTACCGCCAGACGCTGGACCCGCTTTCGCGCGGCGGAGCGCGCATCGATTACGCCGATCTTCGCTATCGCAACGGATTCGCCGCGCGCGTGTCCGGCGGCAGCGATCGATCGTCCAGAAAAGCGTCCCGGGGATAGAACAACATGGTCAAGGACAGCAAGAACCTCATCGTCGCGCTCGACATCGGGACATCGAAGATCGTCGCGATCGTCGCCGAGGTCACCGCCGACAAGCGCATGAACATCATCGGGCTGGGCACGCAGCCGGCGCGGGGACTGAAGAAGGGTGTCGTCGTCAACATCGAAGCGACGATGGCGTCGATCCAGCGCGTGCTCGAGGAAGCCGAGCTGATGGCCGATTGCGCGATCACCGAGGTCTACACCGGCATCGCCGGCAGCCATATAAGGAGTCTCAACTCTAGCGGCATGGTCGCGATCAAGGAAAAGGAAGTGACGCAGGCGGACATCGACCGCGTCATCGAGACGGCGAAGGCGATCGCGATACCGAACGACCAGCAGGTGCTGCACATATTGCCGCAGGAATTCATCGTCGACGGCCAGGAGGACGTGCGCGAGCCGCTGGGCATGAGCGGCGTGCGACTCGAAGTGAAAGTGCACATCGTCACCGGCGCGGTATCCGCGGTCGAGAACATCACCAAGTGCGTGCGCCGCTGCGGCCTCAAGGTCAACGACGTGATGCTGCAACCGCTGGCCTCCGCGCTGGCGGTGTTGAACGAGGACGAAAAGGACCTGGGCGTGTGCGTGATGGACATCGGCGGCGGCACGACCGACCTCGCCGTGTTCACCGGCGGCGCGATCCGCCACACGGCGGTCATTCCGATCGCCGGCGACCAGGTGACCAACGACATCGCGATGACCCTGCGCACGCCGACCAAGGAGGCCGAAGAGCTGAAGCTCCGCCACGGTTGCGCGCTGCGCCAGCTCGCCGACCCGAACGACATCATCGAAGTGCCGGGCGTCGGCGAGCGCGGGCCGCGCAAGCTCTCAAGGCAGACGCTGGCCGAGGTGATCGAGCCGCGCATCGAGGAGCTCTACACGCTGGCGCAATCGGAGCTGCGCAGGAGCGGCCTCGAGGAAATGCTTTCGTCGGGGATCGTGCTGACCGGCGGCTCGGCGCTGCTGCAGGGGATGGTCGAGCTCGGCGAGGAAGTCTTTCACCTGCCGGTGCGCGTCGGCGTGCCGGCCTACGTCGGCGGCCTGGCCGACGTGATCAGAAGCCCGCGCTACGCGACCGCCGTCGGCCTCTTGCTCGACGGGCGCGAACATTTTCTGCGCGCGGAAATCGCGCGCGGCCAGACCAAGGGATTGGGCAACGTCGGAGAACGGATGAGGCAATGGTTCAAGGCGAATTTTTGAGCAACGCAACGGCAGGTCAATCGTTTGAAGCACTTCGACAGGAGAGAGGAGCACATCATGTTTGAAATCATCGACCAGAACCCGCAGGAAGCCGTCATCAAGGTCATCGGCGTCGGCGGTTGCGGCGGCAATGCCATCGAGCACATGATCGAACGCCAGCTGCAAGGCGTCGAGTTCATTGCAGCGAATACCGATGCGCAGGCGCTCAAACGCTCGACCGCGCGCATCCAGCTTCAGCTCGGCAGCAACCTGACGCGCGGCCTGGGCGCCGGAGCGAGGCCGGAGATCGGCCGCGATGCGGCGATGGAGGACAAAGACCGGATCGGCGAAATGATCGACGGCGCCGACATGCTGTTCATCACCGCCGGCATGGGCGGCGGGACCGGGACCGGTGCGGCGCCGATCGTCGCGCAGGTCGCGAAAGACCGCGGCATCCTGACGGTCGCGGTCGTGACGCGGCCATTCCTGTTCGAAGGCAAGCGGCAGAGAGTTGCCGAAGCCGGCATCGAGGAGCTGAAAAAGACCGTCGACTCGCTGATCATCATCCCGAACGACAAGCTGATGCAGGTGCTCGGCGAAGACGTGTCGGTGCTCGATGCCTACGCGGCGGCCAACGACGTGCTGCACAGCGCGGTCGCCGGGATCGCCGAGGTGATCAACAATCCGGGCCTGGTCAACGTCGACTTTGCCGACGTGCGCACGGTGATGTCAGAAGTCGGCATGGCGATGATGGGCTCGGCCAAGGTCGGCGGACCCGATCGCGCGCGCCTCGCCGCCGAGCGCGCCGTTGCGAGTCCGTTGCTCGAGGAGATCAACCTCGCCGGCGCCCGCGGCGTGCTGGTGAACATTACCGCGTCGGCCGGCCTCAAGATGAAGGAATATCACGAGGTCATGAACACGATCAAATCGTTCACTGCGGACGATGCGATGGTGATCGTCGGCACCGTGATCGACGAGGCGATGAAGGACGAGCTTCGCGTGACGATGATCGCGACGGGCCTGGGTGGCGCCACCGTCCGCAACCGGCAGCCGCGGCTCGAAGTCGTCGAGCACGTCGTCGACCGTACCGGGACGGACAACGTCGGCATGTCGATCGAGACCGTCGATTACGATTCGCTGGACAAGACGCCTGCGGTCATCCGGCGCGGGCGCACGCCGTCGCCGGCGTCCGGTGCATCGGCGTTCGACGCCTCCGACATTCCGGCGTTCCTGCGCAAGCAGGCGGACTAGGCGCGCATCGACGACGGTTGCCGTGAAGGCGAAGGCGGGGCAACGGGATCGGCTTCCGGCGGAGGCAGGGACGAGCACGCGTAGGTGTCCCGGCCTGTGCTACAATTGTCTGCTAACTCCTTGAGCCGGTTAGTGAATCGCTGACCGGTCCGAAAAGGGGACATCGATGATGAAACAACGCACGCTCAAATCCAAGATCAAGACGACCGGCGTCGGCCTGCACACCGGCGCGCGCGTCGAATTGACGCTGCGTCCGGCGCATCCCGAAACCGGAATCGTATTCCATCGCGTCGACTTGCCTGGCTCGGCGGCGATTCCGGGCGAGGCACGCAACGTCGGCGACACCCGACTTTCGTCGTCGCTGTCCAAGGATGGCGCCAGCGTGTCGACCGTCGAGCATCTGATGTCGGCACTGGCTGGACTAGGCATCGACAATCTTCACGTCGACGTCGCCGGTCCCGAGCTGCCGATCATGGACGGCAGCGCCGCCCCTTTCGTCTTCCTGCTGCAGTCCGCAGGCATCGTCGAACAGGAGGCGGCCAAACGCTATCTGCGCATCAAGATGCCGGTCGAAGCGCGCGACGGCGACAAATGGGCGCGCTTCGAGCCGCATCACGGCTTCGTGCTCGACTTCACGATCGATTTCCCGCACCCGGTGTTCGGTTCGGAGAACCGGCATGTGATCATCGATTTCGCCGAGAATTCGTACATCAAGGAAGTCAGCCGCGCGCGCACGTTCGGTTTCATGCAGGACGTCGAAGCGATGCGCTCGGCCGGGCTCGCGCTTGGCGGCAGTCTGCAGAACGCGATCGTGCTCGACGAAACGCGCGTGTTGAACAGCGAGGGCCTGCGCTACGACAACGAGTTCGCCAAGCACAAGGTGCTCGACGCGATCGGCGACCTGTATCTGCTCGGCCATCCGATGATCGGACGCTACACGGCATTCAAGTCCGGTCACGCGCTGAACAACGCGCTGTCGCGCGCGCTGCTGGACCGGCCCGAGGCCTGGGAGATCGTGACGTTCGACGCCCAGTCCGACGTCCCGCGCGCGTTCCAAGGGTGGCTGCTGGCGCAGCCGGCCTAGCTCGATAACCGTCAAGCCGGTCGAGGCCGGAGCCGGGACGCCGCGCCCCGCGGGATGATCCGGCGCGCTCCTCTTTAAGGAATCCCTTGGTTCTGGTGCGGATGCTGCTGTTTCTGGCGCTGGCGGCGATTGCCGGCGCCGGCGTAGCCTACCTGTTCAAGCGCGACCGGCGCTATCTGCGCTTCATCGGCCGCGTCATCCAATACACCATCCTGCTATTGCTGGGGATCCTGGTCTTTTACGCGTTCGAGCGGCTGGTCGTCGTCGTCTGACTTCGCGCGCCGGGGCGCATGGCGCGCCAGGCGCCTGAGCGCTTGGGCCAGAGGCTCGTCGCCCAAGCGGGAGGCCAGTGCCTCGAGGCTGGTCGCCGCCGCCTCATCCAATTGTTTCTTAGGGGTTTTCGCCGGTTCGGTCACCGCCGGGCGGGCTTGCACGCGCACCCTTATTCCAGTAAATTCCCACCCCTCCCCGGCAAGTTTGTGCAGGACATCGGGCGCGCGTTGCCGCAGCAATGCCGCCGCGGCACCGCTGGCAGCCACAAGTTGGAGCTCCTGGGATTGGGCATCCGCGATACTGACGTGGGTGGCCAGCGCGGGCGGCAACGCCCCGCGCAATCGTAGTTGCAAGCGGAGCTCACGCTCCCGGCGGCGCTGGAGATCGGCCAGCGCGGCTTCGTTTTGGAGTACTTGCCCTAGGAGCCGCATGACGTTAGCATATTTGCCAGAAGCCGGACGCCGCCTCGCGCGCCGACGATCGCAGGGAGATTCCGTTTGAACATTATCCTGGTTTCCGGCGCCACGGCGCGGGCCCGCACGCTGAGCCTCGACTGGAGACACTGGACGGCCGGCGGATTCGGTCTTCTCGCGCTTTTCCTCTCATTCACGCTGTTGTTCAACTATGTGACGCTGCGCTACGCGGCGTCCATCAATCATCCGCTGTTGCAGGCGATCCTGCTGGCCGACCAGCGGGAAGAGGCGCAGAAAACGCAGGAGGTCGTGCAGGGCCACCTGAATGCGATGGCGGTCAAGCTGGGCGACCTGCAGGCGAGGATGCTGCGCCTCGACGGACTGGGCGAGCGGCTGGCCAAGCTCGCGGGGCTTAAGCCGCAGGAATTGCCGGGCGTGCTGCAGCCGGGGGTGACACCGGGACGCGGCGGCCCAGCGCCGACCTTGCAGCGCAATCTGTCGCTCGATGAGTTCAACGCGCTGCTGGCGCAACTCGCGCAGCAGGTCGACCAGCGCTCCGACCAGCTCGGCGTGCTGGAAGCGCTGCTGGTGAGCGATTCGGCCAACAAGAAGTTTCTGCCGACCTTGAAGCCGATCGAGGATGCCTGGTTCTCGTCCAACTTCGGCTGGCGCCTCGATCCGTTCACCGGACAGCAGAGTTTCCACGAGGGCATCGATTTTCCGGCCGACGTCGGCACGGCGATCGACGCCGCCGCGAGCGGCAAGGTCATCTTCGCGGACGTGCATCCGGCCTATGGTAAAATAATTGAAATCGATCACGGTAACGGACTGGTCAGCCGGTACGCGCATTGTTCGGTCCTGCTGGTGAAAGAAGGTGACTTCGTCATGCGGGGCCAGCTGATTGCGAAGGTCGGCACGACGGGGCGATCGACCGGGCCGCATTTGCATTTCGAGGTGCGCCTGAACGGCGTGCCGCAGAACCCGGCGCGTTTTCTGGCAGCTAGCGGCTGACGCCGCAATAACCGCCGGCGCTTGCCGACCGATAGGAGGTTGGCGGGCGAAACGGAAGGGGTGAGGAAGTCCTCACCCCTTGTTTTTTGGGTGCGCCGTGCCCATGGTGGTAAATGGACAAGGTCCGCGGCACTAAAACCCTATGATCTCCAACATCCTCACCAAGATCTTCGGCAGTCGCAATGAGCGCCTGCTCAAGCAGTACAGCCAGGCGCTGCACAAGATCAACGCGTTCGAGCCGACGATGGCGGCGAAGTCCGACGCCGAGCTCAAGGCGATGACTGCGACGCTGAAGGAGCGGGTGACCAACGGCGAGGAGCTCGATTCGGTGCTGCCCGAGGCATTCGCCGTCGTGCGCGAAGCGGGCAAGCGAACGCTGCAAATGCGCCACTTCGACGTGCAGATGCTCGGCGGGATGGCGCTCTACTACGGCAAGATCGCCGAAATGCGCACCGGCGAGGGCAAGACGCTGGTCGCGACCCTGCCTGCCTATCTGAACGCGCTGACCGGCAACGGCGTCCATATCGTCACCGTCAACGACTACCTGGCCCAGCGCGACGCCGACTGGATGGGCCGCATCTACCGCTTCCTCGGCTTGACCGTCGGCGTCAACCTGTCGCAGATGGCCCACGACGCCAAGCAGGCCGCGTACGCGGCGGACATCACCTACGGCACCAACAACGAGTTCGGCTTCGACTACCTGCGCGACAACATGGTGTTTCACGCCGGCGAGCGGGTCCAGCGCGGCTTGTCGTACGCGATCGTCGACGAGGTCGATTCGATCCTGATCGACGAGGCGCGGACGCCGCTTATCATTTCCGGCCAGTCGGACGACAACGTCGAGATCTATTATCGATTGAACGAGCTCGCGCCGAAGCTGACGCGTCAGAGCGAGGAGAAAGGACCCGGCGACTACTGGGTCGACGAGAAGGCGAACCAGGTCCTGCTGTCGGAGGAAGGACACGAGCACGCCGAGGACATCCTGGCCAAGGCCGGATTGCTGCCTGCCGGGACCAGCCTCTACGACGCCGCCAACATCGCGCTGATGCATCACCTGTATGCTGCGCTGCGCGCGCACGGCATCTATCATCGCGACCAGCATTACGTCGTGCAGGACGGCGAGGTGATCATCGTCGACGAATTCACCGGGCGGCTGATGTCCGGCCGCCGCTGGTCGGATGGGCTGCACCAGGCGGTCGAAGCGAAAGAAGGCGTGCCGATCCAGCGCGAGAACCAGACGCTGGCATCGATCACGTTCCAGAACTACTTCCGCATGTACGACAAGCTCGCCGGCATGACCGGGACGGCGGATACCGAAGCGTTCGAGTTCCAGCAGATCTACCACCTCGAGACGGTCGTGATACCGACCAACGTGGCGATGATCCGCAAGGACGAGAACGATCTGGTGTTCCGCACGTTCCAGGAAAAAGTTGACGCCATCGTCGCCGACATCAAGGACTGCTACCAGCGCGGACAGCCGGTGCTGGTCGGCACCACGTCGATCGAGAATTCGGAGCTGCTCGCGCAATTCCTGGTCAAGGAAAAGCTTCCGCACGAGGTGCTGAACGCCAAGCAGCACGCACGCGAGGCGGTGATCGTCGCGCAGGCCGGGCGGCCGAAGGCGATCACCATCGCGACCAACATGGCAGGCCGCGGCACCGACATCGTGCTCGGCGGCGCGATCGAACCGACCTTGCTCGCGATTCGCGAAGACGAGTCGCGCGCGCAGACCGACCGGGACCTGGAGGTCGCGAAGCTCCGCCGCGAATGGCAGGTGCTGCACGATCAGGTGATCGCCGCCGGCGGCCTGCATATCGTTGGCACCGAGCGCCACGAATCGCGGCGCATCGACAACCAGTTGCGCGGCCGTTCCGGGCGCCAGGGCGATCCGGGCTCGTCGCGCTTCTACCTGTCGCTCGAGGATCCTTTGCTGCGCATCTTCGGCGGCGAGCGCCTGTCCGGCATCATGCAGCGGCTGAAGATGCCCGAGGGTGAGCCGATCGAGCATCCGATCGTCAACCGCTCGATCGCCAAGGCGCAGAACCGCGTCGAGTCGCGCAACTTCGACATCCGGAAGCAATTGCTCGAATACGACGACGTCGCGAACGACCAGCGGCGAGTGATCTACCAGCAACGGAACGAATTGCTCGAGACCGAGGACATCTCGGAGACGATCCGCAACATGATCGCCGGACAGATCGAGGACACGGTGCGGCAGTACGTCCCGCCCGAGTCGGTCGAAGAGCAGTGGGACGTGCCGGCGCTCGAATCGGCGCTGGCCGGCGAGTACCAGCTTCGCATCCCGGCAGGCGAGTGGCTGAAGAACGAGCCCGAGCTCTCTGACGAGGCGCTGCGCGACCGCGCGCGCGAGTTCGCGACCAAGCAGTACGAGCAGAAGCTGGGCCTCGTCGGGCCGGAGCTCTTCCACCAGTTCGAGCGCAACCTGATGCTGCAGACGCTCGACCAGCACTGGCGCGAGCACCTGGGCTCGCTCGATCATCTGCGGCAGGGGATACATCTGCGCGGCTACGCGCAAAAGAACCCCAAGCAGGAATACAAGCGCGAGTCGTTCGAGCTTTTTTCCGACATGCTCGACCGCATCAAGCACGACGTGGTCAAGATCGTGCTGACCGTGCAGGTTCGCTCCGAGCAGGACATGCAGGCAGTCGAGGAGGCGCCAGCGGTCTCCAATGTGCAATACCAGCACACCGACTACGATACGGCGCTGGCCGCGCCGCCCGACCAGCCTGCGGCGTCGCCGCCGCCGTTCACGCGCGCCGGACAGAAAGTCGGCCGCAACGATCCGTGTCCCTGCGGATCGGGCAAGAAGTTCAAGCACTGCCACGGCGCGATCTAGCGGCCCGGCCCGCGCGCCGGCCCAAGGCTCGATAGTCCATGACGCGGCCGCCCTGCGGCGCCCGCGAACGCTGCGGTAGAATCCGACCGACGCTTCTGCTCGCGCACCCATGCCGGTCAACTACCATCCGCCTACGCCCGAGCAGCTGTTGCCGGTCGCCGGCGTCACTTTGGGCACCGCCGCCGGTCGCATCAAGAACTGGTCGCGCGACGACGTCATCCTGGTAAGTCTCGATCAGGGATCGCGCGCCTCGGGCGTGTTCACCCGGAACCGGTTTTGCGCCGCCCCGGTGATCGTCTGCCGCGAGCACCTGGCGAACGGACAGGTCACGCGCGCGCTGCTGATCAACGCCGGCAACGCCAATGCGGGAACAGGCCAGCGCGGTGTCGACGATGCGCGCACCTGCTGCGCCGCCGTGGCGCGTGCACTGGATTGCGCCGAATACGAAGTCCTGCCTTTCTCGACCGGCGTCATCATGGAGCGCTTGCCGGTCGAGCGGGTCGTGGCTGCGGTGCCGAAATGCGTGGCCGCGCTGTCGCCTTCGGGATGGGACGCGGCGATGCGCGCGATCATGACTACCGACACAGTGCCCAAAGCGGCATCGTGCCGCCTCGACATCGACGGCGTGCCCGTCACCATAACCGGCATAGCCAAGGGCGCGGGCATGATCGCACCCAACATGGCGACGATGCTGGGCTTCGTCGCCACCGACGCGCCGGTGGAAGGCTTGCTGCTCGGCGAGCTCGCGGCAAGCCTCGCCGCCGCGTCGTTCAATCGCATCACCATCGACGGTGATACGTCGACCAACGACAGCTTCGTCCTCTTGGCCACCGGCAAGGCGGCGATGGCGCCGATCGTTCGATCCGACGATCCCCGCCTGCGGTCCTTGCACGATGCGCTGGAGCTCGTCGCCGTGCAGCTGGCGCAGGCGATCGTGCGCGACGGCGAGGGAGCGACCAAATTCATCACCATCGTCGTCGACGGTGGACGCGACGACGGCGAATGCGATCGAGTCGCGCGCGCGATCGCCGATTCGCCGCTGGTCAAGACGGCGTTTTTCGCCTCCGATCCCAATCTGGGCCGTATCGTCTGCGCGATCGGCAACGCGGCGGTGGAGGATCTCGACCCGGGCTGCGTGTCGTTCTGGCTCGACGACGTGCTCGTCGTCGCGGACGGCGGCCGCGCCGAAGGCTATCGCGAGGAAGACGGCAAGCGCGTGATGGAACAGGCCGAGATCGGCATTCGCGTAGTGCTCGGGCGAGGCGGCGCGACGGCGACGGTATGGACCTGCGATCTGTCGCACGGCTACGTCACGATCAACGCCGATTACCGGAGCTAGCGAATCGTGAACGAACGCGACCTCGACCGCCTGATGGCGCGCGCCGAAAGCCTGTTGGGCCGCCTCGAGGCGCTGCTTCCCGCCGCACCGGCGCCGCCGGACTGGAAGGCGCGGGCGTTTCGCTGGCGCAAGCGTGGACAGCGCGGCTACCTGCAGTCGGTGTCGCGTCCGCATGCGATCAGCCTCGACGACCTGGTGGCGATCGATGCGCAAAAGGCCGCGATCGACGCCAATACCCGGCAGTTCGTCGCGGGCCTGCCGGCGAACAACGTGCTCCTCACCGGATCGCGCGGCACGGGCAAGTCGTCGCTGGTGAAAGCGATGCTGGGCAAGTACGCGGCGAAGGGCCTGCGCCTGATCGAAGTCGACAAGGGCGACCTGGTCGACCTGCCGGACATTGTCGAGCCGATCGCCGAGCGGCCCGAGCGGTTCATCGTGTTTTGCGACGACTTGTCGTTCGACGCCAACGAGCCGGGCTATAAGGCGCTCAAGGTCATGCTCGACGGCACGATCGCGGCGGCTTCGTCGAACGTGCTGATCTATGCGACGTCGAACCGGCGGCATCTGCTGCCCGAGTATTTCAGCGAGAACCTCGAGACAAGGCACATCGGCGAAGAAGTGCATCCCGGCGAATCGGTCGAGGAAAAGATATCGCTGTCGGAACGCTTCGGCGTGTGGATCTCGTTCTATCCGTTCACTCAGGACGACTACTTTGCCGCGGTCCACCAATGGCTGCGCTTCTACGGCGTGCCGGTGCCGGACGAGGGCGCTGCGCTGGAACGCCTGCATCGCGAAGCGGTGCAATTCGCGCTGCAGCGCGGATCGCGCAGCGGCCGCATTGCCTGGCAGTTCGCGCGGGCGCAGGCCGGCGCCCGCGCGCTCGACGGCGGCAAGGGCAAGGGCAGGAACAAGAGCACCAAGTGAGCGAGCGCACGATCGTGCGCGTCGCCGCGGCGATACTGCACCGGGGCGACGGCAAGGTGCTGCTGGCGCAACGTCTGCCCGGAACGCCGTATCCGGATTACTGGGAATTTCCCGGTGGCAAGCTCGAGCCGGGCGAATCGGCCCGCGACGCGCTGCTGCGCGAGCTCGAGGAGGAGCTCGGCATCGTCGTGACGCGGGCCGCCCCGTGGCTCACCCAGCGCTATGACTATCCGCACGCACACGTCCAACTCGAGTTCTTCCGGGTGTTCGAATGGCAGGGCGAGCCGCATGGCCGCGACGGCCAGGCGATCGCATGGCAACAGCCGACCGCGATCGAGGTGGCACCGCTGTTGCCGGCCAATGCGACGGTGCTGCGCGCGCTCGCCTTGCCGGCCGTGTATGCGATCTCGATGGCCGAGGATCTGGGCGAGGCGGCGTTTCTCGCGCGGGCGCGCGTCGCATTCGACGCAGGGCTGAAGCTGGTTCAGCTGCGGGAGAAATCGTTTGCGCCGGAACGCCTGCGCGCGCTTGCCGACGAGCTGCTGGCGATCAGTGCGCCGTACGGCGCACGCGTGCTGCTCAACGGCGACGCGAACACCGCGCGCGAGCTCGCTTTCGCAGGAGTGCACTGGAGTGCGGCGCGCCTGCTCGCGGCGCCGGCGCGTCCCGACGATATGCTATGCGCTGCGTCGACACACGACGCGACCGAGCTCGCGCAGGCGGCGAAGCTCGGCGTCGACTTTGTCGTGCTCGGCCCGGTGTCCGAGACGCCGACGCATCCCAACGCGCGTCCGCTGGGCTGGCAGCGTTTCGCCGAGCTCGCTGCCGGATCGCCGATGCCGGTGTACGCGCTGGGCGGGCTCTCGCCCGCCGATCTCGACATCGCGATCGCGCACGGCGCGCACGGTGTCGCGCTGCGGCGCGCCGCGTGGCCGGCGCTTCCGCGCAGTTAGGTACGACTAGCTAGGACTGGCTACGACCGCTCCGACTTCGCCTGGTCGGCGTCAGGATCGGCCGGGTCTTCCGCGACCGGCACGCGATACGACTCGGCTGCCCAGGCACCCAGATCGATCAGCTTGCAGCGTTCCGAGCAGAACGGGCGAAACGGATTGTCGGACGTCAGGGCAGCGGTCTTGCCGCATTGCGGGCAGCGCGCGCCGCGCCGGCGTTTATCGGGCTGGTTCATGCCGATAATTTTGCGCGAACCGCGCGCAATGCGCCAGTCCGCGCTCGCCGCGCTAGTCCAGCGCCATCGCCAGCACGCTCGCCACGTGCAGCGCATCGCGCTGTGCACCGTCCCTGATCTGGTGCCGGCAGCTGAAACCGTCGGCCACGATCAAGGTCGCGTTGGATGCCGAGCGCACGGCCGGCAGCAGCGCCTGTTCTGCCATTTGCATCGACAGCGGGTGATGCTCCGCGTGGTAGCCGAACGCGCCGGCCATGCCGCAGCAACCCGAGGCAATCGTTGTCGTCGCCAGACCCGGTATCCAGCCGAGCGCCGTCTGGATCGGCGTCATTACGGCGAAGGCTTTTTGATGGCAATGTCCGTGCAGCAGCGCCTCGCTTTGCGGCAGCGGCTTCAATGGCAAGGTCAGGCGTCCGGCAGCGCGCTCCCGCACCAGGAACTCTTCGAACAGCATCGCGTGGCGCGCGACGAGCTCCGCATCCTCCCCTAGGCCGTAGTTTAAGAATTCGTCGCGCATTCCGAGCAGGCACGACGGCTCGAGCCCCACGATCGCCACGCCTCGACGCGCGTACGGGACCAGCGCCGCCAGCGTGCGGCGGGCCTCGGCTTTCGCCTCGTCGATCATCCCCGCAGCGAGAAAGGTTCGTCCGCAGCACAGCGGGCGTTCGCCCGGCACCGCATTGGTGTGCACCGTGTATCCAGCGACCTCGAGCACGCGACGCGCGTCGGCCGCGGCCGCGTGCGCGAAGTAATTGCTGAACGTGTCAACAAAGAGCACGGCTTCACGTTCGCTCGCGTCGTGGGCGTCGTCTGATCTCGTCCGGCGCAGGAAGCCGCCGCGCCACGGCGGCAAGCGGCGCCTCGCCGCAAGCCCGAGCCAGGATTCGGCGAGCTGCGCGGCGCCCGGAAGACGCGTCAGCAGGTTCGCAAGCCATGCGATGCGCGAGACCATCGGCGCATACCGCGGCAGATGCGCGATCAGCCGGTCGCGCAGCGCGACGCCGTGCCGTTGGTTGTAGGCTGCCAGCGCTTCGATCTTCATCTTCGCCATGTCGACGCCGGTCGGGCATTCGCGGCGGCAGGCCTTGCACGAGACGCACAGGTCGAGCGCCGCATGCACGGCTTCGCCGCCCAGGTCCTGGTCGCCGAGCTGCCCCGACAGTGCGAGGCGCAGCGTGTTGGCGCGCCCGCGCGTCGTATGCTGCTCGTCGCGCGTGACCCGATAGCTGGGGCACATGACGCCGGCGTCGAACTTCCGGCAGTGACCATTGTTGTTGCACATCTCTACGGCCTTGGCGAGACCCTGGGTGACGTCGCTGCCGGCCCCGGGCGCGCTTTCGTCGCCGGTCGCCGGATCGCGCTCGACGTTCCATGCCGACCAGTCGAGCTTCGGCTGGATCGGAATCCTGCCGTACTGCGGTCGGAAGCGGAACAGCGAGGTATCGTCCATCTTTGGCGTAGCGACGATCTTGCCGGGGTTCATCCGGTTGTCCGGGTCGAACAGCACCTTGACCGCGCCGAACGCGGCGTTCAAGCGCGGTCCGAACTGCCAGGCCACCCATTCGCCTCGGCACAGGCCGTCGCCATGCTCGCCCGAATACGCACCCTTGTATTCGCGCACCATCGCCGCGGCTTCTTCGGCGATCGCGCGCATCTTGGCCGCGCCGTCGCGACGCATGTCGAGGATCGGCCGCACGTGCAAGGTGCCGACACTGGCGTGCGCGTACCAGGTCCCGGTGGTGCCGTGTTTCCGGAACACTTCGGTCAGCCTGTCGGTGTATTCGGCCAGATGCTCGAGCGGCACCGCGCAGTCCTCGATGAACGAGACCGGCTTGCCGTCGCCTTTCATCGACATCATGATGTTGAGGCCCGCCTTGCGCACTTCCCACAATGCCTTCTGCGCCTGCTCGCTTTCGATCCGCACGACCGCATCCGGCAGGCCGAGATCGCCGCTCAGCTCGGCCAGACGATCGAGACTCGCCGCCTGCGCGGCGGCATCTTCGCCGGAGAACTCGACCAGCAGGATCGCCGCGGGCGCACCGATCAATGCGCGCTCGATCACAGGACGGAATGCGGGATTCGCGCGCGCCAGATCGACCATCGTGCGATCGACCAGCTCGACCGCAGTCGGCTTGAGGCGCACGATGTGCTGCGCCGCCGCCATCGCCTGGTAGAAAGACGGAAAGTTGACCACGCCGAGCGCCTTGTGCCGCGGCAGCGGCGCGAGCGCCAGCGTCAGTCGCGACGACCAGGCGAGCGTGCCTTCGGAGCCTACCAGAAGATGGGCGAGATTGACCGACCCATCGGCGGTGTACGGACGCACGCTTTGCGGCGCAAAGAGATCGAGGTTGTAGCCCCCGACCCGGCGCAGCACCTTCGGCACGCTGCGCTCGATCTCGTCGCGCTCGGCCGCGGCGATTCGCCTGAGCCCGGCGACGATCTCGCCGCAGCGGCCGTCGCGGCGCATCCGATCGATCGGCCCGAATGCGATCTCGCTGCCGTCGGCCAGGATCGCATCGATGCCGGCGACGTTGTGCACCATGTTGCCGTATTCGATCGATCGCGAGCCGCAGGAGTTGTTGCCCGCCATGCCGCCTATCGTGGCCTGCGCCGACGTGCTGACGTCGACCGGGAACCAGACGCCGTGCGGCCGCAGGAAGGCGTTCAGCTGATCGAGAACGACGCCGGGCTGCACGGTGGCTGTCATCGTGTCGTCGTCGAACGCCAGAATGCGGCACAGCGACTTGCTGTGATCGATCACCAGCGCATCGCCGACCGTCTGCCCGCATTGCGATGAGCCCGCGCCGCGCGGCAACACCGGAACGGCAAGCTCGCGCGCGACGGCAAGTGCGTCCCGGACGTCGTCCTCGTCGCACGGCACGACGACCCCGATTGGGTCGATCTGGTAGATCGAAGCGTCGGTCGCATAGCGCCCCCGCGAGGCCGCGTCGAACAGCACATCGCCGCGGCACGCCTCGCGCAGCCGTCTCGCGAGCAACGACGAGTCGAAGGCACGCTTGAGCCGGCCGTCGATCGCGACCGGTCGTTCCAGCGCGGAGTTCATCTTGAGGATTTGCCTTAGAATCGGGATCGCAGTTGTACAATGCGACTATACCTCGCCGGCGATGGCTTCGATAATGGCCATGGCGATTTCCAGCGATCGGATTCCAGCGCAATCGACCAGGCGCATGCTGAAACTCGACGACCACCCGAGCGGCCGGCATTTTCTGCAGATTCCCGGACCGACCAATGTGCCCGATCGCGTGCTGCGCGCGCTCGATCATCCGACGATCGACCATCGCGGGCCCGAGTTCGCGCGGCTGACCCTGGAAATTCTCGATGGCCTGAAGCGCGTCTTCCAGACATCGTCGCCGATCGTCATCTACCCGGCGTCGGGCACCGGCGCGTGGGAAGCGGCGCTGGTCAATACGCTGTCGCCCGGCGATCGAGTCCTGATGTTCGAGACCGGTCACTTCGCGACCCTGTGGCGCAAGATGGCCGACAAGCTCGGCCTCTCGGTCGACTTCGTTCCCGGCGATTGGCGCAGCGGCGCCGACGCCGCGGTCGTCGAATCCAAGCTCGCGGACGACAAGGCGCACGCGATCAAGGCGGTGCTGGTCGTGCACAACGAGACGTCGACCGGCGTCACCACCGCGATCCCGCCTATCCGCGAGGCGATCGACCGCGCCGGCCATCCTGCGCTGTTGATGGTCGACACGATCTCGTCGCTGGCCTCGATCGATTACCGGCACGCCGAGTGGGGCGTCGACGTCACCGTCGCCGGCTCGCAAAAAGGGCTGATGTTGCCGCCGGGGCTCTCGTTCAATGCGGTCAGCGACAAGGCGCTCGCCGCCAGCAAGGAGGCGCGGCTGCCGCGATCGTACTGGGCCTGGGACGACATCATCGCGATGAACCGGCAGGGCTATTTTCCGTACACGCCGGCGACCAATCTGCTCTACGGACTGCACGAGGCGATCGACATGCTGCTCGGCGAAGGCTTGCCGAACGTGTTTGCGCGCCACGATAGACACGCCGAAGCGACCCGGCGCGCGGTGCGCGGCTGGGGGCTGGAAATCCTGTGCCGCAACCCGGCCGAATACAGCAGCTCGCTGACCGCGATCATCGTTCCCGAGGGTCACGACGCCGATGCTTTCCGCCGCGAAGCGCTCGCGCGCTACGACCTGTCGCTCGGCACCGGCCTCGGCCGCCTTGCGAAAAAGGTGTTTCGCATCGGTCACCTGGGATTCTTCAACGACCTGACGCTGTGCGGAACGCTGTGCGGCGTCGAGATGGCGCTGGCGGCCTCGCGCGTTCCGCATAAATCGGGTGGCATCGCTGCGGCGCTATCGTTTCTCGCTGGCGCGTCGAGCATCAAATCCGGCGCTGCAACGCTCGCCGCCAGCACGGCCTGACGCGTCGCATCGAAAGTCGAAGCAATAAAAAAATAACTGATTGTGTTTGAACTTCGGAGGAATCGCCATGAGGATGTCGAGACTGTTGTGGATCGGGTTGCTTGCCGTGTTCAGCCAGCCCGCGCTGGCGCAGCTGGAGCTCAAGTTCGGCCATGTCGGCGAACCGGGATCGCTGTTCGACGTCTCGGCGACTGAATTCGCCAAGCGCGCCAACGCCAAGCTGGCGGGCAAGGCGACGATCGTGGTCTACGGCTCGAGCCAGCTCGGCGGCGACAAGGAGATGCTGCAGAAGCTCAAGCTCGGCACGCTCGACTTCGCGCTGCCTTCGACGGTGATGTCGTCGGAGGCCGACCTGTTCGGCCTGTTCGAAATGCCGTACCTGGTCAAGGATCGCGGCCACATGCAGAAGATCGAAAAGGCGATCTTCTGGCCGAAGCTCGAGCCGGCGGCGGAAGCGAAGGGACTCAGGATCCTTGCCGTCTGGGAAAACGGCTACCGCCACATCACCAACAGCAAGAAGCCGATCGTCACACCCGCCGATCTGCAGGGCATCAAGCTGCGCATACCCGAAGGCAAATGGCGGCTCAGGATGTTCCAGGCGTACGGCGCGAACCCCAGCCCGATGAAGCTTTCCGAAGTGTTCACCGCGCTGTCGACTGGCGTCATGGACGGCCAGGAGAATCCGCTGACGCAGATCTGGTCGCAGAAATTCCAGGAAGTGCAGAAGTATCTTTCGCTGACCGGCCACGTCTACACGCCGGCCTTCGTCGCCGTCGGTGCGAAGCGCTGGGACAGCCTGCCCGCCGACGTGCGCAAGGTCCTCGAGGACACGGCGAAAGAAACGCAGGCGTTCGTCTACGAGCGCGCCAAAAAGGACGACGACGAGCTGGTCGCCAAGTTCACCGCTGCCGGCGTCAAAGTCAACCAGGCCGACAAGGACGCGTTTATCGCGGCGAGCAAGGGGATCTACGACGAGTTCGGCGCCGAAGTCTCCGGCTCGAAAGCGCTGATCGAGCAGGCGATCGCGCTGGGCAAATAAGCGTCCGACGGGCGAGGGGAGCGAGCGTGACGTTGGCGCGAATTCGTGGCGCATACGAGAAATTCCTCGAAGCGATCGTCATCGTGCTGATGTCGGCGATGGCGATCGAGGTGACCATAGGCATCGGGTTTCGCGCGTTCGGCCGTTCGCTGTCGTGGTACGACGAGGTCGCCGTCATCCTGCTCGCCTGGCTCACCTTCTACGGATCGGCGCTGGCGGCGCTGAAGCGCGCGCACATCGGGTTCCCGGGACTGGTCAAGTCGATGCCGCCGCGCCGGCGGCTGGTCTTCGTGGTCATCGGGAAGTTCCTGGTGATCGCCTTCATGGCGCTGCTGGGGTGGATCGGCTTTTCGATCCTCGATGTGCTGGCGACCGACTATTTGATCAACTTTCCGGCAGTCTCCGTCGCGTGGACGCAGTCGGTCATCCCGATCAGTTGCGCGCTGTTCATCGTGGCCGAGCTGTTGAACATGCCCGACACCCTCCGGGCCGCCCGCGGCCTCGCCTCCACCGAGGCGAGCGACCTCGCCGAGCGCCTGCATTGACCGCCGCTCGGTCGTTCCCCTTCTGACCCGACATGCAGATACTCGTCCTGTTCGGCGCTGTGCTGGTGCTCGTCCTGTTCGACATTCCGATCGCGATCGCGCTCGGGGTCGTCGCCGTCGTCGCGCTGGTCGCCACGCAGGGCGTGGACATGCTGCCCAATGTCGCGATCACGATGTACAACGGCGCGACCAGTTTCCCTCTTATCGCGATCCCGCTGTTCATCCTTTCCGGCGCAATCATGAATGCGTCGGGCATCTCGCGCCGGCTGATCGCGTTCGCATCGGCGCTGCTCGGCTGGATCCGCGGCGGCCTGGCAATGGTGTCGATCGGGACGTCGCTCTTTTTCGCCGAAATCTCCGGCTCGGCGGTCGCCGACGCGGCCGCGCTGGGCTCGATTCTCATCCCGGCGATGCGAAGTCGAGGCTACAGCAAGGAGTTCGCGGCCTCGGTCATCTCGTCGTCGGCCACGCTCGCGGTCATCATCCCGCCGTCGATCCCGATGCTGCTTTACGCGGTGATCGCCGGGACCTCGGTGGTCAAACTCTTCGTCTCCGGCATCGTGCCCGGCATTCTCGGCGGCCTGGGCATGATGGGCGTCGCCTACTGGTTCGCTCGCCGTTACAACTTTCCGGTCGAGCAGTCTTTCCGCTGGGCCAACGTGCGCAAGACGTTCCGGGAAGCGCTGTGGGCGTTCCTGCTTCCGGTCATCATCCTGGGGTCGATTTTCGGTGGCATCGTCACCGCGACCGAGGGCGCGGCGATCGCGGTGGTGGCGGCGCTGTTCGTCGGCTTCGTTGTCTACCGCGAGCTCGACGCCCATGTGTTGCGCACCTCGATCGTCGAAGGCGGCATTCAGACGGCGGTGGTGATGCTGCTGGTGGCGGCCAGCGCGCTGCTGGGCGTTTATCTCACCGAGACGCATCTGCCCCAGCAGCTCGCGCAGGGCATCCTGAATTTCACCGCCAACAAATGGGCGGTGCTGGCGATACTGAACGTGCTGTTCCTGATCCTCGGCTTTTTCCTGCACTCGGCCGCGGCGATCATCCTGGTCGTGCCGGTCGTCATGCCGCTGGTCACGGCGGTAGGCATCGACCCGGTTCACTTCGGGCTGATCGTCACGATCAACCTCGGCATCGGCCAGCAGACCCCGCCGGTGGCGAGCGTGCTGATGACCTGCTGCGCGATCGCCAAGGCCGACATGTGGGAAGTGACCAAGGTCAACGTGTACTTCGTCGCCGTGCTGCTGGCCGTGCTCATCCTCGTCACCTACGTACCCTCTGTCGGCATGGGACTCGTCGACTTCTTCTACAAGTGAGGCCATGACGGCCGCCGTTCTCGTCGAACGCGACGGCGCGATCGCCACCGTCGTGCTCGATCGTCCCGACAAGCTCAACGCCTTGTCGCTGGCCTCGTGGACCGAGCTGGGCGCGCGCATGCGCGAGCTCTCCGCCGATGACGATTTGCGCTGCGTCATGGTGCGCGGCGCAGGCACGAAGGCGTTCGCCGCTGGCGCCGACATCGCCGAATTCCCCGACGTGCGCGCCAACGCCGCACAAGGCAAGGAATACGGCGAGCTGATCCATGCGACGATGCGCTCGATCGGCGAGTGCCGGCATCCGACAGTGGCGATGATCCACGGCGTGTGTGTGGGCGGCGGGCTCGAAGTCGCACTGATGTGCGACCTGCGCATCTGCGGCGCCGGAAGCCGCTTCGGCATCCCGATCAATCGTCTCGGCCTGACGATGGGCTACGGCGAGCTCGCCGGCCTGCGGGCGGTCGTCGGGCCGGCGGTGGCGCTGGAGATCCTGCTCGAAGGCCGCATCTTCGGCGCGCAGGAAGCTTTCGACAAGGGACTGGTGCAGCGCGTCGTCGCCGACGATCAGGTCGAGTCGGAGGCGCGCGCCGCGGCCGAGCGCATTGCCGCCGGCGCGCCGCTGGTCGCGCGCTGGCATAAGCAGTTCATCCGGCGCTTGAGCCCGACGCGAGAGCTGTCGGATGCCGATTGGGCCGAGGGCTACGCCTGCTTCGACACGGCGGATTTTCGCGAGGGTCTAGCCGCGTTCCTCGCCAAGCGCGAGCCGCGGTTCCGGGGAAAATGATGGGACCGCTCTCGGGACTCAAGGTCATCGAGCTCGCGCACATCATGTCGGGACCGACCGCCGGCATGCTGCTCGCCGACATGGGCGCCGACGTGATCAAGGTCGAGCGCGTGCCCGACGGCGACGACACGCGGCGCTTCACGCCGCCCGAAGTCAACGGCGAGTCGAGCGCATTCATGATGATGAACCGCAACAAACGGGGCATCGCGCTCGACTTGAAGCATCCGGCGGCGAACGCGGCGCTGCGGCGGATCATCGACCGCGCCGATGTCGTAGTCGAAAATTTCCGCGTCGGAACGATGGAGCGGCTGGGGTTGGGCTACGACGTGCTGCGCCGATCCAATCCGCGGCTGATCTATTGCGCATTGTCCGGCTACGGCCTGACCGGACCCGATGCGACCAAGGGCGGCTTCGACCTGGTCGCGCAGGGGCTTTCCGGATTGATGCGCATCACCGGCGATCCGGGCGGACCGCCGACCAAGGTCGGCTCGCCGGTCACCGACATCAACGCCGGCATCCTGGGCGCCCTGGGCATCGTCAGCGCCTACGTCCATCTGCTGAAGACCGGCGAGGGGCAGCTGGTCGACACGTCGCTGCTCGAAGCCGGCGTCATGCAGACGTTCTGGCAGAGTGCGATTTTCATCGGCAGCGGACGCGAGATCGGTCCCTTGGGCTCCGCGCATCCGATGACCGCCCCGTACCAGGCATTCGAGACCGGCGATGGCTGGATCACCGTCGGCGCGTCGAACCAGGTCAACTATGTGCGCCTAACGCAGGTGCTCGAGGCGCCGGAACTGCGCGACGATCCGCGATTCGCCGACAACAAGCTGCGGATGGCGAACCTCGAGGCGCTGGTCGGCGAGTTGACGTTACGGTTCAAGCGCAAGCCGTCGGCCGCGTGGCTGGACGCGCTTGATGCGGTGGGAGTTCCGGCGGGGCCGGTGAAAACGATCGAGCAGATGCTGGCGGATCCACAGGTACATGCGCGCGGCATGGTCGTCGACCTCACGCATCCGCGGGCCGGCGACACCCGGGCGATCGGCTGCCCGATCAAGTTCTCGGCCACACCTTCGGGCGTCACTCGGCCGGCGCCGATGCTTGGCCAACACACGTCCGAAGTTTTGGAGGAATTCGGCTTCGGCGCAGACGAAATACGCGAGCTGCTCGCGGCGGGGGCGGCCGTTCAGGGCTGACGGCGAGCGTGGACTATTCCTACGACGACCGCTTCATCGTCAGCTTGAACATCGTCGTCCAGCCGTCCTTGCCCTGCATCTCGCTCCATGCTTCGTACGACGTGTCGCTCAATCGGGTCCAGCGCACGCGGTAGGTCATCGCCTGGCCGTCGGCGACGTACTGCGTCGGAGGGAAGATCAGCGCTTCCGGCATGCTTTGCATGTTGCCGCGGCTGATGCCGCCCAGGTTCTCGATATAGACGAACTCGACGCGCTTGGCGGCCGAATCCCAGTAGTAGGTGGTCTCGCCGATGTAATCCGGCCTCCCCGGTGCGCGCACGGTATGCGTATCGCGCAGCGCCTTGCCGTC
>Ga0207711_10000115_pt1 | contig 83472 bp, 82 predicted proteins | sample KBSS34metaG_FD_184401 | JGI IMG/M metagenome (GOLD analysis project Ga0207711, IMG submission 184401) | Switchgrass rhizosphere microbial communities from Kellogg Biological Station, Michigan, USA - KBS S3-4 metaG (SPAdes) (version 2) | ecosystem: Host-associated > Plants > Roots > Rhizosphere... | reverse complement strand
GTGCTGGATTTGAAGTGCAGGTTGCCCAGGCCGCCCTGGCCGCCTTTGGCGAGCTGCGCCGACTGACCGTGCGCCGCGAGATCGGCGATCGTTTCACCCGTCTCCGCGTCGGTGATGACCGTGCCCACCGGCATGCGCAAGACGATGTCTTCGGCGCCGCGGCCGTACTGATCTGCGCCGCGGCCGTTTTCACCGCGCTTGGCTCGATGAATGCGCGCGAAGCGGTAGTCGATCAGCGTGTTGATGTTACGGTCGGCGATCGCATGAATGCTCCCGCCGCGGCCGCCGTCGCCGCCGTCCGGGCCGCCGCGGGGCACATACTTTTCGCGGCGAAACGAGACCGCACCGTTGCCTCCGTCGCCGGCAATGACTTCGATCTTCGCTTCGTCGATGAATTTCATCTACGTGTATCACGCGAGCGCAGGTATTCGCTCACCGGGATCAGGAGGCCGGCGCCGGGCGCTGGAACAACAGGAAGCGTTCGGTGTCGTCGCCGCGCCGGTGACCTTCCCAGATCTTTTGCCACGACGAATCCGGCGGCGTATCGCTGTCGTCGCGGCCGACCTGCAGCAGCAGCAGCGCACATGTATTCGCCGCGGCAAGATCGTCGCGCACCGGCACGATGCCGCCGAAGTACTCGATCAGTGCGCGCTGCGGTTCGCCCAGATCTCGGCTGGCAAGGCAGGATGTCCCCGCGGGCAGCTGCTGCACCAGGGATTCGGCGACTGGACGGTAGCTGCGCCGGGAATCCAGGTACGGCAGCCAGATCGTCGTATAAAGCCCCCATACCAGCGTCATCCCGGTTGCCCAGTTCAGCACTGCCCGCCGATTCGATCGCCGCGCGGGCCGGACCAGCACGAGCCAGAGCAGGCTCAAAAATCCCGATATGAGCAAGACCAGCGGCTGCAACGGCGGCCGAAAACCCGGCTGCGTGTCGCGAAAGATGCGCGCGACCGGCTCGGGCAAGCCGTGCCACAGCGACTCGAGCCACAGCGCCCAGACGATGACCGCCAGCAGACCGAAGGTCAGGATGCCGAACCAGTCGAGTGCGCCTGAGGTGCCCCGCTTGAGCGTGTCGACTTCCGCTGCGCCGAGCAAGGACAGCGGCAACAGCAGCGGCAGCGCCAATGTCGCGCGGGGCTCTGCCGCGGCCGAAAGAATCGCCAGCAGTACGATGCTCATCGCCGCCGGCAACACGACGCCGGGCGCCGCAAGGCCGCCGTTGTAGCCACGCGCTCGCAGCCAGAGCGTCCACAGTGCAAGCGGCAACGCAGGCCAGGCGAACCACGGCAGATTCTTCAGATAATAAAATGGCTCGACCGGCGGCGATCCGGCGGCGAAGCCGAAGAAACGGGCGACGCTTTGCCCATCCCGCCAAAGCGCGAAAACAGCGGGATCGCGCCAGTACATCGCCATCGGCCACGCGATCAACAACGGCGCGGCGACCATCACCGCGAGCGCCAGGGTGCCGGCATAACGCCGCGCGCGCCAGGGCGGGAAAGCGACCAGCAGCAGCGCGGTCAGCCCGATCATCACCGCCCAAGGCGTGCCTCGAACAAGGAACGCGATGCCTGCGCTCGCGCCGAGCAGCGCACCGGAGATCAACGGGCGCCGCGGCGCCATCGCCAGCGCATAGAGCGCCAGTGCGTAGGCCGGCAACAAGCCTATTTCCGGCGCGAGCGCATGCGCGCGATCCCACAGCCCGACGCATCCGATGAAGACCAGCACGGGCAGCCAGCGAAAGGCGCCCCCGTAGAGTTCGCGACCGGCGAGCGCGAGCAGCCACAAGGCTAATCCCAGGCAAAGTGCGTTGGCGACGCGTGCGCCGTCATGCAATGCGAGCAACGGTTGCAGCGTTGCGGCGCTCGCCGCGGCCAGCGCGTAGAACAGCGGCGGTCGCACCGCCACCGGTGCGCCGGCGAGCTGAGGCGCCAGCCAGTCGCCGTTGCTCAGCACGTCGTGGGCGACACCGAACGTCGTCGCGTCGTCCGGCTTCCAGGGATCGTGCCCGAACAAGCCAAGCAGAATCCATGCTGCACAGAGCAACACCAACCCCGCCTGTTTGAACGCGCGATATCTGCCGGCAGGAGACAGACTGGACGCCTCGCTCGGAGAGGCGGTGGGATCGGCAAGAGGCATGGGGCGCTGCAAATTCGGGCTTTGGGTTCGTCCGGTTCAGAACACTAGTGGTTTATGGCGGCCGGCGCCACTCGACCCGCTTCAGGATGGCCGCGATCGGCGAACCAACAAAAAAGGCAGCCGAAGCTGCCTTCCGGTCCGCGACGAGCCAGCGCTTACGTCGACTTGGTCGCGCTCCTGGCCGCGGCTGCGCCACCCTTGGCCGCGCTTTTGGTGCCTGTGGTCTTGGCTGCCGGCGCGGGAGCGGGCTTGGCCGACGCAGGAGCCGGCGGCTTGGCGGCGTAGCGCTGCCGGAATTTCTCGACGCGGCCGGCGGTGTCCACGATCTTTTGCTTGCCCGTATAAAACGGATGGCAAGCCGAGCACACCTCGACATGCAAAGGCTTTTGCACGGTCGAACGGGTGGTGAACGTGTTGCCGCAGCTGCACGTCACCTGGATTTCACTGTATTGCGGGTGAATGGCGGTTTTCATCAATACCTCGGAGGCGGGCGCGAAAGGCGCGCGCCGGGTTTGGCGGGATCTGGCTCCAGAGCCTTGGCGGCCGGGAAGTCGAAGCCGCGCCGTACAGCCGAAAATTATGAGCCTTTTGTCGCTGCAGTGCAACAGGGCGGGAACTTGCCTTAGATGGCGGCGTCAATGTCCGGTTCAAGCCCCGCTTAGCCAGGCCAAGTCGCTTGCGATTGATTCGCGCCGGCCGTCATCCACCGGGGCCCTCTGGCGTTATTGACGATGTCCCGTTTAAAATCAAGGCCCATGACCCTATTGCTCGCGCTGTTGTTGGCCGTACCCACGTTGGCCTGGGGCGCCTCGCCCGATGTGCCCGCCGCTACGGCGATGTGGGATGCGCCTCTGGCGGCGTTCGCCGCGGCCGACGACAAAAAGGCGCCGCCGCCCGGCGGCGTGCTATTCGTCGGAAGCTCATCGATCCGTCTGTGGGATGGTCTGGAGACCGATTTTGCGGCCCTGCCGGTGGTCATCAATCGCGGCTTCGGGGGATCGAGGCTGTCCGACTGCGTGCACTATCTCGATCGCCTGGTGATACGGTATCGGCCGCGGATGGTGCTGGTCTACGCCGGCGACAACGACCTGGCCGAAGGCAGGACGGCCGATGATGTGCTGCGCCAGTTCGAGGCCTTCGTGCAAGGCGTTCACTTGGCCTTGCCCGCAACTCGGATCGCCTTTATCTCGATCAAACCCAGCCCGGCGCGCGCCTCGCTGCTGCCGGAGATCCGCCACGCCAACGCGCTGATCGAGCAATTCGCTGCCACGCAGCCGGGTGTTGCGTACGTCGATGTCTACTCGCCGATGCTGGCAGCCGACGGAAGGCCTCGAAGCGAGCTCTTCAGGCCCGACGCGCTTCACCTGAACGCGACGGGCTATGCGCTGTGGAAGTCGGTGATCTCACGCTACGTGAATTGAGCGGCGCGTACTGCCCTTGGGCGGCGCCCCGCGAGTGGTATTCGAGCTCGACGAATTCCGCGACCGCGTAAAGCGCGGCGAACGCTCCGACGACCATCACCACGTCGACGATCCAGCTCCGGTCCTCGTAGTGATCGCCCACGATCGCGAGCGCAAGTAGACAGATCACCAGGTGCGCACAAAAGACCGGCAGAGACGCTGCGCCCAGCCTGGCGAGGAATTGCAGCGGCACGTGGCGCGCCAGCCACGGTCCGAAGCGCAGCACTAGCACCAGCAGCGCGAGAAAATTCACCAGTCGCAGCGGAGCGAGCTGCCACTTATCGAACAGTAGATTGATCGCGTGACCCGCCTCATGCGGGTTGGGCACCGGCACCTGGCCGGCAACGTGGCGCCAGGCGAGGCAAACAGCGGCGACGGCGATCGCGGGCGCAATCGCCCACTGCGGCGCCGCCAATCCCCGAGGGGCCCCGGTGGCTTTCAGCGACCCCATCCACAGGCCGCCGACCCAGAGGAACTGCCAGGCGAGGAGTGAAAAGGCCCCGGTTTCGGTGACCGGGAGATCGAGCCCGATCGTATCGGCGATCGCTTGGTACAGGGCGCGCCCGACGCCGAACTGGGCCAGGGCCCACAAGGCTGCGCTGAGCCCGAAGATCGGCCACCAACTCCGCCGCAGCCCGAAGCTGAGTAGCAGCGGCGTCGCCGCCAGCAGCACGACATACATCGGCAGGATGTCCAGCAGAGGCGGGTTGTAGACCAGAGCGAAACCCGCGGTCAGCGCGGTCGCCGGATCCTTGCTGAAAAACGAGATCAAGTCGATGATCGCCGTCTGCCCGTGTGCTCGCGCAATGCCGGCAACGATAGTCAGAAGAAAGACCAGCAGGGCGATCTGGCACGTATAGAGCGCGGCGGCGCGCTTCCACAGCGCGCGACGCATGCTGGACAGGCCGTCGCGCTTTGCGCGCTCGCTGTAGATCCATCCGCACATGAACGCGGAAAGGAAGACAAAGCCTTCCGCCGAGGACACGAAGCCGAGCGGCTGACCGAACGGCGACGCGAAACGCGTCGGCAGGTGCGTAAACGTCATCAGCACCAGCATCAACCCGCGCAATGCATCGATGTCCAGGCGCCGCGTCATTCGACTGCCCTCAGCCGCTATGTCCCTTCTCTAGACTGAGACCGCCTGCTTTGGTTCGAAGCCAGGATAAGCGCCGACAGCGACGGTTCGCCTGGTTCCTACGACAGGGTGGACTGCGCCGACATCGATTGTCGCAGGGCGGAGCAGGGGCCCCGCGCTCGGTGCGGGGATGCGACCCCGGAGACGGCGAACGGAATTCAGACGAGCTAGTTGCCCCGTCGCATCGAGTCAAAGAGTACGCCGTCGCAGGGCGGAGCAGGGGCCCCGCGCTTCAGCGCGGGGATGCGACCCCTGAGACGGCGAACGGAATTCAGACGAGCTAGTTGCCCCGTCGCATCGAGTCAAAGAATTCCGCGTTGTTCTTCGTCTGCTTGACCTTGTCGACGAGGAATTCAGTCGCTTCGAGCTCGTCCATCGGGTAGAGGAGCTTGCGCAGCACCCAGACCTTCTGCAGCACGTCCTGCTTGAGCAGCAACTCTTCCTTGCGGGTGCCCGAGCGGTTGACGTTGATCGCCGGATAGATGCGTTTTTCAGCCATGCGGCGATCGAGGTGAATCTCCATGTTGCCGGTGCCCTTGAATTCCTCGTAGATCACGTCGTCCATCCGCGATCCCGTGTCGATCAGCGCGGTGGCGATGATGGTCAGCGAGCCGCCTTCCTCGATGTTTCGCGCAGCGCCGAAAAAACGCTTCGGCCGCTGCAAGGCGTTGGCATCGACGCCGCCGGTCAGCACCTTGCCCGACGCCGGCACGACGGTGTTATAGGCGCGCGCCAGGCGCGTGATCGAATCGAGCAGGATCACCACGTCCTTCTTGTGCTCGACCAGACGCTTGGCCTTTTCGATCACCATCTCGGCGACTTGCACGTGCCGGGTCGCCGGCTCGTCGAAGGTCGACGACACGACCTCGCCTCGCACCGTGCGCTGCATTTCGGTGACTTCCTCGGGCCGCTCGTCGATCAGGAGCACGATCAGCACGACCTCGGGGTAATTGGCGGCGATCGAGTGTGCCAGGTGCTGCAGCATCACCGTCTTGCCCGATTTTGGCGACGAGACCAGCAGCCCGCGCTGGCCCTTGCCGATCGGCGCGACGATGTCGATGATGCGGCCGGTGATGTTCTCCTCGGCCTTGATGTCGCGCTCGAGAATCAGCGGCTCGTCGGGAAAAAGCGGCGTCAGATTCTCGAACAGTATCTTGCTCTTGGCGTTCTCCGGCGGCTCGCTGTTGACCTTGTCGACCTTGACCAGTGCGAAATAGCGCTCGCCATCCTTCGGCGTGCGGATCTCGCCCTCGATCGTATCCCCGGTGTGCAGGTTGAAGCGGCGGATCTGCGACGGCGAAATATAGATGTCGTCGGTGCCGGCGAGGTAGCTGGTGTCCGGCGAGCGCAGGAAGCCGAAGCCGTCGGGCAGCACTTCGAGCGTCCCATCGCCGAAAATGCTCTCGCCCTTCTTCGCTTGATTTTTGAGCAGCGCGAAAATCAGGTCGTGCTTGCGCAGGCGATTGGCGCCGTCGATCTCGTTGGTGTTGGCGATCTCGACGAGTTCGGTGACGGGCTTGGACTTCAGTTCGGACAGGTGCATGAGGGGAATGAGTTACGGGAGGAAGGCGGGACGGTCCCCGGACAAGCTAAAGGCCGCGAAACCATAATGCGATAAGGGAGGTTGGCGCCGGACAAGACAACTGCGTGCGACAGCGCCGGTGACGACGTCCCGCCGGCACTAAGCCTGACGGGGCGCGTACTTCAATGGGTTAGAAGCGTAGCGTGTTCAGATGTGGCTGTCAATAAAGGCCGTCAGCTGGGACTTGGACAGCGCTCCGACCTTCTGCGCAGCCACTTCCCCGCCCTTGAACAGGATCAGGGTCGGGATGCCGCGTATGCCGTACTTTGCCGGGACCCCCGGATTGGCGTCGATGTCCAGCTTGGCCACGGTCAGCTTGCCCGCATAGCTTTTGGCAACGTCGTCCAAGATCGGCGCGATCATCTTGCACGGGCCGCACCATTCGGCCCAGTAGTCGACCAGTACCGGCGTGCCCGCCTTCAGGACGTCGTTGTCGAAAGTAGCGTCGGTAACGTGCTTGATGTGCTCATTCATGGTGATCCTCGTGAAGCGCTTTCGCGGCGCCGGTGGCCTGCCTGGAGGGTCGCTGCCTTCGCGTCCCCAAACCTAACTTAGCGCAAAGGAACGGCAGGCGCAACCCGTTACCATGCACCGGGCTCATACGTAGCTGGGGCCAATTTGGTAAAATCCAAGACGGGCGGCAAAGGGATCGAAAACGCGATGACCTACGTGGTGACCGAAAGCTGCATTCGCTGCAAGTATACCGACTGTGTCGACGTCTGCCCGGTCGATTGCTTTCGCGAAGGCCCCAACTTCCTGGTCATCGATCCGGACGAATGCATCGATTGCACCCTTTGCGTCGCCGAATGCCCGGTCGAGGCGATCTACGCCGAAGACGACGTCCCCGACGACCAGCAGCAATTCAAGGCGCTGAATGCCGAGCTCGCGAAGGCCTGGAAGCCGATTATCGAGCGCAAGCCCGCGCCGCCTGATGCCGACGAGTGGAAGACGGTCAAGGTCAAGCTGCCGCTGCTCGAGCGCTGAAGGTCCTTAAAGCGCGCGGATCGGGATCCTGTTTGACCGGCGTTGCGGCCAGCCCGTAAAATAGCCGGGCTTTAAGACGCCCGCCACCAAGCCATTTGCGCCGTTGCGGCAAAATCTGATGAAAGCCGGTCGATGACCAGACTGTTCTTGCTTGCTGCGGCCTTCACCCTCGCGCTGCCGGGACTCACGTCGGCGCAGACACCGGCGCCTGCGGGCGATTCCGCCGCCGGAGCACAGAAAATCGAGATGTGCATCGGCTGCCACGGCATCGTCGGCTGGCGCACCGCCTTTCCGGAAGTCTACAAAGTGCCCAAGATCGGCGGCCAGCACGGGGCCTACATCGTCAGGGCCTTGCAGGCTTATCGCGCCGGTGAGCGCAGCCATCCGTCGATGAAGGCGATCGCAGCGACGCTGTCGGACAAGGATATCGCCGACCTGGCCGCTTACTATTCGGGTGCGCTGCCGAAGACGGCCAGCAAGTGACGGCGAAAACGATGATCAGAAAATTCGTGCTCGGGTTTTTCGCGATGGCGGCGTTCGGCGCAGCAAGTGCCGCTCTGGCCGCCGATCTCAAAGCCGGCGAAGCCAAGGTCAAGGAGGTCTGCCAGGCCTGCCACGGCGCCGACGGCAACAGCCAGAGTACCGACTATCCGAAGCTCGGCGGCCAGTATCCGGACTATCTGGCCAAGGCATTGCGCGACTACAAGTCGGGTGCGCGCAAGAATCCGATCATGGGTGCATTCGCCGGAACGCTCTCGACCGCCGATATCGAGAACGTCTCCGCCTATTACGCGGCGCAACCCGCGGTGCTGGTCACCAGGCACTGAACAGGTTCGTAGCACGCCCCCGACAAGGCGCCGTTTACGGCGCCTTTTTCGTTGCAGCGGCGGCTACACCGTCTTACGCCGGTATTCGCACAAGTCGACGATCACGCACTGCGGGCAGAGCGGCTTTCGCGCCTGGCATATGTAGCGGCCGTGCAAAATCAGCCAGTGATGCGCATCGTGGCGGAATTCCTCCGGCGTGAACTTGACCAGCTTCCGCTCGACCTCTTCGGGCGTGCGCCCGGGTGCTAAGCCAGTGCGATTGGCGACGCGAAAGATGTGCGTATCGACTGCGATCGTCGGATGACCGAAGGCGACGTTCATCACCACATTGGCCGTCTTGCGGCCGACGCCGGGCAGCCTGACCAGCGCATCGTGGTCTGCGGGCACTTCGCCGCCGTGCTCGGCGATCAGTTGCCGGGATAGCGCGACGACGTTCCTCGCCTTGGTGCGAAAGAGCCCGATCGTCTGGATATACGGAATCAGCCCTGCTTCGCCGAGCTTGACGATCGCCTGCGGCGTGCGAGCGACCTGAAAAAGCTTCGCCGTCGCCAGATTGACGCTCTTGTCGGTCGCTTGAGCGGATAGCACCACCGCGATCAGCAGTTCGAACGGCGTGCGATAGGTGAGTTCGCTTCGCGGATGCGGATTCTGCTGGCGCAATCGCTCGTAGATCTCGCGCCGCTTCGCCGGATTCACCGGCTTTCCCGAGCCCGGCGGGCGCGGGCTCGGGCGAGCGCTGCCGCGACGGCTTGCCGGCGCGCGTCGGGCGTCGCATTCTGCACGCGAGGCCTCGCCTTGACGTCCGGGTGCGGTGTGCGCTTGGCGGTTTCTTGCGCGAGCCGAAGCTTGCGCGATTCAAACCGGGTGCGCGCCGCCTTCGCGTCGTCTTCGGTCCACGCGCGCCCCGCGCTCGTCATGACGATGCAATCGACCGGACACGGCGGCAGGCAAAGTCCGCAGCCGGTGCAGTGATCGGCCAGAACGGTATGCATCCGCTTGGCAGCGCCGACGATCGCGTCGACCGGACAGGCCTGGATGCACAGCGTGCAGCCGATACAGGCGGTCTCGTCGATGCTCGCCAGTGTCAGCGGCTCGGCGACGCCGAAGGCGGGGTCGGGTGATGGCGCCGGCACATCGAGCAGCGCGGCGAGTGCCGCGATCGTTGCCGTGCCGCCCGGTGCGCAGCGGTTGATCGGCGCGGTGCCGGCGGCGATCGCCTCGGCATACGGACGACACCCGGGGTGCGCGCAGCGGCCACACTGCGTCTGGGGCAGCAGGTCGTCGATGCGGTCGGCCAGCGCGGCGGTATTGCGCATGCCGACATTCTACTGGCGCTAAGCGTTGCCCGCGATGCGGGCTTGGTCGACAATGAGGCACGCGAGCCATCATGCCTGCCCACCACCATTCCCCTGCAAGGCCGCGCGGCGACACGGCGACAAGCGCAGCGGTGCGCGAACGCCGCGCGCTGCGTCTGGCCGTCGCGTTGACGGTCGGCTTTGGGCTGATCGAAGCGGCCGGGGGCTGGCTCGCAGGCTCCCTGGCGCTGCTCGCAGACGCCGGCCACATGGTCACCGATGCCGCGGCGCTGGGCATCGCACTGCTGGCCCAGCACGTGGCGCGACTGCCGCCCTCGCGTCGCGCGAGCTATGGCTACGCCCGGGCCGAGGTGATCGCCGCGTTCATCAATGCGCTGCTGATGCTTGCCGTGGTGGTCGGGATATCGGTCGAGGCCGTGCGCCGCCTGCTGGCACCTTCACCCGTTGCCGGCGGCATGGTGATGGCGATCGCCGCCATCGGCCTGCTGATCAACATGTTCGCGGCCTGGAGCCTGTCGCACGGGCACAGCCTGAACAGCCGGGCCGCATTGCTGCACGTCAGCGGCGATATGCTGGGTTCGGTGGCGGCAATCGTCGCCGGCGCCGTCGTCGCCTCGACCGGATGGATGCCGATCGATCCGATCCTGTCGCTGCTGGTGGCTGGGCTGGTGCTGCGCTCGACCTGGCTCTTGCTCAAGGCTTCGACCCACGTGCTGATGGAGGGCGTGCCCGCCCATCTTCCGTATGAGGAAATCGGGCGCGCACTGACGCGGGTCCAGGGCGTGGAAGCCGTGCACGATCTGCATGTCTGGCAGATGACCAGCGAACGGGCCGCGTTGTCTGCGCATCTGCTGATCCGCGACCCGCAGGCATGGCCGCAGATCCTGGCGGCGGCGCAGCGCCTGCTGGCCGACCGGTACCAGATCGATCACGTCACGCTGCAACCGGCCTGGCACGCGCCGCCGGCGGACAAGCGCGTGATTCCGCTGAAGCCGATCGCCGGCGACGACAAGCCCCACCTGCACTAAACGCGCGAGGCTGCCCGGCTGCTACAGCCAGCGGATCCTCTTGAACCAGAGGTAGAGTCCGACATCGATCGCGGCCATCACCGCGAGCGATATCTGATAGCCATACTGAAGATCGTACTCGGGCATGTTCTTGAAGTTCATGCCGTAGATACCGGCGATCAGCGTGGGCACCGCGATGATGGCGGCCCAGGCCGCGAGTTTTTTGGTTACCTCGGTTTCGTTCAGGTTGATCATGCCCAAGTTGACCTGGATCGCCGTCGCCTGCATGTCGCGGATGCCTTCGATCGACGCATGCAGGCGCTGCAGATGGTCGAACACGTCGCGGAAATACTCGCCCATGCCGGCGCAGATGCGCGGCACGCGGCCGCCGTAGAGCTTGCCGACGGCCTCCATAAGCGGGTCGACGGCGTGCTTTAGCGTCATCAGCTTGCGCTTGAGGTCGTACAGCGCCTCGATGTTGGAGCGCGCCGCGTTGCGGACGAAAATCTGCTCCTCGACTGCTTCCAGCTCGGTCTCCAGCGTTTCGAGGACCGGAAAGTAGCGATCGACCACCTTGTCCATCAGCGCATAGAGGACATACGCAGCCCCGTGCTTGAGCAGGTCGGGTTCGTGTTCGCTGCGTGCGCGGACGTCGGCGAACCCGCGCTCGGTATCGCGGCGAATCGACAACACGTAATTGGGCCCGACGAATATGTCGATTTCGCCGACGTGGAGCTCGTTGTCGCGCATTTCGACGGCGTGCAGAACGGCGAACAGCGAGTCCCCGTACTCCTCGATCTTGGGCCGCTGATGTCCGTGCCGCGCGTCCTCGACCGCCAGCCCGGGCAGGTCGAACTCCTCGCGCATTTCCTCGAGCTCGTCCGGCGGCGGATCCTTCAGCGCCACCCAGACGAACGTATCGGGACGCTTCAAGTAATCGCTGATCGCTTCCTTCGGAATGTCGGCGAGCTTCTTGCCTTCCTGATAGGCGACGCAGTTGACCAGCATGGATCGTTGCCCCGATGGCGAATGATCGATGATAGCGGCCCCGGCCCGCGATTGCCACCTTGCGCCGACCCGTCGGACGCCTTGTCAGCCCGGATGCTTCGCCGTCCGGCGAAAGTGGATACCCTCGCCGGCAGCGGGTACCATGGCTGCCTTTCCGCCGCTCGCGAAACCCGCATGATCATCGAGTCGCTGCTCGATACCGACCTGTACAAGTTCACGATGATGCAGGTCGTGCTGCACCATTTCCCCGCCGCGCAGGTCGAATACCGCTTCAAATGCCGGACACCCGACGTCGACCTGACTCCGTACCTGGATCAGATCGAACGGGAGATCATCGGGCTGTGCGCCCTTCGCTTCACGCACGAGGAGCTCGAATACCTGCGGCGCTGGCGCTTCCTCAAGAGCGACTTCGTCGATCTGCTCGGTCTGTTCCAGCTCGACCGGCGCTTCATCAGCCTGACACCCGCGGCGGCGCCGGGCGAAATCGACATCACGATCAAGGGGCCGTGGCTGCACACGATCCTGTTCGAGGTACCGGTGCTCGCGATCGTAAGCGAAGTGTATTTCCGCGAGACGATAGCCCGGCCCGATCTCGCCGAGGGGCGCCGCCGCCTCGACGCCAAGATCGCGCAGATCAATGCGGTTCCCGACCCCGCGTTCCGGATCGCCGACTACGGCACGAGGCGCAGGTTCTCGCGCGAGTGGCAGGACGAAGTCGTGCGCACGCTGAAGGAGGGGATCGGCCCCAAGTTCGTCGGTACCAGCAACGTCAAGCTCGCGTTCGAGCACAACCTCACCCCGCTGGGCACGATGGCGCACGAATACATGCAGGCTTGCCAGGCAGTGGGACCGCGGCTCCGCGATTCGCAGGTGTTCGCGTTCAACACTTGGGCGCGCGAATACCGGGGCGACCTGGGAATCGCGCTGTCGGACGTCTGCGGCATGGACGCGTTCCTGCGCGATTTCGACCTTTTCTTCTGCAAGCTGTTCGACGGCGTACGGCACGACTCGGGCGATCCGTTCGAATGGGGCGAGAAGATGATCGCGCATTACCAGAAGATGCGCATCGATCCACGCTCGAAGGTGATGGTCTTTTCCGATTCGCTCAACGCGCCGCTGGCGATCCGGCTGTTCGAATACTTCAAGGGTCGCAGTCAGACGGCGTTCGGCGTCGGCACCAACCTGACCAACGACCTCGGCTACGACGCACTGCAGATCGTGATCAAGATGACGCGCTGCAATGGCCAGCCGGTCGCCAAGATCAGCGACGAGCCATCGAAGGCGATGGATTACGATCCGTCGTACGTCGCCTATCTGCGCGAGGTGTTCGAAGTGCCGGAAGCCGTGGCAACCGCTGGCGGCGATGGGCTCGACGCCGATTAGGGTTCGGCGAGACCGGCCCGGTATGCGGCCAGCACGTCCGCGCCGGCGCAAACGAACACGACCCTCTGCAGCGCATCGAGCCGGTCGAAGGCTCGCACCGTCGCGACTGCGATCGGCACTGCCTTTGCCAGCGGATACCCATACGCGCCGCAGCTGATCGCCGGGAATGCGATCGACGCGAGTCCATGGCCGACGGCAAGCTCCAGCGAACGCCGGTAGCACGAAGCCAGCAATTGCGGCTCGCCGGCATTGCCGCCATGCCACACCGGGCCAACCGTGTGGATGACGTGGCGCGCGGGCAGGCGATAGCCGCGCGTAATCTTGGCGTCGCCGGTGGCGCAGCCGCGCAAGTCCCGGCATTCGGCGAGCAATTTGGGTCCGGCCGCGCGATGGATCGCGCCATCGACGCCGCCGCCGCCCAGCAGGGTCGTGTTGGCCGCATTGACGATCGCGTCGACGGCGAGCGTCGTGATATCGGCGCGAACAGCGATGATTTCCGGATGCATGGCGTCATTTTCGCATTCCGCCAGGCCGACAGCGGGTCGTTCGCGACGACCGCGGCCGGCTTGTGCCTGCTGTCGCGCCACGGCGCTTCGGTTTATAGTAGCGCGATGCCTTCGGCCACCCCGATCAATACGCCCGCGGCGCCGCCGGGCGCCCCTGCCGGCAAGCAGGCTGCGAAGACGCCGGACCGGCGCCTAAGACTCGACGACATCCTGAAGCTGATGGTGGCGGACGGGCTGGTCGCCGCCGCCGATGCAGACCCGGTCGCGCGCTCGCGCACGCAGCGGTACGACAATCCGCTGGAGCTGATCGCCGACCAGAAATGGCGCTCGCTGATCCCTCCGCGCCGGCCGTTGACGCTCGAGACGCTGGTCGAATGGCTGGCCGGCAAGCTCGGCATTCCCTACCATCACATCGATCCGCTGAAAATCGACCTGGTCGCGGTGACCGGCACGATGTCGATCGCGTACGCCGAGCGCTACCGCATCCTGCCGGTCGCGATCGCCAAGAGCGAGCTGACCGTTGCGACCAGCGAGCCGTTCGTGCGCGCGTGGGCCGACGAGCTCGAGTCGATCCTTCATCTCAAGGTCAAGCTGGTCTTCGCCAACCCGCAGGATATCCGTCGCTATATCGGCGAGTTCTTCACTCTTGCCCGCTCGATCAAGAAGGCAGGCGAGACGCAACGCGGCGACACGTTCACGCGCAATTTCGAGCAGCTGGTCGAGCTTGGCAAGCACGGGCAGCTCGACGCAAATGATCAGCACGTCGTCCACATCGTCGACTGGCTCTGGCAATACGCGTTCGAGCAGCGCGCGTCGGATATCCACATCGAGCCACGGCGTGATGCGGGCGTAGTGCGCTTCCGCATCGACGGTGTCCTGCATCAGGTCTACGTAATCCCGAATCCGGTCCTGATCGCGATGACCAGCCGGATCAAGCTTCTGGCGCGCATGGAGATCGTCGAGCGGCGGCGCCCGCAGGACGGGCGCATCAAGACGATATCGCCTGACGGCGAGGAGATCGAGCTTCGCATTTCGACGATGCCGACCGCGTTCGGCGAGAAGGTCGTCATGCGGATCTTCACGCCCGATGTGCTCGTTCGCGATTTCCAGGAGCTGGGATTCACCGGCGAGGACCGCGAGCGCTGGGAGCACATGATCAGGGAGCCCTACGGCATCGTCCTGGTCACCGGGCCGACGGGGTCAGGCAAGACGACGACGCTGTATTCGACGATGAAGCTGCTCGCCACGACAGAAGTCAACGTGTGCTCGATCGAGGATCCGATCGAGATGATCGCTCCCGAGTTCAACCAGATGCAGGTGCAGCCGGCGATCGGCGTCGATTTCGCGAGCGGCGTGCGCACGCTCCTGCGCCAGGACCCCGACATCATCATGGTCGGCGAAATCCGCGATCGCGACACTGCCGACATGGCGGTGCAGGCGGCGCTGACCGGCCACCTGGTGCTCTCGACCCTGCACACCAACGATGCGCCGAGCGCGATCACGCGCCTGCTCGATCTGGGCGTGCCGCCGTTCCTGATCAGCTCGACGGTGCTGGGCGTGATGGCGCAGCGCCTGGTGCGTACGCTTTGCCCGCACTGCAAGGTGCCGGCCGACCCGCTCGACCCGGATATGTGGCGCATGCTGACCGCGCCGTTTCGCAGCGACGGCGAGCAGCACGTGCACGCTCCGGTCGGCTGCCTCGAATGCCGGATGACCGGCTACTTCGGCCGGATCGGCCTGTACGAGATCATGACTTTGTCGCCAATCATCCGCCGTCTGATCCATTCCGACGCCGACGATGTGAAGATCCGCGAGCAGGCATACAAGGAAAACATGAAGCCGCTGCGCGTGTCCGGCGCGGCGAAGATCGCCGCGGGGCTGTCCACCGCCGAGGAAGTCATCAAGGTCGTTCCGCTCGGCTAGCGGACACGGCGGCCGGATATCGGCTGCCCGGCGTTGCGCGCGGCCTCGACTCGCTTCGGATCGCCCTGAAATGGTCATCACACGATGAGCACGCAAGAACCGCTACGTCCGATGCACCTGTCGCTGCGCTTCATTGCGCCGCTGACAGTGGCGCTGGCGCTGCTCGCGTACCTGCTGGTGCCGCTGGTCGACAAGCTCGCCTTGCGCTGGTGGATCAACGACCTCGACACCCGCTCGGAGCTGGTCGCCAACACGCTGCAGGACCAGCTCTCCGGGGCGATCGAGCAGGGCTCGACGACGAAGGTAGAGCAGGTTTTCATGCGAGCGCTGCAGGACGAACGACTCTATGCGCTGGCCTTTTGCGATGACAAAGGGAAGCTGCGCTATTCGACCCCCACCTATCCGGTGACGCTCGGATGCCGGCCGCCGGCGAGCGCGGCGGGCGAAGCGCACTCGGTGATCCGCCTGCGCCAGGGCCCGCTGCACGTCGTGCAGCGGCCGCTGCTCCAGGGCAACGATCGGATCGGCACGCTGATCCTGGTCCACGACATGAGCTTCGTCGACCGGCGCAGCGCAGATACGCGCCTCTATCTGATCGGCCTGTTCGTCGTCCTCGGCGTCGTCGTGTCGCTGGTCACCGTGTCGATCGCCCACCTTTCATGGCGCGGCTGGGTCGCCGGCGTGCGCTCGTTGCTGCGCGGTGAAGGGATACTGCAGCCCTTTTCGCAGCCTGGCTCGTCGCCGGTCCATCCGCTTGCGAGCGAATTGCGGGCGCTGCTGCGCGAGCTCGACCAAGGCCGCCGGGGGCGCGACCAGACCGCCATCTGGAGCCCGGAGATGTTGCGCAACGTCCTGCACGAGCAGCTGCTCGGCGACGAGGTATTGGTCGTATCCAATCGCGAGCCGTTCATTCACAATCGGGAAGGCGATGCGATAACGCTGTTGCGCCCGGCCAGCGGATTGGTCACCGCGCTCGAACCGGTAATGCGCGCGTGCTCCGGTACCTGGATCGCTCATGGCAGCGGCGGCGCGGACCGCGAGACCGCCGATGCGCGCGGGCGGCTGCGCGTGCCTCCCGACAATCCGAGTTACACGCTGCGGCGAGTGTGGCTGAGCCCGGAAGAGGAGCGCGGGTACTACAACGGTTTCGCCAACGAAGGGCTGTGGCCGCTGTGCCACATCGCCCACGTACGGCCGGTGTTCCGTTCCGCCGACTGGGAGCAGTACGTGCGGGTCAATCGGCGCTTCGCCGACGCCGTGCGCGACGAGGCCCACACCGAGGACCCGGTCGTGCTGGTTCAGGACTATCACCTGGCGCTGGTGCCGCGGCTGATCCGCGAGCGGCTGCCGAAAGCCACGATCATCATGTTCTGGCACATTCCCTGGCCGAATCCGGAATCGTTCAGCATCTGCCCATGGCGCGAGCAGCTGCTCGAGGGCATGCTGGGCAGCACGATCCTCGGTTTTCACACGCGTTTCCATTGTCAGAATTTCGTCGAGACCGTCGATCGGCACCTGGAAGCCCGCATCGAGCGCGAGTCGTCGACGATTTCGTACGGCGGCCAGTTGACGCGCGTCGAGTCGTATCCGATTTCGATCCAATGGCCGCCCGAGTGGATCGATTCGCAATTGTCAGTCTCGCTCTGCCGCGCCAAGGTGCTGCGAATCGAGAGGCTTCCCGACGATGTCCTGCTCGGCGTCGGCGTCGACCGGATGGACTACACCAAGGGAATACTCGAGCGCTTTCTCGCGGTCGAGCGCCTGCTCGAGATACATCCCGAGCTCGTCGGCCGGTTCGTTCTGGTGCAGATTGCCGCGCCCTCGCGCTCGTCGCTCGACGAATATCATAATTTCGAGACTCGAGTCCGCTCGCTGGCGGCGCGCATCAACACGACCTTCGGCCGCGACGGCTACGAGCCGATCCGGCTGAAGGTCGAGCATCACGAGTCGCAGTCGGTCAACGAGTACTACCGTGCGGCCGACGTTTGCGTAGTCACCAGCCTGCACGACGGGATGAACCTCGTCGCCAAGGAATTCGTGGCTTCGCGCGAGGACGAGCAAGGCGTCCTCGTGCTTTCGCAGTTCACCGGCGCAGCGCGCGAGCTTCCGGACGCGCTGATCGTCAACCCGTATCATATCGAGAATTGCGCCGATGCCCTGTACAAGGCGCTGACGATGCCGGCCGACGAAAAGCGCGTGCGCATGCGCAGCATGCGGCGGCTGGTGCAGGAGTTCAACGTCTACCGCTGGGCCGGTGCGATGCTGCTCGATGCGGCGCGGCTGCGGCAGCGTCAGCGCGTATCGGCGCGGATATTCGCGCACCAGCGCAGCGCCGGCATCGAGGCATGAGATATGCGCTCGGGACTGCGTCGCTGACGCAAATACGCAGTTTGGTGTCGGGCCGGCCGATGCTGGCGTTTGACATCGACGGCACGCTGGCGCCGATCGTCGCCGAGCCTTGGCGAGCGCATATTTCGGAGGAGCTCCGCGCCTGCCTTCGCTCGCTGGCGGCGAGAACGCCGGTCGCGATCATTACCGGACGCGCGGTCAAGGACGCGCGCCCGTTGCTGGGCTTCAGTCCGCACTATGTCGTCGGCAATCATGGCGCGGAAGGGATCCCCGGGTTCGAAGCCCAAAGCGCCGGCTTTCAGCGCGTTTGTGCGGCGTGGCTCGCCGAGCTGAGCGCTACGCCGGACGCGCGCGGATGGCGTGCGATGCCGGGGATCATGCTGGAGGACAAGCAGTATTCGCTGTCGTTCCACTACCGCCATACTGCAAGGCCGGCACTGGCGCGTGAATTGCTGGAGCAGCGTATCGCGCGACTGGTGCCGCCGCCCGACATCGTGCACGGCAAGCGCGTGCTCAACCTGCTGCCGCCGGATGCGCCGCACAAGGGCGAGGCGCTGCAAAGCCTGCTCGGCCTTTCCGGCTGCGCGCGGGCAATGTACATCGGCGACGACGTCACCGACGAGGACGTATTCCGCATGCGCATGCCGGAGGTTCTGTCGATCCGGGTCGGGCGAAAGCGGAAGAGCGCCGCCGAAATGTATTTGAAAAACCAGGCCGAGGTTGTCCGGCTGGTGCGCCGGCTGGTCGCGATGCTCGATGGCGGCAGGCAGCCGTCCCGGCCGCTCGGCGCAACCGCCTCCCCGATCACGAGATGAGCGAGATCGCCGGCCGCGCGGCGCCAAGTCTCTCGCTGGGCGTCATCGGGAATTGCGCGTTCAATGCGTTGATCGACGAGCGGGGCTCCATTGTCTGGTGCTGTCTGCCACGACCGGACGGCGACCCGGTGTTCCACGCGCTGCTCGGCGGCGCCCCGCGCGACGACGTCGCGCGCGGCGCATTCGACATAGAAATCGAGAACTTCGCCCGCGCGACGCAGCATTACGTTACGAACACGGCGATACTGGTCACCGACCTGTTTGACCAGCAGGGACACGGGGTGAGGATCACCGACTTTGCTCCGCGCCTGCGCGACCGCGGCCGTGTCTTTCGTCCATTGCTGTTCATCCGGCGGATCACTCCGCTTTCCGGGCGACCGCGCGTGCGCTTGCGGGTGCGGCCCAGCTTCGAGTACGGTGCGGCGCGGCCCGAATTCACCCGCGGCAGCAACCACATCCGGTACGTGCATCCAACGCAGTCCTTGCGCCTGACCTGCGACATGCCGGTCACCTACATCCTCGACGAGACCTTCCATCTGCTCGACCAGCCAGCCAACCTGATTTTTGGCGTCGACGAAACGATCGCCACCGGCATCGCCGAAACCGCGCGCGATTTCGAGGAGCGCACCGCCGAGTACTGGCAGCACTGGTCGCGCGCACTGGCGGTGCCGCTCGAGTGGCAGGATGCCGTGATCCGCGCGGCGATCACGCTCAAGCTGTGTATGTACGAGGAAACCGGCGCGATCATGGCTGCGATGACGACCAGCATTCCGGAGGCGCCGGGGACCGAGCGCTGCTGGGACTACCGCTACTGCTGGCTGCGCGACGCTTTTTTCGTCGTTCGCGCGCTGAACGGGCTGTCCGAAGTCGCCACGATGGAGAATTATCTCCGGTATCTGTTCAATGTCGCCGACACCGCGGCCTTGCAGGGCCACCTGCAGCCGCTGTACGGCATCAGCCTGGAAAGCGAGGTCGTCGAGCGCTTCGTCGACACCTTGCCCGGGTACGCCGGCATCGGACCGGTCCGCGTCGGCAATCAGGCCTATGAGCACCGACAGCACGACGTCTACGGGCACGCGATCCTTGCCGCGACGCAGGCATTCTTCGATCGCCGGCTGCTGCATCCGGCGGGCATCGACGATTTCCTGCGGCTGGAATGGCTGGGTGAGCGCGCATTCGCGTTGCACGACAAGCCCGATGCGGGGATATGGGAGCTGCGCACGCGCAGCGGCGTGCATACGTCGTCGACGGTGATGTGCTGGGCCGCCTGCGATCGGCTGGCGAAGATCGCGCTGCATCTCGGCCGTCCGGACCGGGCAAGCGAATGGCGCAACCGCGCCGATGCGATCAAGGCGACCATACTCGAGCTTGCCTGGAACCCTCAGCGGCAGGCGTTCGTCGACGTCTTCCGCGGCGAGCATCTCGACGCCAGCGTGCTGCTGATGAGTGAAGTCGGCCTGGTGGGCGCCGACGATCCGCGCTGGCGGTCGACGCTTGCCGCCGTGCGTGGCGACCTGCTGCGCGGCGGCCATCTGTACCGCTACGCGACCGCCGACGATTTCGGCACGCCCAAGATGGCGTTCACCGCCTGCACGTTCTGGCTGATCGACGCGCTGGCGCGCGCCGGCGACACCGGCGAAGCGCGCGAGCTGTTCGAGGGCCTGGTCGCGGCGAGAAATCCGCTGGGCCTGCTCTCCGAGGACATCGACCCCGCGACCGGCGAGCTCTGGGGTAATTTTCCGCAGACCTATTCGATGGTCGGTATCATCAACGGCGCAACCCGGTTGAGCCGGCGCTGGGAAACCGTGCTCTAGTCTCTGGGGGGGCATGATCGGAGAAGGAAGGACATGCCGGCAATCCGCTACTTGCTGGTCGGCTTGCTGCTAGTCTGCATTGCAGGCTGCGGCAAGACGAGCGAACAGCGCGAACAGGAAAGGATCGCGCGCGAGACGGCGCTGCGCCAGGCGCTCGAGAAGTCGCTGGCCGAAGAGCAGCAGAAAGACCGCCGCATGCGCGAAGGCGCTGCGGCCGAGGCCTTCGGGCGGCTGGTCGACGAGGCGGCCGAGCACGAACAGGAGGTGGCGCGCGCGGCGGCCGCACCGCCCAGTCCCGAGCAACAGCAGGCTGAGCGCGCGAACCTGCTGCGCCAATACACCGAAACGCTCAAACGTACGCTCAGCGATCCGGCGTCGATGCAGGTGCGCAACGCCGAATTGAGCCCGAAGCAGCCCGGCATGTGCGCGGAATACAACGCCCGGAACAAGGCCGGCGCCTACCAGGGCTACAAGCGGGTGGTCGTCATCGACAGCCGGGTGGCGACTGAGGAAGCGCCGGTTCGCGAAACCTTGCCGCAATTCCTGGCGTTCCAGATCGCCGCGCGCGACAGCGGCTGCTTCCCCGACGTCGAGAACGTCAAGATACTGCAGTGACAGCGCTGATGCGGCGGCCGGCTGAGTCGATTCCACGGTTCCCGGATCGATTGACTTTACACCACCGCGGAAGTAAGTTTTTCCGTGGAGAAGCCGAGCCTTTGTCCAGGGCCATGAAAGGAGAAACGATGTCGACGCGAATCCTGTTTGTGCTGCGCACGGTCGCAACGATCGCCGGGATTGCGGGCTGCCTCGTCGTCCAAACGGCGGGCGCCCAGACGATCATCGATCAGTGGAGCTCGGTGGTTGCCCCGCCGCCCCCGCCGTTGCAGGCGGTCATCATCGATAAAAACTCTACCGTTCTCTTGATGATCGATCTCAATGAGCAGACCTGCATGCAGCGCAGGCCGCGGTGCGTGGATTCGATCCCGAAGGTCAAAAAATTGTTGACCGCGGCACGCACGGCCGGCGTGCCGGTGGTCTTCACCCTCGGCGGGGGAGGCAAGCGAGCCGACATTTCCAAGGATCTCGCTCCCGCCGCCAACGAGCCGTCGATGCTGGCGGGTGTCGACAAGTTCGTCGGTACCGATCTCGAGAAGATTCTGAAGGAGAAAGGTGCCAAGACGGTCATCGCGGTCGGTACGGCGGCGAACGGCGGCGTGCTTTACACCGTGAGCGCCGCGGCGATGCGCGGCATGAAGGTCGTCGTTCCTGTGGATGGTGTATCCGCAGACACACCGTATGTCGAGCAGTACATCGCGTGGCATCTGGTCAACGTGCCGGTCATCGGTCCGGCGTTTACGCTGACCACGATCGATCAGATCACATTCTGACGGGGCGGGCCAAAAAAAAAGCGGCGCGCTGGAGCGCGCCGCGATGTGCAAGATCAGGCTTGTGCCAAGAAGCGGCTACTTGTCCCAATGTCCTTCGTGGAAATGGTAGCGGCCGTTCTCTTCACGCCACTCCGGTGCTACATAGTGCTCGCCGCGCCGCTCGCGTTCGTAGCCACCCTTCACCCAAACATGTTTGTGGGAGTCTGCGTCAAACCGGTAATAGCCCGGCGTCACGACATACCCTTCACGAGGCGGCAACTGCTCATACACCGGCGGCGGGGGCGCGACGTCGACGTCGATACTGAAATTTGCCGCGTGGGCCGCAAACGGACCGGCGAATGAGGTGGCCAGCCCAATGGCCAAAAGTGTCTTTCGGACGCTCATTAACATCTCCTTTTTTGCTACGGGCTTTCATGTTGGCGCGGGCGGCCCGTGCTGCCTATCAGACGCAGACTGAAAAACGCGTAGGACTCCGGACGAATGGGGCGGCTTTGGCGGTCAGTTTGACGGATCACTGAGCGCCAAGCTGACACTGGTCATGCCATTCATCACTCTCAGCTACGAGCTCCCAAATCGGACGATGCCCCGGTCCTCGCGCTGATGGCGAGCGCATCGAGAGTCAGCGCGATGTCAACGGATTCGTCCGGTGTGGCGCCGACCCAGTGAGCCCACCCCTGTCTGACGAGATCGTGGAACGACTCGGCTTCCGCCAGAAAACCGTTAATCGCAGCCGTCTCGATGACCTCGCGCTGTGCATCCCAGCCCGTCCCGCGCTTGACCTCGAGGATCGGCGGAAATGCGGTGGAGGTATCGTTGAAGTATGTCGTGCTGATCGAGCCGGCATCGCCCGCGATGAACGCATGGCGGTGCCTGACCGTTGCGAAGCTGCATGAGATTTGCGCGAGCAAGCCATTCGGAAATTCGAGAACGGCCAATGTGGTGAGATCCACCCCGGAGTCAGCCGGTCGCGAAATAGCAAACACGCGGGTTGGCTTCGTACCGGTGACAGTGCGGACAAAGCTGACCGGATAGGAGCCGGCATCCATCAGCGCTCCCCCCGCGAGGGCCGGGTCCATCCGGATATTCGCCGCGTCAGTCAGCGGAAATCCGAATGACGCTTGAATCAGCTGCAACCTGCCGATGGCATTGCCGGCAAGCAATTGCTGCATCTTGAGGGTCTGGGGCTGTGCGCGGTACGGGTATGCCTCGACAACATACACACCGTTTTTCCGCGCCGCTTCGAATACCGCTCGCGCCTCGGCCGCCGTAGCCGCAAGAGGCTTCTCGCACAGTACATGCTTGCCCGCATCAGCGGCGCGGATCGACCACGCGGCGTGAAGATTGTTGGGCAGAGGGACGTAAATCGCATCGATTCCGGGATCATCGAGCAACGCTTCGTACGTTGGATGAACCGTTGCGACACCGTTATCCCGCGCGAACGCGGTCGCGCGGGCGACATCCCGGCTTGCCACGGCTGCTACCACGACCTTGCGCGAGACGCGGACTCCTTCCGCGAACAGACGAGCGATCCTTGCTGCCCCGAGCACTCCGATCCGCAGCGGGCGGTCAGAGGACAAGTTCATTGTGGGCGATCCCAGCGGGCTCGAGTTTCAGTTAAGCCACCAGTCTCCGGACACCATCTGTGCGACACAGTCCTGAATGTGCGTAATCGTCGTCGCCTGCGCTCCACGCCAATCACGTTCCAGGGCAAAGGCCAGCAGCTTGCGATGCTCTTCCACGACCGGCTCTCCGCGAAACACGCCCGCGAGCATAAGGTAGCGCAGATACTTGTCATAGATGCCCGCGTGCATCTGAAGAAGAAGGCGCGATCCGCAGGCGGAAATGAGCGCGTTGTGAAATTCCCAATCGTATCCCCGCAAGGTCTCCCATTGGGATCGGTCCCCAGCGGCCATGCGGCGCTCCAACGACGCCAGCTTGTGATGCGCCGCAACGACGCGTCCCTCCCATTCCACGTCGCCGGCCTCGAACGAGCTTCGCAATGCGTCGCATTCGAGAAGCTGGCGCATGCGAGCGATCTCGCGCAGATTGTCGCGAGAGATCGAGGCGACTTCGAAACCGCGCGCGCCCTCGGCAGTGATGAGCCCTTCTGACGCGAGGCCATTGAAGATTTCACGCAAGGTACTCACGGCCGAGCCATACGCGTCTCGCATTCGATCCAGGGTCAATTTCTGACCGGGCGCAAGACGCCCGTAGACGATGTCGGCGCGGACACGGCGGTAGGTCATTTCCCCTACCGGCGTACCCGGGGCTGCGGCATGTGCCGAATCCTGCCGCCGGGCGATCGCCCGCGGTTTAGCCGATGTCTTGGAGGCCGCCTTACGAGAGGGTCGATCGATCGAGGTGCGCCGCATCCTGAATGGCTCCTATGTCAGCATATATTGCTATTGTCCTATGATCATCATAATATCCTATGGAAGTCACACCAACAATCGTCGACCCACAGACGGTGTCGTCCCGTTACGTGAATCTCAAAATGGAGGAATTCATGAAGGCCAAGTTCTCACGCCGCTCGTTGCTGGCCGCCGGTGCATCGATGCTGGCGCTCGGCGCCCTGCCGCACGCTCGTGCGCAAGCAAAGACCAAGTTGCGTTTCAGCTCGGCATTCACCGAACAGGATCTGCGCGCGGATGCATACAAGTCATTTGCCGCAGCGATCAAGGATGGCTACGACTTCGAGCCCTATTGGGGAAACACGCTGTTCAAGCAGGGCACCGAGCTGATCGCCCTGCAGCGGGGCAACCTGGAAATGGTCAATCTCGCGCCCGCGGACATATCGAAGCAGGTTCCAGCGTGGTCACTGATGACCTCGGCTTACTTGTTCCGCGATGCAGACCACCTGAAAAAAACCTTCAAGAGCGATGTCGGACGGGATTTCATCAAGATGGCCCGCGACCAGCTCGGTATCCAGATCATCACTCCCGTCTACTTCGGATCGCGGAACGTCAATCTGAAGCCCGACCGCCAGATCAAGACCCCGGCGGACATGGCTGGAATCAAGCTGCGGATGCCGCCCGGCGAGTTCTGGCAGTTCCTAGGCGAATCCATTGGCGCCAATCCGACGCCGGTGGCGTACGCCGAGGTTTACACGGCGTTGCAGTCAGGTGCCATCGACGGCCAGGACAATCCGCTGGTAGCCAGCAAGCTCATGAAATTCTATGAGGTAACAACTCAGTTCGTCATGACCGGCCATGTCATCGGATACGACGTGATGGCCATGAGCAGCAAGATCTGGGACGCGATGACTCCTCCCCAACAAGCGGCGTTCCAGGCAGCCGCCGAGAAGGCGATCGACGACTACGTGGTCAAGTTCGGCGCGCAGGAAAAGGAGACCCTGGAGTTCTTCAAGGCGCAGGGCAAGAAGGTCTACACCCCCGACCTCAACGCGTTCCGCACGTTTGCCCAGAAGAAGTACCTCGACAAGTACGGCCAGGAATGGCCCAAGGGCGCACTCGAGCGGATCAACGCGCTGTAGCCGAGAGGCAAGTTACCCCGTGGAGTGACCGGCATCACCAGCCATTGTTCGCAATGGCTGGCCGGCCACGGGTTGTCTGTGAGAATGCGCCTCCGCGGAGTCGACGGCACCTATGGACCCTGTGAAGCCGAGCAATACCCTGAGCATCGGATCCTGGCTGAGAAAGCGGGCCGAGAACGTGATCGTTGCGTTGTTCGCGATTATGTTCATCTCATTCCTTCTGCAAATTGCGTTTCGGTACGTTCTGGACCGCCCACTTGGGTGGACCGACGAGGTCGTTGTCCTCTGCTGGGTGTGGCTGGTGCTCTGGGGGGCGGCGTTCATCTTGTCGGACAAGGACGAGATCCGGTTCGACATCGTCTACGAACTCGTTTCTCCAAGGGCTCGCCATACGTTTACGTTGATTTCCAGCCTGGCGCTGGTCGTGCTGTTCGCGGTCTCGCTGCCGGCGGCCTGGGGTTACGTGCTCTTCATGAAGCGTGAGAAGTCCGCCTACCTGGGAATGCGCTTCGACTATCTGTACTCCATCTACGTGATTTTTGCGATCGCGTGCATTGTCAAGCACGGCTGGATCGCCTGGAACGCGTTTCGTGGCCGCGAATCGCCGGAGGTGGACGTACTCGACGAGTCGGAGCGGATCTGATGCCCAGCCATTTCACGCTGTGCATCATCGTCTTGATCGCCCTCGCGTTGTTCGGGCTGCCGATCGGTCTGTCGATGATCTGCGCATCGGTGTTCTATCTCCTCGTCGCCGGCCTCGATCTTGGAACGGCGGGCGAGCAGATCCTCAATGGCTTGTTCAACAGCTACGTTCTCCTGGCGGTACCGCTATTCATCCTGGCCGCGGATTTGATGAACAGCGGGAGCCTGACTGATCGGCTTCTGAAATTCTGCCTTGTGCTCGTCGGCCGATTCCGCGGCGGCCTCGGTCACGTCAACGTCGTGGCAAACATCATCTTTGCGGGAATGTCTGGGTCTGCCATCGCCGACGCCGTCGGCATCGGCAAAATCATCATCGGAATGATGACGCGCAATGGAAAGTATCCGATCGAGTACGCTGCCGCGATCACTGCATCGGCGGCCATCATCGGCCCCATCATTCCGCCATCGATCCCGATGGTCGTGTATGCGCTCGTTTCCGACACGTCGATCGGCTATCTCTTCCTCGGCGGAGTCATTCCCGGGCTTCTGCTCGGTGTGGCGTTCATGATCATGAACACGGTGATTGCCCGTCGCCGGAACTATCCGGTCGAGCCACCGGTTCCGATGCGGGAAATTCCACGCATCACGCTGGATGCGTTCCCCGCGCTCATGCTTCCGGTCGTGCTGCTGTTCGGCATCTATGGCGGCGTGATGACACCGACCGAGGGCGCGGCTGCAGCGGCAGCGTATGCGCTATTGGCGTCGTCACTCATATACCGCTCAATCTCGCTCAAACAGTTGTACGCGATCCTGCTGTCAAGTGCCAAGTCGACAACTTCGGTGGGAATGCTGATCGCCGGAGCATTGGTTTTCAACTACGTCGTCACGATCGAAAATGTTCCGCTTTCGGTGCAGCATTTCATCGCCGGATTCCATCTGACGGCCCTTGGCTACCTGCTGCTGGTCAACGCGATACTGCTTTTCCTGGGGTGCCTGCTCGAGGGAACCACGATTCTCCTCGTCATCGTTCCGATCATGATTCCGACCGCAAAGGCACTCGGCATCGATCTCGTGCATTTCGGGGTCGTGGTGGTAGTCAATATCATGATCGGGCTTCTCACGCCGCCGTTCGGCCTGCTCCTTTTCGTCGTCGCGAACATGACCAAGAAGCCGCTGATGTCGATTGTCCGTGAAGCGACGCCATTCATTTTTGTTGCGATAGTGGTTCTGGCAATCATCAGCTTCGTTCCACAGACTGTGCTGTGGTTGCCCAGAGTCATGGGCTACAAGGGGTAGGCGGCCACATGAAAAGCGCCAAACCAATCTACGTCTTGAATGGCCCTAACCTGAATCGCCTGGGCCGACGAGAGCCGGAGATCTACGGCAAAGTCACGCTCGCGGAGATAGAAGCACGATGCAGAAACGAAGCCGGGCATCAGGCAATCGAGTTTCGACAGACGAACAGTGAATCGCAGCTGATCGATTGGATCCACGAGGCCATTGATCTCGGCAGCGGCATCATCATCAATCCAGCCGCTTACTCGTTTACGTCGATTGCGATTCTCGATGCCCTCAAGATGTTCCCGGGCCCGATCGTGGAACTGCATATTTCAAACATTCACCGGCGCGAAGAACACTACCACCACTCCTATGTCTCGAAAATCGCGACGGCGGTCATCGCCGGCCTCGGGCCCGAGGGATACGTCTTGGCCATGCGGGCAATGGTCGAAATGATCGGCCGTCCGGCAGCGTAGACAGGGAAAGCCGATGGCGCTACTCGGCAGGGCGGCGATGCTTCTCTGGTACGACATCATCCCGGAGCAGATCGCCGAACACGACGACTGGCACACGCGGCAACACTTCCCTGAAAGAGTTGGCATTCCCGGATTCATTCGAGCCCAGCGCTGGGTCTCCGGCCTGCCAGGTTCGCGATATTTCGTCGTTTATGAAGTCAGCGACGTTGACGTACTTTCCTCTGCAGCGTATCTGGAGCGGCTCAACAATCCAACGCCCTGGACGAGCCGGATCATGCCGAGTTTCAGAGGCATGGTTCGAGGCTTTTGCAAACTGGACAGCAGTTATGGTTCCGTACTTGGAACGACCGGCGTGACCGTGCGATATTCTGCCGCGCCAGGAATGGATGTTCGGTTGGGCGGTTGGTTGAATGGCGACCTGATTCCGGACCTCATGCAACGGAGGGGATTTACCAGCGCCTTCCTGCTGCGGTCCGAGAGTGCGCCCGAGATGACAGCCGAGCAACGACTACGCGGGCGAGACGCCAGCGTGGATCGAGTGCTGCTGGTAACCGGTTACTCGACTGAACTGATGGCAGGCTTGGCGCTGGATGAGCTCGGTGCGAGTTCTCTCGCGGTCCACGGAGCATCGCCAGGTGCCACCTCGAGCGTCTACCAGCTCGCATGCCTGTCCGGCGCTCAGCCCTAGGATTCCACAGCTCTTGGCGGAAGGTGTGAGATTCGAACTCACGGTGCCGTTGCCGACACGCCGGATTTCAAGTCCGGTGCATTCAACCGCTCTGCCAACCTTCCGGGGCTAGGGTTGCCGGCGCGCCCGGCAGGTCAAAATCATAGCACCGCGGTCACCGGCCTTCCCAGACGAGCAGCCAGATGGGAGCCAGCCGCTTGAAATTCAGCGCGCGAGGCGGCATATAACGGCCATTGCCCTACGAAGAACGCAGTTGAAACTTGGAGTTTTTCTGCTAGTCTAAGGCCACGTGACGGAGATCCGTCACCTTGGAAAGGGAAATCTGATGGAACCGCAACTGAAGCCCGTTCCGATCGACCGTGACCAGTCCGCATGGCGGCAGCCAGCCGGCCAGGCCGGCGCGACGGTCGTCACGAGCGAAGAGCAGAAGAACGTTCTGCGCAACACCTACTGGCTGCTTGCCCTGTCGATGCTGCCGACGATCGCCGGCGCATGGTTCGGCACGTCGATCAACTTCGCCGGCCTGTTCAAGACGTCGCCGATCATGGCGCCGATCCTGATGTTCGGCGCGATGTTCGGCATGCTGTTCGTCGTCTCCGCGCTGCGCAACAGCAGCTGGGGCGTGCTCGCGATATTCGGCTTCACCTTCGTGTCGGGCGTCATGCTGGCGCCGATACTGCAATTCGCGGCGCAGGTCAGGAACGGCGGTCAGCTGGTGGCATTGGCCGGCGGCATGACCGCGGCGGTCTTTTTCGTCATGGCGACGATTGCGACGGTGTCGAAGCGCGACTTCAGCTTCCTCGGCAAGTTCCTGTTCATCGGGCTGGTGCTGCTGATCGTCGCGTCGCTCGCGAACCTGTTCCTGCACATCCCGGCGCTCTCGGTGACGGTCTCGGCGATTGCCGTGTTGATCTTCTCGGCCTATTTGCTGTACGACGTCAACTCGATCGTCCGCGGCGGCCAGACCAACTACATCATGGCGACGCTGGCGCTGTTCCTCGACATCTACAACATTTTCGTCAACATTCTCAATCTGCTTCTGATCTTCTCCGGCCAGCGCGACTGACGCACGTCAGTTGCCGTGATCCAAGGGCGCCTTCGGGCGCCCTTTTCACTTCCCCGCCCCGATCAGCGCGTGAACAGTGCGACGGACTCCACGTGGGCGGTGTGCGGGAACAGGTTGACGATTCCAGCCTTGCGCAACGCGAAGCCTCGCTCGTGGACGAGCACTGACGAGTCACGGGCGAGGGTGGCCGGATTGCACGAGACATAGACGACGCGCGACAGTCGCGCTACCGGCAGCGCCTTGACCAGCGCGATCGCGCCTTCGCGCGGGGGGTCGAGCAGGGCCTTGTCGATCGCGCCCAGCGCCTCGAGGCTCGCCGGTGTGGCCTCGAACAGGTCGGCGACGACAAAGCGAGCGCGATCCGCGAGCCCGTTAGCCTGCGCATTGGCTTGCGCGCGGCGCACCAGCGGCGCACTGCCCTCGACGCCGACGACCTGCGCCCCGCGCCGCGCGATCGGCAGGCTGAAATTGCCCAGTCCGCAAAAGAAATCGGCGACCACATCGCCTTCCGTCGGCTCGAGCAAGCCTATCGCGCGGCGCACCAGCATCCGATTCATTGCGACGTTGACCTGCGTGAAATCGGTCGGCTGAAACTCGATGCGCACGGCGAAATCTGCCAGCGCGTAACCCAAGGTGCGGGCAGGCGGATGAAAGGCCTGCACGGTGGCGGGTCCCTGCGGCTGCAAATAGAGTCGCACGCCGTGGCGGTCGGCGAAGTCTGTCAGCGCGCGCTCGTCATTGGCCGTCAGCGCGGCGAGATTGCGCAACACAAGGACTTCGTTGCCCGTCCCGTCATCCGCGTCGTCGCCGACCGCGAGCTCGATCTGCGGCAGGCGATCGCGCAGCGACAGGCTGCCGATCAGCTCGCGCAGCGACGGCAGCAGCGACGAAATATGCGGCGGCAGCACCGGGCAGCTGCGCATGTCGGTGATGAAGCTGGACTTCCGCTCGTGGAAGCCGACCAGTACCCCACCCTTTTTGGGGACGTCGCGCACCGACAGCCGCGCCCGCTGCCGGTAGCCCCATGCCGGTCCATGAATCGGCGCCAGCAGCTCGCCCGCGCGCACGCGCCCGATGTGCCAGAGCGCGTCCTCGAGCACGCGCTGCTTGGCGGCGACCTGCGCTGCCGCTTCCAGGTGCTGCAGGCTGCAGCCGCCGCAGACGCCGAAATGCGGGCAGAGCGGCACGACGCGTGAAGGACTGGCGCGCAGGATGCCGGTGGCGCGGGCGAGCTCGTAGGTCGGGCGCTTGCGATAAATCTCGATGGAAACGAGCTCACCGGCGAGCGCCCCTTCGACGAACACCGCCTTGCCGTCTATGCGCGCGATGCCGCGGCCTTCCTGATCGAGCGCGGTGATGAGGACCGTATCCATTGCCCTGCGGCGCAAATCGATCATTGTACCGGCGCGGGCGAGCGCGACATGGCGCAGGCCCGGGGCGGTAAAATGCGACGATGCAGATCCTCGCCATCGATACCTCGACGGAAACCTGCGCAGTCGCGCTGGGCGATGGCGGTACGTGGGACGAGCGCTCGGTCGTCGCCGGAAACCGTCACTCCGACTTGCTGCTGCCGATGATCCGCGAGCTGCTCGCCGAGCACGGCGCGACGCTCGCGCGCTTGGACGGCATAGCATTCGGCGCGGGGCCGGGAGCATTCACCGGATTGCGAATCGCGTGTGGGGTCGCGCAAGGCTTGGCGCTCGGCGCCGGACTGCCGCTCGTCGGCGTGTCGACGCTGGAGGCGCTGGCCGAGACAGCTCGACAACGGCATGCGGCCGGCAAGGTCATCGCTGCCCTCGATGCGCGAGCGCAGGAGGTCTATGTCGCTGCTTACCGGCATGACGGCATGCGCTGGCATGAATCCGTCGCGCCGGCGGTGATCGGTCCGGCGGCGGTGACGCTGCCGGAGGACGGCGGCTGGATGGGCGCCGGTAACGGCTTCACCGCGTATCCGGCGCTGCGCGAGCGGTGCCTTCCGTTGCTCGCTGCGTGCGAGCCGACGCTTTCTCCGACGGCGACGGCAATCGGCACGCTCGCGCTGCCGCGTCTTGCCGCCGGCGAGGGCGTTGCGGCGCGCGATGCGGCACCGATTTACCTGCGGCACAAGGTCGCGCTGACCAGCGCCGAGCGCGCCGTTGGACGAGCGCGATGAGCGCCGGTGTCGAAGCGGGAATCGAAGCGACGGTGATCTGGAGGCCGATGCGGGAGGAGGACTTGCCGGTGGTCGCGGCGCTCGAGCAAGACTCGCACGCGGCGCCATGGAGTGAAGGCAATTTCCGCGACGCCTTTGCCGCCGGTTACGGGACGCTGGTCGGCGAGCTCGACCGCAGTGTCGTCGCGTACGGCGTGCTGATGCTCGCGCCGGGCGAGGCGCAACTCTTGAATCTGACGGTTGCGGCGCCGGCACGCCGGCGGGGCTTGGGGCGCAGGCTGTTGCGACGGCTGCTGGACGATGCCGTGGGCGTCGGCGCCGAGCAGTGTTTTCTGGAGGTCCGCGAATCGAATCATGCGGCCATCGCGCTTTATCTGCGCGAAGGATTCGCGCCGGTCGCTCGCCGCGCCGGCTACTATCCGGTGCCAGGCAGCGACGGCGGGCGCGAAGATGCGCTGGTGATGCGTCGCCGCCTCGGAAGGGATTCGCGTGGTTGATCGCAGCGACGTCCTGCGCGAGCTGGGCCTGTTACCGGTATGGCGGCTGCGCCCGCTGCCCGATGTGGGACCGGGGGTCGGAGCGGCGGAACGCGTCGCGCGCATCGCGACGCTCGGCTGGTCGGACTTCGCCGCCGATGTGCAGGCGTGTACCGCATGCGGATTGTGCCGCTCGCGCCGGCAGGCGGTGCCGGGAGTCGGCGACGCCGGCGCCGAATGGATGTTTGTCGGCGAGGCGCCGGGCGCCGAAGAGGACGCCAAAGGGGAGCCATTCGTCGGACAGGCCGGACGGCTTCTCGACAATATGCTCGCGGCGCTGGGCATGCACCGCGGGACCAACGTATACATCGCCAACGTGCTCAAATGCCGTCCACCTGGCAACCGCACGCCCGAACCCGGCGAAGTCGATGCCTGCCGGCCGTATCTGGACCGCCAGATTGAACTGATACGCCCGAAGCTCATCGTTGCGCTCGGCAAAAGCGCAGCGACGACCCTGCTCGCCGTCGATGCGACGATCGCGAGCCTGCGCGGCCGCGTGCACCGCTATCAGGGCGTGCCGCTGATCGTCACCTATCATCCGGCGTATCTTTTGCGTAACTTGCCCGACAAAGCCAAGGCATGGGAAGATCTCTGCCTCGCGCGGGCGACGATTCGCGCTTTGCATGACGCCGGCGGCTTGCAAAGCGTGGCGGCGGCCCCCAAATAAAGGCCGGCGGGCAAGCTTGCCCGAGGAACGCACGCCGCGCGGCCATCGAACGCGCGGCGACTTCTGGGAGGGAATGGCATGCGCAAGAATTCTGGCTTGGCCCCGGCGGTCTTCGCCGCGGTGTTCGCGACGCTTCTCCTGTCCGGCTGCGGCTACAACGATTTGCAGCGTCAGGACGAGCAGGTCAAGTCGGCATGGTCGGAGGTGGTCAACCAGTACCAGCGGCGCGCCGACCTGGTGCCGAACCTGGTCAACACCGTCAAGGGCTACGCCGCCCAGGAGCAGCAGGTCCTGACCGAGGTGACCAACGCACGAGCCAGCGTCGGCAGCATCAAGGCGACGCCGGAACTGCTCAACGATCCGGCCGCATTCGCCAAGTTCCAGGCCGCGCAGGGCGAGCTGCAATCCGCGCTCTCCCGGTTGCTCGTCGTCGCGGAAAATTACCCGAACCTGAAGTCGGACGCGCTGTTCCGGGACTTGAGCTCGCAGCTCGAAGGCACTGAGAATCGAATCACCGTCGCGCGCAACAGGTTCATCAAGGCGGTGCAGGAGTTCAACACCACGGTTCGCTCGTTTCCGACCAACCTGACCGCGATGCTGTTCAAGATGGAAGTGAAGCCGAACTTCACCGTCGACAACGAAAAGGCGATCAGCGCGCCGCCGAAGGTCGATTTCAGCAAGCCGCCTGCGCAACCTGCGCCTGCGCCGGCACCGGCGCCGAAGAGCTGAGCACCGCACGCCGCGCGGTCAGCCGCGCGGCGATGCGGCTCTCGCGCCGCTTGATGATCCATTCCCGTCTGCTCGGCCGCGGCCTGGCGCTGCTGACGTTCGTCATGCTGGCGTCGGTCGCGTTCGCCGTCGCCGGCGCGCCCAACGATGGGCTCGCGCCTATCCCGCCACTGGCCAGCGCCGTCACCGACCAGACCGGAACGCTGTCGGCTTCCGAGCGCCCGGCGCTCGAGGCCAAGCTGCGCGACTGGGAAGCTCGCACCACCAACCAGCTGGCGGTGCTGATCGTGCCGACCACTGCGCCGGAGCCGATCGAGCAGTACTCGATCCGCGTCGCCGAGGCCTGGAAAATCGGCCAGAAAGGCAAGGACAACGGCGTCATATTGCTGGTCGCCAAGAGCGACAAGCGCATTCGGATCGAGGTCGGCTACGGCCTCGAGGGCGTGTTGACCGACGTCACGTCGCGCCGGATCATCGCCGAAAACATCGCGCCCGAATTCAGCAAAGGCAATTTCGCCGCGGGGATCAACGCCGGCGTCGACCGGATCATTTCGGTCGTCGATGGCGGTGAGCCGCTGCCAGCGGTGACAGGGCAACGCAAAGCGGCGTCTCCGCGCCGATTCGACTTTGGCACGATGCTGGTTGTGCTGCTGGTCGCAGTGCCCGTACTCGGCAGCGTGCTGCGCTCGATCTTCGGCAAGCTCGGCGGTTCGCTGGTCGGCGGCGGGATCGTCGGCGCGATTGCGTGGTTTGTCGCCAGTTCGCTGCTGATCGCCGGCGCCGCAGCGGTCATCGGTTTTATCGTCATGCTATTCACCGGCCTCTCGGGCCGCGGCGGGCCGGGCATTTTCATACCGGGCGGCGGCGGCGGATTCGGTGGCGGAGGCTTCGGCGGCGGCGGAGGTTTCAGCGGCGGCGGTGGCAGCTTCGGCGGCGGCGGCGCCTCCGGCGGCTGGAACTAGAGACCCTCGATGAGCACACTCGAACGGCGTCCCTGGCGTTTCTGGCGGCATCTGTGCACCGATCACCGTACGGCGCGGCGCGTTTTTCCGCCAGCCGCGCTGGATCGGATACAGCGCGCGATCGCCGACGGCGAACGAAGACATGTCGGTCAGGTTTGCTTCGCCGTCGAAGCAGCGTTGCCGCTGTCGCTGGTGCTGCAGCATGAGACGCCGCGCGCTCGCGCCCTCGAGACATTCGCGCGGCTGCGCGTCTGGGATACCGAGCACAACAGCGGCGTGCTGGTCTACGTGCTGCTCGCCGACAAGGACGTGGAAATCGTTGCCGATCGGGGCATTCATCGCCAGGTCGGCGAGGCGGCATGGCGGGACATCTGCCAGACGATGGAGTCGGCGTTCGGCGACGGCCGATTCGAGGAGGGCGCGGTTGCCGGAATCGAAGCAGTCAGTGCACTTCTTGCCCGGCATTTTCCGCGCGCGGAGGCGGGCGGAAACGAGTTGTCCGACCAGCCGGTGATCCTCTAGAGCCTCCGGGCTCTCGTTGCGCAGCGGCTACGCCTTGGTGCCGCGCGTCGCCGCCCCGGGGCGGGGACGATCGCCGCCCGCGAGCAACTGCAGCAGATCGCCGGTCGCGACGTTGATCCTGTGCCGCCACATGACCAGTGCCATCGTCCCGGCGACGAACAGCCCGAACAGCACGATGACCTCGTTGGTCGACAGGCCGAAGAAGACCAGGAGCGCATAGAACGACAACATCACAAGGACGCCGATGTTCTCGTTGAAGTTCTGCACGGCGATCGAATGGCCTGCGCCCATCAGCACGTGCCCGCGATGCTGCAGCACCGCGTTCATCGGCACGACAAAGAACCCGGCCAGCGCGCCTATCACCGTCATCAAGAGCACCGACGTCTCGAGCTTCTGCACGAAGATCATGACGATGACCGCGATGCCCATCAGGACGCCGAGCGGCAGCACCTTGACCGCGTTCTTCAGCGACACGAACCGCGCCGCCGCGACCGCGCCGAGCGCGATGCCGATTGCAACGACGCCTTGCAGGTACGAGGCGCGGGAAAGGTTGTAGCAAAGGTGCGACGCGGCCCAATCGATGACGATGAATTGCAGCGTTGCGCCGGCGCCCCAGAACAGCGTCGTCGTCGCCAGCGAGATCTGGCCGAGCTTGTCGCGCCAGAGCAGCGCACAGCAGTGGCCGAATTCACGGATCAGGAAGATCGGATTCTTGCTCGGCATCCGGTGGTCGACGCCGGTGTCGGGGATATACCAGTTGAACAGCGCGGCGATCGCGTACGTGCCCATGATCACCGCGATCGCAGCCTCCGGCGGCGTATCGATGCCGGTATCGATGCGAGGAATGTCGATCGCCAGCAGCGCGCTGGACACCGGCCCGCTGATCAGCGCGCCGCCCATCAGTACGCCCAGGATGATCGATACGACCGTCGTGCCCTCGATCCAGCCGTTGGCGACGACGAGCTGCCGCGGGGGCAGGAGCTCGGTCAGGATGCCGTACTTTGCCGGCGAATACGCGGCAGCGCCGAGGCCGACGATCGCATACGCGACCAGCGGATGAAACATCATCAGCATCAGCGAGCAGCCGACGATCTTGATGCCGTTGGTTATCAGCATCACGCGGCCTTTGGGCATCGAGTCGGCCAGCGCGCCGACCAGCGGCGCCAGCAGGACGTACGAGATGACGAAGCACTGCTTGAGCGCCGGCGTCATCCACGCAGGCGATTCGAGATCGCGCAACAATTGGATTGCTGCGACAAGCAGCGCGTTGTCGGCGAGCGACGAGAAAAACTGCGCCGCCATTATCGTGTAGAACCCGGCCTTCATTGTCCTCAGTAGCGCGTGCGCTCTTGTAAGCGGCGCCGGCGGCGGAAGCCGGGAGACGCGCGCTGCGCTTGTGTATAATAAAAAGAACTGGCCGGCGCTCGCGGCTCGCGCCTTATACCACGTTTTCTCTTCTCAGACCAAACCGGCCGGGCAAGGTTCGCTAACAGACCCGCGCCGTTGACCGTGATGCGTCCGATCCTCGCACAGATCAATCTGGCCGCGCTGCGCGCCAATCTCCGCGTTGCGCGCGAACGTGCCCCAGGTGCCCAGATTCTGGCCGTCGTCAAGGCCAATGCTTACGGGCACGGCCTGATGCGCGTACTGCCCGCGCTGGCCGATGCCGACGGCCTCGCACTGCTCGAGCTCGACGCGGCGATCGCACTGCGCGAGCATCACTATGCGCGCAGAATTCTGCTGCTCGAAGGTTTTTTTGGCACCGGCGAGTTGCCGGAGATCGCGGCGCGCCGTCTTGCGGTTGTCGTGCACCACAACGAGCAAGTGCGCATGCTGGAGTCGACAAGTCTGGCCCGGCCGCTCGAAGTCTTCATCAAGGTCAATACCGGGATGAACCGCCTCGGATTCAAGCCGGACCAGGTGCGCGACATCGCCGCGCGCCTGTCGCGGGCGAGCAGCGTCGCCGCCCTGCGGCTGATGACGCATCTCGCGCGCGCCGAGGATGACGACGGCGTGCACGAGCAGCTGGAGGCGTTCGAGCGTGCGTGCACCGGCCTGTCGTATCCGCGCTCGGTGGCGAACTCCGCCGGGGTCGTCAAATACGAGACGGTCGGCGGCGACTATGTCCGTCCCGGCATCATGCTGTACGGTTCATCGCCGTTTCCGTACGACACGGCGGACATGCTGGGGCTGAAGCCCGTGATGACCCTGCGCAGCGAGCTGATTGCCGTCCAGGACCTGAAGGCCAACGACAGCGTCGGCTACGGTGGAGGCTACACCGCCGCGCGCGCGCACCGCGTCGGGGTGATCGCCTGCGGCTACGGTGACGGTTATTCGCGCCACGCGCCGAACGGTACGCCGGTGCTCGTTTGCGGCAGGAAAGTGCGCACTGCGGGCCGCGTGTCGATGGACCTGATGACCGTCGATCTGTCGGACGTGCCCGAGGCTGGAATCGGCAGCCCCGCGGTGCTTTGGGGCGAAGGCCTTTCGGTCGATGACGTCGCCGCCGCGGCGAGCACCGTCGGCTATGAACTTCTTTGCACGGTGACTGCCCGCGTACCGTTCGTGACCACCGAGGTCGGCAGCGTCGACGTAGAGCTTTAGGGGAGACCGTTTGTACATCATCGTCACCGGCGCCGCCGGCTTCATCGGCTCGAACCTGATCAAGGCACTCAACGCGCGTGGCGAGAGCCAGATCATCGCCGTCGACAACCTGCAGCAAGCGGACAAGTTCCGCAATCTGGTTGACTGCGAGATTGCCGAATACTTCGACCAGGACGAATTTCCGACCCGGCTCGTCGACGGCGACTTCGACGACGACATCGCGGCGGTTTTGCACCAGGGCGCGTGCTCGGACACGATGCAGACCGACGGGCGCTACATGCTCGCCAACAACTATCGGTATTCGATGGTGCTGCTGCGGCACTGCCAGGACAACGACATTCCTTTCATCTATGCGTCGTCGGCCGCGGTGTATGGCGCCGGCCGCGAGTTTCGAGAGGAATCGGCGGCCGAGGCCCCCCTCAACGTCTATGGCTATTCGAAGCTGTTGTTCGACCAGCACGTGCGGCGGACGCTGCCGGAACGAACCGCGCAGATCGCCGGCTTCCGCTATTTCAACGTGTACGGACCGCGTGAGGCGCACAAGGGCAGGATGGCATCGGTTGTCTGGCATTTCTTCAACCAGTATCGCGCCACCGGCAAGGTGCAGCTGTTTGAAGGCTCGGGCGGGTACGCTGCCGGCGAGCAGCGCCGCGATTTCATCAGCGTCGACGATGTGGTCAAGGTCAACCTGGACTTTCTCGACCATCCGCAGCGCTCGGGCATTTTCAACGTCGGAACCGGACGCGCCGCCAGCTTCAACGCAGTGGCCGCCGCGACGATCAATGCCTCCCGCGCGGACGATGGCGCGCCGGCGCTTTCGTTCGACGAATTGCATCGCACCGGAGCGATCGAGTACATCGCCTTCCCGGCGGGACTGGCCAGCCGATACCAGAGCTTCACGCAAGCCGACCTGGGCCGCCTGCGCGCCGCCGGCTACACCGCGCCGATGGCGCCGATCGAGCAGGGCGTCGCGAACTATGTCCGGTCGCTGCTCACGGCAGCGGACGTCAACCCCTAGTCGCGCTCGCGCGTTTCACGGGTCCGGAGATAGGCCGGACAAATCATTACCATCCAAGGGGAAACAACCATGAAAAGACTCTTGCTGCTGCTGGTCACCGTGCTGTTCTCGGCGCTGGCCTTGGCGGCGGTGAACATCAACACGGCGAATCTGGCCGAGCTCGAGGCGTTGCCCGAAATCGGGCCGGTGAAAGCACAGGCGATCATCGACTATCGCAACGCCAACGGGCCGTTCAAATCGCCGGAAGATGTCATGAAGGTGAGCGGCATCAAAGAGGGCACCTACGGCAAGATCAAAGGGCTGATCTCGGTCAGCGGAGCGTCGACGCCGCTGCCTGCGACCGCGCCTGCGAAAGCCGTGGCGCCGGCACCTTCCGCTGCGGCCGCGCCTGCAAAAGCCGCAGCACCCGCGCCGGCGCCGGCACCCGCGCCCGCGGCAAAGACGGCCTCGCCGGCGGCAATACCTCCAGCCGCCGGAGCGGCCGGTGCCGCGTCAGGCACCGACGCGGCGGCAGCCAAGGACGCGAAGTCCAAAGACGCCAAAATGACCAAGAAAGAAAAGGCCGAGGCGGACAAGGCGGCGAAAGCCAAGGCGAAGGAAGACGCTGCCAAGGCCAAGGCGGACGCAGCGAAGGCGAAGGAAGACGCCTCCAAGGCCAAGGCGGAAGCAGGCAAGGCGAAGACAGACGCCGCGACCGCCAAGGCGGACTCGACCAAGGCCAGCGCGGCGTCGACCAAGGAAGCCGCGCCGACCAAGGCCGAAAAGGCCGCGGCCGACAAAGCCGCCAAGGCGAAGGCGAAGGAAGAAAAGGCGGCGGCCGACAAGGCCAAGAAGGAAGCCGCGGCTGAAGCCAAGGCGAAAAAGGACGCTGAAGCCAAGGCAAAGAAGGACGCTGAAGCCAAGGCAAAGAAGGACGCCGCAGCGGCGAAGGCCGACGAAAAGGCGAAGAAGTAGGGGCAAAGCAGGTTCTTCCGTCCGTAAGCAAACACCGGCAAACCCCGCAGTCGCGGGGTTTGCCTTTTTGAGACACCCGTTCAGACGCGCGCGTCGGGATCGGAACATGGTCGCTCGGGTAAAATGGCGTCCGTGTACAAGACCATCGAACAAACGGTCGGCAACACGCCGCTGGTCGAGCTGCAGCGCATGGCCAAGGCGTCCGGCAATGTCGTGCTGGTCAAGCTGGAGGGCAACAATCCGGCAGGATCGGTCAAGGACCGTCCGGCGCTGTCGATGGTTGCGCAAGCCGAGAAGCGCGGCACGATCAAACCGGGCGACACGCTGATCGAGGCGACCAGCGGCAACACCGGTATTGCGCTGGCGATGGCCGCCGCGATGCGCGGCTTCCGGATGATCCTGGTGATGCCCGAGCATCTGTCGCTCGAGCGGCGGCAGACGATGAGCGCATTCGGCGCCGAAATCGTGCTGACGCCGAAGGCCGGCGGCATGGAGACCGCTCGCGATGTCGCCGAGCGCATGCGTGACGATGGCAAGGGCATCATCCTCGACCAGTTCGCCAATCCGGACAATCCGCTCGCGCACTACGAGGGAACCGGCCCGGAAATCTGGCGCGATACCGGCGGCCGCATCACGCATTTCGTATCCAGCATGGGAACGACCGGCACGATCATGGGTGTATCGCGGTATCTGAAGGAGCAGAACCCGACCATCGCGATCATCGGGTGCCAGCCCGATGAAGGCTCGCAGATTCCCGGCATACGCAAGTGGCCAGAAGCGTACCTGCCGAAAATCTTCGATCGAAAACGCGTCGATCGCATCGAAAATGTCTCGCAGGCGGACGCCGAAGCCACGGCGCGGCGGCTCGCGCGCGAGGAGGGGATATTCGTCGGCATATCCTCCGGCGGTGCATGCGCGGTCGCGCTTCGCATCGCCGAGGAGGTGAGGCACGCCACAATCGTTTTCGTAGCCTGCGATCGCGGCGACCGCTACTTGTCGAGCGGGGTCTTCCCTGCCTAGAGCGATGTTCCGGCGTCCGTTTGCGACGCGCGCACCGCGCCAACGCCAATGACGCCAACCCTCGTCTTCGACATCGAGACGGTGCCCGACATCGCGGGATTGCGTCGGCTGAATCGCCTTCCTGCCACCTTGTCGGACGCCGAGGTCGCCACCTGGGCCGCGCAGCAGCGGCGAGCGGCGACCGGCGGTGATTTTCTGCCCTTGCACCTGCAGCGCGTGGTCGCCATCGCCTGCGGCTTGCGCGAAGGCAGCACTTTCCGCGTCTGGTCGCTCGGTGAGGCCAGCGACGCCGAGCCCGAGCTGATCCGTCGTTTTTTCGACGGCATCGATCGCTATACGCCGCAGCTCGTTTCGTGGAATGGCGGCGGCTTCGACCTGCCGGTGCTGAATCACCGTGCGCTGGTACACGGCATCAGCGCGGCGAGATTCTGGGATTGGGGCGACGACGATCGCGAGTTCAAATTCAACAGTTACCTGGGGCGCTATCACACGCGGCATCTCGATCTGATGGACGTGCTGTCGATGTACCAGCCGCGGGCGACCGCCGGGTTGGATGCGATCGCGCGACTTTGCGGCTTTCCCGGAAAGCTCGGCATGGACGGCAGCGAGGTACACGCGGCATTCGAGGCGGGCAAGATCGATGAGATCCGCTGTTACTGCGAAACCGACGTGATGAACACTTACCTCGTCTACCTGCGCTTCCAGCTGCTGCGCGGAACCTTGTCGGCCGCCCAGTATTCGACCGAGCTATCGTTCGCGCGCGAAAAGCTCGCCGCGACCGGCGCGCCCCATTGGCGCGAGTTCATCGCCGCCTGGGACGCCAACGCGCACGCCGCGGGCGGCGTCTAGGTTTTGAGAAGCGGGAGAGGCGTGAATCGACCGCCGAGCGGGCCGGTCGATGGGACGTTCCACCAGCGGTCGAGCGCCGTCGCGTAGACGCTGCGAAAATCGATCGAGTATCCGGTGTTGCCATCGCCGGACAAGCGCTCGAGCGACGGCTGCTCGCCATACAGACCCCCCGCGACGCGGCCGCCGAGCACGAAATGCGCGCTGGCCGTGCCGTGATCGGTGCCGTTCGACAGATTCTCTTTGGGCCGGCGGCCGAATTCGGCGTAGGTGAGCACCAGCGTGTCGTCCCAGCGCTTGACCTCGCCTAGCGCATTTTTCAGCGCGACGACGCCTGCCGCCAGCTCGCCCAGCAGTCGCGCCTGTGTCGGCGCCTGCCCGCTGTGCGTGTCGTACCCGGTCTGCGTCACTCGAACGACCGCCACGCCCGGTCGATTGGCGACGACCTGGCAGGCGGTCCGGATCGCGTTGCCGAACGCGCCCTGCGGGAAGCTGGCCTTGAACGCATAGTCGGATTTGAGACGCGCCGCCGCCTGGACGATATCGGCTTCGACCTTCAGGATGTGCTGCAAAGCCTTGTTGCGCGTCTGTCCTTCGCCCGTGGCGAAGCGGGCCTGGCGAAGGAATTGCTCGGTATTGGCCAGCGCGATCGCGCGCGTGCCGCCGCCGGAGAGCGGACCCAGATCGGGCGAGCCGACGATCACGCCGTCGGCGGCGAAATCTGCCGGCGTCGGCGCGAGCGCGAACGTGCGCGTCAACCAGCCGTCCTGCAGATACTGGTGACTGCCCGAAGCGGTGTCCCAGATCTCGATCGAGCGAAAATGCGACAGGTTGGGCTCCGGGTATCCGACGCCCTGAAGCACGGCGAGCTCACGAGCGCGCCACAGCGGCAGCAGCGCCTCGAGGGCAGGATGCAGGCCGACCGCATCCGAAAGCTGAATGACCGAGTCGCGCGCAATCGCGAGCTTCGGGCGCAACGCGTAATAAGCCGGATCGGCGAACGGAACCAGCGTATTGAGTCCATCGTTGCCGCCCTTGAGCTCGATCAGTATCAGCAGTCGCCGGTAATCGGCACCGGCCGGCGCAGCGCCGAAGGCCAGGTTCGCCGCCGCAAGCGCCGGCGCCAGGCCGGCGACGGGCGCGCTCGCGGCGAGCTTGAGAAAACGGCGTCGATCCATCATCCGGCTCCTCCGATCACGCGCTCATTTGAGCTCGTAGGCCGCGTCGAGCACGAGCTCGCGCAGCATCGCCAGCGGCTCGCTCGCTTGCGGCGGAGTCTGCGGCGCGACGGCGAACAGCAGCCGGACCGCGTCGTCGTTGCGCTTTTGCGCATCGGCTGGGGCTTTCCACTGCGCGAACCACGCCACGCTGTCGAACTGCACACTGCGTATGCCGCTATCGACGGCGCGCATTGAGCGCGCGCGGCGCGCCTGATCGGTCTCGTCAGGCGCCGGCCATGGCGTCCGGTCCGATGCCGTCATCGTGTTACCGGGTACCGACTGCAGCATGCCGGTGGCTCCGCCCTCGGCTCGCATCAGCCGGTCGAGAAACTGCTTGCGTGCGAGCAGCCTGCTGCTATTGATCCACGTCTCTTGACCGGGCCAGCCCCTGACGTTCGGTGGCGCGAACAGGACCTGTCCCATGCCGGCGGCGGCGACGGCGAACGGGATCGTATCGCCCGGATGCATGCCGAATTGGTGCAGCGTGCCAACGACCAGATCGACCGGCGACTTGACCAGCGTGCCCCGGTTTTCGCGTGCGTAGAAGGCGTCCGATGTCAACAGCGCGTACAGCGCGGTCTTGATGTCGTAGCCGGAATCGCGAAAACGCGCGGCGATGCGCTTGACTTCGGCGGCATCGGGATCGGGCGAGACGAACTCACGCCACAGCTTGCGGCTGACGAATTCGGCGGTCGACGGTTGCGCGAGCAGAATATCGATGACGTCGTCGCCGTCGAAATTACCCGTCCTGCCGAGCACCGTCTTGGGTCCGTAGTCGTGCAGAGCGCGGCGGAAGACGAACTCGCCACGTTCCCGGTCGAGGCTCCAGCCGGTAAACGCTCGCGCCGCTTCCTTAACGTCGCTCTCGCCGTAGTTGCCTTCGCCGAGCGTAAACAGCTCCATCAATTCGCGCGCGAAATTCTCGTTCGGCGCGCCCTTGCGATTCTGTGCGCTGTCCAGGTAGATGATCATCGCCGGATCGCGCGCGACCGCGTGCAGCATCGCGCCGAAGTTGCCGAGCGCTTGCGCGCGCAGCGTGACATTCTGCCGATACATCAGCTCGGTGAGTTTCACCTTTTGCTGGCTGGACACGAAATGGTTGTGCCAGAACAGCGTCATCCGCTCGGTCAGCGGCGATGGCGTCGACAGCATTTCCCCGACCCACCAGCCGCGCAGATCCAGGCCTTCGCGGACCTGCTGCTGGCGGAACATCTTGATCTCCTCGTCAGACGCGCCTGCCCCGCGGCGCGGATATTGCAGCGGTCCGGTCGCGATCATCGCCGGCGGCGGCGATGTTACCGCCGCGGTGCGCGAGGTCGCGAGCAGCGCTTTTGCGGCCTGCTCGCGCGACATGCCGACGTAGTGTTCGATCTCGGCTTGCGTGGCGCCGAAGCCCGTGCGGTTGAGCAAAAGCCTCGCGCCGTCGTAATCGAGCGCGCCGGCGATCGCCGCATCAGCCCGTGGTGCGGCCAGCGACAGAACGACTGCGATCGTGGCAAACGAGGAGAGGGCGCGCATGCGTGGCCGAGGCGGTCCGATCGGCAATCAACGGCTCAGTGTAGCGAGCTGTTGACTTTGCGTGCGCCTTCGGTTGTAACAGCCTGTTGCGCTTCGCTGGCGAGAGAGGGGTCAGAGCCTGATCGTGCCGCGACCGAGCTCCAGCACACGCCCCGAGACGAAAATGCGCCCATCGGCGTCGACCTCGAGGCCGAGCCGGCACGGGCGTCCTACGGCTTCGCCCTGGGCGACAGTCAATGACTGCGGCCGCGCGGCGCCCGTCGCCACCAGCCACCCGCCCAGATTCGCGCAAGCGGAGCCTGTGCCCGGATCCTCGACCACCGCGCCCTGCTTGGAAAAGAAAAAGCGCGTCGAGACCGAGCCCTCGCCAACCCGCGACCAGACGTAGGCCATCGCGCGCACGCTGCGTGCGCTGCCGGGCGGCCCGGGCAGATCAAGGCTTGCATGGCGAAGAAGCAACGCCGGATCCGGGGCGCAGCGGGCCACTGCCTCGGCGCTGGCCAGCGGAATCACCAGCTGCTCGCTGCCGGTATCGACCCACAGCGGCGTGGTGCCGAGATCGGCCGTGGTGAGCCCGAGCATCGCGGCCAGCACATCGCGCGGCGCCGCGACCTCACGCGTTCGCGGTGCCTTGGCTTCGAGCGTCCAGCGATCGGCGCGCGCGGTGACCGGCACGATACCGGCGCGCATCTCCAGCGTCAGCGAATCGCCGCCGCGCAGGCAATCACGGACGACGTGCGCGGTCCCGAGCGTCGGATGCCCGGCGAATGGCATCTCGAACGATGGGGTAAAGATCCGAACGCGCGCGGTTGCGACGGTCGACGGCAGGATGAACGTCGTCTCGGAGAGATTGAATTGCAGCGCCAGCGCCTGCATCGTCGTCTCGTCGAGACTTCCGGCCTCTTCGAACACCGCGAGCGGATTCCCGCTCAACGCGTCCTCGCGGGCGAACACATTCAGAATTCGAAACCGGTAATCGTTCATCATCGCTCCATCACCGCCATCCTGGAGTCGTCGCTTGCGGCGAGCACATCGGCAGCCAGCGCGGCAAAGCCCGCCGGCGAGGGATCGCGCAAGCCGAACACGGCACTCGGACCCGCGGCCGGGAAATGCCGGGCCATCGAGCGTCCATATAGCGGATCGTAATGCGATTCGAGCAGCTCCCCGATCAGCGCGTCCCAGTCCCCGCTCGCGGCGAGCGTTTCCCAACGGGCAAATGCCGCCTTGCCGTGGAATTCGACCAGCGGGCGCAGGCGGTCGAGCAGCAGCGCCGGACTCTGCAGGAAGTGACGGTACTCGGACTTGAGCAGCGCGATGCGTTCCGACAGCGGCGTGCGCAGGATGATCGTCTCGCCGTCGTGCATCCGCTGGAGCAACGCATCGGGCAGCTGGATCGCACCGATCCGCCGGCTCTCGGCCTCGACGTAGACCGGGCGCCGGGGGTCGAGGAGGCCGAGTGCGGCCAGGAGATCGGTTTCGAATTTCTTCTGCGAGGGTTGTGGCGTGCCCGGAACCTGGCCCAGCAGCGAGCCGCGATGCTGTGCGATGCCCTCCAGATCGAGCGTTTGCGCGCCTGCGTCGGCCAGCGCCCCGAGAAGCTGACTCTTGCCGGAACCGGTCAAGGCGCATACCACCCGGAAGCGGTACCGTGCCGGCTGCACGGCGAGCCGCGCGACGACATGGCGGCGGTACGCGCGGTAACCGCCGTCGAGCTGTACGGCCCGCCATCCGACCTCGTTCAGCACATGCGCGACCGCGCGGCTGCGCTGTCCGCCGCGCCAGCAATAGACCAGCGGCTTCCATTCGCGCGGCTGCTCGGCGAATACGGTCTCCAGCATTTTCGCGATGTTGCGCGCGACCAGCGCCGCACCGAGCCTGCGCGCCTCGAACGGCGAGGCTGCGTGCATGGTGCCGATCCGGGCACGCTCGTCGTCGTCGAGGACCGGATGATTGCGCGCCCCGGGAATATGGTCCTCGGCGAATTCGGCCGGGCTACGGACGTCGATGCGATCGGGGTGCGCGGGCAATGCGTCGACGTCAACGCGGCTGCCCGGGTACAGTACGGCGCTCATGCGGCTTTGGCGGAAAGCAGCGGGGCGAGCGACGGCCAGACATTGTCCAGCATCTTTGCCTGCGCTGCGGCCAGCGGATGGATGCGATCGGGCTGGAACATCGAGTCGTTTTCGGCGAATCCCTCGAACAGGAACGGCACCAGCGCAGCCTTGCGCGCGCGGGCAACCTCGCCGAAGGTCGCGGCGAAGCGCTCGCCGTAAGCCGCGCCGTAATTCGGCGGAACGCGGATGCCGACCAGCAGCACGCGCGAGCCGGCGTTCTGCGCCGCGGAAGTCATTGCGTCGAGATTGTCGCGCATCGCGTCGAGGCTGCCGCCGCGCAATCCGTCGTTGCCGCCGAGCTCGATGATCGTGATCGCCGGATGATGCTGCGCCAGCAGCGCGCCCAGTCGCGCGCGACCGCCGGCGGTAGTGTCGCCGCTGATGCTTGCATTGACGACGCGATAACGCAGATGCTGCGCGTCCAGCCGCTGCTGCAAGAGCGTTGCCCAGCCGACGCCAGTCGGCAATCCGTAACCGGCCGAGACGCTGTCGCCGACCAGCAGGATGACCGGCGACGCGCGCTGTGCCGATGCGGGCATGGCTGCGGCGAGCAGCGCCCACCACGCCACGATGGCGAGTGTACGCACGAACATCGAGTGGAAACGGGGAGTCACGACGCATTGTAGAGCCAGGGGCGGGCGGCGCCAAAGGGCGCTGAGGCGGCAAGGTAGAATGCCGGCAACGACCGATGAATCCGACGCGCAACGCTTACGTTCTTCCGCCTTCCACGTTCACGATCGAAGCGTTGACAAAACGCGCGCCGCCGAAGCGGATGAACCGGGCCGATGGCTGATCCGGTCATCCGCGCCGTAGCGCTGTCCAAACTAGTGATCAGCGGCGAGGCGCCGCTCAAGATCCTGGACGACGTGAGCTTCGACATCGCCGCCGGCGAAAGCGTTGCGATCGTCGGCGCATCGGGGTCGGGCAAGACGACGCTGCTGGGATTGCTTGCGGGGCTCGACCGGCCGACGACCGGCGAAGTGTGGCTCGGCAACACGGCGCTGAACGGCCTGTCCGAAGACGCGCGCGCGGCGCTGCGCCAGCGCTGGGTCGGCTTTGTCTTTCAGTCGTTCCAGTTGCTGCCCGCGCTGACCGCGCTGGAAAACGTCATGCTGCCGCTGGAGCTGGCCGGCGCGAGCGACGCGGGCGCGCGGGCGCGTGAGTGGCTCGCCCGGGTCGGGCTCGCCGCCCGTGTTACGCACTATCCGAAGCAGCTCTCGGGCGGCGAGCAGCAGCGCGTGGCGATCGCGCGCGCGTTTTCCGGCGAGCCGCAGGTGCTGATGGCCGACGAGCCGACCGGTAACCTGGACGGCGCGACCGGCACCGAAGTCGCCGAGCTGATGTTCCGCCTGAATCGCGAGCGCAGTACGACTTTGCTGCTGGTCACGCACGAAGTAACTCTCGCTGCGCGCTGCGCGCGGCGATTGTCGCTGGCCACCGGACGCCTGGTTGGCGACGAGCAGAGCAGCCTCGGCGGAGCAACCGCCGCATGAAGACGCCCGACACCGTGCGGCTGGCCTGGCGGCTCCTGGTGCGCGACTGGCGCGCCGGCGAACTGCGCGTCCTGATCGCCGCGCTGGTCCTCGCGGTGGCGAGTGTCGGCACCGTGGGCTTTTTCACCGATCGAGTCAAAGGTGCGCTGACGCGGCAGGCGAACCTGCTGCTCGGCGCCGACCTGCTGCTTTCAGGCGACCGTCCGTTGCCCGACGAGTTCATGCGCGAGGCGCGATCGCGCGGGCTCGCGGCGGTGCCGGCGATCAAGTTCAACAGCATGGTGCAAGCGGCAGGAGGTGCGGGCGCTGCGGTGCTGGCCGATGTCAAGGCCGTCACCGCCGGCTATCCGCTGCGCGGCGCGATCCTGCTGGTCGATCCGGCGAATGCGGCGGGCAAAGTTGCGCCAGGCGTGCCGCCGCCGGGCGAAGTCTGGATCGACAGCCGGCTTGCGGCGCGTCTTGGCGTGCAGCAAGGCGCGAAGCTCGCCGTCGGCGAATCGACGCTGACCGTCGGAGCAATCGTGCAGCAGGACCCCGAGGTGACCAGCGGCCTGCTCGCGCTGGGACCCCGCCTGATGATGAACCTGGACGACGTCGCGGCAACGCGACTGTTGCAGCCAGGCAATCGCGCCGCGTACCGGCTGCTGGTTGCCGGCGACGCGATCAATGCCTTCCGCGACTGGGCGCAGGCGCATCTCGACCGCGGACAGCGGCTGGAGTCGATCCGCGACTTGCGGCCCGAAGTGCGGCAGACGCTCGAGCGCGCTGAGCAGTACCTGGGCCTCGCGGCACTGGTCGCGGTCATGCTCGCCGCGGTCGCCATCGCGCTCGCCGCATCGCGTTATCTACGGCGTCATCTCGACGCTGCCGCGATGATGCGCTGCCTCGGCGCGCCACAACGGCAGATCCTGTTGCTGTTCGCGCTGCAATTCCTGGTGCTGGGCGTCGGCGCGAGCATTGCCGGCTGCGCGCTGGCGCTCGGAGGTCAGCAGCTGCTGATCGTTCTCCTGGGCGGCATCGTCAGCGCCGACCTGCCGCCGCCGAGCGCGTGGCCGGCATTCGCCGCCGCGGCGAGCGGTCTCGCCGTGCTCTTCGGCTTCGCCCTGCCGCCGCTGTTCGCGCTCTCGAGAGTCCCCCCGCTGCGCGTGCTGCGTCGCGACTTGGGGCTTCCCCGCGCCGGAGGCTGGCTCGCCTACGCGCTGGGCGCGGCGACGATCGCGCTGCTGATCGGTTGGCAGGCGCAGGACGCGACCACCGGCGCGATCATGATCGGCGGCACGGCCGCGCTGCTCGCGGTTGCCGGCGCGGTCGCGTGGGCGCTTATCGCACTTCTGCGTTTGTTGCCGCAACGCGGGTACAGCTGGCGGTACGGCCTGGCCAATCTGCGCCGCCGACCCCTGGCTTCGAGTTTGCAGATCGGCGCGCTCGGACTGGGGCTGATGGCGCTCTTGCTGCTGACGCTGGTTCGCGGCGACTTGCTGCGCAACTGGCGCGCGAGCCTGCCGGCCGATGCGCCCAATGTGTTCCTGATCAACATCCTGCCCGACCAGATCGAAGGCATGCACGCGCTGCTCGAGCGAGAGCTCAAAGCCGACGTCCCACTCTATCCGATGGTGCGTGGCCGTCTGGTCGCGGTCAACGACGTGCCCGTCGATTCGACCCGCCTGACCGACGCGCGTGCACGCCGGCTCGCCGAGCGCGAATTCAACCTGTCGTGGATGAACGAGCTGCCGCGCAGCAATCGCGTTGTCGCCGGGCAATGGTGGAAAGCGGGCGATGCCGGCGTCATGTCGCTCGAGGATGGCATCGCCGAGACGCTGGGCGTGAAGCTGGGCGACGTGCTCACCTACGACATCGTCGGCACGCGCGTCAGCGCGCGCGTGACGAACCTGCGCAAGGTCGACTGGGACAGCTTTCGCGTCAATTTCTTCGCACTCTATCCGCCGGGCATGCTCGACGGTCTGCCGACGACCTACATCGCCGCAACCCGTGCGCCGGACAACCCCGCGTGGCTCAACGGACTGCTGGCGCAGTATCCGAATGTGCTCGCGATCGACGTCGGCGAGCTGCTGCATCAGGTCGGCGCCATCGTCGAGCAGGTCGCGCGCGCCGTGGAATTCGTGTTTCTGTTCACGCTGGCCGGCGGCGTGCTGGTGCTCGAAGCGGCGATCGCGGCGACGCAGGACGAGCGTCTCTACGACGCGGCCGTGCTGCGCACCCTCGGTGCAAGCCGTCGGCAGCTGACCGTGGCGCAGCTCGCCGAATTTCTGACGCTGGGGACGTTGGCGGGCCTGGTCGCGGCGGGCGGGGCGACGGCCACCGCCTACGTGCTGGCCGATCGGGTCTTTCACATCCCGTTCGGCTGGAACCCGTGGTTATGGGTGATCGGCATCGTCGGCGGCGCGCTGGGCGTGGCCGCCGCCGGCTGGATCGGTACCAGGCGCACCCTGCGGCAGCCGCCGCTCGCTCTGCTGCGTCAGTTCGGCTAGCGGCCGTAGGCCAAACCCACGCGGAACCAATAGGCGGCCGCAGCTTTCAAAATGAGAACGATTCGCGTTATCATACGCGCTCGATTCTAGTCAGCCATTCGACCTTAATCCGATGCTGCGCGACGATCATGGGTAATGCCCTTTTCATCATCTGGCGCGAATCGGCCGAGGCGATGCTGGTCGTCGGCATCCTTTACGCGTGGCTGCGCAAGCATCCGGACGTCAAGCGCGGGATGCGCTATCTGTGGGCAGGCGTGGGAACCGGGGTCGCGCTGGCGCTGGCGCTCGCCGCGGTGATGCTGGGCATTGCCAGGAGCTTGTCCGACCAGGGCCTCGAATACTTCCAGACAGCGATGATGCTGATCGCCGCCGGGCTGATCGTGCAGATGGTCTTCTGGATGCGCCGGCACGGCCGGACGTTCAAGCGCGAGCTCGAGCAGGACATGCAGAAAAACGCGTCGGCGGCGAACTGGTGGGGCCTGCTGCTCGTCGTCGCGCTGGCGGTCGGACGCGAAAGCGCCGAGACCGTCGTATTCCTCTACGGCCTGGGCACGCAATACGCGAGCTTCTGGAGCTTTATAGGGATCCTCGTGCTGGGCCTGGGCGCTGCGCTGGCGACGTTCTGGGTGTTGCAGCAAGGCAGCAGGATCGTGTCGTGGCGCACATTCTTTCGCGTCAGCGAGATCCTGCTGCTGCTGCTCGCCGGCGCGCTTCTGGTCGGCGCCGTCGAGAAACTGATTTCGTTCGATCTGCTGCCGTCGCTGGTCGATACGGTCTGGGATACGTCGGCCGTGCTCGATGACGGCAGCCGCGTCGGCAGTCTCTTCGCCGCATTTACCGGCTATCGCGCCCATCCCTCGTTGCTGGTGCTGCTGGTACTGGCGGTCTACTGGGCGGGCGTCGTCGGAGTGTTGCGCCGCGTCTCGCGCTAGAAACAGTCGATCTCAATCGTCTTCAGCGGCCGGCGAAGGCATCCTCGCGGCGCAAGAGTCGTGCTGCCGCCAGCAGCGCGACGATCGTCAGCAGCACAGGCAGCGTCGCGCTCTGCAGCCAGTCGGCGAACGCGATCGCATCGCCGCGCAGAGCGCGGGTAAGCAGCGTGTACTGGCTGGAGACCGGAACCCAAAGCAGCCAAGCCGGTTCCTTTTTCTGCAGGAAGAGCTGCACGACCGGGACGATGCTGACGACGAAGACCAGCGCCGAGACATTGCTCTGCGCCTCCTTCAGCGTGCGGCCGCGCAGGCCGACGTACAGCAGCACGGCGGGCAGCAACATCATCAGCGGCAGCAGAATGGCCACAAAGCGCACGAGCTCGGCGCTGCCGAAAAGAAACGGCACGCCGATCGCAGGCAGCGGCGCGAAATTCAGCGTCAGGTAGAACCCCGCCAGGGTCAGCAGCACGACCAGCAAGTCGAAGGCGCCGATCGCCAGCCACTTGCCGACGGCAAGCTGCGAAGTCGAAAGCGGCGTCGCGAGCAGCGGCTCGAGCGAGCCGCGCTCGCGCTCGCCCGCGGTAGCGTCGAGCGCGACAGCGACGCTGCCCATCAGCGAGGCGAAGAGTCCGTAGTAGGCGACCAGAAACAGGATCAGCGCGCCGCTCTGTTGCGGCGTCGCGAGGTCGACGCCTTGCGCGTCGAGCGGCGAAGCGACCTGGGGCGCGATGCCGCGGAGCAGCAGCCGCTGCGTTCCCCATTGTCGGTTGTACGCACGCAGCAGCGATTCGGCCGAGTCGATCGCGGCACGCGCTCGATCGCGCGAACGGTCGTAGATCAGCCTGACGGTCGCCGGCCTGCCGGCGGCGACGTCGCGTTCGAATTCCGCATCGATCGAAAGCACGACGTCGAGATCGCCATTTCTGATCCTCGCCTCGTAGTCGGCCGGCGCTGGCACGATGGCCACCTGCTGCCGCTCGAGAAATGCAATCAGCGCCGGCGCGTTGCCTGCGCCATCCACCGGTAGCTTGAGCTCGCGCGCTCTTTCCGCCTGATTGGCGGCCATGTTGAGAATCAGCGCGAGGAAGACCGGCCCGGCGGCAGTCGCCATCAACAGGGTGAGCAGCATCGTGCGCCGGTCGCGCCAGACATCGGTCAGCTCCTTGCCGCCCACGGTAACGATGCGCTTGATCGGCGTCATGCGATTCTTTTGCGGCGCGTTCATGCCGCAAGCCCTTCGGCGGATCCCAGAAGGCTGACAAAGGCGTCCTCGAGCGAACCTTCTCCGGTGCGCGCCAAAAGCTCGGCGCCGGTGCCGGCGGCCTGCACCCGGCCATGGCCGAGGATGACGATGCGATCGCACAGCAGCGCGACTTCCTGCATGACGTGAGTCGATATCAGGATGCACTTGCCGGACGTGCGCAGAGAGCGCAGCTGCTCGCGCAGGCTGCGGATGCTCATGACGTCGAGGCCGCTGGTCGGTTCGTCGAGCATGATGGTCGCCGGATCGTGCACCAGCGCGCGGGCGATCGCGACCTTCATTTTCTCGCCCTGGGAGAAACCCTGCGTGCGCCGATCGGCGAGCGCGGCGAGCCCGAGCTGCCCGAGCAGCGCGTCGATGCGCGCCTCCAGCGCGGTGCCGCCGAGTCCGTGCAATCTGCCGTAGTAGCGGACGTTCTCGCGCGCGGTCAGCCGAGCGTAGAGCCCGCGGGCGTCGGACAATACGCCGATACGCTCGCGGACGCGGGCGCGTTCGCGCACGATGTCGAGGCCGTCGACCGCCGCTACACCCGCGTCGGGTGGAATAAGGGTCGCGAGCATGCGCAGCACCGTCGTCTTGCCGGCGCCGTTCGGCCCCAGCAGGCCGGTGATCGCGCCGTCGCCGGCCACGAACGTCGCGCCGTCGACCGCGCGGATTTCCCTTCGTCTGCCGAACGCCTTGATCAGCCCGTCGACGACGATCATCGCGCTTCCAGAACCGACGAATACAGCGGCGGCCGTGCGCTGGCCGAGAAATGATCGAGGCACGACGACGGCAGCGTCGCGAAGCCTGCATCCTCGACGAATTTTTCGATCAGCCGCGGTGCGCAGGCATGCGGCGATACGATATGGCCGTAGCCGGCCGCGACGATGTGACGGCTGTGCGACAGGGTCCTGGCAACCTCCTCGCCCGCGGCCGGCGGCGTGACCGGATCGAGACCGCCCGACAAGATCAGCACCGGCTTGTCGCTGACGACCGGGGCGTAGAAATCCGCCGGCACCCGCGGCCGCGGCCAACCGTCGCAGGCGGCAAGATCGCGACGGGCGAGCTCCGGTGCGCGCAGCCGCGCCAGCATGCGATTCGTCTCCGCAGCATTGATGCGGGGCGCATCCTCGGCGCAGCTGACCGCAAAATGCAGCGCGAGATTCACCGTCTTCGCGACGTCGTCGTTCAACAGCATCGCGGCAGCGATCAGCGGCGCGTATTCGCCGGCTTCGGCGCGCGCGAGCAGGACAGGAATAAGGCTTGCCGACTCCGGCGCATAGACCAGTCCCTGCAATGCACCGATGACCGTCTCGAACGACGGCTTGAACATCCGCTGCGCCCCGGTGCGCGGATCGGCCACGGTTATGGTGCGCCCGCGAGCGAGATCGGCGCGAATGCGCGCCAGCGTCGCGTCGAGGCCGGGATACGCCTGTCTGCACGCCGGACTTGCCGCGCATGCGGCGATGACCTGGTCGAGCGCTGCGTCGCGCGACAGCCAGGGATCGAAGCCGATCCGCATCGCAGGCGGCGCGGCGCCGTCGAGGACGACGCTGCGCACATGCTGCGGATACCGGCGCAGATATTCCTGCGCGACGCGGGTTCCGTACGAACCGCCCCAGAGATTTATCCTGTCGTAACCGAGCGCAATCCGGACCGCCTCGACGTCGGCCACGACGGCAGACGTCGTGTACTGCGCCGGGTCCGCATCGCCGCTGGCGCGCAATTCGGCGATGCAGCGCTGCGCCGCGATGGCGATCGTTTGTTCGTCCGCCATCTCGTCGAAGGCATCGCGCGGGGCGAGGGCGGCGCAGCGCAACGGCGCCGATTTGCCGGTGCCGCGCGGATCGATCAGCACGATGTCGCGGTTGCGGCGCACGCCGCCCAACGCGCCGGCGAGAGGCGCGAGCGCGTCCGACGATTGTCCCGGTCCTCCGGGCAGCATGATCAGCGGATCGGGTTGCGGCGAAAGCGTGGCCGCAGGCAGAACGACGACGGCGATCGCCAGAGTGGGTCCCGCCGGTCGGCCGCGGTCCTCCGGAACCTCGACCTTGCCGCACTGCGCGGCGGTGGCGAGCTTCGGCACCCGGCATTCGGTCAGCGCGATCTGTCGGACCGGAGCCTTGCTGCCGCATGCGGCGACGAGGACCAGGCAGGCGCCCAGCGCCGCGGCGCTGGCGATCGTCCGGACGCATGTCATTGCGCGCCCGGCGGCGTTGGGCCCATGCGGCATGCGCGAATTCTAGCAGAGCAGGGACGCGCTATAACGCGTGTGGACACGCACGATCGCGCTTCCTATACTGCACCGTCATCTCACGCGACTCATCGCCATGCCGCATCAGCTCGAACCGGGCATCGTTACCGACTTGCGCGATCGCCTGACGTATGCCGGCTATCTTTGCCTCGACACGCTGCTCGGCGCGCAGAGGCCGCTGTCCGGTTCGTCATCGGCGCCGGCGCGCCACGACGAAATGATGTTCATCATTCAGCATCAGACGTCGGAATTGTGGATGAAGCTGATGATCCACGAGCTCGAGGCAGCGATACGCTTCGTTCGGGCCGACCAGCTCGATTCCTGCTTCAAGATCCTGGCGCGCGTCAAGCTGATCCAGAAGCAGCTGTTCGAGCAGTGGGCAGTGCTGGAAACGCTGACGCCTTCGGAGTACGAGGCATTCCGGCCGGCGCTCGGCAGCGCGTCGGGCTTTCAGTCGCCGCAATACCGCGCAATCGAGTTCCTGCTCGGCAACAAGGACCGCGCACGGGCGGATATCTTCAGCTACGACGCGGCGACGCATGCCGGATTGATCGGCTTGCTCGAGGCGCCGTCGCTCTACGACGAATTCCTGCGTCACCTGTCGCGGCGCGGATTGCCGGTGCCGCCCGCCTGCGTCGAGCGCGACTGGTCGTTCCCGCACCAGCGCAACGCGGCGGTGGTCGAGGTGTTCAAGACGATTTATGAGAACCCGCAGCAGTACTGGGACGCGTACGAAATGGCGGAAAAACTGGTCGACGTCGACGAGGCCTTCGCCCTCTGGCGCTTCCGTCATATGAAGACCGTCGAGCGCATCATCGGCTACAAGACAGGCACTGGAGGATCCAGCGGCGTCGCGTTCTTGCGCCGTGTGCTCGAGCATACGTTTTTTCCCGAACTGATCGATGTGCGCACGGTGATCGGCGCGCCATGAGGACCGACGGGGAGCTCCGAGGCGCGAATTCCGCCCGGCGGGGGGCAGCTTGCGGCCGCAGTTGCCAACCGAGCCGTAAGCGCGGGAGGATCACATGAGCCCGCGCGCCGATACTGCGGCCACCATCGCGGCGGCGATCGCGGCGATGGGCCCTGGTCCGCTGACCGAGGAAGGCATCGCGCGCCACGTCGCGCCGCTGTTCTCGCGCGTGCTGCACCCCGATCGGCCGGTCTATCTCGCCAATCACTCGCTGGGCCGGCCTCTCGACGCGACGGCGGACGATGTCGCCGAAGCCGTCGGACTCTGGCAGTCGCAGCTGGGCAACGCGTGGGACGCGTGGCTGGCGGAGATCACCGCCTATCGGGCGCGGCTGGCCGCGCTGATGCACGCGCCGCGCGCCGATTGCGTCGTGCCGAAGACCAGCGCGGGACAGGGGCTGCGCGCCATCCTGAACAGCTACGATCGTCCGCCGCGCGTGGTGGCAACCCGCGGCGAATTCGATTCGATCGATCTGATCCTGAGGCAATACGCGCTTCGCAAGCGCATCGAGCTCCGGTTCGTCGAGGCCCGCGCCGACGGAATGTTCGAAGCCGACGAGCTTCTCGCGGCCATCCGCGACGTCGATCTGGTCGTTGTATCCCAGGTGCTGTTCAACACCGGCCAGGTGCTGCCGGCGTTGCCTGCGCTTATCGGTGCGGCGCACTCCAGCGGCGCGCGCGTGCTGCTCGACGTCTATCATTCGCTCGGCGTGCTGCCGGTCGACATCGGCGCGCTCGATGCCGATTTCGCGATTGGCGGCAGCTACAAGTATTTGCGCGGCGGACCGGGCGCCGGATACATGTATCTGCACCCGCGGCATCTGGACGCCGGCTTCAGCACGCTGGACATCGGCTGGTTCGCCAAGAAGAACAAGTTCGACTATGTGCGCCCCGATCCGCCGGAATTCGCCGCCGGTGGCGATGCCCTGCTGGAATCGACGCCGCCGGTTCTGACCTGCTATCAGGCGCGCGCCGGGCAGCTGTTCACGGTAGCGGTCGGCGTCGAGCGGCTGCGCGAATATTCGCTGGCGCAGCAGCGCACTCTGATCGGGCACTTAAGCGAGCGCGGCGTGCGCGGGGAAGGCGGCTCCGACGATCGCGGCGCGTTTGTCGTCGTGCGCAGCGGACAAGCCCGCGCGTGGGCCGGTGAGCTCGAGCGCCGCGGCGTGCTCGTCGACTCGCGCGGCGACCTCCTTCGCCTTTGCCCCGACCTGCTGTCGACGAAAGCGGAACTCGCCTCCGCCGCCCAGCGTCTGGGTGACATCGCAGCGCGGTAGCGCCTGCCGCAGCCAACCAAAGCTATTCGTCGAACGCGGAGAAAATACCGCCGCCGGGCGGGGCGTCCTTGCGGGAGTTATCGAGCCTGGGCTTGATCCGCGCCGCATCGGCAAAGAAGGCCTCTTCGCTTTGCGGCGCCGCGAGTCGCAGCGCCGGCGGCTTCAGATGCCGCACGTACGACTGTTGGCCAAAGCGCGAACGCATTTCCGCCTGCGCAACCGATTGCGTCGCAATGGCCACCGCGGTGAGCGCGGCCAGCGTCGCCGCCTTGGCCTTGAGCCGGCTCGGCCCGATCTCGCGTAGATGGAAGTAGCACAGCGTCGCGAACAGCAGCCAGTTGGCGACATAGCTGTAATCGGCAAGCCAGCGCCACGACAGCGAGAATGCGGCATAGTCGAGGAACTCGCCGAACAGCGCAAACCCGAGCACGCCGATCAGCGCGATGCGCAGGTGCCGGTCGAAGCGCGCGTGCCCGGTAAAGATGCGCGACAGGATCGCCCAGGCGGTCGTCCACACGAGCAGCAGCACCGCCACGATCAGCGGCGGGAGCAAATAGTAGGCGGTCTTCGGCTCCGAGGTCTCGGCCAGCCACAGGCTGGCAAGCTCGAGCCCGAGCAGAGCTGCAGCCAGCCACAGCACTGTCGGCAGCACGCGCATCGGCGTCGCGAGGCGGCGCTCCGGCGGAACCGCGTAACTCGCCTCGCGCACGCGCAGGTAAGTGCGGCCAATCCGGATCGGGCGGTCGCCGTCGAGCACAAGGCGCGCCGAACGCTTGTCGCTGTCGCCCTCGAAAAGGCCATTGGCGCTGCCCAGGTCCTCGGCGATCAGTGATCCGCCCTCGTCGCGAAAAATGCGCAGATGGTGCGCGGCGACCGCCGGATCGTCGACGACGATATCGTTGTCGTAGGCGCGCCCAACGGTCGTCGCCGAGGCGTCACTGCGATACCGCGCGACGACATCGCGATGCCGCGAAAGTACCTCGACCGAGATCATTTCGCCCACGAGACGGCTCCAAGGAAGCGTTTCGCCAGCGCAATCGCATTGCTGTAGGTGACCCCTTGCATCGACAGGCGCGAAATCAAGGCTTCGCGGCTTCGGTCCTGGGTAACGGCGATCACCGAGACATCGTAGAGGTCCTCGAATTCGCGATAGGCGCGCGCACACCATACGGCCCGCAACATCGGGTGCGTGCCGTCCGCCGCGGCCTCGATGAAATCCTCGTGGCACTGCTGCGCCGTAAGCCGCTTGGGCGAGCGCGCGCCGGTGCCGAACCACGAAGGCTGGTATTGCCGCGACAGAAAGGTGCTGAACTGAAATGCATTCAGGTCGAGGCTGCGCACGTAGGAATGCGCCAGGTCGACCTGACCGGTCTGCAGGTCTCCGGCGATGAACAGCGAAGTCTGCATGCTGCAATTGGTCGTGCTCGCCAGCGCGCGCGGCTTTGGCAGGACGTCGGCGTTGGTGCGCGCCCAGCAGGTGAACCACGGCGCGTTGCTTTCCGGCGCAACGTAAGGGCCGAAGGCGCTGGTGCGGAATCCCTGCTCGCCCAGCGCCTGGTATAGCCCCGCCTGCCAGATGCCGAGCTGACGCCCGATTTCCTTGCGGCTATCGGCTGTCGTCAGCGGCGGCGAACTCTGCGCGCGATCGACCAGCGCCTTGGCGAACCGCGCCGGCACCAGGAAGCTCACCAGCTCGCCGCCGACATGCTTGGCTACGTTGACGCCGACGATCTCGCCGTCGGTGGTAACGACCGGGCCGCCGCTCATGCCCGGATTGATGGCTCCCGAAAAGTGGATCCGCTCGTTATAGCTGCGCTCGACCAGCCCGTTGTAGGTCCCGTCGACGATGGTGAAGCCCAGATCGAGCGGATTGCCCATCGAATAGATGCGCTGCCCCTTCGGCATGTTGCCTTCGAGCGCTCGGGCATTGAAGGCAAAGAATTGCCGGCTCTGGTTGTCTTCGCGCGGTTCCAATTGGACGACCGCGAGATCGTTGACCACGTCGATCGCGCGCAGCTTGACCGCGCCATGCGAGCCGTCGGGGGCGGCATACTCGAGACGGTAAGTCGCCGGCTCCAGCGCATATTGCGACACGACATGGTAATTGGTGACCGCCAGGCCGTCGGCGCTGATCAGGAACCCGGAGCCTAGCGACGCCTGGCGCCCGGCGGAGTCGAGCAGCGTTCGAATTTGCAACAATCGAGGCCGCGCGCTGGCATACACGCGGTCGGCGGTCGATGACTGCCCGTCGATCCCATTCTGCGCGCCGTCGGATTGGGCGATCGCGGCCGAGCAGCAGGCGAGCGCCGAAAGCGCGGCCAGCGCCGAATGGCGCGACGACGAGAGGATCCTGGCCATGGCGCCCGCGCTACCCTTTGCGGGTAATGACCGTCACCAGCGCGATCAGGAGGAAGATAAAGATCGCCGCGCCCAGCAGGCCGGCGACGACGACGTGCAGCGGCTTGATCGTCACCATGTCGCGCTCACCCGCGGCCTTGCGGCGGACCCCGAAAAAGCTCCAGAAGACTGCGCCGATGACCTGGATGAAGCCCGCCTCGCGGCTGGCGCCGGGCTGCTGTTGCGGGGATGGCGGCAGGGCGGGGTCCGGCATGATCGTCGACGGGCGGACGCGACGGCGAAGCCTAACACAGCCGTCGGGACCCGCATCCGGCAGCCTCGTCTGATCGTATATGGCCGGTACAGCGCTCCCGCGCTGCCACGACGGTAGAGGAGAGACAAGATGAACGCAATACTGCGCAACTTGGGGATCCCGGCGATGCTGGGCATGGTCCTGCTGCTCGGCGCCTGCCAGAACATGGGCATGATGCCGGCGCAGCAGAAGTCGCTGTACGATCGCCTCGGCGGCAAAGACGCGATCGTGGCCGTGGTCGACGATTTTGTCGGCAACGTCGCGGCCGACAATCGCATCAACCGTTATTTCGCCAAGACCGACATTCCGCGACTGAAGCGGAACCTGGTCGACCAGATTTGCGCCGGCACCGGCGGCCCCTGCACCTATACCGGCCGCGACATGAAGACCGCGCACGCCGGCATGGGCGTCACCAACGCGGACTTCGACGCGCTGGTCGGCGACCTGGTCAAGACGCTGGACAAGTTCAAGGTGCCGGACAAGGAAAAAGGCGAGCTTCTGGGCATCCTCGGACCGATGCGCCCGTCTATCGTCGGCCAGTAAGACCTGCTGCTTAAGCGCTCCGGACCGAGCGACTCGGCCGGGGCGTGCAGGCGCGCGCAATCCGCGCCGAATCAACTGCTTGAACCCCTCAGACCGCTTGAATACGGCACAATCTTCCCCATGTTCATACTAGGTTCATTGCCGCAAGGGCGGGGTCATGCGTTTCGACAAATTCACCACCAAGCTGCAACAGGCCCTCGCGGACGCGCAGAGCCTGGCGCTCTCCAACGACAACGGCTTTGTCGAGCCGGCGCACCTGCTCGCGAGCCTGCTTAATCAGGAGGACGGCGGCACCGCTTCGCTGCTCTCACGCGCCGGTGTCAACGTTCCGGCGCTCAAGGCCGCAACCGAGAAGGCGATCGCCCGCCTGCCGAAGGTCGAAGGGCAGGGCGGCGAGATCAGCGTTTCGCGCGAGCTTGGCAACCTGCTCAACCTGACCGACAAAATCGCCACCAAGCGCGGCGATCAATTCATCGCCAGCGAGTTGTTCCTGCTTGCGCTTGCTGATGACAAGGGCGAGACCGGAAGGCTCGTTAAGGAGCACGGCCTGACCAAAAAGGCGCTCGAAGCGGCGATCGAGGCGGTGCGCGGCGGCGCGGCCGTCGATTCGCAGGAAGCCGAAGGACAGCGCGAGGCGCTCAAGAAGTACACGATCGACCTCACCGAGCGCGCGCGCCAGGGCAAGCTCGACCCGGTGATAGGACGCGACGACGAGATCCGCCGCACGATCCAGATCCTGCAGCGGCGGACCAAGAACAACCCGGTGCTGATCGGAGAGCCGGGTGTGGGCAAGACCGCGATCGTCGAAGGCCTCGCTCAGCGCATCGTCAACGGTGAAGTGCCGGAGACTTTGAAGAACAAACGCGTGCTGTCGCTCGACATGGCAGCGCTTCTCGCCGGCGCCAAATATCGCGGCGAATTCGAGGAACGGCTCAAGGCCGTGCTCAAGGACATCGCGGCCGACGAGGGACGCACGATCGTCTTCATCGACGAGCTGCACACGATGGTCGGCGCCGGCAAGGCCGAAGGCGCGATCGATGCCGGCAATATGCTCAAGCCCGCGCTGGCCCGAGGCGAGCTGCATTGCGTCGGCGCCACCACGCTCGACGAATACCGCAAGTACATCGAAAAGGACGCCGCGCTCGAGCGGCGCTTCCAGAAGGTGCTGGTCGACGAGCCGTCGGTCGAGAGCACGATCGCCATCCTGCGCGGCCTGCAGGAGCGTTATGAGATCCATCATGGCGTCGAAATCACCGATCCGGCGATCGTCGCCGCCGCCGAGCTGTCGCACCGCTACATCACCGACCGTTTCCTGCCCGACAAGGCGATCGACCTGATCGACGAGGCGGCGGCGCGCATCAAGATGGAGATCGATTCCAAGCCGGAAGTGATGGACCGGCTCGACCGCCGCCTGATCCAGCTCAAGATCGAGCGCGAGGCGGTGAAAAAGGAAAAGGACGAGGCGTCGAAAAAGCGCCTGGCGATGATCGAAGAGGAGATCGAGCGGCTCGAGCGCGAGTATGCCGATCTCGACGAGGTCTGGCAGGCGGAAAAGGCCCAGGTCGTCGGCACGCAGCACATCAAGGAAGAGATCGACAAGGTCAAGCTGCAGATGGAGGAGGCCAAGCGCAAGGGCGACTGGCAAGCGGTCTCCGAGCTGCAGTACGGCAAGCTGCCGCAGCTCGAGGCGCAGCTCAAAAAGGCCGACAGCAAGCTGGCGAGCGAGCAGGGTGCCAAGCGGCGGCTGTTACGCACGCAGGTGGGCGCGGAAGAGATCGCCGAAGTGGTCTCGCGCTCGACCGGCATTCCGGTATCCAAGATGCTGCAGGGCGAGCGCGAAAAGCTGTTGCACATGGAAGGCGCGCTGCACCGGCGCGTCGTCGGACAGGACGAGGCGGTCCGGCTGGTCTCCGACGCGATCCGCCGCTCGCGCTCGGGGCTGTCCGACCCGAATCGACCGTACGGATCGTTTCTGTTCCTTGGGCCCACCGGCGTCGGCAAGACCGAGCTGTGCAAGGCCCTGGCCGGTTTCCTGTTCGATTCCGAGCAGTTCCTGATCCGCATCGACATGTCGGAATTCATGGAAAAGCACTCGGTCGCCCGGTTGATCGGCGCGCCGCCCGGCTATGTCGGCTACGAGGAAGGCGGTTATCTGACCGAGGCCGTGCGGCGCAAGCCCTACAGCGTGATCCTGCTGGACGAGGTCGAGAAAGCGCATCCGGACGTGTTCAATGTGCTGCTCCAGGTTCTCGACGACGGACGCATGACCGACGGCCAGGGGCGCACGGTCGACTTCAAGAACACGGTGATCGTGATGACGTCGAACCTGGGCTCGCAAATGATCCAGCAGATGTCGGGCGACGACTATGGCGTCATCAAGCTCGCCGTGATGGCCGAGGTCAAGACGCATTTCCGGCCCGAATTCGTCAATCGCATCGACGAGATCGTCGTCTTTCACGCGCTAAGCGAAAAGGACATCGAATCGATCGCCAGGATCCAGTTGCAATCGCTTGAGTCGCGGCTGGCGAAAATGGATATCCGGCTGGACGTCAGTCCGGCGGCGCTTGCGGCGGTTGCACAGGAGGGCTTCGATCCGGTCTACGGCGCGAGACCGCTGAAACGCGCGATCCAGCAGCAGATCGAAAACCCGCTGGCGACCGAAATCCTTAAGGGAAATTTCGCTCCCGGCGAAACGGTGCACGTCGCGGCAAAAGGCGGCAAGCTGAGCTTCGTCAAGCGCTGACCGGGCGCGGACGAGAGCGCCCGGGCCGGCGCGCGCCGTCAGTAGTACGGGGCGATGCGCTGCGCCTGACGGAATGTCCAGCGCGCCGTTACCCGCGCCAAGAGTCGCGCGAGCCATGTGACGGCGCGGCTGGCAGGCGTGACCTCGGACAGCAGGCGGAAGCGCGAGTCCTCTTCGGCAGCGATCACCGTGCGGCCGGTGCGGTCGACCTCGAAGCTCATGCCGGGTAACAGCACGATGTCCCGCGGATCGCGCTCCATCGTCACCCACAGGCACCCGGTATCGACCGTGATCGTCGTTCCTTCGGCGTTGTTCAATATCAGCGACTCGCGCTGCGGCAAGTACGCGCGGCGGCCGCGTTGGGGGGTAGGCGGATCGAATGGCATTGCTATCTCCTGGTTCATGCGTAATATTCATGCATCGGCCGGTCGCTCCCAGCTGCTGCGTTTCCGGTCTCTGCAGCTGAAGTATCGGCGCCCGGCGAGGGCTTGACCAACGAATTCGCCGCATGCGTCGCATGACCAAATGGAATGCGAACCTGCGCGATGCCGTACGGCCATTCGCAGCATCGGCGACAGCTGGCCTAAGCGGGCCCGGCGCCGCGGCGCCGTGATGCATAATGCGCATGCATTCGGCGCCGCCGGGACGTCGATCGGAATCCTGCGTCCGAAGCGCGGCGGCGCACGGCGGCGCGTGCCGCACGCCGGCGTCCCCGGCCAGCGTCTGCATGAAGGTTCAGCATGAACAAGACCGCAGCATCGAAGCCACGTGCGCGCCCGCGCCTGCCGTCGCTCGACCTCCTCAAGGGGTTCGAGGCGGCGGCGCGCCAGCTTTCGTTCACGCGCGCTGCTGAGGAGCTGTTTCTGACGCAGTCGGCGCTGTCCCGCCAGATGCAGACCCTCGAAGAGCAAATAGGCTTCGCACTGTTCGAGCGCCGGCACCGCGAGCTGCGCCTGACCGACGCCGGCCAGATCCTGCAGGCAACCGCCCGGAACGTGCTCGACGAGCTGGCGCAGGCGGTGGCCAAGATTCGCCGCGAGCAGAAATCTCTGCCGCTGACCGTTTCGACCAACCAGCCGTTCGCCTCGGTATGGCTGATCCCGCGACTTGCGCGCTTTCGTGCCCGCCATCCGGCCATCGACGTGTTCATCTCCGCCGACAACCGCATCGTCGATCTGGAGCGCGAGCGCATCGATCTCGCCGTACGCTATTGCAGCGATGCGATGGCGCCGCCCGGCGCGGTGCGGCTGTTCGGCGAGCGGCTGTTGCCGGTGTGCAGCCCGGGGCTCGCCGTCGACCGCGCGCGCCCGCTCAAGCGCCCCGAGGACCTGGCGCGGCACGTCCTGTTGCATATCGACGACGAACGGGGCCGCTTTCCGTGGCTCAACTGGTCGGTGTGGCTGGCGGCCAACGGCATCGATGAAATCGAGTCGGCGGGGTCGCTGCGCTTCAATCATTTCGATCAGGTGATGCAGGCCGCGCTGGATGGCCAGGGGGTGGCGCTGGGCCGCGTGCCGCTGATCGACAGCCTGCTCGCGCAAGGCAGGCTGGTGGCGCCGTTTCCCAACCGCTATGCGACGACACGCTCCTATTTCATTGTCCGTGGCACGATTTCCGCATTGCGTCCGGAGGCGCAGGCGTTCATCGACTGGCTGATCGAGGAGGCCGCGGCCGAAAGCGCCCTCGACGTAAGCGGCGAGCCCAAGCCGGCACGCAAGCCGCGTCGGACCAAGCGATGACCGATGCAGCGATTCACGCTGCGCCATCGCCCTGGATCACGCGCTTTGCGCCGCTGATCCCGCCGGGGGCGCGCGTGCTCGATCTCGCTTGCGGACAGGGCCGGCACAGCCGATTCTTTGCCGCCCGCCTTTGCGATATCGTCGCCGTCGATCGCGACAGCCAGGCGCTTGTCGCGCTCGAGGGTGTGCCGCGAGTAACGACGATCGCCGCGGATCTCGAAGGCGGGCCGTGGCCTTTGTCGGGCCTGCAGTTCGATGCGATCATCGTCGCCAACTATCTGCACCGCCCGCTGTTCCCCCAGCTGCTCGACTTGCTGGATAGCGGCGGCGCGTTCTTGTACGAGACATTCGCGGCCGGCAACGAAGCCTATGGCCGCCCGTCCAATCCGGAGCATCTGCTGGCCGCCGACGAACTGCTTTCGCTTTTGCGCGAGCGACTGACCATCGTTGCCTTCGAGCAGGGCCTGGTACGCGCCGCGCGGCCGGCGGTCGTGCAGCGCGTCGCGGCCGTCGGGCGCGGACGCCGCTGGCCGCCGCTATTGCCGCTGCTGCCAAGTGAGGCTGTCGCGGCGCAGGATGCTGCCGCGCGCTGACGTTCCGATCTCGGGTCCCGCCGCGGTGCCTTGCCCGCTTCGATTCGGGTAAAATGGTGCTTTTCCCAGATTGGCCTCGATGCTGACCGGAAGTTTCGTTGCGATCGTGACGCCGATGCAGCCCGGCGGAGCGCTCGATCTGCCGGCCTTGCGCACGTTGATCGATTTCCACGCCGCCAACGGCACCGCTGGCATCGTCGTCGTCGGCACAACCGGCGAGTCGCCGACGGTCAGCGTCGACGAACACTGCCTGCTGATCAAGACGGCGATCGACCATGCTGCCGGGCGCCTGCCCATCATCGCCGGCACGGGTGCCAATTCGACCGCTGAAGCGCTGGAACTGACCGAATACGCGAAAGTCGCCGGCGCCACCGCGTGCCTGTCGGTGGTTCCCTATTACAACAAGCCGTCACAGGAAGGCCTGTACCGGCATTTCAGAACGATCGCCGAAAAAGTCGATTTGCCGCTGCTGATCTACAATGTGCCCGGCCGAACGGTCGCCGATATCGGCAACGACGCTGTGCTCCGTCTGGCGCAACTGCCGGGCGTTATCGGCATCAAGGACGCCACCTCGGACCTGGTCCGTCATGTCGACCTCATCGACCGCTTGCCCAAAGACAAGTCGTTCGCTCTTCTCTCGGGCAACGACGACACCGCGCTGGCGTACATGCTGCTCGGCGGTCATGGCGTCGTTTCGGTGACCGCCAATGTGGCGCCCCGCGCGATGTCCGATCTGTGCGCGGCGGCACTGGCCGGAAAGCTCAAGGAGGCGCGCGAGGTCAACGCGCGGCTGATGCCACTGCACGCCAAGCTGTTCGTCGAGGCCAACCCGATCCCGGTCAAATGGGCGCTCGCCGAAATGCGCATGATCGCGCCGGATTTGCGGCTCCCGTTGACGCCGCTCGCCGCTCAATATCACGACACCGTCCGCGCAGCGCTCAAGCGCGCGGCCTGCCTGTAGGAGAAGTTCGTATGCATCTCTTTTCCCCGTTGCGGCCCTGGCCGCGCCCCGCTCTCGCCGCCGCCATTGCCGCCGCTGTCGCCGCCGTGCTGTTGTCCGGCTGCGAAACGATGACGTTCAATATGGGCAAGAAGATCGATTACAAGTCCGCAGGGTCGGCGCCGGCGCTCGAGGTGCCGCCCGACCTGACGACGCCGACCTACGACGATCGCTATCAGTCGACGACCGCCTCGGGCGCAGTCGCGGCGCGCGCGGCGCCGCGCCCGAGCGAGGTGTTGCCGACCAATCCGGACGCCCGCGTCGCGCGCGCCGGCAGCGAGCGCTGGCTGGTCGTCAAGGCGAGCCCGGAGGCCGCCTGGGCGACGTTGAAGGACTTCTGGATGAAGAACGGCTTCGTTCTCGCCGTCGAGCAGCCGGCGCTGGGAATCATGGAAACCGACTGGGCGGAGGGCCGCGCCGACAAGCCCGAGGGCTGGCTGCAACAGTTCGCGAACAAGTACGTCAGCTTCGCGGTCGATACCTACAAGCGCGACAAATTCCGGACGCGGATCGAGCGAGGCAGCGAGCCAGGCACGGTCGAGATCTACGTCAGCCACCGCGGCTCCGAGCAGAAGCCGATGAAAACGGGGTCGGGCGGATCGCCGGAAGACTGGAACTGGACGCCAACGCCTCCCAACCCGCAGCTCGAAGCCGAATTCCTCGAAAGGCTGATGGTTGCGCTCGGCACGCCGGCGCCGGCGGCGGCGCAGGCGGTTGCGGCCGACAGCAAGACTCCCGACCGGGCGCGCATCGACACGGGCGCCGACGGCGTTCGGCTGGTCGTCGACGATACGTTCGATCGCGCCTGGCGCCGCGTCGGCCTGGCGCTCGATCGCACCGGGTTCACCGTCGTCGACCGCGATCGGTCGAAGGGCCTGTATTTCGTCCGCTACGCCAACCCCGAGCTCGAGAAGAAAAAATCCGAAGGGTGGCTGGGCGATACCCTGACCAAGATGCAGTTCTGGAAAACGACGCCTCCAGACAAGCCTGAACAGTATCGCGTCGTCGTGACCCAGGCCGATCCGCTGAGCGTAGTCACCGTACAGGATCCGAACGGCGTCGTCGACCGCACCGCCAACAGCGAGAAAATTCTTGCGCTGCTCAAAGACCAGTTGAAGTAAAGCGGGAACAGGCCCCAGTGCGTTTCGCCTGTCTCGGCAGCGGCAGCGAAGGCAACGGCCTGCTGGTCGAATGCGGCGACACGCGCGTGTTGATCGACTGCGGCTTCGGCGTTCGCGATGCCGTCGCGCGTCTTGCCCGGCTGGGCGTGGAAGCGGAGAGCGTCACCGCGATCATCGTCACGCATGAGCACAGCGATCATGTCGGCGGCGTGGCGGCGTTCGCTGCGCGTTACGGCACGGCGGTGTGGCTGACCTTCGGCACTCTGGCCACCGTCGCCGAGCGCTTCGCGGAGCTCCCGCGCGTGTACGGATTCGACAGCCATGATCGTTTTGCGATCGACGACATCGAAGTGCGGCCGTTTCCGGTGCCGCACGATGCTCGCGAGCCGGTCCAATTCGTCTGTTCTGATGGCCGGTGGCGGATCGGCGTTCTGACCGACCTGGGGGTCTCGACCGCGCACGTGGAGGCGAGCCTGTCAGGCTGCGACGCGCTGGTGCTCGAATGCAATCACGACGTCGACATGCTGGCCAATGGCGATTACCCCTATCCGCTGAAGCAGCGCATCGCCGGCAAGCAGGGACATCTGGACAATGCGGCCGCGGCGGCGCTGCTGGGACGTCTGGACAACTCGCGGCTCAAGCATCTGTTCGCCGCGCATTTGAGCCAGCACAACAACCGCCCCGATCTGGCGCGTGCCGCGCTGGCCGGCGCCCTTAACTGCGCGCCCGATTGGATCGGCATCGCCGACCAGCACGAAGGGTTCGCCTGGCGCGAATTCGTCTGCTAGGAGAGGGGCATGGAGAAACGCCAACAGCTGTACCGCGGCAAGGCGAAAACGGTCTATGCGACCGACGATCCGGCACTGGTGATCATGCACTTCCGCGACGACACCAGCGCATTCGACGGAACCAAGGTCGCGCAGCTGCCGCAGAAAGGCGAGACCAACAACAAGATCAACGCGTTCATCATGGGCAAGCTCGCCGAAGCCGGCGTTGCGACGCATTTCGTGCGCCTACTGAATGAGCGCGACACCTTGGCGCGTGCGCTGAAGATGATCCCGGTCGAGTGCGTCGTGCGCAATGTCTGTGCAGGCTCGATGGCCAAGCGCTACGGCATCGCCGAAGGAACGCGCCTGGCCGAGCCGATATTCGAGTTCTTCTACAAGAGTGACGCGCTGCACGATCCACTGGTCAACGACGACCACATCCGGGTGCTCGGCTGGGCGAGTGCGAAAGAGATAAATCAGATGAAGGAGCTGACGCACAAGGTCAACGCGGTGCTGCAACCGTTGTTCTCGCGCGCCGGGATCGATCTCGTCGATTACAAGCTCGAGTTCGGGCACCCGCTGGCCGAGCCCCAAGGTCCGCTGCTGCTCGGCGACGAGTTCACGCCGGACGGCTGCCGGCTCTGGGATCACTCGACCCAGGAAAAACTGGACAAGGACCGCTTCCGCCGCGATCTTGGCGACGTGATCGCCAAGTATCGCGAAGTGGCGCGCCGAATCGGCGCCCCGCTCTGACCCTTCCGCCACGCTGCAAGGCGGTGACCTGCGGATCAAAAAAAAGCCGGCGCAAGCCGGCTTTTCCTTGCTGCTGAACTTGAATTATTTCTTGGTGGCGTCGGACTTGGACTGATCCGGTGCCGGCGCCATCGTGCTGGCGGGCGGCGTCGCCGCGGGCGCCATCGTGCCGGCCGGAGCCTTGCTCGAATCCATCGCAGCGGTACCACCCGCGGCCTTGGCTGCATCGTTCGCCGCAGCGCCTGCGTTCGCAGCGGCAGTGCCCGCGTCCTTGGCCGCGGCCGCAGCCTTGTCGCTCGCTTCCTTGGCGGCGGCAGCCGCCTTGTCGGATGCTGCCTTGGCGTCAGCCGCCGCCTTGCCGTTGTCGCCGCAAGCGTTCAGCGCAAGCGCCAACGCCGCGGCGAAGAATACCGCTACAAACTTATTCATGGGGTTCCCCTACTTGTGTATGAAGGATGGAAATTCAACAGTCGAATATTCGGTGGCGAAAATCGGCTTCCGCAGACGGCCGATTCAAGCGTTTCGGCAGGGCAGCGGAGGTGCAACCGACTTCGAAATGTTAGCACAAAGACGATGGATTTACATGTCTCGAAGCATGCAAGGTGCGCCTTTGCGCCTGCGCTCAAAGGCCCAGCACGGTGCCGCTCAAGCCCGCTTCGCCGGTCGCCCAGATCTCGTCGAAGCGGCTGGCCAGCGGCTGCGTCTGCTCCGGCTGATCGATGCCGAGCGAGGCGCGCGGCTGCTCGAAGTGAAAGCGATGCAGATAATGCCTGCCATCGACTATCACCAGAGGATCGGTCGCTACCTTGCCCTCCGGACCGGTCTGATAGATAGTCAGCGCGTGGCCGTAGTTCCGCAGCAGGCTCAGCAAGTGCGGACAAGCGCTCTGCAGATATCGTGTGTCATGCACGATGATATCCAGTCGCCGGCCGCGGACCTGGCGCAGGAACGCAGCCAGACGATCGGCGCGGCCCGCGGCACCCCACCCGGTTTGCGACAGGTCCTGATCGAAGACACGGATATGCTGCCGCGCCAGCTCGATCAAAGTGTCGATGGCTTCGGTCTGCTCCGCCAGCGTTGAAAGCTCGATCAGGCGGGGCTCGGCGGGAGCCTCAGCCGGCGTTGGATCGGTCATGGCCGCTTGCTTTAATCAAGGTGGAGATAGCCATCGCAATACCATCGATAGAGCAGTTCGGCCGGCGCGGCCATCGCCGGTTTGCCGCTTTTCATGGCGCGGGCATTGGCCAAAAGCTCGATCGCCGGTCCGCCTGTTCCAGGCCGCGCGATCGCAGCACCATTGATAAAGATGCAGCGACCATCGTATAGCAACCGCGTGCGCGCGTCCAAACGCACGCCGCGTCGCGCCGCTGCCGCGGCGAACGCGCGCGGCGTCAAAGGACGCCGCGGCGGCGTGAAATAGACGTTCTGTTTCGGCTCGGTCAGATAGCAGCCGAGAAAGACGTCAGTCGCAGAACGGCTCCAGCGGATGCGGCCAAGCGCGTCCGCGCATTGCGCTTGCATTGCCGCGCCGATGCGCGCCGGCGCGCGCGACGGCCGCAAATCCGGATCGGCGTAACGGCCGTCGAGTGCGACTTCGTCGCGCAGCCAGTCGAGAAAGGCAGTCGCGAGTTGCTGCGTCGAAGCTGCGCGGAACCCGATCGAATAGGTCGTGCAGGCGTCGATGGCAACGCCCTCGTGCGCATGGTCGGGCGGCAGGTACAGCATGTCGCCCGGGCCCAGCGTCCACTCGCTGTCGGGATGGAACTTCGCGAGCAACTTGAGCGGCGATGCCGGCTTGAGCGACAGATCGCGCTGGCGGCTGATGCGCCAGCGTCGCCGCCCCTCGCCCTGCAGCAGGAAGACGTCATACGAATCCGCGTGCGCGCCCACGCCTCCGCCCGGCGCGGCGTAGCTGATCATCAGGTCGTCGAGTCTCGCGTACGGGATGAAGGCGAAGCGGCGCAGCAGCGCTTCACCAGCGGGCAGATGCAGATTGACCCCCTGCACCAGCAGCGTCCATCGGCGCGAGGGCAGCGAGGTCAAGTCCGCGGCGCGGAACGGTCCGTGCGCCAGCGACCAGCGCCCGCCCTCGCGCAGCACCAATCTCGATTCGACGTCGTCGCGACAAGCGAGGCGGAACAGCTCGGCTCGCGACGCGAGCCCGCCGAAGCCGCGAATCGCGTCGCGCACCAGCAGCGCGCGCTTCTGCCAGTGCCGGCGCAGGAAGGCTGCCGGTGCCAATCCTCCGAGCAGGCTCCGATCAGCGGCGTCGGACATCGTGCAATTATAGCTGCCGACATCGCCGGTCGACGGTCGGCCGCGTTGCGGTAAAATCGATCCCGCGTGCACGTATCTTTGAGAAGCCGCGCCCAACAGATCCGATCCGCCGATGAACATATTCTCGAATACCGTCGTCACTCTCAACTACAAGCTTTTTTCCGCCAGCGGCGAGCTGATCGAGGAATCGACGCAGCCAATCACCTACCTTCACGGCGGGCACCACGGCATTTTCCCGAAGGTCGAGGCGGCACTGGCGCAAAAGACGGTCGGCGACCAGGTCTCTGTCAGTCTCGAACCCGAAGACGGCTTCGGCGACTACGACGCCGACCTGGTTCGGATCGAGTCGCAGGATCGCTTCCCACCGGAGGTCAAGGTGGGAATGCAATTCGAAGGGCAGGGAGACGGCGACGATCAGGAGGGCATCGTCTACACGGTCACCGACATCGCCGAGGGCAAGGTCGTCGTCGACGGCAACCATCAGCTGGCTGGGCAGCGGCTGCGCTTCGACTGCACGGTTCTGGACGTGCGTCCGGCGACGCAGGAAGAGCTCGCGCACGGCCACGTGCACGGCGCGCACGGCCACCACCACTGATCGCCGCGGAGCTTCCAGGCGGCGCGGCATCCCAGGCCGCACCTACGCATCGTCCGCCAGACGCTTGAGCTCGTAGAGAATCTCGTGCGCGTCGCGCGGCGACATCGCGTCCGGGTCGAGCGCCTTCAATCGATCGCGCAGCGAGGAGTCCGCGGGAGCCGGATCGGCAGCCGGCGCGACAGCCGCGAACAAATCGCCGTCGCGTCGCGCGCTGAAATGATCGAGGCGCGCCAGATGCGCGCGCGCGCCGCGGATCACGGTGGCCGTAACCCCAGCTAGCCGTGCCACCTGCAGACCGTAGCTCTGGTTCGCCGGACCTTCCTCGACCGCGTGCAGGAAAACGATGCCGTCCTTGTGCTCGACCGCATCGAAATGCACGTTGGCGCACGTCTCGAGCTCCGCAGGCAGCGCAGTCAACTCGAAGTAGTGCGTGGCGAAAAGCGTCAGGCAGCGGTTCTTGAGCGCTAGCTCGCGCGCGATCGCCCATGCCAGCGCCAGTCCGTCGAACGTCGAGGTGCCGCGGCCGATTTCGTCGATCAGCACCAGACTGCTCGGCGTCGCCCGGTTGAGTATGTAAGCGGCCTCGGTCATTTCGACCATGAACGTCGAACGCCCACCGGCGAGATCGTCGGCGGCACCGATGCGGGTATGGATCGCATCGAGCGCGCCGATCTCGGCATCGGTCGCCGGGACGAACAGCCCGCAGTATGCGAGCAGCGCGATGACGGCAGTCTGCCGCATGTAGGTCGACTTGCCCCCCATGTTCGGCCCAGTGACGATCAGCATGCGCCGTGCGGCATCCAGCGACAGGTCGTTCGGAATGAAATGCTCGACTTGCTCTTCGACGACTGGGTGACGCCCGCCGCGGATCGCGAGCATGGGCTCGGCGCTGAAGCGAGGTTGCGTCCAGCGCAGCGCGGCCGCCTGCTCGGCGTGCGCGGTGAAAACGTCGAGCGATGCCAGCGCGAGAGCCGCCTGCTGCAGCGCCTCGATCGCCGGCTCGAGCGCAGCGACGATCTCCTCGTACAGCCTGCGCTCTCGGGCGAGCGCGCGCTCCTGCGCCGACAGCGCCTTGTCCTCGAACGTCTTGAGCTCCGGCGTGATGTAGCGCTCGGCGTTCTTCATCGTCTGCCGCCGCCGGTAGTCGTCGGGAATGCGCTGCACGTTGGCGTTCGATACCTCGATATAGAAGCCGTGCACGCGGTTGAACTCGACCTTGAGGCTGGCGATCCCCGTGCGTTGCCGCTCGCGCGCTTCGAGGTCGATCAGGAACGCGCCGCAGTTGTCCTGGATCGCGCGCAACTCGTCCAGTTCGGCGTCGTATCCGGCCGCGATCACGTTGCCTTCGCGCACCGCGGCAGCGGGCTCGGCGGCGATCGCTCGGGCCAGGAGCTCCGCCCATCGCGATTCGATCGCGAGCGCGGCTGCGGCTGCGACAAGCAGCGGCGACTGGCAGTGGGCGACGGACGTCGCCAGCGCCGGCAGGCGCTGCAGCGTGTCGCGCAGCCCGGCGAGGTCGCGCGGCCGGGCCGAACGCAGCGCGATGCGCGATGCGATGCGCTCGATATCGACCGTCGTTTTCAGCGCCTTGCGCCACGCGCCGCGCGATGGTGCCGCCGCGAGCTCGGCGATCGCCGCGTGGCGCAAAGCGGCGGCGGACTGGGCACGCAGCGGATTGGTGAGCCAGCTCCGCAGCAGGCGGCTGCCGGCACTGGTGCAGCAGCTGTCGAGAAGCGAATAAAGCGTCGGAGCAGGCTCGCCGCGCAGCGTCTCGGTGATCTCCAGATTCCGCCGCGTCGCGAGGTCGAGCGCCAGATGATCGGTTGCGCGCTCGATCGTGAGGGTGCGAACGTGCGCGAGCGCTGCCTGTTGCGTGGCCTGCGCGTAGTCGAGCAGAGCGCCGGCGGCGGCGACGGCGAGCGGCGCGTCATCGGCGCCGAATGCGGCGAGGTCGCGCGTGCCGAATTGGGTGCACAAGCGCCGCACACCGGTGGCGCGATCGAAGCGCCAGGGCGGCAGTGCGTGCGCCGGCGCCCCGCCGAATGCGATGGCAGCGCTGTCTTCGGCGTGCAGGATCTCGCTGGGGTCGATGCGCGCGAGCAGCGCCGCGATCTCGGCCAGCGGCACGTCGCGCAGGTGCAGCCTGCCACCGGCCAGATTGAGCCATGCGATGCCGGCCCGCGAGGCCGTCGCGTGCACCGCGACGAGCAGGCAATCGCGCTTGCCGTCGAGCAGACCGGCGTCGACCAGCGTGCCCGGTGTCAGGACGCGCGTTACCCTGCGCTCGACCGGCCCTTTGCCGACGGCCGGATCGCCGATCTGCTCGCAAATCGCAACCGAATGCCCGAGGCGAACCAGCTTGGCCAGATACTGCTCGACCGCGTGATAGGGTACGCCGGCCATTGGAATCGGCGCGCCCGCCGATTGTCCGCGCGCGGTCAGGGTGATATCGAGCAGCGGCGCCGCGCGCTGCGCATCGCCGTAGAAAAGCTCGTAGAAGTCGCCCATGCGGTAAAACACGAGCTTGTCGGCATGCTCCGCCTTGATGCGCAAATATTGCTGCATCATCGGCGTATGCGCCGCATAGGCGCCGGCGGCTTCGGCTGGCGTCAGTTCGTTGTGCAAGAGCGAGCTGCCAATCGCCCGAACCGGCCTTAGTTATCCTGGACGACGACGCCGGCGAGCGCGGAGCCCGGTCCGACCACATAAATCGTGTACAGCTGTCCGCCGAACAGCACCACCCCGGGAAGCTGCAGGCCGACCTGGCTCGATCCGCTGGCCTTGAAGTCGAACTCGTACGCAGTTCCCGCTATCGCGTCGGCATCGAGCTCGATACCAGCCGAGATGGCGTTCATCGGCAGGCCGGAGACCTGCAGGCTGAAGTTGACGAACACATCGAGCGCCGCAACGTCCATCGTACTGTTGACGAAGCGGACGCGGGCGCGAACCAGCGACGGCGGGAAGCTGGGTTCGCTGTACAGCGTCGCGCTCAACGCCCCGGCCGCGCCGGTGATCGCGATCGCCGTATCGCTCGCCGGGAGAAGCGTCGGCGTGAGCGTCAGCAGCACCGCGCCCGGCGTCGCCGTCGATTCCACGGTCAGCAGCCTCTGTCCGGCATTGATCGTCTGGTAGCTCGATGCGGCCGCGTAAGGGATGTTCGACAGCGCAAGATCATGATCGACGAAAACATTCAACGGCGAACCCACCGATGAGCCGTTGATCACCCTGAAACGGGCGAGCGAGCTATTGGCGATCGCTCCAGTGCCGGTGTCGTCTATGTTGAGAAGGGCGACATTGACCAGCGTACTGCTGCCGCGCGAATAGACGACCGCCTGGACGTGAGCGCGCTCGGCGAAGTCCTGCGCCGGCCCATCGTAGATGACCTGCTTGGAGTTGGCCGGGGTGATCCGAATTTCGCGATGACCCACCGGCAGATTGACGAACAGGCTGGTGGTGCCGTATCCGACGCCGGCGATGCTCGGCGAGACGGTGTTGAGGTCTTCGCCGGGCGCCGTGACGTAGACATCGATTCCGCCGTTGTTGCTCGCGCCGTTGACAACCCGCAGCGCGAACATGCCGGCACCCGGATCGACGATCAACGTGTCGTTGAGGATGATACCGGTGGCGTTGGCGAGTGCGCCGAACGCCACAAACGTATATGCGACGTCGGGCAGAAAAATCGGTGTCACGTCGATCAGATTGGTCGAGCTTCCGGCGACGCTCACCTGCACTTCGCGCGATCCGGCGTCGATCGTCTGGTACTGGGTCATTCCCTCGAACGGCAGGTCCGTCACGAACGGCTTCAAGTCGAATGTGACGTTCAACGGGCCGCCGGCGTTCGGGATGACGTTGAGCACTCGCAGCGTGCCATGCGTGCTGCCGTTGCTGACACCCTTGCCCGTGTTGCAGCTGCCCAGCGCGAGCGCCAGGACGCAAGTCAAAACAACGAGAAATGGGTGCGCACGCATCGTTTGCTCCGGATCAGTGAACCTGCTCAAGCCGCGCCGCTTGTCACGGCCGCCGCCATCCGGCGTATCGCTCCCGCCGGGCGCGCGCGTGGGCTGTCCGCGCGGCGCGAATTCGACGGTGGCCGCGGCCAGGCGATCGCTCAGTTGTCCTGCGAGACGATGCCGCGCAGGCTGCTGGACGGACCGGCGAGATAGACCGTATAGGTATGGCCCGCGGTGAGCACCACGGACGTCAGCTTCAGCAACGAGGTCGTCGTCCCGGCCAGATTGAAGTCGAATTCATAGCTGGTTCCGGTCGAGGCGGCCGCGCTGAGATTGATGTATCCCGAAGCGCTATTGGTGGAAAGGCCGGAAACCTGCTTGCTGAAATTGACGAACACGTCGAACGCCGCGACATCCGCGGAAGAATTGACGAACCGTACGTTGGCGGTCGAGACCGGCGGCGGCAGATTGTTGTCCTGCAGCACCACCGGGTGCAGCGCGCCTGCGGTTCCGGTCAGGACGATCGAGGTGTCGGTGGCGGCGGTCAAGGTCTGGACCAGCGTCAGCAAGGACGCGCCCGGCGTGGTCGTCGCCTCGAAGCTGAAAGTGTGTACTCCCGTGCTGGTCCGCTGATAATTCGACACGCCCGTATAAGGGATGTTCGACAGCTGCAGGCTGCCGTCGACGAGCACGTTCAGCGGGGAGGTAACCAGCGAAGCATTGACTACCTTGTATTGCGTCAGCAGGTTGTCGACCAGCGCGCCCGATCCGGCGTCGTCTTCCCGCAGCAGAATGACATTGACCAGCTTGCCGCTTCCCTTGCCAAAGGCGACGATGCTCGCACCAGAGTGTTCGGCGAAGGTCTGCGGCACCCCATCGTAAATCACGTCCTTGGTGCCCGCCGGCGTAATTCGAATCTCGAAACTTGTGCCCTTCGCAATCGGGACGAACAGGCCGCTCGAACCGTAGGCGATGTTGGAGATCGCCGGTGCCGTGGCGGTCAAGTCGGCGCCCGGCGCAGTAAGGTAGAGATCCAGTGCCCCCGGACCCGGGGCGAAATTGATCAGGCGCATCGAGAAAAATCCGTCGCCTGGATCGTTGAACGCATCGGTCAGCAGCTGGGCACCGACGGCGGTCTGGGGCCCGAAGATGAGGTAGCTGTACTTGGTATTGCCGCTGATGTTGTAGATCGTATTGACCAGCGAGGTCGAGGCGCCGGTGACGTTGACGATCACCGTCTGGCTTCCGCTGTCCACGTCTGCGTACTGCGAAGCCGACTGGAACGGCAAGCCGCTGACGACCGGCTTGGCGTTGACCGACACGTCGAGAGCGTTCGCCTGCGAAAAGACATTGACCACGCGCATCTGCGCGTTGCTCGAGTTATTGCTGCTATTTTTGCTGCAACCGGTGAGGACCACCGACGTCAGGCACAGAGCGACGAGCAAGGCACGCGGATTCAACATGGAATTCTCCGTCAGGCGGGGCCGGCAGCGGGGAGCGATGCGGCGAAACGCGCTGATTATAAGGCTAGGTGCCGCACGGCGGGGACGCCAGGCAATATCCGGTTACAAGTTGTCCACGGCGCGATGCATCGCGGGCGAGCAGCAAATTCGTAGCTCCGACGCATCATGTTCGTGGTGCCCGCGCCAGGCCGACTCTTCCGCGGGAAAACTGGTCGGGGTGAGAGGATTTGAACCTCCGGCCTCTACGTCCCGAACGTAGCGCTCTACCAGGCTAAGCTACACCCCGACGGTCGCCGTGCTGCCGCGTCGAGAAGCAACGCCGCAGGAGCGCAGGTCTCGAACTTCAAAACGCGCGCGTCACCGCGAAAGCCGGTAATTCTAGCAGGATTTGGTGCCAAGTCGAAGGCGGCAGCGCATCCAGACACGCGATCGCCCGCCTGCTTTCCGCTTCGGCGCTGGCCCGCGTGTAGTCGAGTGCGCCGGTACGCTCCAGGGCGGCGAGCACGGGGCGAAAATCGGCCAGTCCGCCTGCCTTTACCGCGCCCCGGATCAGCGCCGCTTCCTGCGGCGAGCCGACGGCGATCGCGCGGATAAGCGGCAGCGTGGGCTTGCCTTCGGCGAGATCATCGCCCAGGTTCTTGCCGATGGCCGCATGGTCGCCGGTGTAATCGAGAACATCATCGATCAGCTGGAACGCGGTGCCCAGATGCGTGCCGTAGCTCGCCAGAGCCTCCTCCAGCGGTGGCGCCGCGCTGCCCAGCACGGCACCCAGCCGGGCAGCGGCCTCGAACAGCTTGGCGGTCTTGCGCTGGATGACATCGCGATAGGTCGTCTCGTCAATTTCCGGATTGCCGGAATTGATCAGCTGCATGACCTCGCCTTCGGCGATGATGTTGGTCGCCGCCGCGAGAATCTGGAACACGCGCGTGTTGTCGACCGTCACCATCAACTGGAAGGCGCGTGAATACAGGAAATCGCCGACGAGCACGCTCGCCGAATTACCGAAAATGGCGTTGGCCGTGTCGTGGCCGCGGCGCAGCGACGATTCGTCGACGACATCGTCATGCAGCAGCGTCGCCGTATGAATCATCTCGATCACCGCAGCGAGCGTGTGCTGATGCGGGCCCCGATAGCCGCAGGCCTGGGCAACCAGCAGCAACAGCGCCGGACGCAGCCTCTTGCCGCCGCCGGCGATGATGTGATCGGCTATTCGGCCGATCAGCGCGACGTCCGAGTGCAGCGCTTCGCGCAGGACCTCGTCGACGGCCTGCAGGTCGTCACGCAGCGCGGCTTGGAGCAGTGGAATGGGCACGTGAGGCGGCTGGATAGGGTCGGACGCTGGCGGCGCTAACGGCCGCCGCGGCGAAGCCCGCCGGCGCCGGCCGGTAGTTTACCCGAAGGCGGAACCGGTTCCGGCACCGGATCCCTGGCTTTGACATCGATGGCCTAAGGTCTTAAAATAGCGACCTTTTTGCGGCAACGAATCCCCTCTGGAGCTTTCCTATGTACGCGGTCATCAAAACCGGCGGCAAGCAATACAAGGTCGCCCCCGGCGAAAAACTCAAGGTCGAACTGATACCGGCGGACGTGGGCGCGGCGGTGATCCTCGACCAGGTCCTGATGGTTGGCGACGGTGACGTCGTCCGGTTGGGGCAACCGACGCTTGCCGGCGCAACGGTCAACGCGACGGTGCTCGCGCACGGGCGCGGCGACAAAGTGAAGATCTTCAAGATGCGGCGCCGCAAGCATTACCAAAAGCATCAGGGGCATCGTCAGGGATATACCGAGTTGCAGATCGACGGCATCGTCGGCTGAAGCATTCGTTCGAGGTAGACAAATGGCTCACAAAAAGGCAGGCGGCAGCTCCCGCAATGGTCGCGACTCGCATTCGAAGCGGCTCGGCGTCAAGGCGTATGGCGGGGAAGCGATCACCGCCGGCGCGATCATCGTTCGCCAGCGAGGCACCCGGGTTCATCCGGGCACCAATGTCGGCATCGGCAAGGATCACACGCTGTTCGCACTGGTCGATGGCAGCGTCCAGTTCAGCACCAAGGGCAGTGCCAAGCGCACCTTCGTCAGCATCGTCCCGGCGGCGGCCGCGTCCGCGTAGCTCGCGCGCCGAATCACCGCTTCCTCGCGAGCAACGAGGTGCCAGTCCCCGCTTCGGCGGGGATTTTCATTTGGGCCCTGCTACCGCCGCTCCAGCCACCACAGCATCGCCGCCGCGACGACGACGAAGACAAAGACCGGGAACGCGGCCGAGAACAGCGGCGGCCAGTCGTTGATGACGCCGAGGTAGGAAAACAGGCGTCCGACCAGGAAAAAGACCAGACCCAGGATCGTCCCGGCAAAGATGCGAAAGCCGATGCCCCCGGCGCGACGCTGGAAATAGGCGAAAGGCAGCGCCAGGATCATCATCACGACCACGGCCGCCGGATAGAAGATCTTGTTCCACAGCGCGATCTCGAAGCGTGAGGTTTTCTGCTGATTCCCGCCCAACACGCGGATGTTGTCGTACAAGGATTCGATCTCCAGCTTTTCCGGCGCGACCTGGTAAACGGTCAAAAGCGAAGGTTTCAGGACGGTCGCCCAGACGTACTCGCTCGACTGCGTGACCTTGGCGCCATCCGGTCCCAATTCGGTCGAGCGCACGTTCTTGAGCTTCCATTCACCGTCGGCGACGAAGCTGCCGGAATCGGCGACGCGCAATGCCTTCAGGCGCAGGTCGGCGTCGAACTCGTAGATCCGCACGCCGAGCAAGGTCATATCGGCGAGCAGGCTGCGGATGTTGGCAAAAGTCTGGACGTCGCTGTCCGGCAGCGTTTGCTTGAACCAGAAACCCGACTGGAATTGCTGCGCGACAAAGCGCAGCGCCTGGCCCTGCGTCTGAACGCGGACCTGCTGCGCCAGGCGCTCGGCCGGAGGTGCCAGGAATTCGCCGGCGAGAAACGTGGCGATGGCGAGCGGGATGCCGACCCGCACGATCGCCCAGGTGATTTGCGTCAGCGACGCGCCCGAAGCGCGCATTACCGTGTACTCGGAATTGCCGACCAGCTGCGCGATCGCGAACAGCGTTCCGATCAGCGCGGCCGTCGGCATCAGCTCGTAGACGTGGCCGGGGAGGCTCAAGCCGACGAACAGCAGCGCGCGACCGGGTGGATAGCCGTCGCGTCCGACGTTGCCGAGCTCGTGGATCAGATCGAAGAACGCGAAGAGCATCAGCAGCGCGACGAAAATCAAGGCCGTCGCATAGACCACCTCACGCCCGACGTAGCGGTTGAGCGTCTTCACGCGAGGCGGCGCCGCGGGAACCAGCCGCGCACGGACAGCCGCTTGAGGAACAGCAGGACGACGACCGCCGCCGCGACCGAATGGACGATGAGCAGCCCCGCCACCAGCGACAAGCGGCCTTGCGCAATGGTGCTCTGCATGATGTTCAGGCAGTTGCTGTACAACATGTACATGAACAACGCGATGAACAAATTGAGCGAGCGGCCCATCCGCGGATTGACGTAGGCGAGCGGGACCGCCAGCAGCACGAGCAGCAGGGCACTGATCGGCACCGATATGCGCCAGAACAGCTCGGCCCGCTCGGGCGCGCCGTCGGCCAGCGCCAGCACGTCGGTCGGCAGCGCCTTCAGCGACGCGGGCAGCGCGCGCACTTCGGCGGGCTCGATCCGGCGTCCGAGACGCTCGAACTCCGCCGTGCGGAAATCGGCGCTTCCGGGGGTTCCCTCGTAACGGCGGCCGTCCTGCAGCACGATGAAGCGGTCGCCGTTGGGCGCCTCTTCCAACCGACCCGAGCGGGCGACGGTGGTCACGTCCTTGTCGCTGTCGATCGAATGCAGGAACACGTTCTTGATCGTTCCGTCGAGCGTGTTGATGCTTTCGATGAACACGACCAGCTTCGCCTGGCGGAATTCCTTGAACAGTCCCGGCGTCAGCAGCGACAGCTCTTCGCGCGACTCGAGCTGGCGCTCGTATTCGAGCCGCCGCGCCTCGGCCCAGGGTGAAAGCCAAAGTGAGAGCGCGACGATCGCCAGCAGGAATGGCGTGGCGAACCAGAGTATCGGCTTGAGCCAGGCGGTCAGGCTCTGGCCCGAGGTCAGCCAGACGATCATCTCGCTGTCGCGATACCAGCGCGACAACGTCAGCAGGACGGTCAGGAACAGCGCAACCGACAGGAGGATGTTGAAGTAGAAGAGGGCATTAAAGCCCAAAAGAGCCAGAACTCCTTCGGGAGCCACGGTTCCCCCGGCAGCGCGGGCCAGCAGGCGCAGCACCAGATTGGTGAAGAGTATCCCCAGCAATACCAGGAAGAGTGCCACCGCTGTCGCGGTCAGTTCTCGTACCAGGCTGCGCCGGAAGACCATGACGACGGAAATATTTTGACTTTTTCAGGCCGATTTGCCGATAATGCGGTTCGTACCGCCTAAAGGCAAATTTTTCGTTCGAAGGAAGGCGATGGAATTTACCATAAAAAGCGGCAGCCCCGAAAAGCAGCGCAGCGCTTGCGTCGTCGTCGGCGTATTCGACAACCGCAAGCCGAGCCTGTCGGCCGAACTGATCGACCGGGCCTCGAACGGTTATATCAGCGAGATCATTCGCCGGGGCGACATGGAGGGCAAGCTCGGCGCGACCTTGCTGCTGCACAACGTCCGCGGGACGTTGGCCGATCGAGTCCTGCTGGTCGGCCTGGGCAAGGAGCGCGACTTTCGCGAGCGCGAATTCCGCAGCGCCATCCGCGCCGCCGTCCGCCTGCTTAATGAAACCGGGTCGTACGAGGCAGTCGTCTATCTTACCGAGGAAAAGGTCAAGCGCAGGGAAGTCGCCTGGCGGGTCGAGCACGCAGTTGTCGTCGCAATGGAGTCCGTCTACCGCTTTGACCAGATGAAAAGCCAGCCGGCCGACGTGCGCCGCCCACTGCGAAAGCTGACGCTGTCGGTGCCGCAGCGCAGCGACCTCACTGCCGGCGAGGCCGCTGCGGCGCGCGGGCTCGCGATCGCCCACGGCATGGACCTGGCGCGCGACCTGGGCAACCTGCCGGGCAACATCTGTACCCCCGCTCACTTGGCCGAGCGCGCGCAGGCGCTGGCGCAGGAATTGGGCTTCAAATGCGAGGTCTTCGAGCGCGGCAAGCTCGAAGAGCTGAAAATGGGATCGTTCCTGTCGGTGACCAACGGCAGCGATCAGCCGCCGAAGTTCATCGTGCTCGAGTACTTCGGCGGTCCGAAAAAGCAAAAGCCGCTGGTGCTGGTCGGCAAGGGGATAACCTTCGATAGCGGCGGCATCTCGCTCAAGCCCGGCGCCGACATGGATCAGATGAAATTCGACATGTGCGGCGCAGCCAGCGTTCTGGGCGCGTTTCGTGCAGTCGCCGAGCTCAAGGCAAAGGTCAACCTGATCGGCCTCGTGCCCACCTGCGAGAACATGCCCAACGGCAGGGCGACCAAGCCGGGCGACGTCGTCCGCAGCATGTCGGGGCAGACCATCGAGGTGTTGAATACCGACGCCGAAGGCCGCCTGATCCTTTGCGACGCGCTGACGTATGCCGAGCGTTACGAGCCGGCGGCCGTCGTCGACATCGCCACCCTGACCGGTGCAATGGTCATTGCACTCGGCCACGTCGCCTCCGGTCTGTTCAGCAACAGCGACAGCCTCGGACGGGCGCTGCTCAATGCCGGCGAAGACGCGTTCGACCGCGCCTGGCAGCTGCCGCTATGGGATGATTATCAAGAAGGGCTAAACAGCAATTTCGCCGACTTCGCCAACATCGGCAGTCGTGCCGGCGGCAGCATCACGGCGGCATGCTTTCTATCCCGGTTCGCCAAGAAATTCGACTGGGCGCATCTGGACATCGCCGGCGTGGCATGGAAAGAAGGCAAGGAAAAGGGCGCGACCGGCCGTCCGGTGCCGCTGCTCACCACGTGGGTGCTGTCGCAGGAGACCGCCCCGTAGCCCGCGCGAGCCTTTAGCGCGCGTCACGAGGAATTCTCCGGCGGATGCTTCGATGACCTCGATCGACTTCTACACGCACGTGAGCGATCGCTTCGACGTCGTCGCCAAGCTGGTCGCCAAGGCGTTTGCGCAGCACGGCAGCGTGCGGGTCCTGACCCGCGATGCCGAGTCGACCGAGGCGCTCGATCGGATGCTGTGGATCCAGCCGGCGATCGGCTTCCTGCCCCATTGCCGGATCGGCAGCCGGCTCGCGGCCGAAACGCCGATCTGGATCGACCACCTGCTGGAACATCAGGGGCCGGCGGCGGTTCTGATCAATCTGCACGACGCGCCGCCGCCGTTTTTCTCCCGCTTCGAGCGCCTTGCCGAAGTGGTCGGTGCCGACGAAGCCGGTAAGGCCGCGGCGCGCGAGCGCTTTCGTTTCTACCGCGAACGCGGCTACGAGCTTCGCACGCATAACCTGAGCGAGCGCGGCTGATGGCGAGCGCACGCGAGCTTCTCGAGCAGGCCGACGCGCTGATG
>Ga0207711_10000112_pt1 | contig 84952 bp, 71 predicted proteins | sample KBSS34metaG_FD_184401 | JGI IMG/M metagenome (GOLD analysis project Ga0207711, IMG submission 184401) | Switchgrass rhizosphere microbial communities from Kellogg Biological Station, Michigan, USA - KBS S3-4 metaG (SPAdes) (version 2) | ecosystem: Host-associated > Plants > Roots > Rhizosphere... | reverse complement strand
CTCGGGGATCGCGGTCGGTACGACGGTCGGCTCCGACTACGACCCGATGCTCGCCAAGGTGATCGCCTGGGCGCCGGAACGAGCCGACGCGCTGCGCCGGCTCGACACGGCGCTCGCCGGCACCGTGCTGCTCGGGGTGACCACCAACGTCGGCTTCCTGCGCACCCTGCTCACCCACCCCGACGTCCGCGCGGGCGCACTGGACACCGGCCTCGTCGAACGCCACCTCGCCGGACTCACGGCCGCCCGTCCGGCGGACGCGGACGTGGGGGCAAGCGTGGGGGCGAGTGCCAGGCCGGGCGCCGGGGCCGGGGCGGGCGCCGCCGAGAGCGTCGGCGGGCCGACGGGGGCACTCGCCGTGTACGCGCTCGCGCAGCTGTCGCGGCTCGGGCCGGCCGGGCCGGTCGTCGACCCGTGGGACATCCCGTCCGGCTGGCGGGTGGGCGACGACGCCTGGCTGTCCTGGACGATCGACGCGGGCGGCGGCGCACGCCACCGGGTGGACGTGCGAGGCCTGCCCGCCGCCGCATGGGTGCGCATCGACCAGCGGGCGCCGATCGCGGCGTCCGTCGCGCGGATCGGCGAACCCGCCGCTGGCGGCGATGGCCTGGCCGAGGCGGAGCGGCTGCTCGTCACGCTCGACGGTGTGACGAGCGGCTGGTACGTCGTGGACGGCCGCGCCGCCCCCGGCGCGACCAGCGGCGTGCTGTGGGTCGGCACCGGCGGGGCCGCGTGGCCACTCACGGAGTGGGTGCGCGAACCGGGTGCCGCCACGGCGGCGACCGGCGACGGGCAGGCCCGCAGCCCCATGCCCGGCACGGTCATCGCGGTCGACGTCGCCGCCGGTGACGTCGTCTCCGTGGGCCAGCGGCTCGCCGTCGTCGAGGCGATGAAGATGGAGCACGCGGTCACCGCGCCGGTCACCGGCCTGGTCAAGGACGTGTTGGTCGGCGTGGGGGCGCGGGTCGAGCTCGACGCCCTGCTCGCCGTCGTCGAGCCGGACACCGCCAGGCGGTCGGATGAAGAAGGAGCTTGACGATGCCTGACACCCGGCTCACCGACGAGCAGGAGACGCTGCGGGCGACGATCGAACAGTTCGCCCGCGAGGTCGTCGCGCCGGTCGCGGCGTACCACGACGAGACGAAGACGTTCCCCTACGAGGTCGTCGCCCAGATGGGCGAGCTGGGGCTGTTCGGGCTGCCGTTCCCGGAGGAGTACGGCGGCCAGGGCGCCGAGTACTTCACGCTGTGCCTGGCGATCGAGGAACTGGCCAGGGTCGACTCGTCGGTCGCGATCACCCTGGAGGCGGGCGTCGGGCTCGGCGCGATGCCGATCTACCGGTTCGGCACCGAACAGCAGCGCCTCCAGTGGCTGCCGGAGCTGATCAGCGGGCGCGCGCTCGGCGCGTTCGGTCTGACCGAGCCCGGCGCGGGCAGCGACGCGGGCGGCACCCGCACCACCGCCAGCCTCGAGGGCGACGAATGGTTGATCAACGGCTCGAAGGCGTTCATCACCAACTCGGGCACCGACATCACCCGGGTCGTCACCGTCACCGCCGTGACCGGCCGGTCCGAGGCCGACAAGGCGGAGATCTCCACGATCATCGTCCCGGTCCCGACGCCCGGCTTCACCGCCGAGCCCGCGTACTCCAAGGTCGGCTGGCACGCCTCCGACACCCATCCGCTGTCGTTCACCGACGTGCGGGTGCCGGCGGCGAACCTGCTGGGCGAACGCGGCCGCGGCTACGCGAACTTCCTGCGGATCCTCGACGAGGGCCGGATCGCGATCTCGGCGCTGTCCGTCGGCCTCGCCCAGGCCTGCGTCGACGAGTCGGTGAAGTACGCGAAGGAGCGCCAGGCGTTCGGCGCCCCGATCGGCACCTACCAGGGGATCCAGTTCAAGATCGCCGAGATGGAGGCGCGGACGCACGTCGCCCGCACCGCGTACTACGACGCCGCCGCCCGGCTGCTCGCGGGCGTTCCGTTCAAGAAGGAGGCGGCGATCGCCAAGCTGTTCTCCTCGGAGGCGGCGGTGACGAACGCCCGGGAGGCGACGCAGATCTTCGGTGGCTACGGCTTCATGAACGAGTACCCGGTCGCCCGGCACTGGCGGGACGCCAAGATCCTCGAGATCGGCGAAGGCACCTCCGAGGTCCAGAAAATGCTCATTGCCCGTCAACTCGGCCTGTAGCGGCCGACTCAGGCCAGCCAGGCCCGGACGCCTTCACAGGTGAGCCCGGGCCGGCCGAGGAGGGTCCGGGCCGGCGCAGGGTCGGCCCGGGCCTGCTCCGGAACGGTGGCGCCGCCGGCTTTCTGCGCGTCAGGCGCCGCCGGCTTTCTGCGCGTCAGGCGCCGTCGTCGGTGGTGCGGGGGCGTCGGGGAGGCGGCTGGCCTTGGCCTTGCCGGGGTTGGCGAGGGAGGTGGTGGTGCAAGGTGCCGAGGAGGCCGCGGCGTCGTGGACGGTCGCCTGGCCAAAGGAGATGCCGTCGACCGCGTGCTGGTCGCGGGCCAGCACGCCGAAGAACTCGCCCACCGGCTCGCGGACCAGGGTGAGTCGTCATGTGGCCTTCCTCACCTGGCCGGCAGCGTCTGCCGGCGCGTACTCGTCTGCCGGCATGGCGTCGCCCGCCGGCGTGTCGTCCGCTGGCACGTCGTCGGACACGCCCACCGTCCCGGGCAATGCTGGGAACCATTGCCGACGGGGCGAAATGGCTGCATCTCCGTCGTACCTGTCGGCCGGCCCAGTCCGAAAGCGGTTGCCGGAGGTGATCGTCCGTGTCAGGCCGGCCGGGGCCGCTGGCGGAGGGTTGGTCTCCGGTTTCCTGGCCTCGGGGGTTTCGCGCGAGTACCGTCAGGCTAATCCTAAAAGATGATCTACCGGCTGGGGGTCGTCGGTGTCGCGGCACCCGCCGGAGGCGGGGCCCGTGTCGGACCCGGGTGCGGTCGGCGGCGAATCGCCGTGTTGGCCGGGCCTGGGCGCGGGACCGTGCCGTGGACGGAGGGCCTTGCCGATGACGTCGCTGACCCAGCCACCCAGCGTGGACCTACCGCCGGTCGAGCGGCTGCGACCCGGACTGTGGAGCATCCCCGTCCCATTGCCGTCCCTCGGGCTGCGCCACGTCTTCGTCTACCTCTTCGAGACCGACGCCGGTGGCTACATCGTCGACGCCGGCTGGGACACGGCGGAGGCGTACGACGCGCTCGCGGCCGGCCTCGCGGTCGCCGGCTACCGCGTCGGGGATGTCCGTGGCGTGCTGGCGACCCACATGCACCACGACCATTACGGCCTCGCCAAGCGGATCCGCGAGGAGTCCGGCGCCTGGGTGGCCCTGCACCCGGCCGACGCCGAGATGCTCAAGGCGTTCTCCGGCGACACCACCAAGCTGCGCGCCGGGATGACCCGGATGCTGGTCCGCGCCGGCACGCCCACGGACGAGATCGCCACCATGTTCGGTGCGCTGCCGCCGGAGGGGAGCCTTCCCGCGCCGTCGATGCCCGACGTCCTGATCGAGGACGGCGAGCGCCCCGACATCCCCGGCTGGGATCTGCGCGCCATCTGGACGCCGGGCCACTCACCGGGCCACCTCTGCCTGTGGGAACCGGTGAACCAGCTGATGCTGTCCGGCGATCACGTGCTGCCCAGGATCACGCCGAACATCCCGTTCTCGCCCGTCGCGGACGCCGACCCGCTCGGCGACTACCTGGCCTCGCTCGACAAGATCAGTCTCTATCCCGCCCTCGAGGCGCTGCCGGCGCATGAGTACCGCATCGCCAACCTGCCGGGACGGCTCGCCGAGCTGCGCGCGCACCACCACCAGCGTTTCGGCGAGATCATCACCGCGATCGGCGCCGGCGTGACGACCGCCTGGGCGATCTGCCAGCGGATGACGTGGTCCCGCCCCTGGCACGACGTCGAGGGCTTCATGCGGCGCGCCGCGCTCGCGGAGGCGTTCGCCCACCTGCGCGCGCTGGAGAAACGCGGCGTCGTCCGCGAGCGCCCTGGCGACCCGCCGACGTGGGAGCTCACCGCCGGCTGACGGGCAGCGCGGCCTCGCGGCCCGACCCGTCCGGCCCATCGGGTGAAACGATCTTCGAGTGGCCCTAGCGTCACAGGCGCCGCGGGGGACGAGAACTCGGAGGGCCACGTCATGGCGATCGCCATCAGCGAGGAGCATCGGGAGCTCGCCCGCACCACGCGCGCGTTCCTGGAGTCCCACGACGCACGCGCGGCGAACCGCGCGTTGCTCGAGGCCGACGAGGCCCCGCTGCCGGCGTTCTGGAAGCAGTTCGCGGACCTCGGCCTGCTCGGGCTGCACCTCCCGGCGGAACACGGCGGCGGCGCGGCCGGGCTGCCGGAGCTGGTCGTCGTCGTCGAGGAGCTGGGCCGCGCCGCCGCGCCCGGGCCGTTCGTCCCCACCGTCGCCGCGTCGGCGGTGATCGCCGCCGCCGGGGACGCGGACCTGCGCGCCCGGCTGCTGCCCGGGCTGGCCGCCGGCGACGCCGTCGGGGCGGTCGGGCTGCACGGCGACCTGACGCTCGCCGCCGGTCGGCTGTCCGGTGCCGGCGCAGTGGTGCTCGGTGGCGCGCTGGCGACCCTGTTCGTCCTCGCGGTCGGTGACGACGTAGTCCTCGTGCCGGCCGGCGCGGACGGGCTGACCGTCGAGGTGCCGGCGGCGCTCGACCCGGCGCGCCGGTCGGCCCGGCTGTGGCTCGACGACGTCGAGGTGGCCGGCGTCCTGCCCGGGGCCCGCCGCGTCGCCACCGCCCTGACCCGGGTCGTCTTCGCGGCGGAGGCCGCCGGCGGCGCCCGCGAGACCGTCGAGGTCGCCACCGCCTATGCGAAGGTCCGCGAGCAGTTCGGCCGGCCGATCGGCGCGTTCCAGGCCATCAAGCATCACCTGGCGAACATGTTCGTCGCCGCGGAGCTGGCCACGGCGGCCGTCTGGGACGCGGCCCGCGCCGCCCAGGAGGTGGGCCGGGGGGTCGACGAGTTCGCGCTCGCCGCCGCCAGCGCCGCCACGCTGGCCGTGTCCGCCTTCGCCGGGGACGCCTCGCTGAGCATCCAGGTGCACGGCGGCATCGGCTTCACCTGGGAGCACGACGCCCACCTGCTGCTGCGCCGCGCGACGACGCTGGCCGCGGTGCTCGACCCGGCGGTGGCGGCCGCCGACGTCGCCGCGCTCGCCGCCGCCGGAGTGAGCCGCGCGTCGACGCTGGAGCTGCCGCCGGAGGTCGAGGCCGCCCGCGGCGAGGTGCGCGCGTTCGCTCAGGAGGTGGCCGCGTTGCCGGCGAAGGAGCGGCTCGAGCGGCTCATCGACTCCGGCTACGTCCAGCCGCACTGGCCGCGGCCGTGGGGGCTGGCGGCGCCGGCCGGCCTGCAGCTCGTCATCGAGCAGGAACTCGCCGCGGCGGGCGTCGAGCGCCCGAACTACGGGATCACCGGCTGGAACATCCTCACCCTCGTCCAACACGGCAGCCCCGACCAGATCGAGCGGTACGTGCGCAAGGCGCTGGCCCGCGAGGAGATCTGGTGCCAGCTGTTCAGCGAGCCGGCCGCCGGCTCCGACGCGGCCGGCGTCCGCACCCGGGCGGTCAGGGTCGACGGCGGCTGGGTGGTCAACGGCCAGAAGGTCTGGACCAGCCTCGCCCAGCTGTGCCGACGCGGCCTCGCGACCGTCCGCACCGATCCGGACGCCCCGAAGCATGCTGGCGTCACGATGATGATCATCGACATGGAGCATCCCGGCGTCGAGGTCCGCCCGCTGCGCCAGGCCACCGGCGACAGCCACTTCAACGAGGTCTTCCTGACTGACGTGTTCGTGCCCGACGCGGACGTCGTCGGCGCGCCGAACCAGGGCTGGAAGGTCGCCCGCGCCACCCTCGGCAACGAGCGGGTCAGCATCGGCGGCGGGATCGGCGCGCCCGAGTCGGCCGACATCGCCGCGATCTACCGGGACCGTCCCGACGCGTTCCCCGCCGCCGCCGAGCGGGTCGGCCGGCACGTGGCCGAGGGCCTGGCGCTGCGTCAGCTCAACCTGCGCGGCGCCGTGCGGGCGGTGGCGGGCGCCGAGCCGGGGCCCGAGGGCAACGTCACCAAGCTGGCGCTCGCCGAGCACTTCGGCTCCGCCGCCGCGCTGGGGCTCGCGTTCGCCGGGCCGGACGCGGCCTTCCTCGAGGGCCCGGCGGCCGCCGCGGGCCGCGGTGCGCTGGGCTGGCGGGCGATGACCATCGCGGGCGGCACGTCCGAGATCACCCGCAACCAGATCGCCGAGCGCATCCTCGGCCTGCCACGCGATCCGCTCCTGAAGTAGGGGTCGAGCTGGCGGCCGGCGCCCGCGCCCGCGAGCCTGACGGGGCCGGCGCGGTCAGAGCAGGCTGGCGACGAGGGCCTCGCCGAGCCAGCGCTCGTAGGCGTCGGATGACCAGCCGCGCTCCACGACCAGCATGCGGTGCAGGTCCGGGGAGATCAGCGCCCAGACCAGGTCGCGGGCCTGGTCTGGGTCGAGGCCGGGTCGCAGGCCGGCGGTCGCGGTCAGGTTCCGGACGACCCCGGTGGCGCCGATCAGGCGTTCCCCGTCGATGGTGGCTGCGAACGCCTCCAGGTCGGGGTCGCCGCCGCTGCGCGCGCCGGCCAGGAGGACCCCGGTGAGCGGTCCGGTCCGCTCGGCGAGCGCGCGCGCGAGGGCGGCGTAGCGGCGCAGCTTGGACGCCGGGTCGGGGTCGGCGATCATCGCCTGGATCTCGGGGCGCTCGGCCAACGGAACGGGCTCGTCGTCGCCGACCAGCGCGACGTCGTAGACGGCCTTGGCGAGGGCGGCCTTGGTGCCGAACGCCTTGTAGACGGTCTCGACCGAGACGCCGGCGCCGCGGGCCACGTCGGCCATGGTCGTCGCCCGGTAGCCCTGGGCCAGCAGCAGGTCGTGCGCGACGCCGAGGATCTGCCGGCGGCCGCGACGCGCCTGTTCTGCCCGGCCCCGGTTGTCGTACGCGCGACGGGCCCTGGCCTGCTCGTCCATTATTGCTTACGGTTCCCTTGTATCGAATACATAGAAGCGGTCTTCAAATCCGAAGACTAGCCGACCACGAGGGGACCTCATGCGTGACACCATCTCGGCCATCGCGCTGGCGCGGCGGAGTATCGAGATCATGGCGACGGCCGGCCTCGACGAGTTCGTCCCGGTCATCCACCCGCTCGCCACCAACCGGGAGTCCGAGCACGAGCCGCCGGCCACTCGCGGCCGCGGCCCGGAGGCCTTCCACGCCACCGCCGAATGGCTGCGCAGCGCCTTCGCCGACCTGCACTGGGAGATCCACGAGACAATCGAGCAGGGCGACCTCGTCGCCGTGCACTGCACGATGAGCGGGCGGCACGCCGGGCCGTTCGTCGCCTACAACCCCGACGGCCACGTCGAGCGGGTCTTCCCCCCGACCGGGCGGCCGTTCGCCTCCACCCAGACCCACTGGATCCGCCTCGCCGACGGGCAGGTCATCGAGCACTGGGCCAACCGGGACGACCAGGGCACCGCCATCCAGCTGGGCTGGATCCCGCCGACACCGGCCTACCTGGTCCGCTGCGCCCTCGCGACCCGCCGCGCTCGCAAGGCGGCGGCCGCGGCGTGACCCCGCACCCACCCGGGTGCGACGACGGACGCGGCGTCTCGCGGACGGTTCGCCGGGCTCGCTATGGTTGCTGCCGAGTTGTGGTGGCAGCGGGGGTGCCCGGCGGGAGGAGCGGCGGCGTGCGACAGGAGATGGCGGGCGTCGTACCGACGGGCGCGGGAGCAACAGGCGCGCAGCCAGGAATCGCGGCGGCGGGTGTCCAGACGGCGGGTGTCCAGACGGCGGGCGGGCAGGCGGCGGGTGCACGCGAGGCGCGGGTGGCGGCGGCGGCCCGGATGCGCCGGGCCGCGCGCGGGCTGCGCGCCTTCGACGTCGACACGTTCGCGGGGGAGACCGACGCGCCCCGGGCAGTCCGCGACCCGGCGCCGGGCAGCGAGGGTGACCGGGCGCTGGTCGCCGCCGGCGCGCTCATCGAGGGCTGCGCCTCGTTCGTCGACCACCTGGTCGACGACATCGCGACCCTGCTGGCGGCCGGCGCCGCGACCGCCTACGACGCCGCGGTGAAGGGCTACACGCTCGCCGCGCTGGACCGGCTACCGCCGGCGTACGACGACCACTACACGATCGCGTTCGGCAAGAAGCTCCTCGTCGCGACCGTCACCGTCACCGGCCGGCTCGCGGAGCCGGACTGGATACCGATGGCCTGCCTCGCCGAGCAGCTCGCGCTCTACCTCGTCGTCGAGGAGGCCGCGGGCCTGCTGGGCCACCACGGCCTGGACGACGACCCGCGCGGCCGTTACCAGTACTTCGAGGAGACGGCCTTCGAGGACGACGCCCATCTCCGCCTCTACGGTGAGGCCGCCACGTCCCCGGAGACGGTCGCCGATCCCCGGTCGGCGCCGATCAACGCCTGGTTCGCGCCCTTCTACGACGGCTTCTACGTCCACCCGTACGTCGAGCCGCGATTCTGACTGACCCCGCGCCGTCGCGCTTTCGGCCCCGTGGGCCGGCGGGCACCTTACATCGGGTGGTGGGTGCTCGCTGTCGGCTGTGCGTCGGCGCCGGGCCGTCGCGAAGTCCCGCGAAGGTGATCTAGAATCGGTGGCCATGACCGGATGTGGCCGCGATCGCGGCATCGGCCCGACGGGCGCGTCCTGATGGGCGATCCGGGCAGCGGCCTGCCTGCCCACCCGGAGCGCCGCGGCAGCGGGGCCGACGGGCATCGGGGGCGCGTCCGCGGATGCTGATGCGGGCGGTACCGGGCCGCGGCGGGCTGCGCACACGGGTGCGCGGCGCCGCGACGCCGACCCGCCTGCTGCTGCTCGCCGGCCTCATGGTGCTCGCCACGCTTGCCGTCGGCGCGACGGCGGTGGGGACCGTGCAGAGCCAGCGGCGCACGGCCGACACCCTCGCCGAGCGGACGTCACCGACGGTCGTCGACGCCGTGCGGGCCCGTGCCCTGCTTGCCGACGCGGACCTGGTCGCCGCGCGCAGCCTGCTGCCGCCCGGAGCGTGGGGGCCGCCCGACGCGCAGTTCCAGGAGGACATCAAGACGGCCGGTCAGGCGCTCGCCCGGGCCGCGGAGACCGCCACCGCCGGCCAGGCCGACCGGGCGCAGGTCGAGGCCGTCAACAACGGCCTGCTCATCGTCTACATGGGCGACATCTACAGCGCCGCGGCCGCCACCGGCAACCCCGCCGCCCCGCCGGCGGCTGCGGGCGGGACGGCCGTGGGCGGGACGGCCGTGGGCACGGGGGGTGTCGCCACGGTGGGCACCGACGCCGACCTGACCGTCGTCTACCTGGCATACGCCGCCGACCTCATGCGCGAGCCGACCGGCATTCTCGCGACGGTCGCCGCGTTCCAGGAGCGCAACGCCGCGCACCTGCCCGACGGGGACACGATCCCGTGGGCGCTGCTCGCCGGGCACCTCGCCGCCGCGGCGGTGCTGCTCGCCCTGCTCGTCTGGGCCCAGGTGTTCCTGCGCCGCCGGTTCCACCGGGTGCTCAGCGTCGGGCTGCTCGGCGCGGCGGTCGCGGTGGTGCTGCTCGCCGGCGGCCTGACCGTGCTCACCCTGCAGACCGGCCACGACATCGACCGGGGCGCCCGGGAGACGACGGCGGTCGCGTGCCTGTGGCAGGCGCGCGAGGCCGCGACCCTCGCCGAGCAGGACCGGACCTTCGACCGGTACGTCGCCGGCTCCCGCGGGGACGTACTGGCCATCGCGACCGACCTCCCGGCCGGTCAGGACGGCGCGGCCCCCGCCGTGGACGCGGGCTGCGCCGGGCAGACCGCGGGCCTCACCGGCCGCACCGGCGCCGCCGCGCCCACTGGCCCCGCCGCGCCCACCGGCCCGGCCGCGACCGCCGGCGCCGGTGCCGGTGTGCCCGACGACGGCTACCAGGCGGCCGACGAGCGGCTCGGCGCGCTCGTCGGCGAGCGGACCGCGGCCCTCGGCCGCGCGCTCGACGACGCGGTGCCGTCGTCGGTGCTGCCCTGGGCGATGGCGGCCGGCACGTTCGTGCTGCTTGCCCTCGGCGCCTGCGGCCTCTGGCCTCGCCTGCGGGAGTACAGGAGTTGACCATGCGTCCGCCCGGTCGTGCCCGTGCCATGCTGTCCGCCGCCGTGGCCGTCGGCCTGCTCGGCCTCGGCCTCACCGGCTGCGGCGGCGTCGCCTCGGGTCAGACCGTCTCCGTGCTGGGCACCTGGACCGGCGACGAGGCCGCCCGGTTCGCCGACGTCCTGCGGCCGTTCGAGCGCCAGACCGGGATCGACGTCCGGTTCGACGGCACCCGTGACTTCGAGGCGGTGCTCGCCGGCCAGGTGCAGAGCGGCGGCACGCCCGACCTGGCGCTGATGCCGAGCCTCGGCGACCTGGAGCAGTATGCCCGCGGCGGCCAGCTGGTCGCGCTCGACGATGCCGGCGAGGGTGGCGCCGCACCGGTGGACCTGGCCCGGATCCGGCGGGAGTACGACCCGACCTGGCTGGGCGCGGGCACGGTCGCCGGACCGGACGGCCGCGCCCGCCAGTACGGCCTGGTCGTCAAGGGGACCCGCAAGAGCCTGGTCTGGTACTCGGCTGCCCGGTACTCCTGGCCCGTACCGCGCACCCTCGACGAGCTGCTCGCCACCAGCCGGCAGATCGCGGCCACCGGCACGCCGCCGTGGTGCCTCGGGATGCGCTCCAGCTCGGACTCGGGCTGGCCGGGCACCGACTGGATCGAGGACCTGCTGCTGGCGCAGGCCGGCCCCGACGTGTACCGCAGCTGGGCGGCCGGCGAGCTCGCCTGGACGACCCCGGCCGTCCGCGCGGCCTGGACGACCTGGGGCCAGCTCGTCGCGCCGTCGATGGTGCGGGGCGGCCCGGCGGGCGCGCTGCTGTCCGGGTTCGGCGACGCCGGCGCCGCGATGTTCGACCCGCGGCCCGGCTGCTACCTGCATCAGGCCGGCTCGTTCGCCGACGGCGGGTATCGCGACAGCGCCGGCGGCCCGGCGAAGGACGCCCGGTACTTCGACCTTCCGTCGGCCGGCGGCGAGCGGCACATTGTCGTCGGCGGCGACATCCTCGCGATGTTCCACGGCACGCCCGCCGCGCGGAAGCTCGCGAACTACCTGACCGGGATCGAGGCTCAGCTGCTCTGGGCCCGGGCCGGCGGCACGATCTCCCCGAACGACGCGGTCACGCCCTCGGCCTACCCCGACGACGACCTGCGGGCGCTCGCCCGCTCCGTCGAGGACGCCGCCTGTGCCGACGTCGTCTTCGACGGGTCCGATGCGATGCCGTCCGCGCTGCGGACCGCGTTCTACCGGGGCGTGACCGAGTTCGTCGCCGACCCCGCCAGCCTGGACCGGATCCTCACCGGCCTCGACAACGCCCGCCTGCGTGCCTATCCGGCCGCGGCGACGGGCGCGGCGCCGCGCCCGCAGCGGCTCTGCCCGGCCGGCACGAGCTGATCGCCCCCGCCTGATCACCTTCGTCAGGGCCAACGCCGCCGGCACCGCCTTCGACCCGGCCCCGCCCGCCGACGGCGGCGCGAACGGCTTCTGGTGCTGCAAGGCAACCTGAGGCCGGTGCCCCGGCTGCCGACGGCGAGAACGCGGTCGACCGCAGCCGCCGTCGACCGCAGCCGCCGTCGACCGCAGCGCCGTCGCCGTGTCCCGGCTCAGCCGCTGGTGCCGGCGGTAAACGTGACCGGCGGCCCCGGCTGGCCGACCATCCAGAACTTCACCGGGATCACCCGGTAGGCGACGACCCGGCCCGGCGTCCGTTCCTCGGTGGTCCAGGTCAGGCCGTGGATGTAGCCGGGCAGCCGGGTGTAGCCGGGCTCGGCCGCGGGGGACACGATCCGCCGCTCGACCAGGAAGTCGGTCGCGCCCGGCGTACGCGGCCACGTCAGCGTGTAGCGCCCGGCGCCGGCCGGGGCCACCGTCGGGGTCGAGCCCGTGCCCGGCCACGGCAGCCCGCCGGGGACCGCGGGGAACTGCCCGCCGATACCGAGGCCCGCCAGCGCCTTCGCGAAGCCCCGGGCGATCAGCATCTCGCCGTCGGGGTCCGGGTGTGACCCGTCCCAGGTGTCCTGCCGCGCGTCCCAGCCCTCGTCGGTCCGGGCGACCGCCACCTTGGACCACGGGGTCGACCAGCCGGCGGCCTGGGTGTCCAGCAGCCGGTTGAAGTCTGCCGCGGCGGCCAGCGCCGGGGAGTTCGTGTAGGGGTCCCAGCGGGTCAGCACGTGGCCGATGACGACGGTGATGGCCGGGTTGGCGCGGCGCGCGGCCTCGACGAACTGCCGCATGAGCATCAGCGTCTGCGCCGCGTTCGTCCAGTAGGTCAGGTCGTTGGCGCCGAGCGCGACCAGCGCGACGTTCGCCGGGTTCCTGCCCAGGTCGCGCTCGACCTTGGGCACCTCCAGGCGCAGCGCGTCGCCCCAGCGGGCCTCGTGGTCGCTGTCGAACTGCGGGTCGGCGTAGTCCCGCGAGCCGCCGGCGTCGGTGACGTTGTCCCAGAGGTCGGCCCGGTCCCCGACGAAGTCCACCCGGCCCGGCGCCGTCTGGGTCAGGTGCTGGGCGAGCCGGTACCGCCAGGTGTAGTCGCCGGCGGAGCCCTGAGTGATCGAGTCCCCGAAGACGATGAGGCGCACGTGCGGGTCGGGGGCGGCGATCGGCGGGTCGGGGGTCGGCATCGCGCCGCCGTTGCCCGGCCGGCCGCCGCTGCAGCCGGCCAGGGCGCTCAGCGCGGCCAGTGCGGTCAGCGGGGCCAGCGCGATCGCCGTCGTGATCGGTCGGCGGGCGCCCGGGCGCCGCGTACCGGGCGTGAGCTTGGCGCCGCCGGCTGGCCCGCGCCGGCTGCCACCGACGCGCGATCCCAAAGGGGACATTGCGCAGAGCATAGGGACAAACACTCCCGGGCGCGCTCGTCTCGCTGTCGTCGCTGGCAGCGGGCCTGCCCAGCACTAGGGCGGCCTCCGGGGCCGCGCAGGCATGGTGTACCGAGGCTGTTCTCTGACTAAAGTCAGAGAACATGGACGATGTCGCAGCGACCGCCGTGATCCGACGCTTCAACCGTGCCTACACGCAGCGGATCGGCGCGCTGGACGACTCCTTCCTCGGGATGGGCCTGCCGCTGGGCACGGCCCGGCTGCTGTTCGAGATCGGCGCCGAGCCGGCGACGGCGCAGGCGCTGCGCGCCCGGCTGGGGCTTGACTCGGGCTACCTCAGCCGGCTGCTGCGCCGGCTGGAGGAGGACGGGCTGGTTACGGTGACCCCGGACCCGGCGGACCGCCGCCGGCGGCTGGTGCGGGTCACACCCAACGGGCGGCGGCGCTGGGCAGAGCTGGAGGAGCGTTCCGAGGCCCGGGCGCGCCAGCTCGTCGGGCCGCTGTCGGCCCGCCAGCGGGAACGGCTGGCCGCGGCCCTCGCCGAGGCGGACCTGCTGGTCCGGGCGGCCACGGTCACCTTCGAGCTGGTCGACCCGGACACACCGGTCGCCCGGGACGCCGTCGGCCGGTACTTCGCCGAGGTCGGCCGGCGGTTCGGGTTCGACGCGGCGGGCGAGCCGGCGAAGGACGCCGTCAGCCTGGCGCCGCCGCTGGGTGCCTTCTTCGTGGCGGTCAGCGACGGCGAGCCGGTGGCCTGCGGGGGCGTGCGCACGCTCGGCGGCGGCGTCGGCGAGGTGAAACGCATGTGGGTGCACGACGGGTGGCGGGGAGCGGGGCTGGGGTCGCGGCTGCTGCGCCACCTGGAGGACGCCGCCCGGGCGCTCGGTCACCAGGTGGCCCGGCTGGACACCAACGAGACGCTGGTCGAGGCGATCGCGATGTACGAGCGGGCGGGCTACCGGCGCATACCGCGTTACGGCGACAACTCGTTCGCGACGCACTTCTTCGAGAAGGAGCTCACCTGATCCAGCCGGTGGTGACCGCGGTGGCGGGCCTCCCGGAGACCCACCACCGCGGCGCCTGTCACCCGGCGTCGTCCGCCGGCGCCGACCCCGGCCCCGGGTCGGGCGGCCGGCTCGGGCGGATCACCCGGGCGGTGCGGGAGCCGGCGCGCGGGCGGACGGTCCAGCTCGCGATCCAGGCGGCGTCGCCCAGGTCGCTCGCGTCGCCGGCGCAGGCAGGCCCCGCCGACCCGCCGCCGGGGTCGTCACCTGGGCCGCCGGGGTCGTCGTCGGGCGACGGGTCCGGGTAGTGCCGGGACCGCAGCTCCCAGATGCGGGTCGGCGGCTCGCCGGCGAGGCGGACGGCGTGCGGCACCGCGAGGAACCGGCCCTCGGGCTGCGGGCGCCGGGCGCTGGTGACGACGGCCGCCGGCTGGCCGGTCACCGCGCGGGTGTCCCGCAACCAGCTCGCGACCGCCACGGCGACGGCCGTCGCGGCTACCGGGACGCCGCGCCAGTGCAGCACCACCGCCACGTTGTTGACCTCGGCGAACCGGACCGCGACCCGGACCAGCGCACGCTCGTAGACGCCGATGAACTCGCCGTCCCCCGTCGGCAGCCGCCGGCCGCCGGCGGGCACCGACGGGGCGCTGGACCGCAGCACGATCAGCCCGTCCTCGTCGGGCACGGAGAACCCGTCGGACACGAGGGCGAAATCCACCCAGCCGGTCTCCGTCCGGACCTGCGCATGGATGCCCGGAAGGCCCTCGGTCACGACCATGACCGCGTCGATCCTAGTCCGCTGGAATACCGTCTCGGTTTGCATTCTGTTGACCAGTCACATTTCCGGTGCCGGGTGGTTGATAAGCCGCGGCAATGCGTCGTCGAACTGCCGCGGCCGGCCGGGTGGGCTTCCCGTGCCGATTCCGCCATGTGGTGTGCACCCCCGATGTGGTGAGGCGTCGCGAGCGGCACGGAAGGGGACCCCGAGCGTCTGCCGGGTCGTCCGCGCACCCTGCGGCCGAAAGCGCGCCGACGCCGGCCGTCCCGCCCGCCGGCCCGGCGGGCGGGACGGCGCGGCGGGGCGTCCCGGGGCGATCGGCTCGCCGGCCGTTTCCGTCCGCACCGGTGCGGGTGCGGACGGGTGGTGGCGACTCGGAGACCCGGTGTGACTCGGAAACCCGGTGTGACTCGGTCCGTGCCCTACGGTGCGCCGACAGCGCTGTCGGTCACCAGCTGGCGGGTTTCGACCGGCTCCGCGAGCGGCTCCGGTCGAACCCGTCGTCCGTAGCATCGACTTCGGACGGCAGCGGCTCCAGCACGTTCGGCTAATCGTGGTAGATGCAGACCGATCGGCGCGCGATTGATCGTGATCTTCTATTAGCCGTTTGTTTAGTCGTTCCGTTAGCCGTTGGGCCACCTTTAGGTGATCGTGCCCATCGGCCCTTCCGGATAGGCCGTTATGCTCTGCGGGGACAGGGAAGGAGCGTCAGACGCCAATGGCTCCGAGCGTGCACCAGGGCTGGGACCCGGATCGGCTGCGGCGGTACCGGGAACGCCACGGGCTGACGCTCGACCAGGTCGCCGACGCGATCCGCAATCTGGCTCTCCCGGGTTTCACGCCGCCGAACGCCACCTTTCAGACAGTTGGCCGGCATGAGCGCGGCGAGTCATATCCGGGGCCCCGCTACCAGCGATCGTACTGCGAGCTGTACGCCGCCTCCGAGGTGGCGCTGGGCTTCCGCGCGCCGCTTCCGTCCGAGACCGCGGCGGGCCGGTACGCCGGCCGGGCGCCCGTCGGCCCGCGCCGGGCGCCCCGCCCCGCGGGCCTCGACGACCTGGACGGTCTCGCGCGGCTCGCCGACATGGCCGAACGGGCCGACGACGCGCGCCAGGGACACCCGGGCGACGGGCACGGACCGCCCGGCGACCAGGATCCGGCCGCCGACGACACCCACCCGGTACCGGACGAGCCGTCCGCGGGCCGTCGCGCCCGCGGCCGAGCGGTGTTCGCCCGCGCCGTCACGGCCAGGCCGCGACCGGCGGCCCATCGGGACACCGGCAGCGCGGCCGTGGCTGGTCGCGCCGCCTCCCGCGCGGCGCTCGTCGCCGGGCAGGCCGCCGAGATCGTCCCACCGGCGTCGCTGGACGTGGCCAGCTCCCTGGACCTGCCGGCGTCGCTGGACGTCTACGAATACGACGCGCTGGCCATGCTCGGGCACGCCGCCGACGTCGAACAGCGCCGGGATGCGGGCGGCCCGGTCGGCGTGCAGGCCGCGGCCGCCAGGGCGCTGACCTCCGAGCGGCTGCGCGGCGCCGCGAGCCGGGCTGCCAGGGCGGCCGACGCCCCGCTGGCCGACGCGCTGTCGGTCATCCTCGCCGCGCAGCGCGAGGTCGAGGACACCGTCGGCTCCGCCCCCCTGCTCGGCCCGGTCACCGCCCAGCTCGCCGCGCTCATGCCGCTCGTGTTCGACGCCCGCGGCGCCGCCCGCCAGGTCATGGTCGACGTCGCCGCGCAGTGGGCGCAGTTCGCCGGCTGGCTGCACGCGAACACCGGCGCGAGCGCGCAGGCCCGGGTCTGGCTCGACCGCGCCGCCGAGTGGGCCGCCGAGTCCGACAACCAGAGCCTGACCGCGAACATCCTCAGCTACAAGGGACACCTCGCCTGGGAGGCGCGGGCCGTCGGCCCACTCATCGGGCTGTCCCAGGCCGCCCAGCGGGTGCCCGACATCTACGCCGGCCAGCTCGCCTACGACGCCGGTCAGGAGGCCCGCGGGCACGCCATGGCCGGCGACGCGGACGCCACCGACCGCAAGCTCGGCGAGGCCCGCGAGCTGTGGCGCCGGGCCGCCGACGACCCGGACGGCCCGCCGGCGTGGAGCTACTACTTCTCGCCGGCGTTCGCCCAGCTGCAGGAGGGGCTCGCGCACCGCTACCTGGCCCGCGCCGACCCGGCCCGCGCCCGGCGGGCGGCCGAGGACCTCGGCGCCGGGCTCGCCGGCCTGCCCGGCGACCAGCGCCACGCCGAGTGGGCGGCCGAGTACGTCTACCACCTCGCCGTCGCGCACATCCACACCGCCGAGCCGGAGCAGGCCTGCGCCAGCACCCTCGACGCGGTCGCGATCGCCCGGGCGACCGGCTCCCGGCGGGTGATGAACCAGGTCCGTAGCCTGCACGACCGGGTCGCCGAGCGCTGGCCGCGGCTGACCGCCGTCACCGAGCTCACCAATCAGCTGCTGGATCCGCAGCCGCCGGTCCGCCCCGAGGCATAGGTCACCTTTCCGTCGGGTCCGGCCGCATTGTCCGCCGGCGCGCGCGGATATTTCATTTCTGTTTCGCCGTGATTCGGTTATGGAACGTCTTCCGCACGCAGCGCGGACCGCTGTGGTGAGTGCATCCGGCCGTGGTCCCGAGGGCGGCCGTCCGTTACCCGGGTGACGCCGTGACGAAATTGACAGGACATGGCCCGCGGAGATGCTGGCCGGTAACGTCGGCGGGGCTTCGGCCTGGCTCGGCCGAATTGCCCCCGAGGCCCGGCCGCATCCGCCACATCGAACGCTGATCGGGCGCGAAGCTCGGATCTCCTGTCTTGGCTGCGCGCGAGGGAGGCGGCATGTCGGAACCGGATCTCGATCCGGTACCCCCGCTGCTCGGATTCACCGTCGGCCTGACCGCCGCCCGCCGCCGCGACGAGCTCGCCACCCTGCTGGAGCGCCGCGGCGCGAAGGTCGTGCAGGCGCCGGCGCTGCGGATCGTGCCGCTGGAGGACGACGGCCGGCTGCTGGAGGCGACCAAGGCGTGCCTGGCCGCGCCGCTGGACGCCGTCGTCGCCACCACCGGGATCGGCTTCCGCGGCTGGATGGAGGCCGCGCACGGCTGGGGCCTCGGCGACGAGCTGTCCGACGGTCTCGCCGCCGCCCGGCTGTTCACCCGTGGCCCGAAGGTGACCGGGGCGGTGCGCGCCGCCGGGCTGTCGGAGTGCTGGTCGCCGGTCTCCGAATCGGGCGCCGAGCTGCTGGACCACCTGCTCGGCCAGGACCTGCGCGGCAAGCGGATCGCGGTGCAGCTGCACGGCGAGCCGCTCCCAGGCATGATCGACGGCCTGCGCGCCGCGGGCGCCGACGTCGTCGAGGTGCCGGTCTACCGCTGGGAGCCGCCGGCGGACCCGCGGCCGGTGCTCCGACTCGTCGAGGCGGTCGTGTCCGGCGCGGTGGACGCGCTGGCGTTCACGAGCGCTCCGGCCGTCGTCAGCCTGCTCGCGAGCGCCGCCGAACTCGGGCAGCACGGCGCGCTGGTTGAGGCGATGCGCGGGCCGGTGCTGGCCGCCTGCGTCGGGCCGGTGTGCGCCGGGCCGCTGCACCGGCTCGGCGTGCCGACCGTCCATCCGGAGCGGTTCCGGCTCGGGGCGCTGGTCCGGACCGTCTGTGAGGAGCTGCCCGCGCGGCGCGCCCGCGAGGTCGACGCCGGCGGGCACCGGCTGCGCGTGCAGGGCTGCGCGGTGGTCGTCGACGGTGGCCGGCCGGTCATGCTCGCGCCGAAGGCCGCCGCCGTGCTCGTCGCGCTCGCCGAGCGGCCCGGCCGGGTGCTGTCCCGCGCGGAGCTGCTCACCCGGACGGGGGCGGGCGTCGGCGCCGACGAGCACGCGATGGAGATGACCGTCGCCCGGCTGCGCACGGCGCTCGGGCCTGCCGGGCGGGCCATCGAGACCGTCCTCAAGCGCGGCTACCGCCTCGCCACCGGCTGACCGAGCCGGTCCTCACACCGGCCGGTTCGCTCGCCGGAATGTCGCTCACATCGGCCCCGTATGGGCCGTGAGCGGAACGATCAAGAATCGTCACCGCCGGGGGCCGTCGTCGTAACGGCGGATTCCTACGGTCAGGCCGGACCCGATATCCGATGTCGGGCCGGTGGCTGCGCGATTCTCATCGCCCGCCCGGCCCTCGGTGCAGTGGAGGGAATGGCATGAGCACGACTGCGGAGGATCTCCGGCCAGCCGGCCGGGCGGCCGCGCCGGCCAGATCGGGCCGGTGGATCGACGACTGGCGGCCGGAGGAGCCGGTCTTCTGGGAGAACACAGGGGCGCGGGTGGCCCGGCGGAATCTCGCCCTCTCCATCTTCTCCGAGCACATCGGCTTCTCCGTCTGGAGCCTGTGGTCGGTCATCGTCCTTTTCCTCGGCCCGAAGTACCACATCGACGCGGCCGGGAAGTTCCTGCTGACCACCGTTCCGACGCTGGCCGGCTCGGTGCTGCGCGTTCCGTACACGTTTGCCGTGGCGCGGTTCGGCGGCCGGAACTGGACGATCTTCTCGGCGGCGGTGCTGCTGGTTCCGCTCGCGGCCACCGCCGTGGTCCTGAAGCCGGGCGTCAGCTACACCACGCTCATCATCGTGGCGACGCTGGCCGGCGTCGGCGGCGGAAACTTCGCCTCCTCGATGGCGAACATCAACGCCTACTACCCCGAGCGGCTGAAGGGCCGCGCGCTCGGCCTGAACGCCGGCGGCGGCAACCTCGGCGTCGCGGCGGTCCAGCTGATCGGGCTGCTGGTGCTGGCCACCGCGGGCAAGGACCATCCCAGGCTGGTGCTGGCGATCTACCTGCCACTGATCGTGCTCGCGGCGCTCGGCGCGGCCCTGTTCATGGACAACCTCACGTCGGCCCGCAACGACACCCACGCGATGCGCGACGTCGCCCGCGACGGCCACACCTGGGTGATGTCGCTGCTCTACATCGGCACCTTCGGCTCGTTCATCGGGTTCGGCTTCGCGTTCGGCCAGGTGCTCCAGGTCCAGTTCAAGGCCGACTTCTCCACCCCCATCAAAGCGGCCTACCTGACCTTCCTCGGGCCGCTGATCGGCTCGCTGATCCGGCCGGTGGGCGGGATGCTCGCCGACCGGCTCGGCGGCGCCCGGGTGACCTTCGTGAACTTCGTGGCGATGGCCGCCAGCGCGGGGCTGGTGCTCGCCGCGTCCCGGGTCGACTCGCTGCCGCTGTTCATCACGGGCTTCCTGCTGCTGTTCGCCTTCTCGGGGATCGGCAACGGCTCGACCTACAAGATGATCCCGGCGATCTTCCGGGCGAAGGCGATCCGGTCCGGCGGCGAGGAGGCGGCGCTCGGCGCGGACGGCCTGCGGGAGTCGCGACGGCTGTCCGGCGCGCTCATCGGGCTCGCCGGCGCGATCGGCGCGTTCGGCGGCGTGCTGGTGAACCTGGCGTTCCGCGAGTCGTTCCTCACCTACAAGACCGGCGATGGCGCCTACATCGCCTTCCTCGCGTTCTACGCGCTCTGCTTCATCGTCACCTGGGCGGTGTACCTGCGCCCGTCCCCGGGCCGCCTCGCCGGCGTCTGACCGGCCCGAGCCCCCGCCCGGGCGCCGGGCCGGGCGGGGGCCGGGCTGGCGGGGCGCCGGGCCCGGGCCCGGCGCCCGGGCGGGGGCTCGGGCCAGGCGGGGGCCGGTGTCCAGCGCGGACGCCGGCCCCGGCCCGGACGGTCAGGAGGAGGAGAGGGTCTCGCGGACGCGGTCGGAGCGGGCGATCTTGGCGTCCAGCTCGTCGCGGAACGAGTCGAGCCGCTTGATCTTCGCCTCCACCTGGTCGCGCAGCTTCAGGTAGGCCTCGCGGGCCTCGGCGAGCAGGGCGGCGCGGTCCTCGTCGGCGGCGTCCTGCCAGTCGTGCCGGACCCGGGCCAAGGTGTCCTCGTGGCCGAGCGTCTCGCGTACCTCGTCGAGGTCGAACCCGAGCAGCTCCTGCAGCTCCCGGATTCGGCGCACCCGGGCGAGGTCGTCCGGACCGTAGAGCCGGTTACCGCCGGAGGTGCGCCCGGACGGGGTGAGCAGGCCCATCTCCTCGTAGTAGCGCAAGGAACGCACCGAGACGCCGATCTCGCGGGCCGCCGGACCGATGCCCAGCAACTCCGGGCCGCCGGCGGGCGGGTCGTCCGTTGACGCGGCGCCTAGCCCGGCGTCGCCCGTGTCTCGCGCCGTCGCCTGACCCTTCGTCATGGGTCCAGTATTCCCAGTGCGCCGGCACGCCGCGGCGCGCCGGGCGGCCGGGGCCGCGGGTGCGACCGAGCCCGGCGGTCATGCCCCGCGCCGGCACCCCTCATGTCCCCCGCCGGCTTCCGGCGGCGCCGTCCACGGTGGCGGCGGCCGGGGTCACGGCACCGACGCCGCCGACGCCGATCTCGTCGGCGGCGACGTCACCGGCGCCGGCCAGGCCGGCGGCGGTCTCGGCGGCGAGCGTCCGGTGCACCTTCGGGTCGTCGCCGCCGCGCAGCCAGGAGAACAGGGCCGCGATCAGGCAGGCCACCGCCGCGAAGGCGAACGCGAGGTGCAGGCCGTCGCCGAACGGGCCGGAGATCAGGTGCGGGAAGAACTGCTGGCCGGTCAGGTACTCGGCCTTGTCCGGCGGCAGGGTGGAGAGCGTGTCGTCGCCAAGCAGCTGCTTGATCGGGTTGTAGCCGAGGAACGCCGCGAACAGGCTGCCGACCGGTGGTAGCCCCGCTATCTCGTGCGCCTTGCCGTCGGCGACGCCCTGGCTGACGAGTCCGTCGTGCAGCGTGTGCGGCAGCGAGGAAGCGAGACCCAGACCGATGACGGTGAAGAAGACTCCGATGGACAGCACCTGCGCCGAGTTCTGGAACGTGTTGAGCATGCCCGCGCCCGCGCCTCGCCGGTTGGCGGGCAGGCCGTTCATCACGCTCGTGGTGTTCGGCGCGGCGAACAGGCCCATGGACATGCCGACGAGCGTCAGGGCGAGCGCGAACCAGACATAGCCGAAGTCGATCGGGATGACGTCGAAGATCGTGAACGCGGCCGCACTGACGATCATGCCGAAGGTGGCGAACGGGCGGGCGCCGTAGCGGTCGGTGAGCCGGCCGGCGATCGGGCCCGAGATGAAGAAGCCGACGGTCATCGGAATCATGTAGATGCCGGCCCACAATGGCGTGCGCTCGAAGCTGTAGCCGTGCAGCGGCAGCCAGATGCCCTGCAGCCAGATGATCAGCATGAACTGCAGGCCGCCACGGGCCAGGGCGCCGAGCAGGCCGGCGACGGCGCCCATCGTGAAGCCGCGGGTCTTGAACAGCTCGAGCGCGAACATCGGGTCGGACACCCGCGTCTCGATGAAGCCGAACGCGACCAGCACGGCGACCCCGCCGATCATCGAGCTGAGCACGAACGGGTTCGTCCAGCCCATCGTGTGCCCGCCGTAGGGCTGCAGGCCGTAGACGATCCCGACGAGCACTCCGATCAGCCCGACGGCGAAGGTCAGGTTGCCGGCCCAGTCGATCCGCGCCGGCGTCCGCTGGCCGTTGTCCTTCAGCTTCACGTACGCCCAGATGGTGCCGAAGATGCCGAACGGCACCGACACGACGAAGACGAGATGCCACTCGATCGGCGCGAGCAGACCGCCGATCAGCAGCCCGAGGAACGACCCGGAGATCGCCGCGACGCCGTTGACGCCGATCGCGAAGCCGCGCTGGTCGGCCGGGAACGCGTCGGTGATGATCGCCGTCGAGTTCGCCATCAGCATCGCGCCGCCGATGCCCTGGACGACCCGGACGATGATGATCCACAGGGCGGCCGCGTCACCGTGCATCCAGGTGACGGCCAGCAGGATCGACGCGGCGGTGAACACGGCGAAGCCGAGGTTGTAGATGCGCACCCGGCCGAACATGTCGCCGACCCGGCCGAGGCTCACGACCAGGACCGACGTGACGAGCATGAAGCCCATCAGGATCCACAGGAAGTACGACGTGTTCCCGGGCGCCAGCGGGTCGATCCGGATGCCGCGGAAGATGTCCGGCAGCGCGATCAACAGGATCGAGGCGTTGATCGTCGCCATCAGCATGCCGATGGTCGTGTTGATCAGCACGACCCACCGGTAGCCGCCGTCAGTCGTCCCGGCGGCCGCTATCGCCGCGCCCGCCGTGAGGGGCGTCACCCGCCCGGGCGGAGCTGGTGCCTGGCTGGTGTTCCGGGCCGTGCCCTCCGAGGTCGCCACGTCGTCTGACGTTACTACCTCTATCTCACGTGAACGTAAGATTCGCGTCGCCTTTCGGCCGCCGGCGCCGGCGCCCGGGCCGTCAGCCCTGGTCGGGCCGGTCCTTGGGGGTCTCCGCGCCGAGCCAGCCGAGGACGGCGGTGCGGGTCAGCCGCCAGGTCTCGCCGATGCGGCGGGCGGGCAGCTCGCCGGACTCGGCGAGGGCACGGACGTCGTCGGCCGAGACGCGGAGCAGCTCGGCGGCCTCCTCGAGGGTCAGGACCTCCTGGGGCGGGGGAGCGTCCGCCCGGTCGGTCCGCCCCTCGCCGGCGCTGGATCCCATGCCCCAGGCGTCGGCGGCGCGCTTCTTCCAGAAGTCGCCGGGCCACGGTGCGCGCGGCACGCCGAACGGGGAGTCCTCCCGTGGCCGGTCGCCGGACTCCTCGGTGCCCGGCTGCTCGTCGCCCGCCGGCCCGTCTGTCGCCTGGCCGTCGGTCGTCCGGCCGGCCGTCGACCGCCCGGCGGCGCCCCGGCCGCCATGACCGCCGGGGCCGCGGCCGTGCGGGCGGAAGACGATCTCGTCGCCCTCGATGTCGAGGTGGTCGGAGACGAGGGTGGCCAGCAGGTCTCGCTTGCTGACCCCGAATCGTTCGGCCGCCTTGTCCAGCTTCTGCGCGAGCCGGTCCGGCATCCGGACGTAGACGGCTCTGGTCGGCTCGGAGGGAGTCATCACGACCTCCAGGAGAGGGTGGGCGCCGTCGGTGACGGCCCGGGTCGGCGTTGATTGCTAGCTATCGTATAGCTATCTTGCTAGATATCGCAGGGCAACGTGAGATCGAGCGCTCCGGAGGAGCAATGGAGACGACAGACGCCGTGCCACCGGCCCGGTCGGGACGGTCCCTCAACCCGCTGAGCCGGGTGCTTCGCCGCGCCGAGGTGACCGGCGTCGAGCAGCTCGCCGCCCGCACCCGCCTGGTCCGGCTCGCCGGCGACGCGCTCGTGGGGGTCGCCTGGACGCCCGGCCAGCACGTCAGCGTCGTGCTCGCCGACCCGTCCGCGCCGGGCAGCTGGCTGCGCAACCCGCGCGACCTCAAGCGCACCTACTCCGTGTGGGACTTCCACCCCGACGGCCGGCTCGAGCTGGCCATCTACGACCACGGCGGTGACGCCCCCGGCGCCCGCTGGGCGCGGGACGCGACGCCGGGCCGCGCCGTGCTGGTGAAGGGCCCCGAGGGCCACCTGATCGCCCAGCCGGACGCCCCGTACCACGTGTTCGCCGGCGACGACACGGCCGCCGTCGCGTTCGGCGCGATGCTGCGCGCCCTGCCCGCGGACGCCCCGGTCTTCGGCGCGATCGAGCACGACCGTCCCGACGACGCCCTGCCCGTCTCCCGCCGCGACGAGCTGAGCCTCGTCTACCGCGAGGGCGAGCCGGCCGCCGACTCGCCCCGCCTACCGGCCGCCCTCGCCGCGCTCACGATGCCGACCGAGCCCGGTGTCGCCTACGTCGCCGGCGAGGCCCGCACCATCCAGGCCGTCCGCCGCCACCTCGTCGAGGACCGCGGCTGGCCCCGCCGATCCGTGATCACCCACCCGTTCTGGACCCCTGGCAAACGCGGCCTGGACTAGCTCCCGCCGCTGGCGGCGGCGTCGCACCAAGCTGGCATCGCTTGTGGGGCCGAAACCGGGACCGCGGGCCGCAGCGAGCATGCCCCGACGAGCGGCGCGCCCCGCCGAGGTCAGAGCACGAGGATGACGATCAGCGCCGTCAGGCCGAGGGCGGCGGTGAGGGCCGCCGTGGTGGCGACGGCGCAATGGTCGGCGGGGGAGTGGCCCTGGCGGACGGCGGCGAAGGTGGCCCGGTAGCGGTGCTCGGCGCGGGCGGTCAGCAGGGCGGCGGCGAGCAGGGTGAGCAGGCCCGGGACGGCGAGCGCCAGGTGACCGCGAAACGCGAGTCGCAGGAACAGCGCGCCGATGGCGGCGAAGCCGAGGCCGGTGCGCTGCCAGGCGAGCTGGGTGCGTTCGCTCTGCACGCCCGGGTCGAGCTGCTCGGTGGGATGTGGCGGCGGGCCGCCGGCCCGGCTCGTCACCCGCGCCCGCGGGCGGCGTCGACGAGGACGAACACCAGCGCGAGAACCATCACGGCGGCGATCCCGAACGCCGTCAGCGACGGCAGCCGCGTCGGCGGCAGCGGCGCGCCGAGCCGGATCGCGCGCTCGCGGCGTTGCCAGCGGGCATAGCTGGTCGCCGCGATCGCGATCGCCAGCACGATCAGCGCGATCCCGAGCAGGTGGCGCGCCCAGCCGATCGAGAACGTCGGCACGAGCTGGACGACCGCGACGCCGCCGGCGAGCAGCGCGAGCGCCGTGCGGATCCAGGCCAGGAACGTCCGCTCGTTGGCGAGGCTGAACCGGTAGTCCGGCTCCTCGCCGACGGTGTGCGCCGGCTGGCGCGGACGGGCACCCGCCCGGGGTCGCAGCCGGCGCAGCCAGTCCATGCGGCCAACCTAGCCGCCGCCGGGTGCGGCGCCGATTGGCGGACGTTGTGCGTCGGGCAGGTGCGCAACGGTGGTCAGAGCCAGGACGGGTCGGTGTCGAGGGTGGTGCGGTCGAGGCTTGCGAGCAGGTCGAGCTGGGGAGTCGAGCAGCAGGTGTGCCCGCTCGCGTTCGGCCGGGGTGGGCGCGGTGCGCTCGTCGTCGAGCAGCCGTGCACGCGGGCCGAGTTCATCATGGTGAACGTGTACGAAAGGCCTTGGTGCGGCTCGCCGACGAGATAGCCGACGGCGCCGGGTTCGCCGCCGGGGCGGTGTCGGCCCTCGCCGAAGTTCGGCAGCGCGTCCGTGGTGCCGCGGCAACCGAGCTTGTGGTTGAGGCCGGCGAGGACGACGTCATTGCGCTCCGCGCGGGTTCCGTCGTCGTCGACGAGGAACTTCGGGACGATGAAAGGCTGATGCCCTTCACCCCGGGCGGGCCACGGGAATCTTTGCGAGCACCAGGTGCACGATGTTCTCGGGCAGCTCGTGGTCGCAACCATGCCGACCACCGTAGCCGTTCTTCCGCGCCGGTGTTGCGGACCGCAACTTGCCCGCCAGGGCGCTCGCGCCGGGCCGGGGCGGGCCGCATACTTTGCGGGTGTGACCGTCGACGAGCGCGCCTCGGCGCCGTCCGGGCCCGCTGCCGGGCCGTCCGCACGCGAGCGGTGGGGCATGACCGTCCCGCTGCCGGGGGTGCCGCTCGCCGAGCATCCCGGGAGGTACGCCGAGCTGGCCGACCTCGGCTACACCGATCTGTGGTCCGTCGAGGCGACCGGCGGCGACGGTGTCGTTCCGCTGGCGCTGGGTGCGACCGAGCGGCGGCTGCGGCTGGGCACGGCGATCCTGCCGGCGTTCACCCGCGGGCCGGCGCTGCTCGCGCAGACCGCGGCGACGCTGTCGGCGGCGGCCGAGGGACGGTTCGTGCTGGGCCTGGGCACGTCGTCGGACGTCATCGTCCAGAACTGGAACTCGATCCCGTTCGAGCGGCCCTACCAGCGGATGCTCGACACGGTCCGTTTCCTGCGCCGCGCGCTGGCCGGCGAGAAGATCACCGAGACGTACGACTCCTTCACGATCAAGGGTTTCCGGCTCGGTGTAGCCCCGAAGGATCCCGTTCCGCTGCTGGTGGCGGCGCTGCGGCCGCGGATGCTCGGGCTGGCCGGCCGCGAGGCGGACGGCGCGATCCTCAACTGGCTGTCGCCCGACGACTGTGACCGCGTGATCCCCTACGTCCGCGAGCACAACCCCGACGCCGAGATCGCGCTGCGCATCTTCGTGCTCGTCCACGACGACCCGGTGGCCGCCCGCCAGCTGCTGCGCCGCCAGATCGCCGCCTACCTCACCGTGCCGGTGTACCGGGCCTTCCACGAGTGGCTGGGCCGCGAGAAGGCGCTGCGGGGGCTGTGGGACGGCTGGGCCGCGGGCGACCGCGCTGGGGCGGCGCGGTCGATTCCCGACGAGGTCGTCGACGAGCTCTGCGTCCACGGCTCGCTGGCGGACTGCCGGGCGGGCATCCGCCGCTACGTCGAGCACGGCGTGACGACCCCCGTGATCGCCCTGCTCAACGACGGCCCGGACCTATCCAAGATCTTCGCCGGCCTCGCCCCGGCCGCCGCGGGCTGACTCGGCCGGGAGCTGACCCGCCGGGCCGGAGGCCAACGTCGGCCCGCCTACTTGATCGCCGCCTGCCCGCCCGGATGGTCGTGAATCGGCTCTGATCGCGACTACCGCGGGGCGCGAACGCCGATCATGCGGGCCGGACCGACGGCGCCGACGGCGTCGTCAGCCGGCGAGGACGGACTCGATGCGGCGGCGCGTTTCGGGCTCGCCGAGGGCGTTCGCGACGAGGTGCAGGGCGGGGCTGCGGGTGGAGCCGGTGAGCAGGACGCGGATGACCTGGGAGGCCTCCCGGATCGAGCCGTGGAAGGCGTCCTTGTTCGCCTTGTACTCCTTCGGGCTCGCCGCGAAGCCGGTCGCGGCGGCGGCGGCGCGGATCTGGTCGAACCAGGCGTCGCCGTCGGTCAGATCCTCGTACCCGGCCAGGAAGGCGGTGCACAGCGACCGGACGACCTCGGCCGGCAGGCCGGCCAGCCGGGGGTCGGCCGGGTCGGTCACCGGCTCGAACAGCGCGCTGAAGAAGTAGCCGTAGACGGCGCGGAAGTCGGCCCACTTGCGCAGGTCCTTGCGCGGGTTGTCGACGCCGGTCCGCTCGATGTCCAGGGCCCGGATGGCGAGCTCCGGCTCGGCGCGGGCCGCCGTCGCGAGCTCGGTGTCGTAGGCGTCGGCCCAGGCGAGGACGTCGTCGAGGATCCGCGCGCTGGCGATCGTCGCGATGTGGTCCGCGCCGATGTCCTCCAGCTTGACGAGGTCGACCAGCGCGCCGGAGACGCCCGCGTCGGCGAGGCGCAGCGGCTCGCGCAGCGCCTGCTCCATCGGCAGCTCGGCGAGCCGCCCGTTGATCAGCCCGCGCAGGTAGTAGAGCACCGCCGGCGCCGGGTAGCCGGCGCTGATGAAGTACTCGACGGACGCCTCGGGGTCCTTGCGCTTCGAGAGCTTCCGCTTCGCGGAGCCGTCCTGCTTCAGCAGCGGCGCGATGTGCGCGTAGGCGACCGGCTCGAACCCGGCGGCATCGAACAGCTGCAGGTGCACCGGCACGGACGACAGCCACTCGTCACCGCGGACCACGTGGGTGACCCGCATCAGATGGTCGTCGATCACGTGCGCGAAGTGGTAGGTCGGCAGCCGGACCGGGCTCTCCGAGCTCTTCAGGAGGACGACATCGTTGCGGTTGGCCTCCGCCGACAGGTCGCCCCGGACCAGGTCGGTGAACCGCACCCGGCCGCCGCCGGGGGAGCGGAACCGGACCACGTACGGCCGGCCGGCCGCCAGCGCCTCGCGGACCTGCTCGGCCGGCGCGTCCCGCCACGGCGCCCAGCGGCCGTAGTAGCCCGTCGGCACCTTCGCGGCCCGCTGCTGCTCGGCGGCGGCGGTCAGCTCCTCCCGGGTGGCGAAGCACAGGTACGCCTTGCCGTCGCGGAGGAACTCCCGGGCATAGCTGAGATAGATCTGCTCCCGCGCGGACTGGAAGTACGGGCCGTAGGCGCCGTTCTCGTCGGTCTCGTCCGAGGTCACGCCGAAGTAGCCGAACGCGGCGTCGAACTGGGCGATGGCGCCCTCGACGGTCCGGGCTGTGTCGGTGTCCTCGATCCGGACGAAGTAGACCCCGCCGGACTGGCGGGCCAGGTCCTTGTCGAGCATCCCGACGTAGACGGCACCCAGATGCGCGAAACCGGTCGGGCTCGGGCCGAGCCGGGTCACCATCGCGCCCGCGGGCAGCTCCCGGGGCGGGTAGCGCTCCTCGACCGACGCCGGCTCGGGCAGGTCGGGCGGGAACAGGGCGTCGATCTCGTCCCGGTCGAGCATGACGGGTACCTCCACGGAGCACGGAACACGCGGGAAATCCTGAAGCGGGCCGCCGGGAAGGCCATGGTCCGGCCCGGCTCGGTCGTCCCTGGCCACCGGACCGCGGCGACGCCGAGGGGCGACGATCGGAGGCGGTCGCCGAGCGACGGGGCGGGCCCCGCGGACTCGGGTCGATCGTATACGTGGGTATACGGCGTCCTCGGGTCCCGACCTGCCCGGCGCCGTCGTAGTACTGATCGGCCGATCGAAACCTCCATGATCCTGCCGAACAGGCGCCGACCGCTCGTAAACTGCCCCTTTGTGACGTCGCCGCGCCGGACGACCGGGCCGGACCACCTGTCGGGGAGTTCCCTCGTTCCCCAGCGACGGCCGACCCTGCGTGCTCTGCCCGGGCAGGCCGAGGTCGACCTGCCGCGCTCCCAGGAGGGCTCCCATCCCCAGCGGCTGCTGACCAGCCTGCTGGGCGACTACTGGCACGGCCGGCGCGAGCACCTGCCGTCGGCCGCCCTCGTCGCCCTGCTCGCCGACTTCGACGTGACCACGGTCGGCGCCCGGGCGGCGCTGTCCCGGCTGGCCCGGCGCGGTGTGCTGGAGTCGTCCCGCGTCGGCCGCAACACCTACTACGGCCTGACCGCCCAGGCGTCCGCCGTCGTCGTCGAGAACGTGCACCGGCTGCGGGCCTTCGGCGAGCGGCACGAGCCCTGGGACGGCCGCTGGACCGTCGCCGCCTTCTCGCTGCCCGAGGACCTGCGCGACGTCCGGCACGCGGTCCGCAGCCGGCTGCGCTGGCTCGGCTTCGCCCCGCTCTACGACGGCATGTGGGTGAGCCCCCGCCCGGTCGCCGAGGCGGCCCGGCGGGCGTTCGCCGACCTGGGCGTGCTCGCGTCGACCGTGCTGACGACCACCGTCGACGCCCGCCGCAGCGACCCGCGCCCGCCGATGGCCGCCTGGGACCTCACCGAGCTGCGCGCGCTCTACGAGGACTTCGCCGCCACCCACGCGCCGCTGCGGGAACGCGTCCGGGCCGGTGCGGTGACCGGCGCGGACGCGATGGTCGCCCGGACCGCCATGCTCGCGGCCTGGCGGCGCTTTCCCAGCCTCGACCCGGACCTGCCGCTCGACCTGCTGCCCGAGCGGTGGCCGCGCCGGGCGGCCCGCGACCTGTTCGCCGAGGTCTGCGACGGCCTCGGCCCGCCCGCCGCCGAGCGCTTCCGCGCCGTCATCGCCGAGACCGCCCCCGACCTGGCGCACCTCGCCAGCTACCAGCGCGCCGGGATCTGACGCCCAGCCGGCCTGTCCGGTGCGTCACCGATCGCCGTACGGTGGACCGGTGAGCCTGTTCGACACGGTGTCTACGGCCCCGGGCGACGCGCCCGCGGGCGCCCGGCCCGGTGGCGGTCCAGGCGGCGTGCCGGACCCCGGCGCCCCGCCCGCGGCGCCGCTGGGCCCGCTGGCCGAACGGCTGCGACCCCGGGGGCTCGACGAGCTGGTCGGCCAGCGCCACCTGCTCGGCCAGGGCAGCCCGCTGCGCCGCCTGGTCGAGGGCGGCGGGACCACGTCGGTCGTGCTGTGGGGCCCGCCGGGCACCGGCAAGACGACGCTGGCGCACATCGTCTCCCGCGCCACCGGCCGGCGGTTTCGCGAGCTGTCCGCGGTGACGGCCGGGGTGAAGGACGTGCGGGCCGTGATCGACGAGGCGCGCGCGGTGCTGTCCGGCGGCGCGCGCGGGCCGGGGCTGTTCGGCGCGGGGACCGGGCCGGGTGGGGCGGTCTCGGCGGCGGACCTGCGCACGGTCCTGTTCATCGACGAGGTCCACCGGTTCACCAAGACCCAGCAGGACGCGCTGCTGCCCGCGGTCGAACGCGGCTGGATCACGCTCGTCGCCGCGACCACCGAGAACCCGTCGTTCTCCGTCGTCGCGCCGTTGCTGTCGCGGTCGCTGCTGTTCACGCTGACCCCGCTTACCGACGACGACATCCGCTCCCTGGTGCGCCGCGCGCTCGTCGATCCGCGCGGCTACGGCGGCCGGGTGCGGATCGCGCCCGACGCGCTGGAGCACCTCGTCCGGCTCGCCGGCGGCGACGCCCGCCGGGCACTGACGGCGTTGGAGGCGAGCGCCGAGGCCGCGTTGGCCCTGCCCGCGGCGGCCCGTCGCGCGGCGGCTGCCCCGGCCGTTCCGGCTGCCGCGACCGCCGCGACCGCCGCGGGCAGGGCCAACGCGGCGCCGGCTAACGAGGACGCCCACGACGCGGCGGCCCCGGCCCCCGTCGAGCCGTCGTCCGGAACGAAGCCCGCCGAGCCGCCTGCCGAGGCGGGAGAGACGCAGCCCGCGGCTGCCGTCGACCTGGCGCTGCTCGAACAGTCCATCGACCGGGCCGCCGTGCGTTACGACCGGGACGGCGACCAGCACTATGACGTGATCAGTGCGTTCATCAAGTCGATGCGCGGCGGCGACGCCGACGCGGCGCTGCACTACCTGGCCCGGATGCTGGAGGCCGGCGAGGACCCGCGGTTCGTCGCCCGCCGGATGATCATCCTGGCGAGCGAGGACGTCGGGATGGCGGACCCGGGCGCGCTCGGCGTGGCCGTGTCCGCGGCGCAGGCCCTGGAGCTTGTCGGCCTGCCGGAGGCGCGCCTCGCGCTGGCGCAGGCCGTGATCCACCTGTCGCTCGCGCCCAAGTCGAACGCGGTCATCCGGGCGATGGACGCGGCGACGGCCGACGTGCGGGCCGGGCGCGGCGGCTCGGTGCCGGCGCATCTGCGCGACGCGCACTACCAGGGCGCCCGCCGGGTCGGGCACGGCGACGGCTACCGCTACCCGCACGACCACCCGGGCGGCGTGGTCGGCCAGCAGTACCCGCCGGACGAACTGGTCGGCGTCGACTACTTCCGCCCCGGCGAGCTGGGCTTCGAACGGCGCGCCTCCGCCCGGCTTCAGGAGCTGCGCACGGCGGTCCGCGGTGCCGGCCGGCCGGTCGCCCGCGGGACACCGGAACAGGGGACGTAGCGGGGCGTGCCGTCCGTGTGGGCGTGCGGTCGGTAAGGTCCTGACACGACCGGTGTTCGCGATCCGGGCAGATCCCGGTGATACGGAGCCCGGCCCAGCGTGGAGGAGGAGCGAAGATGTCCGGTGGCGCGATGGCGGGGCTGATCGCCTCGGGCGCCTTCGCCGTGCTCGTCCTCTTCGGCTGTTACGCCCTCTACAAGCTGGGCAAGATCTTCGACGAGACGGCGGCGCGGGTCCGCCAGACCGGTATCACGATCGACGAGGGCACCGCCCGGGTCCGCCAGGCCGGCGCGACGGTCGACGAGGTGAACGTGGCGCTCGCGCACGTGAACAAGGAGCTCGACCGGATCGACGCGATCACGGAGAACGTGCAGACGATCAGCACCAACGTGTCGTCGATGACGTCGCTGTTCGCGGCGACCGTCGGTGGCCCGATCGTCCGGGTCGCGGCGTTCTCGTACGGCGTCCGCCAGGCCGCCTCGAAGCGGGCCCGCTCCGAGGTCGACTCCCGGGTCGCGTCCGAGATCAAGGCGGAGAAGAAGGCGGCGCGCTCGGCTCGCCGGTCCGCGCCGGCCCAGCCGTCGGCGGCCGACTTCGACGAGCCGGTGCGGGGCCGATAGATGCCGCGCCGGCTGTTCTACGTCACGTTCGGCGCTGTGGCCGGGGTCCTGGTAGTGCGCCAGGCGGCGAAGGCCGCGGCAGCGCTGTCGCCGGGCAGCATGGCCGGCTCGCTGGTCGCGTCGCTGCAGGACTTCATGGCGGACGTCCGCGAGTTCATGGCCGAGCGTGAGGACGAGCTGCGCGAGGCCCTCGGCATCTACGACGACGAGGACGCCTCGGTCGCCGGCGAGCTGCCCCCGGCCGACCCGGACGCCACGGTCCACCTCTCGCGCCCGCGAATCCCGTAGCTCGCGGAGTGCCGACGCGCCCCGCGCGGTGAGAAACAGTGCCGACGCGCCCCGCGCGGTGAGAAACGTCGTGGAGGCACCGGGAGCGCCGGCGGTACGGTGGCGTGAGCACGCAGCGTCGTCCGGCCCGGACGGTGAAACGACGACGCTTCGCCCGTGAGCCCCTGACCTGCCCGACCTCGACTCTGGACGACGTGAATCCGATGGAAACGGCCGAGATCCGCCGGCGCTTTCTCTCTCATTTCGAGCAGCGCGGCCACCTTGTTGTCCCCAGCGCCTCGCTGATCGCCGAGGACCCGACGCTGCTGCTGGTCAACGCCGGCATGGTGCCGTTCAAGCCCTACTTCCTCGGTGACCTCGTGCCGCCCGCGCCGCGGATGGCCAGCGTGCAGAAGGTCGTCCGTACCGTCGACATCGACAACGTCGGCCAGACCGCGCGGCACGCGTCGTTCTTCCAGATGTGCGGGAACTTCTCCTTCGGCGACTACTTCAAGGCCGAGGTCATCCCGTTCGCCTTCGAGCTGCTGACCGAGGGCTACGGCTTCAAGCCTGACGACCTGTGGGCGACCGTCTACCACGACGACGACGAGGCCGCCGGGATCTGGCGCAATCTGCTGCCCGAGGAGCGCATCCAGCGCCGCGGCAGGGAGGACAACTACTGGTCGATGGGCGTGCCCGGCCCGTGCGGACCGTGCAGCGAGATCTACTTCGACCGCGGCCCGGCGTACGGCCGGGAAGGTGGCCCGGAGGCGGACGAGAACCGGTACCTGGAGGTCTGGAACCTCGTCTTCATGCAGTACGAGCGGGGCGAGGGCGCCGGCTACGACTTCCCGATCCTCGGCGACCTGCCGGCGAAGAGCATCGACACCGGCATGGGCCTGGAGCGGATGGCGACCCTGCTGCAGGGCGTCGAGAACCTCTACGAGATCGACATCTCCCGCCCGGTGCTCGACCGCGCCGGCGAGCTGACCGGCCGCCGCTACGGCGAGTCCCCGACCGACGACGTGCGGCTGCGCGTCATCGCCGACCACACCCGCACCGCCGCGATGCTGATCGCGGACGGCGTCGTGCCGTCGAACGAGGGCCGCGGGTACGTGCTGCGCCGGATGCTGCGCCGCGCGGTCCGCAACGTGCGCCTGCTCGGCGGGCGTGAGCCGGTGATGGGCAACCTGTTCGGCGTGGTCCGGGACGCGATGGGCCCGATCTACCCCGACCTGGTCGACCGGGACGCGGCGATCACCAGCGTCGCCGTCGCCGAGGAGCGGGCGTTCCTGGAGACGCTGCGCACCGGCACCACGATCTTCGACACGGCGGTCGGGAAGGCCCGCGCGGCCGGCGCGGCGCAGCTCGGCGGCGACGAGGCGTTCCAGCTGCACGACACCTACGGCTTCCCGATCGACCTGACGCTGGAGATGGCGGCCGAGCAGGGCCTGTCCGTCGACGAGCCCGGCTTCCGCCGGCTGATGGACCGCCAGCGCGAGCTCGCGAAGGCCGACCGGGCGTCGCGGCGGATCGGCAACGTCGACCTGTCGGTGTTCCGCCCGATCCTGGCCCGCGCCGGCGCGACGTCGTTCACCGGCTACTCCGAGCTGACCCGGACGGCGACCGTCGTCGGGCTGGTCTCGGCGGGCACCGGGCAGGGCGTGCCCGCGGCCGGCGAGGGCGAGGACGTCGGCATCGTCATCGACACGACGCCGTTCTACGCCGAGTCCGGCGGCCAGGAGGCCGACCTCGGCCGGTTCGTCTTCGACGGCGGCGAGGTCGAGATCCTCGACGTGCAGAAGCCGATCCCGGACCTGGTGCTGCACCGCGGCCGGGTGCTGCGCGGCGAGCTGCGCCTCGGCGCCGAGGTCGAGGTGGCCGTCGACGCCGACCGGCGCCGGGCGATCTCCCGCTCGCACACCGCCACCCACCTGGTGCACACCGCCTTCCGCCGGGCCCTCGGCGAGGCCGCGACCCAGGCCGGTTCGCTGAACTCGCCCGGCCGGCTGCGGTTCGACTTCCACGCGATGGGCGCCGTGCCCGCCGCGGTACTCGCCGACGTCGAGGACGAGGTCAACGAGATCGCGCTGCGCGACCTGGAGGTCACCGCGTTCGTGACCAGCCAGGACGAGGCCCGCCGGCTCGGCGCGATGGCGCTGTTCGGCGAGAAGTACGGCGAACGGGTCCGCGTCGTCGACGTCGGCGACTACGCCCGCGAGCTGTGCGGCGGCACGCACGTCGCCCGCTCCGCCCAGCTCGGCGCCGTCAAGCTGCTGTCCGAGTCGTCGATCTCCGCCGGCACCCGGCGGGTCGAGGGCCTCGTCGGCCTGGACGCGTTCCGCTTCCTGGCCCGCGAGCACCTGCTGGTCTCGCAGCTGTCCGGCCTGGTGAAGGCGCGGCCCGACGAGCTGGTCGACCGGGTCTCCGACGTGCTCGGCCGGCTGCGGGACGCGGAGAAGGAGCTGGAGCGGGTGCGCGCCGAGGCGGTGCTCGCCGGGGCCGCCGGGCTCGCGAGCAGCGCCGTCGACGTGCACGGCGTCGCGCTCGTCGCCGCCGCCGCGCCGGACGGCACCTCCGCGGACGACCTGCGCCGGCTCGCGCTCGACGTCCGCGGCCGCCTCGTCGATCGCCCGGCCGTCGTCGCGGCGGCGTCCGTGGCCGGCGAACGGGCGTTCCTCGTCGTCGTCACCACCGACGGCGCGCGCGGCCGCGGCCTGAAGGCGGGCGACCTGGTCAAGGCGGCCGCCGCCGAGCTCGGCGGCCGCGGCGGCGGCAAGCCCGACGTGGCGCAGGGCGGCGGCGGGGACGTCACCGGCGTCGGCCGCGCGCTCGGCAGGATTCGCGAGCTGGTCGCCGAGACGGCCGCGGTCTAGCCCGGCGGTCGTCCGTGGCGGGCAACCGGGGCGCCGCGCGTCCTGTCAGACCTCGTGATCGCGGTCAGCGGCCTGTCAGACATCCGGGGCATGAAACAGGCCCTGCGGTGCCTCAGGCGTCTGACACGGCGGCGCGCGGTGCCCATCACGTCGGACAGGATGAACGGGTCGCCTCGGTGAGGGTGGATCGGCGGTGAGCACGGCGGAGCCGGCGGGCCGGGGGCAGCCCGCGGGGCGGGCCCGCAAGCCGCGGCACCGGGCCGAGCGGCGGGAGCTGCCGGTCGGGGTGTGGGTAGGCGTCGACGTCGGTACCGTCCGCGTCGGCGTCGCCGCAAGCGACCCCGATGGGATGCTCGCGCTACCGATCGGTACCCTTCGTCGAGACGTGTCGGAAAACAGAGATGTCGCCCAGCTTGTCGGAATCGTCACGGACCGGCAGGCGGTGGCGGTCGTGGTCGGTCTGCCCAGGACCCTCGCTGGCGAGGAGGGGCCTGCGGCCATCGCGGCGCGGCAGTATGCGCGGATGCTGGCCGATCGGGTCGCCCCCGTACCTGTCAGGCTCGTCGACGAGCGGCTGACGACGGTGGCGGCGCATCGCAGAATGGCCGAGCGAGGGCTGCGAGCACGTGCCCGTCGCGATCTCGTCGACCAGGAGGCAGCCGTGCAGATCCTGCAAAACGCCCTGGACGCGCGGCGCGGCGCGTCGGGCGCGCCCCCCGCAGGCTGTCCGACGGAAGATCAGTGAGCGACCGCTGGGACCTCGACAACGGCGTCGGGGGCGGTCCCGGATACGGGAACGACCCATGGCTGAGCGCTCCCCGGCCCGGCTCGCGGCCCGTCGACCCCTTCGCGGTCGGCGACCCGAGGGATGACGCGGCGGACATCACCGTCGGCGGCATACCCGCCGTAGGCGGCCCCGCCATCGGCGGCGGCGGCCCGACCGGCGGCTTCCCGGCTGCCGGGTCCGGGTATGGCGACGGCTTCACCATCGGGGATCAGCCCGCCGCGCCGGCGAGCGGCTATCCGGGCGGTGCGGCGCCCGGCGCCGACGCGTACGACCCCTTCGGCCCGACGGTCGTCTCCGCCTTCCCGCTCTCGTTCCCGCCGGCTGCGCCCGCGGCCGACTTCCCGGGCCCGGCCGCGGCCGGGCCCACGGTCACCGGCCCCGCCGGGGGCGGCTCGGGTTACTTCGATCCATACGGTGGCCCGACCGTCTCCGGTGCGCGGTCCGTGGACCCGTCCGGCGGCTCGTCGGCCGCCGGCGGCCTGCCCTCGGGCCCGCTGGTGACCGGCCCGCTGGTGACGGGCCCGCCCACCGGGGCAACCGGCTACGGGCACGCGGCTGGCTACGGCCACGCGGCTGGCGACGGCGGCGCGGCTGGCTACGGCGGCGCGGCGCCGGTGCATCAGCCGACGGCGGCCGGCAGCTACGGAGCGGAGTTCGGCGTCGCCGGTGCGACCGGTTACCAGCAGGCCGCCGACGCGTCCGGCTATCCGACCACGTTTGGCGGCTATCCGGATTCGGGCGCGGGGCAACAGCCGCCCGTCGCCGCGGCGGGCACCGGCCACGGCGCGGTTGGGTACCAGCAGGTTGGGTACCAGCAGGGCGGATATCCGGCGAGTGGGTATCCATCGGTCGGGACGGCGGCTTCGGGCGGGTTCGGCCAAGCTGGCGGGCGCGCCTTCGACGCCGCGCCTCCCGCCGGCGCGACCGGCCACCAGGACCCGTTCCTCGTCGACCCGTACCCGCGGACCGGCGACCAGCAGTTCCGCGGCTTCTTCGCCGCCGCGACCCCGGCGGACGGTGCCCCGGCCGTCGGAGGTCCCACCGCCGCCGACCCGACGGTTGCCGACCCGGCGGCTGCCGACCCGACGGCTGCAGGGCCCACCGTCGCGGCCGCCGGATTCCCGCCGGGCGGCTCACCCGGCGCCCGGCCGATGCGGCCCGACCCGCATCCGTCCTTCCCTGGGGAGCCCGGCCCGGTCGGGAATGCCGGCATGGACCGGCAGCCGGGCCACTACACCGGCGGCTACCCCGCTGCCGGCTACGCCGCGAACGCCGGGTTGCCCAGCTCTGCGGAGCCCCCCGCCGCGGCCTGGTTCCCCGGCCCGGCCGGCGGAGCCCGATCGGCAGGGCCGGCCGGTGTCGCCGGGTCGCCGGCGGTCGCCGGCCCTTCTGGCCCTGCCGTCCTTCCTGGCCCTGGCGGCGGCGCTGCGAGCCTCGGCGGTGTCGTCGGTCCCGGCGGCGTCGGCCGCGATGGTTTCGCCGCGGCGCAGGCGGCCGGGTATCCGCCCGATGACTACGGCGGCGCCGCCGACGGCGGCTACGGCGGCGGCTACGGCGAGCCCGCCCGCCCCCGGCCGGCGCCGGGCACGCCGCCACCTCCGCCCGGCGAGGGCGGGCCGGCGGTGCGCGCCCCAGGTGGCGGGCCCGGACGGGCGGGGCCGGAGCGGCGCACCGAGGCGCTGCGCTTCCGGATCGACCCGCCGGACGACGACCTGTACGGCTCCGGCGACCTGTACGGCTCCGGCGACGCGGCCGGCGATCCGGACGGGCCGTGGGTGCCCGGCGCCCCCGTGGGCCGGGACGGCTCCGTGGACGACGAGTACGACGATGACCGCCTCGACGACGACGTCGACTACCTCGACGACGATGACCTGGGCCGCGGCCCAGGTCGGCACGATGAGCTGGATGATGACCTGGATGACGACGCCGACCTGGCGGACGAGCACGACCGGCGTCGCGGCGCGTATGCGCCGGCCCGGATGAGCCGCCGCGGGAGCGGTGGGGGCGGGCGCGGCGGCGCCCTGCCGAAGCTGTTGGCCGTGCTGGTGGTCGTCGCGCTGGTCCTCGGTGGTCTGATCTTTGTCGGCGGCAAGCTGGTTGGCAAGATCGGCGGCTCGCCGGAGATTCCGGACTTCCCCGGACCCGGCACCGGCAGCGTGACGGTCACGGTCGCCCAGGGCGCGAGTTCCACGGAGATCGCCGGTGTGCTGTTCGACGCCGGCGTGGTGAAGAGCCGTAGGGCGTTCATCACGGCCGCGGCGAACAACCCGGACTCGGTCAAGATCCAGCCCGGTACCTACACCCTGATGAAGGAGATGAGCGCCGCCGGGGCACTGACGGCGTTGCTCGATCCGACGGCGAACAAGTACCGGCTCACGATCAACGAGGGCCGGAACGTCGACTGGATCATCACGGAGCTCTCCAAGATCCTGGGTGTGCCCAAGGACCAGTACGAGGCGATTGCCAAGGACCCGGCGGGCCATGGGCTGAGGCTGCCGTCCTACTGGAAGGACCCAGGTCCGAGCGCGAAGAACAAGCTCGAGGGCTTCCTGTTCCCGACGACGTACAACCTGAACCCGAAGGCGACGCCGGTCGAGACGCTGCAGGGCATGGTCGACCAGTTCACGAGCACGGCCACCGCCCTGAACCTGGAGGGCAAGGCGGCGGCGCTCGGCCGGACCCCGGCGGAGATCATCACCGTGGCGTCGATCATCGAGCTGGAGGTCAACGGCCACGACGAGGGGCCGAAGGTCGCCCGGGTGATCTACAACCGGCTCGCGAACAAGAACGGTGAGTTCAACTCGCTCGGCATGGACTCGACGACCCGGTACGCCTTCGACCGGCCCACCGGGGCGATCAACGACGTCATCAACAAGTACCACCCCTACAACACCCGCTCCGCCCAGGTCAGGGGCCTGCCGCCCGGCGCGATCGCGAACCCGGGGAGGTGGGCGCTCGAGTCGGCGCTCAACCCGTATCAGGGAACGGACGGCACCTGGTACTTCTTCGTCTACCTTCCCAAGTCCCAACACACCGAGTTCGCCACCACGGACGCGGAGTGGGCCAGACTGCTCGCCAAGTATCAGGCCGAGGGAGGCAGCAGTGGTGGCTGACGCCCGCTGACACCGTCGACTTCTGGGTGGTGCGGCGGGATCGGTGTGCTGGTGGGCTGGACCGGCGTCGTCGGCTGTGTCAGGCTTCCCGCTCGTGTTTCCGTTCCTCGTCGGGCCGTTCGCCCCGGGCAAGAAGTCACCTCTGCGTAGCCGCGGCGGTGACCTGCGTGGCTGAGACGTCTTCTTCGGCGCCGATGCCGGGTCCGCGGCGGGCCGCCGTGCTTGGCTCGCCGATCGCGCACTCGCTGTCGCCGGTGCTGCACCGGGCCGCCTTCGACGCGCTCGGCCTGGGCGACTGGACCTACTCCGCGATCGAGACCGACGAGGCCGCGCTGCCGGCGCTCCTGGAGCGGATCCGCGGCGAGCAAGGGTGGGCCGGCCTGTCGCTGACCATGCCGCTCAAGACGGCCGCGGTCGAGCTGGTCGACCGGTTGGACGAGACCGCCCGGCTGGTCGGCGCGCTGAACACGATCGTCGTCGAGCCGGACGGGACGCTCACCGGCCACAACACCGACATCGCCGGCATCCGCCACGCCCTGCGCCAGGTGCTCGGCGCCGGCCGGGCCCCCGGCGGCGCGGAGACCATGATCGCGCCCTCGCTGTCGGCCTGGTCGCCGGCCACCCCGGAGCAGCCCGCGATGCCGGCGGTGCCGCGGGAGGTCCCGGCGCCGGCCGTCCGGGCGCTCGTCCTCGGCGCCGGCGGGACCGCCCGGGCCGCCGTGGCCGCGCTCGCGAGCATCGGCGTGAGCCGGGTCGGCGTCGTCGCCCGCCGCCCGGCCGCCGTCGCCCCGCTGATCGAGATCGGCGCCCGCGGCGGGCTGGCCGTTACGGCGCTGCCCTGGGAGATCGTCGCCGGCGGTCTGCGCTCCGGCCCGGACCTGGTGGTCGCGACGACGCCGGAGGGCGCCACCGACCAGGTCGCCGAGTGGACCTGGCCGGCCGGCTGCCCCCTCGTCGAGCTGCTCTACCACCCGTGGCCGACGGCGCTCGCCGTGACGGCCTACCGCTGCGGCGCCCGCGTCGCCGGCGGCATGGTGGTCCTCGCCGCCCAGGCCGCCGAGCAGGTCGCCCTGTTCACCGGCCGCTCGGTCGACGTCAACCTGCTCGTGGCCGCCGGCACCCAGGCCCTCACCCGTCGGGGCGCCGCCGCGTCGGCCTTGCCGGGTTCCGACGGCCGCGGCCTGACCAGCAGCGCCCGCTAGCGCGTTCGAGGCGGGTAACGGGTGGGGGTGGCCGTCGCGGTGGCGCTCGCCGTGGCGACCGTCGCGGCCGTGCCGCTGATGCCGCGGGCCGTCGGCGCGTTCGAGCCCTACGAAGGCGAACCGGTGCGTCACCCCGTCCCGTCGACGGCTGTGTTCGCGGTGGTGACGGCCGGCGCCGTCGCCGGGGTCACCGCGGCGCTGTCGGACCGGCCCGGCTGGCTGCCCGCCTACCTCTACCTGACGGTCGCCGGGGTGGTGCTGGCCGCGGTGGACCTGCGGGTCCACCGGCTGCCGGACGCCGTCGTGCTGCCCAGCTACCCGGTCCTCGTCGCGCTGCTCGGGCTCGCGGCGGTCGTCGACGGCGTCGGCGGGCACGGCTGGGACGGCCGGCACGCGCTCGGCGCGGGCGTCGGGGCGGCGGCGCTCGTCGCCGTGTTCGGGGTGATGCACCTGGCACCGGGCGGCGGCCTGGGCCTCGGCGACGTGAAGCTCGCCGGCCTGCTCGGCGCCGCGCTGGGCTGGCTCGGCCCGTCGGCGGTGCTGCTGGGCCTGATCGTCGGCCTGGTCGTCGCCGGCCTCTACGCCGGCGCCCTGCTCGCGACCCGCCGCGCCACCCGCGCCGACCACATCGCCTACGGCCCGCACCTGCTCCTCGGCGCCTTCATCGCCGTCCTCCTCGCCGGCCCCGGCTCCTAGATCACTTCTTCGGGTCCGGGCGCGTGAAACACTGGCGGCATGGTGCGGTGGTTGACGGCTGGGGAGTCGCACGGGCCGGCGCTGGTGGCGACCGTCGAGGGACTGCCGGCGGGGATCCGGGTGAGCAGCGCGGACATCTCGGGTGACCTCGCGCGCCGCCGGCTCGGGTACGGGCGCGGTGCGCGGATGAAGTTCGAGCAGGACGAGGTCGAGCTGCTCGGCGGGCTGCGGCACGGCGTGAGCCTCGGCGGGCCGGTGGCTCTGGTGGTGCGCAACACCGAGTGGCCGAAGTGGCGGACGGTGATGGCGCCCGACCCGGTCGACCCGGCCGCGCTGGCGGCGCAGGCGCGCAACGCGCCGCTGACCCGGCCGCGGCCCGGCCACGCGGACCTGGCGGGCATGCAGAAGTACGGCTTCGACGACGCCCGGCCGGTGCTGGAGCGGGCGAGCGCCCGCGAGACGGCCGCCCGGGTCGCGCTCGGGACCGTCGCAAGGGCGTTCCTGCGGCAGGCGTACGGCGTCGAGGTGCTCTCGCACGTGCTGTCGATCGGCGCGGTAGCGGTGCCGGCGGACATGCCGTCCCCGGCGCCGGGGACGCTCGCCGAGATCGACGCAGACCCGTGCCGCTGCGCAGACCCGGCGACGAGCGCGCTGATGGTCGCCGAGATCGACGCCGCCCACAAGGACGCGGACACCCTCGGCGGCGTAGTCGAGGTGGTCGTGCACGGTCTCCCGCCCGGCCTCGGCAGCTACGTCCATGGTGACCGGCGGCTCGACGCGCGGCTCGCCGGCGAGCTGATGGGCATCCAGGCGGTCAAGGGCGTCGAGTTCGGCGACGGCTTCGAGACGGCCCGCCGGCGCGGCTCGGCGGCGCACGACGAGATCGAGGCGCTCGCCCCGGAAGGGGGCGTGCAGCGGGTTCGGCGGCTGACGGACCGGGCCGGCGGGGTCGAGGGTGGCATGACCAACGGTGAGGTGCTGCGGGTCCGAGCAGCGATGAAGCCGATCTCGACGCTGTCCCGGCCGCTGTCGACCGTCGACGTGGCAACCGGCGAGACCGCGGTGGCGATCGCGCAGCGCTCCGACGTCTGCGCCGTGCCGGCGGCGGGCGTCGTCGCCGAGGCGATGGTCGCGCTGGTCGTCGCCGACGCGGCGCTGGAGAAGTTCGGCGGCGACTCCGTCGAGGAGACCCGCCGCAACTACGAGGCCTACCTCAAGTCGCTGCCGGTGCTGTCATGAGCGTCCGGCCCGTGGCGGTGCTCGTCGGGCCGCCGGGGGCGGGGAAGACGACGATCGGCGAGCTGCTCGCCGCCCGGCTCGGGGTGACGCTGCGTGACACCGACGCGGACGTCGAGGCCGCGCTGGGGATGACCGTCGCCGACATCTTCATCGAGAAGGGCGAGGACGCGTTCCGGGCTGCGGAGCGGGAGGCCGTCGCGGCGGCGCTCGCCGGGCATCCCGGCGTGCTCGCCCTCGGCGGCGGCGCGGTGATCGACCCGATCACCCGCGCGGCGCTCGCCGGCCACACCGTCGTCTACTTGCAGGTCGACCTCTCCGACGCGGCGAGGAGGGTCGGCCTCGCCCGCGACCGGCCGCTGCTGATCGAGGCGCCGCGGGCGCGGCTGGCCGCCCTGCTGCGCGAGCGCCGGCCGCTGTACGAGCAGGTCGCGACGGTCGTGGTGGACACGAGCGGCCGAACCCCTGACGACGCCACGACTGACGTCCTTGCGAGGATCGCGGGGTGACCAGGGCGAGGGGCGTGCGCGGGGTGGCAGGGGTGACGGGCGCGGCGGGGACGGCGACCGGGCCGGTGCGGGTGGCGGTGACGCCGACGGGGGACCGGGCGTACGAGGTGCTCGTCGGCGACGGGCTGGTCGGTGAGCTGACCGGCGTCGTCGCCGGGCGGACCCGGGCTGCGGTCGTCCATCCGGCGGTGCTGGCGGCGCGGGCGGCCGCGGCGGTCGACGACCTGCGGGCCGCCGGCGTCGACGCGCACGCGATCGCCGTGCCGGACGGGGAGTCCGCGAAGGAGCTGGCCGTCGCCGGGCGGTGCTGGGACGAGCTGGGCCGGCTCGGCTTCACTCGCGACGACGTAGTGGTCGGCTTCGGCGGCGGCACCGTCACCGACCTGGCCGGGTTCGTCGCCGCCTGCTGGCTGCGCGGCGTCGACGTCGTCCAGGTGCCGACGACGGTGCTCGCGATGGTCGACGCGGCGGTCGGCGGGAAGACCGGGATCGACACGGCGGCGGGCAAGAACCTCGTCGGGGCGTTCCACCAGCCGCTCGCCGTGCTGTGCGACACGGCGCTGCTGGCGACGCTGCCGGCCGAGGAGACCGCCGCCGGGCTCGCCGAGGTCGTCAAGGCGGGCTTCATCGCCGACCCGGCGATCCTCGACCTGCTGGACGCCGACCCGACAGGTGCCGCCCACCTGCCCGAGCTGATCGAGCGGGCGATCCGGGTGAAGGCCGACGTCGTCTCCGGCGACCCGCGGGAGGCCGGCCGCCGGGAGATCCTCAACTACGGCCACACCCTCGGGCACGCGATCGAGAAGGTCGAGCACTACACCTGGCGGCACGGCGCGGCGATCTCCGTCGGGATGGTGTTCGCGGCGGAGCTGTCCCGGCTTGCGGCCGGCCTGGACCGGTCGGTCGCCGCGCGGCACCGCGAGCTGCTGGTGCGCCTCGGCCTGCCGGTGAGCTACCCGGAGCGGGCGTGGCCGGATCTGCTGGCCGCGATGCGGGTCGACAAGAAGTCCCGGGGGCGGATGCTGCGGTTCGTCGTCCTCGACGCGCTCGGCTCGCCGCGGATCCTCGCCGACCCGGATCCGGCGGTCGTGCGGGCGGCGTTCGACGCGGTGGCCGCGGGCGAGGGGGCTGGCCGATGACGCCGATCCTGGTGCTGTCCGGAGTGAACCTGGGCCGGCTCGGCAGGCGAGAACCGGCCGTGTACGGGCGGACCACGTACCCCGAGCTGGTCGCCGAGGTGGCGAAGACCGCGGCCGAGCTCGGCGTCGCCGTCGACTGCCGGCAGACCGACGACGAGGCCACGATGATCGGCTGGCTGCACGAGGCGGCCGACTCCGGCGCTTCGGTGATCCTCAACCCCGGTGCCTGGACGCACTACTCGTACGCGCTGCGCGACGCGGCGGCGGCGCTGACCGCCCCCCTGATAGAGGTACACATCTCCCAGGTGGCCGCCCGCGAGCCGTTCCGCCACGTCAGCGTCATCGCCCCCGCCGCCACCGGCACCATCACCGGCCTCGGCCTCGACGGCTACCTCCTGGCCGTCCGCGCGCTGGCCAACCGCCTGTCCAAGAACGTCTGAGCCAGCTCGGTCGGTAGACTCCAGCGCGACCTCGACGAAGCGGATCGCAGAGAGAGACTCGGCACTGTGGCAACCTCGAACGACCTGAAGAACGGCATGACGCTCGACATCGACGGTGTCCTGTGGAACGTCGTCGGCTTCCAGCACGTCAAGCCGGGCAAGGGCGGGGCGTTCGTGCGCACCACCCTGAAGAACGTGCTCACCGGCAAGGTGGTCGACCGCACGTTCAACGCGGGTGTGAAGGTGGAGGTCGCGACCGTCGACAAGCGGGAGATGACGTACCTCTACCGGGACGGCGCCGAGTTCGTCTTCATGGACAGCGAGTCCTACGACCAGATCCCGATCGAGCCGGCCGTCGTCGGCACCGTCGCCGACTACATGCTCGAGAACACCACCGCGACGGTGGCGCTGCACGACGGGGCGCCGCTGTACGTCGAGCTGCCGGCGAGCGTCGAGCTGACGATCTCGCACACCGACCCGGGCCTGCAGGGCGACCGGTCGACCGGCGGCACGAAGCCGGCCGAGCTGGAGACCGGGGCGACGATCCAGGTTCCGCTGTTCGTCACGACCGGCGAAAAGGTGAAGGTCGACACGCGCGACGGGCGTTACCTCGGCCGGGTGACCAGCTGAGCGCCAGGTCCAAGGCCCGTAAACGCGCGCTCGACATCCTCTACGAGGCGGACCTGCGGTCGGCCTCGCCGCTGGAGACGCTGGCGGCGCGCTCGGCGCAGTCCGACCCGCCGGTCAGCGAGTACGCAGGCGACCTGGTGCGGGACGTGACGGAGCATCGGCGGCGGATCGATGGGCTGATCGCCGAGCACGCCGAGGGGTGGACACTCGAGCGGATGCCGGCAGTGGACCGCAACATCCTGCGGATCGCCGTGCTGGAGATGGTCTGGCGGGACGACGTCCCCGACCGGGTGGCGATCGACGAGGCGGTGGAGCTGGCGAAGTCGGTCTCGACGGACCGCTCGCCGGCCTTCGTCAACGGCCTGCTGGCCAGCCTGCTGGGAGCGAAGCCGGTGGTGGCCGAGCCGGCAGCAGTGGCCGAGCCGGAAGTGGTGGCCGAGCCGGAAGTGGTTGCCGAGCCGGTGCCGGAAGTGGTGGCCGAGCCGGTGGTAGCGGCCGAGCCGGTGGCGGAGCGGCCGGCAGTTGAGCCGGTCGACCAGCCGGCGGCGGACTAGCCGCCACCGCGGTCGGATTTCCCGGTACGCCGCCCGTGCGGCGTACCGGGTCCAGCCCCGGGCTAAGCGTCCGAGTTGGCGGCTTCCTGGCCGGCCTCGGGCGAGAGCACACCCCACGACACGAGCTGCTCGGTGAGCTTGCTCGGCGACGTGTCGTAGATCACCGCGAGCGACCGAAGGTCCTCGTAGCGGATCGACAGGACCCGGCCGTTGTAGTCGCCGCGCTGGCTCTGGATGGTGGCCGCGTACCGGGCGAGCGGGCCGCCCTGCTCCTTGGGGACCTGCGAGAGCCGCTCGAGGTCAAGGACGATGCGGGGAGACTGCTCCAGCGGAGCGACGGTCGAGCCTTCGGGAAGGAGCTCACCGACCGGCACGCCGTAGAACTCGGCGAGCTCGGACAGACGCTGAACGGTGACGGCGCGGTCCCCACGTTCGTAGGAGCCCACGACGACGGCCTTCCACCGACCGTGCGACTTCTCCTCCACGCCATGCAGCGAGAGCCCCTGCTGGGTGCGTATTGCCCGCAGCCGAGCACCGAGCGCCTTCGCATAGTCGGACATCGGAGTGCCCACTCCTGTCGTCGTCTGAGTCAGATGGAGCCGAGGCTCATGCCGTCGGCGGTTACCGATAGTAGTGCCCAGCTGGTTGCGACCCGACATGAGGGGGGTCGTGTCGCCTCTTTCTTTGTACCACTTTCTGTAGCGCAGCCGTCGCTCCTGGCGCTACTGCCTCGGGGACTTCCAGGCACCGGCCGCCCCCGTGCGCAGTCCGATGACGGTAACGCGATGTGACGCAGGTTGAACGAGGTTCACATCGCTCTCACGCCCTATCGCCATGCGGGCGCTCTGGGTGACTGGCCGGTGGGGAAGCGTCATCGAGAGTGGGGATGGCGGCGCGTGAGCGTACCGCCCAGGCGTCGCGATGTGCACGTTGCACGGCAGGACGGAGTGACATCCCGCAAGCACGCCGTGGGCTTCCCCGCGACGCCGGGTAGCGGGAACGTTGGCTGATACCGTCGACCCGACCACTCCTTTAAGGACCGTCCCGTGAGGCGGGGAAGGAGGGACGGGTGGCTGGCGCTGCTCGCCGTAATGACGGCACCGCCGATGATCTGGACAGTGGGACGGGCCGCGAGGACGCCGGCTCGGCCGCGCCCGCGCTGAGTCGCACCGTGCTGGCTGCGGCGGACATCGCCCGGATCGTCAGCCGGATGGCCCACCAGATCCTCGAGAAGACCTCCGGCGGCGACGGCGTCGTGCTGCTCGGCATCCCCACCCGCGGCGTCCCGCTGGCCGCCCGGCTCGCCGCCCGCATCCACGACGTCGAGGGCGTCGCCGTGCCGGCCGGTTCGCTCGACCCGACGATGTACCGCGACGACCTGCGGCTGCGGGCCGTCCGCCCCCTGCGGGTCACCGACATCCCGGACGGCGGCATCGACGGCCGGGTCGTGGTGCTCGTCGACGACGTGCTCTACTCCGGGCGCACCGTGCGCGCCGCGCTCGACGCCCTCGCCGAGTATGGCCGCCCCAGCGCGGTCCAGCTCGCCGTCCTCGTCGACCGGGGCCACCGGGAGCTGCCCATCCGCGCCGACTACGTGGGCAAGAACATGCCGACGTCCCGGCGCGAGTCCGTCGCGGTCCGGCTCCGCGAGACCGATGGCACCGACGCGGTTCTGATCGTCTCCCCGGCCGCGCCGACCCCGGCGGACGCCCCGGCCCCGCCCGCCGCCGGGGGTGGCCGGTGAACCGCCACCTGCTGAGCACGGCGGACCTGAGCCGCGAGGACGCGCTGCTGGTGCTGGACACCGCCGAGCAGATGGCCCGGCTGTCGGGCCGGTCGGTGAAGAAACTGCCGACGCTGCGGGGGCGCACCGTCGTCAACCTGTTCTTCGAGGACTCGACCCGCACCCGCACCTCGTTCGAGCTCGCCGCCAAGCGGCTGTCCGCCGACGTCATCAACTTCTCGGCGAAGGGCTCCAGCGTCTCCAAGGGCGAGAGCCTGAAGGACACCGCGCTGACCCTGGAGGCGATGGGCGCCGACGCGGTCGTCTGCCGGCACCCGGCCAGCGGCGCCCCGCACCGGCTCGCCGGCTGGGTGCGCGGCAGCGTGCTCAACGCCGGCGACGGCACCCACGAGCACCCGACCCAGGCGCTGTTGGACGCGTTCACGATCCGCCGCCGGCTCGGCCGCCTCGACGGGCTCGCGGTGACGATCGTTGGCGACGTGCTGCACTCGCGGGTCGCCCGGTCCAACGTCTGGCTGCTGCACACCCTCGGCGCGAAGGTGACGCTGGTCGCACCGCCGACGCTGGTACCGCACGCCGTCGCCGCCTGGCCGGTGGAGGTTTCTTACGACCTGGACGCTGTTCTGCCCGCGTCGGACGTTGTCATGATGTTGCGTGTGCAACGGGAGCGGATGTCGGCGGCCTTCTTCCCGACCGAGCGGGAGTACAGCCGTCGCTACGGCCTGGACGCCGACCGGGCGGCCACCCTGCCGGACCACGCCCTCGTCATGCACCCCGGGCCGATGGTGCGCGGGATGGAGATCTCCTCGGAGGTGGCCGACTCGGCGCGGTCTACCGTCGTCGAGCAGGTCGCGAACGGGGTGAGCGTGCGGATGGCCTGCCTGTACCTGCTGCTGGGCGGGGCGGACGAGCGAGACGCGCAGGTCGAGCGGGAGGTCGCCAGATGACGTCAGCGACGGCGTCGGGCCCTTGGTCGTCGGGCGGCGGAGCCTCGGGCACCGGCGCGGCCTGGCTGGTCCGGGGCGTGCGGCCGCTCGGCGGCGAGCCGGCCGACCTGCTGCTTGCCGGCGGCCGGATCGTCGAGACCGGCCCTGCCGGCACGCTCGACGCGACCGAGGCCGGCGCCCAGATCCTCGACGCGGGCGAGCTGTACGCGCTGCCGGGCTTCGTCGACCTGCACACCCACCTGCGCGAGCCGGGCCGGGAGGACGCCGAGACGGTCGAGTCCGGCACCCGGTCCGCCGCGCTCGGCGGCTACACCACCGTGTTCGCGATGGCGAACACCCACCCGGTCGCCGACACCGCCGGCGTCGTCGAGCAGGTCTGGCGCCTCGGCCGGGACGCGGGCCACTGCGCGGTCCGGCCGGTCGGCGCCGTGACCGAGGGGCTCGCCGGAAAGCGGCTCGCGGAGCTCGGCGCGATGGCCACCAGCGCCGCGGCGGTGCGCGTCTTCTCCGACGACGGCCACTGCGTCGCCGACCCGCTGCTGATGCGCCGCGCGCTGGAGTACGTCAAGGCGTTCGACGGCGTCATCGCCCAGCACGCGGAGGAGCCGCGGCTCACCGAGGGCGCCCAGATGAACGAGGGCTCCTGCTCCGCCCGCCTCGGCATGACCGGTTGGCCCGCGGTCGCCGAGGAGGCGATCATCGCCCGGGACGCGCTGCTCGCCGGGCACGTCGGCTCCCGGCTGCACGTCTGCCACGTCTCCACCGCCGGGTCGGTGGACATCATCCGCTGGGCGAAGGCGAAGGGCTGGCGGGTCACCGCAGAGGTCACTCCGCACCACCTGCTGCTCACCGACGAGCTCGCAGCGAGCTACGACCCGGTCTACAAGGTCAACCCGCCGCTGCGTGCCGCCGAGGACGTCGAGGCGCTGCGGGCCGGCCTCGCCGACGGCACCATCGACGCCGTCGCGACCGACCACGCCCCGCACGCCCCGCAGGACAAGGAGACCGAGTGGTCCGCGGCCCGGCCGGGGATGCTCGGCCTGCAGACCGCGCTGTCGGTCGTCATCGACGCGATGGTGACGACCGGGCTGCTCGACTGGGCCGGCGTCGCCGAGCGGATGGCGCTCGCGCCCGCCCGCATCGGTGGCCTGCCCGACGTGCCGGTTGACGCCAGGAGTTCGATGGACGTCGGCGCCGCCGCGACGCTGACCCTCGTCGACCCGGAGGCGCGCTGGGTTGTCGACCCCGCGGGGTTCGCCAGCCGCAGCCGGAACTCGCCGTACCGGGGGATGACCATGCCGGGACAGGTCCACGCCACCTTCCGCGCGGGGCGGCCCACGGTCCTCGACGGGAAGATCGTATGAGCGGGCCGTCCGCGCAGGTCGTCGCCGCGGGCGGCGGGGCCGGCCTGATCGGCCTGCGCGTCCTGCTGATCTTCGGGATCGTGCTGCTGCTCGTCGCGGTCATCGGCTGGCTGCGCCAGACCTGGCGCCGGCGCGCCACCGCGCAGGAGGAGGGCCTCCCGGAGCTGCTCGGTGCTCCTGACGACCCGGGCACGGTCCTGGCGGCCCCGCTGCGCGGCGCCTACCTGGGGACGACCGACGCCGGCCAGTGGCTGGAGTGGTTCTCGGCCCGCGGCCTGTCCGGCAAGGACGGCGCCTACATCACGGTGCACGACGGGGGCGTGCGGGTCGACCGCGGCTCGTCGTCGTTCTGGATTCCTCGCGAGGCCGTCCGCGGCGCCCGGCTGGAGCGCGCGCACGCCGGCAAGGTGGCCGCCCCGGGGCGGCTGCTGGTGATCGCCTGGTCGCTGGACGGCCGCGAGCTGGAGACCGGCTTCCGCGGCGAGGACCGGGCTCGCCAGCCGAAGGTGATGCGCTCGGTGCACGACCTGATCGGCCCACCGGTGCGCGCCCGCGACGGCGAGGTCACCTCACCGCGGCCGGTGCCGCGCTCGCTGCGCCAGCTGCGGCCGCGCCGCCATCAGCCCGTCGGCGCCGAGGGGGCCGAGGGCGTGCCCGCCGCGCCCCGCGGCCGCCCGCACGGATCGCGCCAGGCGTCCGGGCGCGGCGGGGGTCCGCGCCGGCGGGGCAGCAGCCGCACGCTGGAGCAGGAGATCGCCGACCGCCGCGGCGCGGACCCGTACGGCACCGGCCCGCGTTCGACCGTGAAGGCCGGCGCCGACGTGTACCGCACGGGCCCGCGCGCCGCCAGCGCGGCCACCGGCATCGACCCGTACGTGACCGGTCCACGAGGCGCCTCGTTCGGCAGCGGTGCGGCGCCGTCGCCGGGCGTGTCCGCTCCCGGTGCCGGCGGCCGGCGCGGGCAGCGCCCTCAGCCGGACCGCCCGCGGCCGGCTGAGGCGCCGGGCCAGGACGATGCCAGACCCCGCCCCGGCGGTGGCCAGCCCGATGCCGGCTGGCGCCCGGCGCAGGGGCCCGGTCGCGCCACCACCCCCGGCGCCGGCCCGGCTGGTCAGCCGCCCGCCCGCCCGGCCGCGGCGCCCCGACCGCCGGCCGGCGGCGCGCGCCCACCCGCACCGCAGCGCCCGGCGGCGCCGCGCCCGCCGGCTGCCGCGCCGCCCCGTCCGGCTGCCGCGCCGCCCCGTCCGGCTGCCGCGCCGCCCCGTCCGGGTGCCGCGCCGCCCCGTCCGGCTGCCGGGCAGCGACCGCCAGCCGGCGCCGGGGCCTACGGGGAGCCGGCCGAGGACGGCTTCTCGGTGTCCCGGACAGGTGGCCAGCCGGTGGGCGGGCCGCCGTGGCCCGATGACGGTGGGCGGCCGGTCGAGACCTGGCCCGGCGCCGACATCCGTCCCGGCGGCGCCTCGCCACGGGGACCGCGGCCGGCCGTGGACCCGGTCGCCGGCGGGTACGACCCGTATGACCCGGCCCGGCCGACGCCGGCCCAGGCCTACCCGGCGCCGGCGGCGCCGCCCCCGGACCCGTACGAGCCGCGCCCGTCCCGGCCGTACCCGACCGGCTGGCGGGACCCGTCGGCGGATGCCCCGGCCGACCCGTACGCACCGGCGGGTGGCTATCCCGGGCAGGGCGCGCCGCCCGCCCGGGACCTCGGGGTACCGGCGGAGCGGCCCGCGGCCCCGGACCCGTACGCGGCCGGTGGATGGCCGGGCGGCCCGGCACCCGAGGGCGAGCCCGACCCGTACGACGACACGACCCGCTACTGGCCGCGCCGCGACCAGTGACGGAACGCCCCGGCGGGGCACGACCCGGCCCCGGGTAGGGGCGGGGCCGGGCCGGACGCGAGCACCGGAGCCTCCGCCGTGGGCCGGTGGGCTCGCCCGCGGCCCTGGCGCGCCGGCAGGCCCGGAACGCCGGGCCGGAGCCGACCAGCCGGTCGGCCCGGCCCTGTGCCCGACGAGCGGACGCGAGCGCCTGGGGTTCGACGCGAGGAGGGGGCCGCCCGCGCGGCCCCGAAGATCAGGGAACGAACGAGCAGGGAACGAGGCACAGGTGGGAGCAGGGGAACAGGCCGGGCAGCCAGCGGTCCTGGTGCTGGAGGACGGCCGGGCGTTCGTCGGCGAGGCGTACGGCGCCGTCGGCGAGGCGTTCGGCGAGGCGGTGTTCGCCACCGGCATGACCGGCTACCAGGAGACGCTGACCGACCCGTCGTACCACCGCCAGGTGGTGGTGATGACGGCGCCGCACATCGGCAACACCGGGGTGAACGATCGCGACTACGAGTCGGCGGCGATCCAGGTGGCCGGTTACGTGGTGCGCGACCCGAGCCGGCTGTCGTCGAACTGGCGGGCGCAGCGGGACCTGGCCGCGGAGCTGGCGTCGGCGGGGGTCGTCGGCATCAGCGGGGTGGACACCCGGGCGCTCACCCGGCACCTGCGCGAGCGGGGCGCGATGCGCTGCGGCATCTCCAGCCTGTCCGCCGACCCGGCGGCGCTGCTGGTGAAGGTGCTGGCGAGCCCGGAGATGGTCGGCGCGGATCTCGCGCCGGCGGTGAGCACCAGGGAGCCGTACGTCGTCGCCCCGGTCGGCGAGCGCCGGTTCCGGGTCGCGGCCCTGGACCTGGGGATCAAGCGGAACACGCCGCTGTCGATGGCGGCCCGCGGCTGCGAGGTGCACGTCCTGCCGGCGCGGTCGACGGCCGAGGACCTGCTGGCCGTCGAGCCGGACGGGGTGTTCTTCTCCAACGGGCCGGGCGACCCGGCGACGGCGGACTACGCGGTCGAGGCGGCCGCGGGGGTGCTGCGCGCCGAGGTGCCGCTGTTCGGGATCTGCTTCGGCAACCAGGTGCTCGGCCGGGCGCTCGGCTTCGGCACCTACAAGCTCACCTACGGCCACCGCGGCATCAACCAGCCGGTCAAGGACCTGACGACCGGCCAGATCGCGGTGACCTGCCACAACCACGGCTTCGCCGTCGCGGCGCCGGTGGACGGCTCGTACACCGACACGCCGTTCGGCCGGGTCGCGGTCAGCCACGTCGCCCTCAACGACGACGTGGTCGAGGGCGTCGCCTGCCTGGACGTGCCGGCGTTCAGCGTGCAGTACCACCCGGAGGCGGCGGCGGGCCCGCACGACGCCCAGAGCCTGTTCGACCGCTTCTGCGACCTGATGGCGGGGGGCCAGTAATGCCGAGGCGGACCGACCTGCGCAGCGTCCTGGTGATCGGCTCGGGGCCGATCGTCATCGGCCAGGCGTGCGAGTTCGACTACTCGGGGACGCAGGCCTGCCGGGTGCTGCGCGCCGAGGGCCTGCGGGTGGTGCTGGTCAACAGCAACCCGGCGACGATCATGACGGACCCGGAGCTGGCTGACGCGACCTACGTCGAGCCGATCACCCCCGAGATCGTCGCGAAGATCATCGAACAGGAGCGCCCGGACGCGCTGCTCGCCACGATGGGCGGCCAGACCGCGTTGAACACCGCCGTCGCGCTGCACGACGCCGGCGTGCTGGACCGGTTCGGCGTCCGGCTCATCGGGGCGAACATCGACGCGATCCGCCGCGGCGAGGACCGGCAGCTGTTCAAGGAGATCGTCGCGACGATCGGCGGCGAGACCGCCCGCAGCGCGATCTGCGTCACCGTCGACGAGTGCCTCACCGCCGCCGACGAGTTCAGCTACCCGGTCGTCGTCCGGCCGAGCTTCACCCTCGGCGGCGCGGGCAGCGGCTTTGCGCACGACCCGGGCGAGCTCGCCCGGATGGCCGCCGACGGGCTCGCCGCCTCGCCGGCCACCCAGGTGCTGGTCGAGGAGTCGGTGCTCGGCTGGAAGGAGTTCGAGCTCGAGCTGATGCGCGACCGCGCCGACAACGTGGTCGTCGTCTGCACGATCGAGAACGTCGACCCGATGGGCGTGCACACCGGCGACTCGATCACCGTCGCCCCCGCGATGACGCTCACCGACCGCGAGTACCAGGACCTGCGCGACCTCTCGATCGCGGTGATGCGCGCGGTCGGCGTCGACGCCGGCGGCTGCAACATCCAGTTTGCCGTTGACCCGAGCACCGGCCGGATCGTCGTCATCGAGATGAACCCCCGGGTCTCCCGCTCGTCGGCGCTCGCGTCGAAGGCCACCGGCTTCCCGATCGCCAAGATCTCCGCGAAGCTCGCCCTCGGCTACACCCTCGACGAGATCCCGAACGACATCACCCGCACCACCCCGGCCGCCTTCGAGCCGAGCCTGGACTACGTCGTCGTCAAGGTGCCGCGGTTCGCGTTCGAGAAGTTCCCGGGCGCCGACGAGACGCTCACGACGCACATGAAGTCCGTCGGCGAGGCGATGGGCGTCGGGCGCAGCTATGCCGAGGCGCTGCAGAAGGCGCTGCGCTCGCTGGAGCGCCCGGCGTCGGTGTTCTCGTTCACCCCACCGAGTGGTGAGGCCACCGAGCTGCTGGAGCGGGCCCGGGTGCCGCGCGACGGCCGGCTCAAGGTCCTGCAGCAGGCGCTGCTCGCCGGCGCCGACCCGGCCGAGGCGGCGGCCACGACCGGCATCGACCCATGGTTCGTCGACCAGCTCGTCTTCCTCAACGAGGTCGCCGCCGCGACCGCCGCCGCCGGGCCAACCGACGCGGCGGCGCTGCGCCGGGCCAAGCGGGCCGGCTTCTCCGACGACCAGCTCGCCGGGATCTACGGGACGTCCGAGGACGACGTCCGCGCCTTCCGGCACGCGCACGGGATCCGGCCGGTCTTCAAGACCGTCGACACCTGCGCCGCCGAGTTCGCCTCCGCGACCCCGTACCACTACTCGGCCTACGACGAGGAGACCGAGGTCGGCCCCGGCCAGCGGCCGCGGGTGATCGTGCTCGGCAGCGGGCCGAACCGGATCGGCCAGGGCATCGAGTTCGACTACGCCTGCTGCCACGCCGTCATGGCGCTCTCGGACGCCGGCTACGAGACCGTCATGGTCAACTGCAACCCGGAGACGGTCTCCACCGACTACGACACCGCCGACCGGCTCTACGTCGAGCCGCTCACCGTCGAGGACGTCCTGGAGGTCGTGCACGCCGAGCAGCAGGCCGGCGAGCTTGCCGGGGTGATCGTCCAGCTCGGCGGCCAGACCCCGCTGGGCATCGCCGCCCGGCTCGCCGCCGCCGGGGTGCCGGTCGTCGGCACCTCGCCGGCCGCCATCCACCTCGCCGAGGACCGCGGCCAGTTCGGCCAGGTGCTCGCCGCCGCCGGCCTGCCCTCTCCGCCGCACGGCGTCGCGACGTCGTACGACGAGGCGCACGCCGTCGCCGAGCGGATCGGCTTCCCGGTGCTGGTCCGGCCGAGCTACGTGCTCGGCGGCCGCGGCATGGAGATCGTCTACGACGACGACATGCTGCGCGACTACATCGACCGGGCCACCCAGATCTCGCCCGAGCACCCGGTGCTCGTCGACCGCTTCCTCGACGACGCGGTCGAAATCGACGTGGACGCGCTCTACGACGGCGAGGACCTCTACCTCGCCGGCGTCATGGAGCACATCGAGGAGGCCGGGGTGCACTCCGGCGACTCGGCCTGCGCGCTGCCGCCGATCACGCTGGGCCGCGGCGAGCTCGACCGGATCCGTGAGAGCACGCTGGCGATCGCCCGCGGGGTGGGGGTGCGCGGGCTGCTCAACGTCCAGTACGCGCTGCAGTCCGACGTGCTGTACGTCCTGGAGGCCAACCCGCGGGCGTCGCGCACCGTCCCGTTCGTCTCCAAGGCGACGGCGGTGCCGCTGGCGAAGGCGGCGAGCCGGGTGATGCTCGGCGCGACGGTCGCCGGGCTGCGCGCCGAGGGCCTGCTGCCGGCCGACGGCGACGGGGGGACGCTGCCGCTCGACTCGCACATCGCCGTCAAGGAGGCGGTGCTGCCGTTCGGCCGGTTCCGGGACGCCGGCGGCCATGGGGTGGACACGGTCCTCGGGCCGGAGATGAAGTCCACCGGCGAGGTGATGGGCATCGACGGCGGCTTCGGGACGGCGTACGCCAAGTCGCAGGCGGCGGCCTACGCCTCGCTGCCGACGTCCGGGCGGGTGTTCGTGTCGGTCGCGAACCGGGACAAGCGGGCGATGATCTTCCCGATCAAGCGGCTCGCGGACCTCGGCTTCACCGTCTACGCCACCGAGGGCACCGCGGCGGTGCTGCGCCGCAACGGCGTGAAGGCGGTCGTGCTCGGCAAGCACTCCGCGCCGGCGGACGGGCTCGTCGACTGCGTCGAAATGATCAATTCGCGGCAGCTCGACCTCGTCATCAACACGCCCTGGGGCGTCGGGCCCCGGCTGGACGGCTACGACATCCGCACCGCCTGCGTGGCGGCCGGCGTGCCGTGCATCACGACGATCCAGGCCGCGGCCGCCTGCGTGCAGGGCATCGAGTCGCTCGTCCGCGGCGAGCTGCACGTCCGCCCGCTGCAGAGCTACCACGCGGAGCTGCGCTCGACGTGGGGCTGAGGCCCGTCCGGGATCGGTGAGAAGGGGAAGTGGCCATGAGCGGGGTAGTGGGAACGGCCGTGCGGGCGCCGGTGGCGGTGGCGCTGGACGCGACGGACGTGGGCACGGCGCTGCGGTGGGCGCGGGCCGTGGCGCCGCACGTCGCGCTGCTCAAGGTCGGGCTCGAGCTGTTCTACCGGGCGGGACCGGCCGTCGTCGCGGCGCTGCGTGCCGAGGGCCTGCTCGCCGACGGCGCCGGGCCGGACGGCGGCCGGCCGGGGCTGTTCCTGGACCTGAAGCTGCACGACATCCCGGCGACGGTGGCGGGCGGGATGCGGTCGGTGGCCGCGCTCGGGCCCCGGTTCGTCACCGTGCACGCGTCGGGCGGGGCGGCGATGGTCCGGGCGGCCGTGGACGCGGCGGCGGAGACCGCGGCGGTAGCCGGAACGCCGCCGCTCACGGTCGCCGGGGTGACCGTGCTGACCTCTCTGGGGGAGACGGAGCTCGCCGCCGTCGGTCTGGCGGGCCCGGCCGCGGACGCGGTCCGAAGGCTCGCCGTGTTGGCCGTCGAGGCGGGGGCGGGCGCCTTGGTCTGCAGTCCCTGGGAGGCCGAGATTCTGCGTCGGGAGCTCGGAAATAATGTGACTCTCATCACCCCGGGGGTCCGGCTGGAGGGCGGAGATCGGGGTGATCAGGTGCGGGTCGCGACGCCGGAGCAGGCCCTCCAGGCCGGTGCCGACTACGTGGTGATGGGCCGACCGGTCACCCGCGCGGCCGATCCCGCGGCCGTCGTGGCGAGACTCGCAGCGACCCTCGCTCGCCCCTGACGGGTCGCTGACCTGCGGTAACGCGATGTGGTGCAGGTCGGCGTGGCCGAATGCCGTATTTGCATGAAGGTGGCCTTCCGTGCCGGATGGTCGGCCGGGTGGCCCTTGTGTGCCGGCGGTCTCGAGGTGCGGCGTCCGGTCGTTTCCGGGCGGTAAACCTCATTTCGGCGCGAGTGGCCCCCGCTAGACCGACGCGACAGTACTCGCTAGGTTGCGCGTCGCGATCACCCCATTTGAGGAGGCGTAACCGTGCCCCTGCCGCCCCTGACGCCCGAGCAGCGGGCAGCCGCCCTCGAGAAGGCTGCGCTGGCCAGAAAACAGCGTGCCGATCTCAAGGAACGGCTCAAGAAGGCGGAGACGACCCTTGCCGCGGTCCTGGAACAGGCCGAGGCAGACGAGGTCGTCGGCAAGATGAAGGTTTCGGCGGTGCTGGAGTCGCTTCCGGGTGTGGGCCGTGTTCGGGCCCAGCGGATCCGGGAACGACTTGGCATCAGCCCGACCCGCCGGCTGCGTGGCCTTGGCGCCAAGCAGCGAGCTGCGCTCCTGGAGGAGTTCGGCGCGGCATCCTGACCGGCGGCGCCGACGCGTCCCCCCACCTCAGGCCCTGGGGTGGGGACCCCCACGGACTCGTCGGCGACGTTGGGCAGGGCACCGTCGGCAGGTAGGTGCCCCCCGGCCGCGTCCACGGCCGGGGAGCCGCCGACCACGCCGGGACGGTGGGGCGAGCTGCCCCGCCATCCCGGCGCCCACGGACAGGCCGAGGCCGGCCGGTGCGACGCATCCTCGGGCAACCGGGGATCGTCGCCTCCGGCCGGCCTCGCTGTTCCCAGGGCCCCTAAGGTGGGCGGATGGGTCTCACGGTGCTCTCCGGGCCGTCCGGAGTCGGGAAGAACACGGTCATCGCCGCCGTGCGCCGGCTTTTCCCCGACGTCTGGCTGTCGGTGAGCGTGACCACCCGGTCGCCGCGCCGGGGCGAGACCGACGGCGTCGAGTACCACTTCGTCGACGACGATCAGTTCGACCGGATGGTCAAGGACGGCGAGTTCGTCGAGCACGCCACCTTCGCGGGCAATCGCTACGGCACCCCGCGCGCTCCGCTGGAGCGGCGGCTCGGTGACGGGCTGCCGGCGCTGCTGGAGATCGAGCTGCAGGGTGCCCGCCAGGTGCGGGTCGTGATGCCGTCGGCGCGGTTCGTCTTCCTCGCCCCGCCCAGCTGGGACGAGCTCGTCCACCGGCTCACCGGCCGCGGCACCGAGCGGCCCGAGGTGATCGAGCGCCGGCTGGCGCGCGCCCGGGTGGAGCTGGCCGCCGAGCCGGAGTTCGACGCGGTCGTGGTGAACGACGATGTCGAGGCCGCGGCGGCCCGGTTGGTATCGTTGATGACTGACGAGTGGCCCCTGGGACGATCCCGGGACCACCCGGCCGTTCCGTGACGCTGGTGGCCCGCCGCTGGCCCGCGTCGCGTGACTTCCAGACTGCAGCCAGACGTGTGCGCACCCAGCCACCGGAAGGACCACCGTGTCCGGTACACCTGCCCAGCCCGAGGGCATCACCAACCCGCCGATCGACGAGCTGCTCGAGGCGACCGACTCGAAGTACAGCCTGGTGATCTACGCGGCCAAGCGCGCCCGCCAGATCAACGCCTACTACTCGCAGCTCGGTGAGGCCCTGCTGGAGCACGTCGGCCCGCTGGTCGAGACGAGCGCCCAGGAGAAGCCGCTGTCGATCGCACTTCGCGAGATCAACGCCGGCCTGCTCACCCACGAGGCCACCCCCGAGACCCCGCCCGTCTCCTGACGATGTCCGGCGAGGGGCGGCCGCGGGTCGTCCTCGGCGTCTCGGGTGGCATCGCCGCCTACAAGGCGCTGGAGGTGCTGCGGCGGCTAGCCGAGTCGGGGCACGACGTCCGGGTGGTGCCGACGCCGGCCGCGCTGCGGTTCGTCGGCGAGGTGACCTGGGCGGCGCTGTCCGGCCACCCGGTGCACACCGACGTGTGGGCCGACCCGGACGAGGTCGCGCACGTGCGGATCGGCCGGGAGGCCGACCTGGTGCTGGTCGCCCCCGCCACCGCCGACCTGATGAGCCGGGCCGTCGCCGGCCGCGCCGACGACCTGCTGACCGCGACCCTGCTCACGGCCCGCTGCCCGGTGGTCTACGCCCCGGCGATGCACACCGAGATGTGGGAGCACCCGGCCACCATGGCCAACGTCGCCACCCTGCGCGAGCGGGGCGCCGTCGTCGTCGACCCGGCCGTCGGCCGGCTCACCGGCCCGGACTCCGGCGCCGGCCGGTTGCCCGAACCCGCCGAGATCGTCGCGCTCGCCCGCGCGGTGCTCGCCCGCGGCCCGGCCGCGGCCCGGCCCGACCTCGCCGGCCGGCACGTGGTCGTCAGCGCCGGCGGCACCCGGGAGCACCTCGACCCGGTGCGCTTCCTCGGCAACTCCTCCAGCGGCCGGCAGGGCTATGCGCTCGCCCGGGCGGCGGCCGCCCGCGGCGCCCGGGTGACGGTGGTCGCGGCCAACGTCGCCCTGCCCGACCCGGCCGGCGCGACCGTCGTGCGGGTCACGTCCGCGCTCGACCTGCGGTCCGCGGTGCACGCCGCCGCGGCGACCGCCGACGTCGTCGTGATGGCCGCGGCGGTGGCCGACTTCCGGCCCGCCGAGACCCAGAACTACAAGATCAAGAAAGAGGGCGGGGTGCCGCCGCCCGTTCAGCTCGCGCCCAACCCGGACGTGCTCGCCGAGCTGGTCGCGACCCGCCCCGACCGCCGCGCCGGCCAGCTGCTCGTCGGCTTCGCCGCCGAGACCGGCGGGCCGGACGGCTCGGTGCTCGACCTGGGCCGGGCGAAGCTCGCCCGCAAGAAGGCCGACCTGCTGGTCGTCAACGAGGTCGGCGGCGGCCGCGGGTTCGAGGTCGACCACAACGGCGCCGTGGTGCTGGGCCTCGACGGCTCGGCGACGACCATCGAGCACACGACGAAGGACCTGCTGGCTCACCGGGTCCTCGACCTCGTCGTCGCCCGGCTGGAGTAGCAGGCGCTGGGGCGGCCACGCGGCGGATTGTTGCGCCGGCGTGAGGCTCCCTGGTCACGGGAAAGTCGCTCGGGTGTCAGCGAGCGGGGCAGCGTCAGTACCCCTCGCGTGGCATCGGTAAACTTCATCAGAATCTGCCGGATCTTTCAGGGGGTACCACCAAGTGGCGACGCGCCTGTTCACGTCCGAGTCCGTCACCGAGGGACACCCGGACAAGATCGCTGACCAGATCAGCGACGCGATCCTGGACGCGATGCTCAAGGACGACCCGCGCAGCCGGGTCGCCGTGGAGACGCTCATCACCACCGGCCAGGTGCACGTCGCCGGCGAGGTGACCACCAAGACCTACGTCGACATCGCGTCGGTCGTCCGGGAGAAGATCCTGGAGATCGGCTACGACTCGTCCAAGAAGGGCTTCGACGGCCACTCCTGCGGCGTGAGCGTGTCCATCGGCTCGCAGTCGCCGGACATCGCCCAGGGCGTCGACACCGCCCACGAGACCCGCGTCGAGGGCTCCGTCGAGGACGAGCTCGACAAGCAGGGCGCCGGCGACCAGGGCCTCATGTTCGGCTTCGCCGTCGACGAGACCCCCGAGCTGATGCCGCTGCCGATCGCGCTCGCGCACCGGCTCGCCCGGCGGCTGTCGGCGGTCCGCAAGGACGGCCAGGTCGGCTACCTGCGCCCGGACGGCAAGACCCAGGTCACGATCGAGTACGTCGACGGCAAGCCGGTCCGGCTCGACACCGTCGTCGTCTCGACGCAGCACGCGGCCGACATCGACCTCGAGACGCTGCTCGCGCCCGACATCAAGGAGTACGTCGTCGACCCCGAGCTGGCGACGCTCGACATCTCGACCGAGGGCGTCCGGCTGCTGGTGAACCCGACCGGCCGCTTCGAGATCGGCGGCCCGATGGGCGACGCCGGCCTCACCGGCCGCAAGATCATCGTCGACACCTACGGTGGCTACGCCCGGCACGGCGGCGGCGCGTTCTCCGGCAAGGACCCGTCGAAGGTCGACCGCTCCGCCGCGTACGCCATGCGCTGGGTCGCGAAGAACGTCGTCGCGGCCGGGCTCGCCACCAAGTGCGAGGTGCAGGTCGCCTACGCGATCGGCAAGGCGCACCCGGTCGGCCTGTTCGTCGAGACCTTCGGCACCTCCTCGGTCCCCGAGGAGCAGATTTCCGACGCCATCAACCAGGTCTTCGACCTGCGCCCGGCCGCGATCATCCGCGACCTGGACCTGCTCCGCCCGATCTACGCCCCGACCGCCGCGTACGGCCACTTCGGCCGGCCGGAGCTGGACTTCACCTGGGAGTCCACCAGCCGCGCCGACGCCCTCGCTCGGATCGTCAAGGGCTGACCCGGGGCCTGGACGCTCCGCGTCCAACCCTGGCGTCAGCCCAGGGTTGGTGGCACCAGCGCTGATGCGCCGTCACCAGCCGGCTGCTGGGTCGCTGTCAGCCGGCTCTGCCCGGTCCCGCCTCGGGGCCGGGCAGAGCCGTTTCCGTACGCCCACCGAGCCGGCCCGCGGGGCCGATCGATCCGTCGACGCATGACGCGTGGGGCCGAAACGGCCCGGGTCGGCCCCACACGTCATGCCCAGATCCGCTGCGTCGCCGGCGCGGTGGGCGAGGTGGGCGTGTCCGGCGCGGGCGGGCGCGAGGGCGTCCTAGCCGGCTGGTACCAAGGTGGGCATGGACCTGCTGCCCGGACTCGGCCTCGACGAGCCGGCGCAGCCAGGGCAGCCGGCGGGTCCCACCGCGCCGCTGCGGGCGAGGCCGCAGCCGGCCCGGCCTCGCCCGGCGGCTCCGGAGACCGCGCCGGCGGTCGGTGCCGCGGCCGGCGACGCGCACGGGGCCGAGGCGCCGCCGCCGGGGGTCCGGCGGGCCCCAAGACGCGCCCCGGTCAGCAGGGACACCGAGCCCGCGGCCGAGCGGCCGGTCGCCCGGGTCGCCGCGATGGTGCCGTTCGCGCACCTCGACCGGCCGTTCGACTACCTCGTGCCCGCGTCGATGGCCGCCGACGCCGTCCCGGGTGCGCGGGTGCGGGTCCGATTCGCCGGGCGGCTCGTCGACGGCTTCATCCTGGAACGGGCGGAACGCTCGGACCATGACGGCAGGCTGGCCGCGCTCACGAAGGTGGTCTCGCCGGAGTCGGTGCTCTCGGCGCAGGTCGCGCTGCTGGCCCGCGCGGTCGCCGACCGGTACGCCGGGACGCTCGCCGACGTGCTGCGCCTGGCCGTCCCACCCCGGCACGCCTCGGCCGAGCGCACCGGCGCCAAGAAGGCCGCCCCGCCGCGCCCGGGTGCCCGACCGGCGGCCGCGGACGACGACGCCGCGAAGGAGGATGGCCAGGGCCCCCCGGCGGCGCCGAAGGCCCCGGCGGCGCCGAAGGCCCCGGTGACGGTGCAGGCCCCGGTGACGGTGCAGGCCGCGGCGACGGTGCAGGCCGCGGCGACGGTGCAGGCCGCGGCGACGGTGCAGGCCGCGGCCCTGCCGGACGCCCAGCCCGCGTCGGAGTCCCAGAGCACGTCCGCGCCTCCGGTTCGCGTCGATCCGCCGGGCGATCCGGGGGTGTGGCGGCGGTATCCGGCCGGTCCGAGCCTGCTGACGGCGCTCGCGGCGGGGCGGTCGCCGCGGGCGGTGTGGTGGGCGCCGCCCGGGCCCGCGTGGCCCGGCATGGTCGCGGCGGCGGTCCGGGCGACGTTGGCCGGCGGCCGGGGCGCGCTGGTGGTCGTCCCCGACCACCGCGACGTCGACCGGGTGGCCGCCGCGCTCACCGCCGATCTCGCCACCGCCCGCGGCCACGCCGCCGAGCCCACGGCTGCCGAGCCCACCGCTGCCGAGCCCATGGCCGCCGAGCCCCACACCGCCCCCCCCGCCGCCGTGCCCGTCGCCGAGCTTTCCGCCGAGCCCGTCGTGAGCCTGCGCGCCGACCTCGGCCCGGCCGAGCGGTACCGGCGGTTCCTGGCAGTTCGGCGGGGCCAGGCCCGGGTGGTCGTCGGCACCCGGGCCGCCGTGTTCGCGCCGGTCGAGCGGCTCGGCCTCGTCGTCGTCTGGGACGACGGCGACGACCTGCACGCCGAGCCGCGGGCGCCCTACCCGCACACCCGCGACGTCGCCGTGCTGCGGGCCCGGCTCGAGGACGCCGCGCTGCTCGTCGGCGGCCACGCCCCGTCGACCGACGCGGAGGCGCTGGCCAGGTCGGGCTGGGCGCATCCGCTGGTGCTGCCCCGCGACGAGGTGCGGCGGCTCGCGCCGCTGGTCCAGCCCAGCGGGTCGGACTGGGAGGCCGCTCGCGACGAGGCCGCCCGGTCGGCCCGGTTGCCGTCGCTGGCGGTCCGGGTCGCCCGGGAGGCGCTGGCGGCGGGGCGCCCCGTCCTGGTGCAGGTGCCCCGGCGCGGCTACCAGCCGTCGCTGGCCTGCGCCTCCTGCCGGCGCCCGGCCAGATGCCCGGCCTGCCACGGCCCGCTGGGCCGGCCCGGCGGCGGGCGGACGCCCGGCTGCGGCTGGTGCGGCCGGCCGGCGGCCGACTGGGCCTGCGCCGGCTGCGGCGGCGCGGCGCTGCGGGTGTCCGTGACGGGAGACCGGCGGACGGCGGAGGAGCTGGGCCGGGCGTTTCCCGGCGTCCCGCTGCGCACCTCCGGCCGGGACGAGGTGCTCGCCACCGTCCCCCCCGGGCCGGCGCTGGTGGTCGCCACGCCGGGCGCCGAGCCGGTGGCCGACGGGGGCTATGGGGCGGTGCTGCTGCTCGACGGCTGGGCGCTGCTGGGCCGGCCCGACCTGCGCGCCGGTGAGGAGACCCTGCGCCGTTGGGTGAACGCGGCGGCGCTCGCCGTGCCGGGGCCGGCCGGCGGCCGCGTCGTCGTGATCGCCGACGAGGGCCTTGGCCCCGTGCAGGCGCTGGTGCGCTGGGACCCGGCCGGTTTCGTCGCCCGCGAGTCCGACGACCGCGCCGAGCTGGGCTTCCCGCCGGCTAGCCGGATGGCCGTCGTCGAGGGCGCCGCGCCGACGCTGCGGGCCTTCCTGGACGCCGCGGCGCTTCCGCCGTCGGCCGACGTCCTCGGCCCGGTCCCGCTGCCGGCGCCGCCGCGCCGGTCCGACGCCGTGGATGGCCCGGACGGCGAGTGGGAACGACTGCTGGTGCGGGTGCCGCGCAACCAGGGCGGCGAGCTGGCTGACGCGCTGCGGGCCGCCCGGGGCGTGCTCGACGCCCGCCGCGCCGGAGCGGGCCTGCGCGTCCAGCTCGACTCCGACGCGCTCGGCTGACCGCGGCAAACCAGGCCGGCGGCCGGCAAACCAGGCCGGCGCCCGGCGGACCGCGTCGGCGTCCGCGGTCACGCGGCCCCGGCGGCGCCCCCGCGTGATCGGGATCTCACCCGTGCCGGGCCCGTAGCATGGAGGTATCCCCGCACTGAAGGAGCTTGACCTGTGTCCGTTCGTGAGATCCGACTGTTCGGGGACCCGGTGCTGCGGACGAGGGCCGCCGAGGTGACGACCTTCGACAAGGAGCTGCGCCGGCTCGTCAACGACCTCGGCGACACGATGTGGGAGGCCAGCGGCGCCGGGCTCGCCGCGCCCCAGCTCGGCGTGTCGCTGCGAGTCTTCGCGTTCCTCAACGACGACGACGAGATCGACCACCTCGTCAACCCGGTGCTCGGCCCGTTCTCCGCGGAGCTCCAGGACGGCGAGGAGGGCTGCCTGTCGCTGCCGGGCCTCGCCTTCGAGCTGCCCCGGCCGGAGCGGGTGATCGCCGTCGGCCAGAACTTCTACGGTGACCCGGTCACCGTCGAGGGCGGCGGCATCGTGTCCCGCTGCCTGCAGCACGAGACCGACCATCTCGACGGTGTGCTGTTCATCGACCGCCTCGACCGCGAGACCAAGAAGGCCGCGATGAAGGCGATCCGCGAGGCCGAGTGGGCGCAGCAGCCCGCGCCCGTCGTCCGGACCTCCCCGCACCCCCTGTTCGGCCGGGCGACCTGAGACGTCGGCCCCTGGGTCCACGCGGCCGCGGCCGGCGGTGGGCGCGGCGATCGGTTCGTGTCGATCACCGCTAGGTTAGTTTCGATTTTCGCGTCAACGTGGACGGCCGGGCGCCCGCGCGAGCTGGCGATCCCGGCGGATCGGTGCTGCCCCATGCGTCTCGTCTTCGCCGGCACCCCGGCGGTGGCACTTCCCAGCCTTCGCCGGCTGGTCGACAGCCCACGCCACCAGGTCGTCGCCGTCGTGACGAGGCCGGACCGTCCGGCGGGCCGGGGCCGGCACGTCGCCCGCTCCCCGGTCGGCGCGTTCGCCGACGAGGCCGGCATCCCGGTGCTCACCCCGGAGCGGCCGCGTGACCCGCAGTTCCTGGAGCGGCTCGCCGGGATCGCCCCGGACTGCGCCCCCGTCGTCGCCTATGGGGCGCTCCTTCCCAAGGCGGCCCTGGACATCCCCCGCCACGGCTGGGTGAACCTGCACTTCTCGCTGCTGCCGGCCTACCGCGGCGCGGCGCCCGTGCAGCGCGCCGTGCTCGCCGGCGAGGACGTCACCGGCGCGAGCGTCTTCCAGATCGAGGAGGGCCTCGACTCGGGCCCCGTCTTCGGCACGCTGACCGAGCGGGTCCGGCCCCGGGACACCTCCGGCGACCTGCTCGACCGGCTCGCCGTCGCCGGGGCGGAGCTGCTCGCGGCGACCATGGACGGCATCGAGGACGGCATCCTGGAACCCCGCCCGCAGCCGGCCGACGGCGTCACGGTCGCCCCGAAGCTGACCGTCGACGAGGTCCGGGTCGACTGGGCGCTGCCGGACTACGCGATCGACCGGCTCACCCGCGCCGCCACCCCGGCTCCCGGCGCCTGGACCACCTTCCGCGACCACCGGATCAAGCTCGGCCCGGTCCGGCCAGCCGGCCGGGATCTCGGTGTCGGCCGGCCGCTGGCGCCCGGCGAGATCGCCGTCGTCGGGAAGGACACCGTCGCCGCCGGCACCGCGACCGGCGCCGTCGAGCTCGGCGAGGTGCAGCCCGAGGGCAAGGGTCCGATGCCGGCCGCGGCGTGGGCACGCGGCGTCCGGCCCGCCGACGGCGAGGCGTTGCGGTGACGGCCGGTCCGCCGCCCGGCCGCCGCGGCGGCGGCCACGGCGACGGCGACGGCCAGGCCGGGCACTCCGGGCGCTCCGGCGCCGGGCAGGGGCCATCGGTCGACGACGCGCGGATGGTGGCCTGGGAGGTGCTGCGGGCCGTCGACGAGCGCGGCGCCTACGCCAACCTGCTGCTGCCGTCGCTGCTGCGCCAGCGCCGGCTGTCCGGCCGCGACCGGGGCTTCGCCACCGAGCTGACCTATGGCGCGCTGCGTGCCCAGGGCCTGCTCGACGGCCTGCTGGACACGGTCACGAGCCGCCCGGTCGCGACCGTGGACGCCGCCCTGCGCGACGCCCTGCGCCTGGGCACCTACCAGCTGCTGCGAACCCGGGTGCCGGCCCGGGCCGCCGTCGGCACGACCGTCGACCTGGTCCGGGCGACGAGCGGGGAACGGCCGGTCCGGTTCGCCAACGCCGTGCTGCGCCGGGTCGCCGACCGGGTCGCCGAGACGGGCGGGGACGTCGCCGCGCTGCTGTCCGCGCCGCCGTTCGAGCGCGACCCGTTCGGCCACCTGGCGGTCGTCACGGCGCATCCCCGCTGGATCGTCGAGGCCTTCGCGGACGCGCTCGGCGGTGACCTCGACGAGACCCGGGCGGCGCTGCTCGCCGACGACGCCCGTCCGGCGGTGCACCTCGTCGCCGAGCCGGACCGGATCAGCCGCGAGGAGCTGCTGGCCGAGGCCGCCGACGTCGGCCTCACCGCCGAGCCGGGCCGCCACTCGCCGTTCGCCGTCGTGCTCGGCGGGGGCGATCCGGCGACGCTGCCGGCGGTGGCGGCCGGCAGCGCGGCCGTGCAGGACGAGGGCAGCCAGCTGATGGCGCTCGCGCTCGCGCGCACCCCGACGCTCGGCGACGACTGCGGCGTCACCGTCGACCTGTGCGCGGGGCCCGGCGGCAAGGGTGTGCTGCTCGCCGCGCTGCTGACGTCCGGCGGGGCGGGGGAGAGCCTCGGGCTGCCGGACCCGGTGCTGCTGGCCCTCGAACCGAGGGCGAGCCGGGCGGCGCTGGTCACCCGTGCGCTCGCCGGCCGGCCGGCGGCGTTCGTCGTCCGCGCGGACGGCCGGTTCCCACCGCTGCCGGCGGGCCGGGTCGACCGGGTCCTCGTCGACGCGCCGTGCACCGGCCTGGGTGCGTTGCGGCGGCGGCCGGAGGCCCGCTGGCGCAAGCTCGCCGGCGACGCGTCGTCGCTGTCCCGGCTGCAGCGCCAGCTGCTGGTCAGCGGGCTGGACCTGGCCCGCCCCGGCGGCGTCGTCGCGTACGTCACCTGCTCGCCGCACCCGGCGGAGACGACGGAGGTGGTGCACGCCGTCGTCGAGCAGCGCGCCGACGTGACGCTGCTCGACGCGCGCGCCTCACTGCCCGGGGTGCCGGACCTGGGCGACGGCCCGTTCGTCCAGCTCTGGCCGCACCGGCACGGCACGGACGCGATGTTCCTCGCCCTCCTGCGCCGCGGATTCGCCGCATAACCTCGCCAGGTGGCTACCGCGCAGATCTACCCCAGCCTGCTCGCCGCCGACTTCGCCCGGATCGCGGACGCGGCGCGAGTCGTCGAGGGGCGGGCCGACTGGCTGCACGTCGACGTCATGGACTACCACTTCGTCCCGAATCTGGCCTTCTCCGGCGACACCGTGACGGCGCTGCGCCGGGTCACCGACATCCCGCTCGACTGCCACCTGATGATCTCGGACCCGGACCGCTGGGCGCCCGGGTTCGCGGAGCGCGGCGCGGCGAACGTGACGATCCACGCGGAGGCGGTCGACGACATCACGCGCACGACGGACGCCATCCGCGCGGCCGGGGCGCGCACCGGCCTCGCGGTGAAGCCGGCGACGCCGGTCGAGCACTACGCCGACGAGCTGGGCCGGTTCGACCTGCTGCTGCTCATGACGATCGAGCCCGGTTTCGGCGGCCAGACGTTCATGGACAGCGTCCTGCCGAAGATCGCCGCGGCCCGCCGGCTGCTCGACGCCCGCGGCCTGGATCTCTGGCTGCAGATCGATGGCGGGGTGAACGCCGAGTCCGTCGAGCGGGCCGCCGAGGCGGGCGTCGACGTCTTCGTCGCCGGCACCGCCGTCTACGGCGCGGCCGACCCGGGGGTGGCGATCGAGGCGCTGCGCGCGCAGGCTCTACGGGCTGCCCCCCGCCTCAGCCCGCCGCCGCCCCGCGGCGGGCTGAGGCGGGGGGCGAGGCGGTCACGATGACGACGAGGTCACGATGACGACAGCGGACGTCGACCGGCGATGGCTCGCGCACGCGGTGGAGCTCGGGCGGCGCTGCCCGCCGTCCGCGACGGCGTTCTCGGTCGGCGCGGTAGTCGTCGGCGCAGACGGCGAGACGGTGCTCGCCCAGGGCTGGTCGCGGGCGGCCGACCCGCGCGACCACGCCGAGGAGGCCGCCCTGCGGGCCTTTGCCCCGGCTGACCCGCGGCTGGCCGGCGCGACGGTCTACAGCTCGCTGGAGCCGTGCAGCGCCCGGGCGTCGCGGCCGCTGACCTGCACCGATCTGATCCTCGCGGCCGGGATCGGCCGCGTCGTGTTCGCCTGGCGCGAGCCGGCCCTGTTCGTCGACTGCCAGGGAGCGGAGCTGCTGGCCGCCGCGGGTGTCGCCGTCGTCGAGTGCCCCGACCTCGCGGCCGGCGTCCGCGCCGCCAACACGCACCTCCTCGGGCCCGGCGAGGGCCGGTCGGCCTGACGCCGCCGGTGACGTCGGCCACGCGGGGACGGCCGGGTACCGCGAAACGGCGCCAAAGCCCCAATCTGGACGCGCCGGGCTGCGACGTTGGCCCGTGTTGTGTGCCAGACTCGTATCCAGGCAGGTACAGAATCCCCGTCGGAAGATCCGCCGGGAAACATCAGCAGCACGCGCGCTCCGGGGTCGGTGCAACTCCGAGCCGGCGGTGACAGTCCGCGACCCGTCCCACAGCCAGTGGGCCGGTTGACCCGGTGGAACTCCGGGACCGACGGTGAAAGTCCGGATGGGAGGCAGCGCGCGGGCCGTGCCCTGGGCACGGGTGGCTGCGCCGTCCGGCGCCGCGCCCTACCCGTGGCGTCGGCGTGCCCGGCCCGTCGGCCGGCACCCGGCATCGACCCGCGTGACGTCGTCCCATCCCAGGCCAGGGCGCCGGACGGGAAGGACGCAGGTCGGATGTTCACCGGCATCGTCGAGGAGCTCGGCGTCGTCGCCGCGGTTACGGAGCACGCGCCTGATGGCGCGGCTGCCGGCTCCGCCCCGGACGCGGCCGAACTGGCCATCGGCTGTTCGGACGTACTGCAGGACGTGCGCCTCGGCGCCTCGATCGCCGTCAACGGCGTGTGCCTCACCGTCACCTCGTTCACCCCAGCCGGCGAGGTGGACCCGCGCACCGGCACCCGGGTGTTCACCGCCGACGTGATGCTCGAGACACTGCGCCGCTCGGCGCTCGGTGGCCTCACGGTCGGCGATCCGGTCAACCTGGAGCGGCCGGTGCGTCTCGCCGACCGGCTCGGCGGCCACCTCGTCCAGGGCCACGTCGACGGCGTCGGCACCGTCGTCGGGCGGGAACCCGGCGAGCACTGGGAGGTCGTCCGGATCGCGCTGCCCGCCGGGCTGGACCGGTACCTCGTCGAGAAGGGCTCGGTCACCGTCGACGGGGTCAGCCTGACTGTCGTCGATGTGATTTCGGCCACCGTCGACGGGCCGGCGGCGTTCAGCGTGAGCCTGATTCCCACCACGCTCGCCGAGACCACGCTGGGCTCCCGCGCGGTCGGCGCGGCGGTCAATCTGGAGGTCGATGTGGTGGCGAAGTACGTCGAGAAGCTCGCCGCTCCGGCGGTCGGCACCGTGGGGGCCGGCCGATGACCGCCGCCCCGCCGAGCACGGCCCACGACGCCGGCGCGGCCACGCAGCCCCCGGCCGGCGACGAGCTGGCCGCCGCGTTCGGGACCGTCGAGGAGGCGCTCGCCGAGATCGCCGCCGGCCGGGCGGTCGTCGTCGTCGACGACGCGGACCGGGAGAACGAGGGCGACCTGATCTTCGCGGCCGAGAAGGCGACTCCGGAGCTGGTCGCGTTCATGGTCCGGTACACGTCCGGCGTGATCTGCGCGCCGCTGACCGGGCACGACACCGACCGGCTCGGCCTGGACCAGATGGTGCCCCTCAACACCGAGCGGATGGGCACCGCGTTCACGGTCACGGTCGACGCCCGCGAGGGCGTCAGCACCGGCATCTCCGCCGCCGACCGGGCGCACACGCTGCGGCTGCTCGCCGACCCGGCGACGGCCGCCACCGACCTGTCCCGGCCGGGCCACATCTTCCCGCTGCGAGCCCGCGACGGCGGCGTGCTGCGCCGGCCGGGTCACACCGAGGCCGCGGTCGACCTGGCGCGCCTGGCCGGGCTGCGGCCGGCGGGCGTGATCTGCGAGATCGTCAACGACGACGGCACGATGTCCCGGCTGCCGGAGCTCGTCGCCTTCGCGCGCGAGCACGGCCTGGTGCTGATCTCGATCGCGGACCTGATCGCGCACCGGCGGCGGACCGAACGGCAGGTGGCCCGGGTCGCCGAGGCCAGGCTGCCGACCAAGTACGGGATGTTCCGCGCGGTCGGCTTCCGCGGCACCCTCGACGGCGTCGAGCACGTCGCGCTGATCCGCGGCGACATCGGCGACGGCGAGAACGTGCTCGTCCGGGTGCACAGCGAGTGCCTCACCGGCGACGTCTTCGGCTCGCTGCGTTGCGACTGCGGCACCCAGCTCGACGCCGCGCTGGGCATGGTCGCCGCCGAGGGCCGCGGCGTCGTGCTGTACATGCGGGGGCACGAGGGCCGCGGCATCGGTCTGATGCACAAGCTTGCCGCCTATCAGCTGCAGGACGCCGGCCACGACACGGTCGACGCGAACCTGGCGCTGGGCCTGCCCGCCGACGCCCGCGACTACGGCATCGGCGCGCAGATCCTCGTCGACCTCGGCGTGCGCGGCCTGCGGCTGCTGACGAACAACCCGGCGAAGCGGGCCGGCCTGGAGGGCTACGGCCTGACCATCGTCGACCGCGTCGCCCTGCCGGTCGCGCACACGCCGGAGAACCTGCGCTACCTGACCACCAAGCGGGACCGGATGGGCCACGACATCCCCGGCCTGCCGGAGCTTCCCGAGCTGGTCGCCGACGCGGTGGCGGACGCCGTCGCGGCGGCGGTGCCCGCAGTGCCTGCCGGCATGGTCGCGCAGGTGGTGGCGGGTGCCGTCGCGACGGCGACCGACGCTCTCGTCGCGGCGGACGCGGCCGCGGCCGGGCTGGCTGCCGACGGGCTGGTCGCCGACGCGAACGGTGCTGGTACGAACGGCGTGGGGACGAACGGCGCCGGCGCGAACGGCGGCGTCAACGGACGAGGACACGGCCGGCGCGCCGGCCACCGCCGGGTGGCCGAGGCCTGCCAGGGAGGGGACCGCCGGTGAGCGGGATCGGAGCACCCGAGGAGGTGCTGCCGGCGGCGTCGGAGGTGCGGCTCGGCATCGTCGCCACCCGGTGGCACAGCGAGATCACCGACGCGCTGCTCGACGGGGCGCTGCGTGCCTGCCGGGACGTGAAGCTCGCCGTCGAGCCGACCGTGGTGCGGGTCGCCGGCGCCGCGGAGCTGCCGGTCGTCGCGGACCGGCTCGCGGCCCACCACGAGGCCGTCGTCGCGCTCGGCGTGGTCATCCGCGGCGGCACGCCACACTTCGACTACGTCTGCAAGCTGGTCACCGAGGGCCTGCTGCGGGTCTCGCTGGACAACGGCGTGCCGGTCGGATTCGGTGTGCTCACCTGCGACACGGTCGAGCAGGCGCGGGACCGCGCCGGCCTGGCCGGATCGGCCGAGGACAAGGGCCGCGAGGCGGTCCTCGCCGCGCTGGACGCCGCCTTGGTGCTCACGGAGCTTCAGCCGCTCGCCTGAACGAGCGGCCGGCGCGACGGACGTCCTGTTTCTCCGGGCTTGTCGGAACCGGGATCACGAGAGACCGTGTTGTCTCGGAGTATCGGGGTCCTTGCGTTGCGACGTACCCGCTGGGTCAGCGGTGATAGTTGACCAGGCGTGGAAGTCGGCGAGGAGAGGCGGGCGGGTGACGGTGACGTGCGGGTAGCGCCAGCGGCGGGTGGCGACGACGAGATGCCGGACGACGGCCTGGACGAGTCGGGGCTCGACGAGCTGACGGCCGGCGGCCAGTCGTCCGGCGGCGGCGATGCCCGCCCGGTCTCGCTGCTCGGCCTGCGACTTCCGAGCGGGGGCGGCTCGGGCGAGCGGTCGGTTGGCCGCCGGTCGTCGTCGCGGCCCCGGGATGCCGCCGCTCGCGCGGACGGCTCCGGGCGTCGCCTCACCGCCGTAACCGCCGACCAGGCCGGCGCGACGCGCGAGCCGCTCGCGGCCGCCGCCGAGCCGGACCGGCGGGCCGGCACGTCGACGCCGGCGGGGTCCACCCCCCGGCGCCCGGCGCCCCCCGCCTTGCGGCCACCGGCGGCCGATCCCACCGGGCCGCCCACGTCCGCGCCGCCCACGTCCGCCTCCGAGGCAGGGCGTACCGCGGGAACCACCCGACCCCCGCGGACCTGGGCGGCGCAGAGTCCAGCTGCCGCGAGGTCGCGAGAGGGTTCATCGGCCGTGAGGTCGCGAGGCCCGGCCGGGTCGGCGACGCCCGAACCGCCCGCCGGCCCGACGGCGTCCGGCCCCAGGAGCTCACCCGTCCCGGCCCGTCCGGTGGACCGTTCCTCCGCGCCGCCCCGGGCCTCCTCGGCCTCGTCGGCCCCTGCCGTCTCCTCGGCCCCTGCCGCATCCGCGCCACCGGCGGCTTCGGCGCCCCCCGCGGCTTCGGTGCCAGGCGCGGCTCCGGCACCTCGGGTGGCCCCTGCGGCTCCGGCGGCCCCTGCGGCTCCGGCGGGGTCGGCCGTCGGCTGGGTGCCCGACGTCGACCTCATTCCGTCTCCGGTGACCCCGCCCCGCGGCCCGTGGTGGGACCTGGCCGACGCGCCGCCCACGGCGGACCAGGAGGCGGCGGACCAGAAGGCGGCGGACCAGGAGGCGGCGGACGAGCAGACGGCGGACCAGCCCGCGGGAACGCTGGATTCGTCGTCCGTCGATCCGCCCGAGCCAGCGCCCGTCGACCCGGCTCCGGCCGAGGCCGGCCCGCGACCGGCCGCCCCCCTCCAGGCCGCCCCCCTCCAGGCTGCTTTCCAGCAGGCGACTTCTCACCAGATCGGGCCACAGCAGATCTGGTCCCGGCGCAGCGGCCCGTCGGAGCCCGGCTCGCAGGCGGACTGGGATGCCCGGGATCATGCCGGCTACGCCGGCTGGCTCGAGCCCGCGCGCACCGACCCGCTCGAGGCCGGGGACGCCAGCGACGCCGGGGACGCCAGCGACGCCGGGGACGCCAGCGACGCCGGGGACGCCGGGGACGCCGGCGTTCGCACGGGATCCGCCGGTTCGTGGCCGTCGGCCAGCCTGGAGCCTGCCTCGGGCACCGCCGCACCGGTTCGGGCCTGGTTCGGCTACGGCGGCGCGCCGTCCCGGCCACCGTTCCCGCCGCCGGGCGAGGACGGCGCGCCCACCAGGTCGGCGCGCCTGCCCGCACCGGTGGTCTACACCCCGCCGCCGGCGCCCCGGCCGGTGCCCGCGCCGCCGGTGCCGACCGGCTACCAGGTGGTCGAGGGCGACCGGTCCGGTGGGCGCGGCCCGGCGGACGCGGCCCCGACGGGCTGGCCGCGGGACGCGCGGACGTTCGGCTCGGTCCCGCCGCCGGAGGCGTTCGCGGCCGCGTGGTGGCGGGGCATGGAGCTGGCCGGGCGCGGAGTGCTCGCGCCGGTGCCGCCGACGAGGATGGGCGGGCGGCGGGTGCTCGTCGGCGGGTTCGGCGGCGGAAGCGGGCGGACCACCGTCGCCGCGGGCCTGGGCATCGCGCTGGCCGCGCGTCGGGGCGGCCGGGTCGTCGCGATCGACGCCTGCCCGGACCAGGGCGGACCGCTGGCCGACCGGGCCGGCGTGCCGGGCCGCGGGGTGGGGCTGCGCGAGCTCGCCCTCGCCGACCCGGCGGTCGCCTCGCTGGCGGAGGCCCGCCGCTTTCTTGGCACCGTCGGACCGGCCGGACTCGAGGTGCTCGCCGGGCTGCGTGACCTGACCGGCCCAGGGCTCACCCCCGCCGAGGCGGCGTGGGCGGTCGATCTGCTGGAGCGGCTGTTCCCCGCCGTCGTGGTCGACGGGCCGCCCGGCTGGACGCAGCCGGTGCCGGCGGTGCTCCTCGCCCGCGCGGACACGGTGGTGCTGACCGCGAAGGCCGGGTTCACCGAGTCCGGCTGCGCCCAGGACGCGCTCACGGCGCTCGCCGCCGCGCGGGCGGACCTGCCGGCCGGCGCGGTCGTCGTCTACGTCGAGACGGCCCAGCCGCCGGGGCGCGCCCTGCGCCGGGTGGCGTCGCCGGAGCAACCGGAGCTGGCCGAGTCGGTGCACGCCGAGCTGACCATCCCGTTCGACCCGGCGCTCGCCGGCGGCGGCCCGGTGCGCTGGGAGCAGCTGCGGCCGCGCACGCAGGCGGCGTTCGAGGCCCTCGCCGCCGCCGTCGACGAGGCGCCGCTGACGCCCGGCGGCGCGCTCGGGTCGGCACCGCCCCGGGAGGTCGGCTGGGAGGGCAGCCGCGACGCCCCCTGGGACGGGCGCGACCCCGCCGCGACGGCGCACCGAGCAGCCGCGGCGCATCGGCGGGCGGACGGCCCGGGCGAGGAGGCCACGGTGCCTCGGGCTCGCGCCGTCCGGCCGGCCCGCGGCGCCACCGCCTTCGGCCCCCGCGGATGACAGAAATGTCAGTCCGGGCGAGCCGGGTCAGATCAACTGGTATGTGAACCGCTGCCGAAGCCGCACGCCGAGCCTGCCATCGGCGAACAGTGCACACGGCCGGCTTCAGCCAGCCGGGTCACCTGCGCAGCCCCCCGCCCGTTGCCGGTGCGGCCATAGGGTTGGCCGGTGGCAGTGGACCTGTTGACGCCGCCGGGGCAGGGCGACGCGGGCGAGGCGGACGCACGGCTGCGCGCGGCGCTCGAGGCGGGCGACGGGATCGCCGTGGCCGCGGCGCTGGCAGCCGCCCGGGTCTTCGTCGGCGTCGAGTCCCGCCTGGTGGAGCTGGCCCCCGCGCCAGCCGTCCCGGCACCCTCCGCCGCCGCGCTCGTGGGCGAGAAGGCGTCGGAGATGGAGCTCGTGACGCTGCGGATGCCGTCGGGTGCGACGGCGCTCCCGGTGTTCACCAGCGTCGCCACGCTGGCGGCCTGGCGGTCGGCGGCGCGGCCGGTGCCGGTCGCGGCGGCCGACGCCTGCGCCGAGGCGGCCCGGCTCGGGCACCGGACGGTGGTCGTCGACGTCGCGGGCCCGGTCACCGCCACCCTGGACGTCAGCGCCCTCGTGACTGCCTCCACCGCCACCGCGCCCCCACCCGCCCCCGCATTTGTCGACGCCGAGGCCGGCGATGGCGTCGTCCGGGACGGCGCGCGCGCGTCCGCGCTCCCCGCGCCGTTGCCCGCAGCGCCCGGCGCAGGCGCGACGGATCCCGCCGCGGTCGCCGGCACGGACGGTGGAGAGGGCAGGGACGGTGGAGCCCGTGACGACGAAGAGCACCGTGACGATGAAGAACACCGTGACGACGAAGAGCACCGGGACGGCGCAGCAGGCAGGGACGGCAGGTCCACCAGACTGCGGGCGCCGGCTCGGCCGTGGACGGTTGATCGCCGGCGGCGGATCATGGCCGAGTTGGACGTGCTCGCCGCCGACGGCCTGGCCGGGGGTGCACGGCTCTGGCACGCCGATCTCGTCGCCGGCGACGGCCAGTCCGCCGAGGTGATCGCGCTGGCGACGCCGGCGAGCGACCCGGCGGACCTGGCCCGGCTCGACGAGGTGGCTCGGCGGCTGCGCGCCGCGGCCGCCGATCCCGAGACGGACGTCCCGTCGGGACTTTCGGTCGTGTTCGTCGACGCGTCGCAGGCCGCGGCCTTGCGCCAGATCCTCGGCCGGGGCGTCACTCCGCGTCGTTGGCAGCGCAGGCGCGGACGGCCCTGACCGGTCCGATCAGGCAGGCACGGGCCGGCGGACCGGCGAACGGTCCCATCGACGCAGGCGCTGTGGGGGCGCCGAGGCGGCCGATCCACCCCACAGATCATGACTGGATGTCAGGACAGGGCCGCCGAACAGCGGTTTCGCCGATCGCTCAGGCCCGTTCCGAGCCAGCGACGTCGCGCGACTCGCGCCGGCGTGCGGCGACCGACGCGACCGCATGCCACAGGTTTGCTACGCTAGCTCGGACCGCCTGCCGACGGTCGGCATCGGGGTTCGCTCCTGTGCGTCACAGGCCAAGGCGCCAACGTGGGTGTCCGGGTGCACGGGTGCAGTAGCGCCCGGCCGCTACCGGCCCTCGCGGCGCCGTGATCCTAAGCGCATGGGCTCGGTGACCACGCATGCCGCGCTCCCGCCCCTTCCCGGGGCGGCACCAGGGAGAGCCCGCGAGGGCCCGCCCCGGCGATCGGCAGGACCAAGCGGGGGTTCGCCCTCCACCCGAGTCACCACCCGGCGCGAGCCGGGTCCGGCCGATCGAGCATCGGCCTTGGAGGTGGCCGGGTCGCCGGTCGGCCGCGCTGTCCCCTCCGGACAGTCGTCGGCCGGGAGCCCGGATATCCGGGCTTGGTGCTCCGCTGCGGTGAGGTCATGCCGAGGCGGGCACGCCAGCTCGCTAGCCTTCGGCCAGCTATGCCGGCTGCCTGCCGTTTTCCCCGGGAGATCCGGAGGCGGGTACGCCAGCTGACTGGCCCTGGCCAGCTTCGCCGGCTGCCTGCCGTGGTGCCCCGGGAGACCGGACCCCGCGCGTCGAGCCATGGAGGAAACCAGATCAGCACAGAGTCACGCATCAACGACCGCATCCGCGTGCCGGAGGTTCGCCTCGTCGGCGCGGAGGGCGAGCAGATCGGCATCGTCTCCATCCAGGAGGCCATGCGGCTGGCCCAGGAGGCCGATCTCGACCTGGTCGAGGTCGCCCCGACCGCCCGGCCGCCCGTCTGCAAGCTGATGGACTATGGGAAGTTCAAGTACGAGACCGACCAGAAGCGTCGTGAGGCTCGGAAGAACCAGGTCCAGACGGTCATCAAGGAAATGAAGCTTAGGCCGAAGATCGATCCGCACGACTACGAGACCAAGAAGGGTCACGTCGTGCGTTTCCTCAAGGCCGGCGACAAGGTGAAGATCACCATCATGTTCCGCGGCCGGGAGCAGTCGCGGCCGGAGCTCGGTATTCGGCTGCTGCAGCGGCTCTCGACCGACGTCGCCGAACTGGGATACGTCGAGGCGCAGCCCAAGCAGGACGGCCGGAACATGACGATGGTCATGGCGCCGCACAAGGGCGCCCGCACGCTTCGCACCCCGGAGCAGGCGGGAACCGTCTAACACGTCAGGCAGCACGCACGACCGCCCGGCGGTCACGCCGCCCAGCGGTGGATTCCGGGCAGTGAGTCGCCCGGCGTCGGCCTTGCCCCGGCCGCACGTCGACCCCGGTGGCGCGCTCCCGCGCGCTGCGAGGCCGGCCGCGACCGGCCAGATCCCCAACGACCCACCTCAGGACACCTCATGCCCAAGATGAAGCCGCACAGCGGAGCCTCCAAGCGGTTCCGCGTCACCGGGTCCGGCAAGATCATGCGTCGTCGGGCCAACCGCGCGCACCTGCTCGAGCACAAGTCCAGCCGGCGGACCCGGCGGCTCAACGACGAGGTGACGCTGGCGCCGGCGGACAACCGCCGCATCTCGCGCATGCTCGCCCGCTGACCGTGGGCTGACCTCCCCGTCAGCCTCCAGGTAGCTCGCCCAGCGACGTCCTCCGGGTGCACAGGCCCCGGGGTTCCGCTGGCGCGGGGCGTCCCGTCCCCTCCAGGCCGGCGGCGGACGACGAAGAACGTTAGGAGACAGTGCCCTCATGGCACGCGTGAAGCGGGCGGTAAACGCCCAGAAGAAGCGCCGCACCACCCTCGAGCAGGTGAGTGGCTACCGCGGCCAGCGGTCCCGGCTGTACCGCAAGGCCAAGGAGCAGATGCTCCACTCGATGAACTACGCCTACCGGGACCGCCGCGCCCGCAAGGGCGACTTCCGGCAGCTGTGGATCACCCGCATCAACGCGGCGGCGCGTGCCAACGGCATGACCTACAACCGCTTCATCCAGGGTCTGAAGGTCGCCGGCGTCGAGGTCGACCGGAAGATCCTCGCGGACCTCGCGGTCAACGACCCGACGGCGTTCACCGCGCTGGTCGAGGTCGCTCGGGCCGCCGTGCCGCCCGTGGCGGACACCGCCGCGGAGCCGTCGGTCGCCTGACCGACTCGATGACCGCGCCCCGGACCGGCGCCGCATCGACGGCGCTGGGTCCGCGGGCGGCCCGGGTCGCGGCCGCCCGCCGGCTGCGACGCCCCTCGGCCCGCCGGGCCGAGGGGCTGTTCCTTGCCGAGGGCTTCCAGGCCGTCGAGGCGGCGCTGGGCGCCGGCCGGCTCGTGGAGGTCTTCACCGGCGAGTCCGCGGCCTCCCGGCACGGCACGCTCGCCGCGGCCGTCGCCGCCGCGGGGCTGCCGGTCCGGGCCGTCACCGACGCCGCCGTGGCGGCGCTGTCCGAGACGGTCACGCCGCAGGGTCTCGTCGGGGTGGCCACGCTCCCCGGCACCCGCCTCGCCGACCTGCCCGGCGCATGGTCGAGCGCCGCCGAGCCGGAGCCGGCCGCGGCCGGTCGGGGACGACCTGGCCCCCGATCCCGCCCCGCCCTGGTCGCGGTCTGCGTGTCCGCGAACGACCCGGGCAACGCCGGGACGGTGATCCGCACCGCGGACGCCGCCGGCGCCGACGCCGTCGTCTTCGCGGGCGACGGCGTCGACCCGTTCGGCGGCAAGTGCGTCCGGTCCACCGCCGGAAGCCTGTTCCACCTGCCCGTCGTCGTGGAACCGGACCTCGCCGCCGCCGTCGCGTGGCTGCGCGCCGCGGGTTGCCGCGTCGTCGCGACCTCCGGCCACGGCGCCCGCGACCTGTACGACGCGGCCGACCTCGGCGAGCTCGACGGGCCGACCGGATGGCTTTTCGGTAACGAGGCGCACGGCTTGCCACCCGAAGTCCTGACCGCCGCGGACGCGGTGCTTCGGGTACCGGTGTACGGTCAGGCCGAGTCGTTGAATCTTGCGGTCGCGACGGCCCTGTGTCTTTACGCGTCCGCACGGGCGCAGAGAATGGCCAGATCCGGTACTCACGGCACCGGGGGAGGTGGACGACGGTGACACACACCGTCACGTCGGCGCCCACCCGCGTGGGCGGGCAGGCCGCGGGCCAGGCGGGTGCCGCGGGCGAGGCCAACGGTGGCGCCGCAGGCCAGGCCGGCACCGCCGGAATGCCTGTCGCCGCGGATGGCGCGCCGCTCGCCACGCTGGCGCCGGCGCTCGCGGCCGCCTACGACGGGCTGCCCGACGCGGTGGTGCTCACCGACGGCGACGGCCTCGTCCTGGTGTTCAACGCCGCCGCGGCGGGGCTGACCAACATCGACCAGCATGCCGCCGCCGGCCGCCATGTCACCGAGGTGCTACCGCTCGTCGACGAGCGCGGAAACGACTGGTGGGAGGCGTCCGGCGCCGGCCGGCGGCTGCCGCGGGTGACCGGTCAGCCCGAGCGCCGGCTCACCTTCGCCGGCCCGGCGCGCGACCACGACTTCAACGTCACCGTTCGTTACACCAGGGACGCGGGCCGGCTGGTGCGGGTCGCCCTCTGCCTGCGCGACACCGCGAGCCGCGAGCGGATCGAGCGCAACCGCTCCGACCTGGTCGCCACCGTCGCGCACGAGCTGCGCTCCCCGCTCACCAGCGTCAAGGGCTTCACCGCGACGCTGCTGGCCAAGTGGGAGCGGTTCACCGACGAGCAGAAGAAGCTCATGCTCAACACGGTCAACACCGACGCCGACCGGGTGACCCGGCTGCTGACCGAGCTGCTCGACGTGTCCCGGATCGACGCCGGCCGGATCCAGCTGCGCAAGCAGATCGCCGATCCGAAGGTCATCCTGCGCCGCGTCCTCGCCGGCAAGGTCGCGTCCGGCACCGCCGCGTCGGACCGGTTCCTCGTGCACGAGGACGGCGAGCTGCCGGAGATGTGGATCGACCCGGACAAGATCGAGCAGGTGCTGCACAACCTCGTCGACAATGCGCTGCGCCACGGCGCGGGTACGGTGACAGTCGTCGTGCGCGGGCTGGAGACGGGAGCCGAGGTGAGCGTGGCCGACGAGGGAGACGGTGTGCCGGAGGCGAACGCCGGCCGCGTGTTCACGAAGTTCTGGCGGGGCGCCAGCCGGGGCAACGGCACCGGGCTCGGCCTCTACATCGCGAAGGCGCTGATCGAGGCCCATGGCGGCACGATCGCGGTCGGCCGGGCCCCCACCGGCGGCGCCGAGTTCCGATTTTCGTTGCCCGCCGGGGCCCCCGTCTTCAGCTGATGCGCTGCCGTTCAGGCGGTTGTTGACGAAGACGCAGACCCGGCGGGCGGGCTTCCTGACGCCGCTGCCAGCACGCCGGCGGGGCCGCCTCGGCGTGCCCTGGGCGCGCCCTGGTCCGCGTCAGGACAGGCTGGCTCCTGATGCATCCGACGACGAGGCTGATACCGGATTCGATGAGATGACCGAGACGATGACCGATCCGCAGCCCGCCGCGGCGGGCGGCCCGCTCGACCCCGCGAGCCTCGCCGCCGCGGTGGCCGATGCGCTGGCGGCCCTCGCCGCCGCCGCCGACCTGACGGACCTCGCCGCCGCGCGCGCGGCGCACGTCGACGGCCGTTCGGCGCCGTTGGTGCTGGCCCGCCAGAAGATCGCCACGCTGGCTCGCGAGGACCGCGCCGACGCCGGCCGGCGGCTCAACGACGCGCTCGCCGACGTCCGCGACGCGCACACGGCCCGGCTGGCCGACCTCACCGCCGAGCGGGACGCCCGCGTGCTGGTCGAGGAGCGGGTCGACGTGACCCTGCCGACCGGCCGCCGCCGTCCCGGCGCGCGCCACCCGCTCGCCGTGCTCTCCGAGCGCCTCGTCGACACGTTCGTCGCGATGGGCTACGAGGTCGCCGAGGGTCCCGAGGTGGAGCACGACTGGTTCAACTTCGAGGCGCTGAACTTCTACGCGGACCACCCGGCCCGCAGCGAGCACGACACCCTGTTCGTCGAGCCGGAGGGCTCCGGCCGGCTGCTGCGCACGCACACCTCGCCGGTGCAGATCAGGGCGCTGCTGTCGCGCCCGCTGCCGGTCTACGTGGTCGCGCCCGGGCGGACGTACCGCAACGACACGGTCGACGCGACGCACTCGCCGGTGTTCGGCCAGCTGGAGTGCCTCGCGGTCGACGAGGGCATCACGATGGCCGACCTGCGCGGCACGCTGGAGACCTTCGCCGGCGTCCTGTTCGGCACCGGCCTGGCCACCCGGCTGCGCCCGGCGTACTTCCCGTTCACCGAGCCGAGCGCCGAGCTCGACGTGCAGTGCTTCAGCTGCCGGGGCGAGGCGGCCCGGCAGCCCTGCCGGGTCTGCTCCGACGAGGGCTGGATCGAGCTGGGCGGCTGCGGGATGGTCGACCCGAACGTGCTGCGGGCCGTTGGCATCGACCCCACCCGCTACAGCGGGTTCGCGTTCGGCATGGGCCTGGAGCGGGCGGCGATGATGCGCCACGGCGTCCGCGAGATCCGGGACTTCGTCGACGGCGACGTCCGGTTCAGCCTCCCGTTCGGAATCGAGGGCTAGCACCGTGCTGATCCTGATGTCGTGGCTGCGCGAGCTCGTGCCGGGCCTGCCGCCGGCCCGCGCGGTCGCCGACGCGCTGATCCGCGCCGGCTTCGAGGTCGAGGGCGTCGAGGCCGTTGGCCAGGGTCTCGCCGGCGTCGTCGTCGGCGAGGTGCTGGAGATCGCGGAGGTCGCGGCGAAGAAGAAATCCGTCCGCTGGTGCCAGGTGCGGGTCACCGCGCCGGTCGCGGACGACCCCGAGGCAGGGAAGCGCGGCATCATCTGCGGCGCGTTCAACTTCGCCGTCGGGGACCGGGTCGCCGTCGCGCTGCCCGGATCGGTCCTGCCCGGCGGGTTCGAGATCACCGCCCGCAAGACCTACGGCCACGTCTCCGACGGCATGATCTGCTCGGCCCGGGAGCTGGGCATCGGCGAGGACCACGACGGGATCGTGGTCCTGCCGCCGGACGCCCCGCTGGGTGCGCACGTCGCCGAGCTGCTCGACCTCGCCGACGACGTCCTCGACATCGCCATCACGCCGGACCGGGGCTACGCGCTGTCGATCCGCGGCATGGCCCGGGAGGCGGCCACGGCGTTCGGCCTGCCCTTCGCCGACCCGGCAGCACGCGCCGACGCAGGCGACGCCGCCGTCGAGCCGGGCACCGGCTACCCGGTGACGGTCGAGGACACCGCGGCCTGCGACCGGTACGTCGCCCGGACGATCACCGGCGTCGACCCGGCGGCGGTCACCCCGCTGCGCTGGGCCCGTCGGCTCGCGCTGTCCGGCATGCGGCCGATCTCCGCGGCCGTCGACGTGACGAACGCGGTGATGCTCGGCCTGGGCCAGCCGCTGCACGCGTTCGACCGGGCCAAGCTCACCGGCCCGATCGTCGTGCGCCGGGCCCGCGTCGGCGAGCGGCTGACGACCCTCGACGGGGTGGACCGGGCGCTCGACCCCGAGGACCTCGTCATCACGGACGACTCGGGCCCGATCGCGCTCGCCGGCGTCATGGGCGGCGCGAGCACCGAGATCTCGGCGACGACGACGGACATCGTGCTGGAGGCCGCGCACTTCGACGCGGTCGCGGTGGCCCGCTGCGCGCGGCGGCACCGGCTGACCTCCGAGGCCTCCCGGCGCTTCGAGCGCGGCGTCGACCCGGCGCTCGCCCCGGCGGCGGCCGAGGAGGCGATCCGGTTGTTTGCCGAGCTCGCCGGCGCCCGGCCCGCGCCGGGCGTGACCGACGTGGACCACCGGCCGCCGCCGGCCGCGATCCGCTTCCCGCTGTCCGAGCCGACCCGCCTCGGCGGCCGGCTCTACCCGGACGAGACCGTCCGCGGCCGGCTCGCCGACGTCGGCTGCCTCCTCGAGGACGCGCCCGCGGACGACGCGCCCGCGGACGGCGCGGCCGGCGGCGTGGGTGGCGGTGGCCTGGGGGGCGGCGTGGTGCTGGTGACCCCGCCGTCCTGGCGGCCTGATCTGACCCGTCCGGCCGACCTGGTCGAGGAGGTCATGCGGCTGGAGGGGTTCGACACCATTCCGGTGACGCTGCCCCGGCTGCCGGCTGGCCGGGGGCTCACCTCGGCGCAGCGGATGGTCCGGGCGATCGGCCGGGCGCTGGCGTATGAGGGCCTCACCGAGGTCATGACGCTGCCGTTCGTCGGCGCCGGCGCCGGTGACATGCTCGGTCTGCCGGACGACGACCGGCGGCGGGCGGCGGTGCGGATCGCCAACCCGATCGCCGAGGACGCCGGCTACCTGCGCACCACCCTGCTGACGGGCCTTTTCGAAGCAGCCGGCCGCAACATCGGCCGGGGCCAGCCGGACGTCGCGCTGTTCGAGATCGGGCAGGTGTTCCGTGAGCTGCCGCACGCCGCGGCCCCGGTACCGACGCCGTCGGTGCTGACCCGGCCGTCCGACGACGAGGTGGCGGCGCTGGACGCGGCGCTGCCGCAGCAGCCGCGCCGGGTCGCCGGTGTCCTTGCCGGCCTGCGCGAGCCCGCCACCGTCCTGCCCGGCGACGCGGCGGGCGGCGGGGCGCTGGCGAAGGGCCGGTCGGTCGACTGGGCCGACGCCGTCGAGGCGGCCCGCGCGGCGGCCCGGGCGGTCGGCGTCGAGCTGACGGCCGCCGCCGACGAGCACGCGCCGTGGCATCCGGGCCGATGCGCGGCGCTGCACGTGGACGGCCAACTGGTCGGGCACGCCGGCGAGCTGCATCCGCGGGTGCTGGGCGCTGCGGGCCTGCCGGCGCGGACCGTCGCCTTCGAGCTGGGCCTGGACGAGCTGCTCGCCGCCGCGCTGGCGCACGGCCCGGCGACGGCGCCGGTCGTCTCGCCGTACCCGCCGGCCGACCGGGACGTCGCGCTCGTGGTCCAGGCGGCCGTCCCGGTGACGGACGTGACCGCCGCGCTGCGGGACGGGGCCGGGGAGCTGCTGGAGTCGCTGACGCTGTTCGACGTCTTCGAGGGCGCCCAGGTCGGGGCCGGGCGCCGCTCGCTGGCGTTCGGCCTGCGGCTGCGGGCCACCGACCGGACGCTGACCGCCGACGAGGCGAACGGCATCCGGGACGCCGCCGTCGCCGAGGCGAGCCGCCGCACCGGCGCGGCGCTGCGCGCCTAGACCTGTCTTCCGCACATGGGGTTTCGATGGGTTGACCGGCCCGGCTGTCGATCAAGGTGGTCGGGTCGGGTCGACGCCGAGGATGTCGAGGAGGTGCTGGTGCAGCGCCGATGGGCGGGGGA